>WNFF01000928.1_pt1 | contig 23160 bp, 16 predicted proteins | sample 5400441 | NCBI WGS metagenome assembly WNFF01 (sample SAMN13153345, study PRJNA577476) | soil metagenome | isolation source: 120 cm saprolite under Douglas fir tree site 2 hole 3 replicate 1 | place: USA:California | collected 2015-04-18
CAGGGATCCGGTGTTGTCGCTCGGCCGCTGAGCAAGCCAGGCGGCAACGACTTCGTCGGCCTCGAAGATGCCGTTCAGCCCACCGAACTCGGCGGTCATGTTGGCGATGGTGAAGCGCATGTCCGTCGAGAACCGGCGTACCGCTTCTCCCCGGTACTCGACCGAGCGCTCCATCGCGACGGTGTTGCGACCCAGCGCGCCGAGTGTCTTGAGAATGACGTCTTTACCGCCGATCCCGAACGGCGCCTGGCCCCGGTACTCGATCGCGATCGCCTCTGGAACCTCGATCCAGGACTGACCGAGCACCATCGCGGCGGTGACATCGGCGCCCCCCAGGCCGATGGCGAAGGCGCCCAGCCCTCCGTGGGAGGAGGTGTGCGAGTCCGCCCCGAGGACGACCTGCCCTGGCTGGACGAGATCCCGATAGAACTTGGTGTGCAGGATGGTCTGGTTCGCGTCGTAGAAATGGCGGATCTTGCCTTCCTGCGCGAAGTCCCGTGAGAGCTTGGTCAACCGCTGGGCGCGGGGGTCGGTCGCCAGGGTTATCGGATCCACGGTGTGGTCCACCGCGAGAAAGAACCTCTGCGAGTCGTGAATCTTTGGCCGGCCGAGCGCCTGGTAGGTTCGATCCATTCCGTTCCAGGCCAGCTCACTGGCGATCGTCCAGTCGACGCCGATCTGGAGAATGTCCCCCGCCTGGACGTACGACCTCCCCAGGGACTTCGCGTGATGGGCGAGAATCTTCTGGGTCAGCGTCATCGGTTTTCGGGTGAGCATCGGAACACCTATGCCAACGTCCGCGCGAGCCGGCAAGTGGAACCCGTCATGCTCTTCTGACGCATCGCGTACTTTGGCCCTCTGCGAACCCTCTTCGTCGAAGTCAGAGGCGACCCGGGCAGCGGGTCAGGAGGCGGTGGTGGTCAACGCCGTCGTCTCGGCCTGCTTGGCCCTGCGCTTCTCGATGAGCCAGACCGCGATCACGCCCAGCTCGTAGCAGAGCACCATCGGTCCGGTCATCAGGGCCAGGTTCACCGCGTCTCCGGTGGGGGTAATGATCGCCGCCAGGATCAAACAGACGATGAAAGCGTGGCGCTGATACTTCATCAAGAAGCGCGCTTTCACCAGCCCGACCATCCCCAGCACCGACATCACCAGGGGCAGCTCGAAGATGATTCCGAACGCGAGCAGAAGGAGCAACACCAGCGAGAGTTGCTCGCGCATCGTCAACATCGGCCGGGTCCAGTTCTTCGCGTCGTAAATCGACTTTCCGTGGGAGAGTTGCTTCTCCAGATTCCAAAGGCCAGCGATCGCCGCGGACTGCGAGGTTCCGACGCCGCCTAAGATCACCGCTGCATCGTCCAGGGACTTGGACGCTCCCCTCAAGTCCCCCTTGTTGTACGCCTCGACTGCCTTCTGGCGCTCGTCGAGCACTTTGCGCACCACCGACCGCGAGGAGGGCCCCAGTCCCTGCTGAATGGCATCGGTCAACCGCCCGAGTCCCTCGAGCTGGGAGGAAACCTCCACCGTTTCCTGCACGGTAATCCCCTTGGTGCTCACCGACGCGACCGCATCCCCCAGCTCCGTTCCAGCCGCCTTGACGATCTCGTCGGCGCGACCGCCATCCCCAATCCGCAGAAAGCGCAGCGCGTCCTGTTCCATCATCCGGGTCTTGTCCAGCTTCTGGCTCAGCTCGGCGGAGTCCTCGTCGTTGAGGAGGAATTGGAACATCGTGGGCAGAATCATGAAGTAGCAGAACGAGGCGCCGGTCATGAAAGCGAGCGACCCGAAGAGCACGAAGGGGGCCGCCATCTTCTTTTCCTTCTCGAAAAGGCCGGGCGAGACGAAGCCCCAGATCTGCCAGAGGATCACCGGCGTGGTGAGGAAGATGCCGCAGTACAGGCCCACCTTCATCAAGACGTTAATCTCTTCGATCCCCGAGGTGTAGATCAGGTTCTGACCGCCGGGGGGGAGCGCTCGGAGCACCGGCCGCATCAAGAGCCCGAAGATCGGCTTGGCGAAGATGAGCGAAGCCACGCCGAGCACCAGCACTGCAATCGTGCACTTGACCAGCCGCGATCGCAGCTCGGCCAGGTGCTCGAACAGGCTCATCCGAAGTTCACTTTGCACGCGCGGTGGGCTCCTGCTCGCCGGCGTTTTGCGGCTCCGGAGTCCGATGGCCCGGGAGGTTGGGTTCCGTGGATTCGCCGGTGTTGTCCTGCGCCGGCGCGGGCTCCGGGTGCGCCTCGGCCGAGGGAGGGAGCAGACCATTTGCCTCGGCGGCGTGGTATTGGGCGTCGTACATCTCGCCGGTCACCCCACTGGGATCCGAGCTGGGAGGCGCCGCCTCAGGAAGCCCCGAGGGAGGAAGAAGGGCGGTGGGGGGACCCGATTCGACGGCGGCAATCTCCCCGGAAGCGGCGTTCGCCGGCTTGTCCGCCATCGCCTCGTGAACCGAATCGGTGACCGGCTCGACGACCTTCTGAATCTCCTGGTCCATCTGGTAGAACTCGCGTTCGACCATCGTCCGGACATCGTCCGTTTGGCGTCGAAACTCGCGCAGGAACTTCCCCAGGCCGCGGGCCACCTCAGGGAGGCGCTGCGGTCCCAGAAGGAGCAGGGCCGCAATGGCGATGACCGCGAGCTCGACACCACTGATGTTGAACATGTTTTCGCACCGTCCGAGATGGAACGCGAAGGCCAGGCACTGAAACGCCGGGACCAATTACGTCTATTCCGTTTCCGAGTGGGATCCAACCACCCGACTCCTTTTATCGCGCCGTAAGGGGGAGGCCGCAACCCGGACTGCGGCAACCCGGACTGCGGGGAGGCGACCGACCATCTGGAATCGCCCGGTCTAGACGCGGTACCGGCGGATCTCGGCGCGCAGCACTTCCGCCTGGTGTTTGAGGGAGACGATCGCTTCCTCGAGCTGGCGCACCGAGCGCGTCTGGTGCTCGGAGACGGATTTGATCGCCTCGACCGCTTTGAGCACCTGCTCCGAGCCCAGGGTCTGATCCTTCTGCGCTTGATTCAAGTGACTCACCATCTCGTTGATGTTGTGAATCGCCTTGGTGATCTGCTTGGACGCCTGAACCTGTTCCTGACTCGAGCGCTGCACGTGGGTGGTGATGATCTTCATCTTCTCGGCGCTCTTCATGATCTGCTCGGTGCCCTTGGCCTGCTCGTTGGACGCCTTGCTGATCTGCTGAACCGTCTCGGCGATGCGATGGATCGCGCCGGTCACCTGTTTCGATCCGCGCGCCTGCTCTACCGTGGCCCGGGCGATCGCCTTGGTCATCGTGGTGCACTTGCTCGCCGACACGTGAATCTTCTTCAACGCGTCCTGCGCTTCGCGCCCGAGCTGCACGCCTTCTTCGACATTGCGAACACCCTGATTCATCACCGAGGCGGCATTGCGCGATTCCTCCTGCACGCTTCGGATCACTTCCGCGATCTCCTTGGTCGATGCTCCGGTGCGCTCGGCCAGATCCTTGATCTCGTCGGCCACCACCGCGAACCCCTTGCCGTGCTCGCCGGCCTGGGCGGCGATGATCGCCGCGTTGAGGGCAAGCAGGTTGGTCTGGTCAGCCACGTCGTCGATCACCCCGAGAATGTTTCCGATGTCCGAGATCCGCTTCCCGAGGCTCTCGATCACGTTTGAGGTGGTGCGCGACGAATCCTTGATCTTGTCGATCCCGGCGAGCGTCTTTCGCAGCGACTCCACGCCGCTTTCGGCATCGGCCGAGACCTGCTCGGAGAGGTGTGCCGCCTCATTCGCGTTCATCTCCACCTGGCTGATCGAGACGTCCATGTGGCTCATCGAGGTGGAGGTCTCCTCGGTCGAGGCGTTGAGATCCTGGATGTTCTTCGCCACCTCCTTGATCGAATAGGTCATCTCCTCGATTGCCGAAGTGGTCTCCTCGACCGAGACCGCCATCGCGTGGACGTTCTCGGCGACCTCTTCGTTGGTGGCCGCCATTTCGGAGATCGACGACCGGCTCTCCTCGGCGCTCTGGTAGAGCACCTCGACGTTCTGGGCGATTCCGCGCAGCGAAGCCATCACCCGGACCATCGAAGTGGAGGTCTCCTCGACCCGGGTGAGGATGGTGGAGGCTCCCGAGGAGACGGTGGTGCCGGTGAAGGAGATCTGCTCGATCACCTGGGCGACCGCTTCGGATACGCCGCGGATCCGGCTCAAGGTGTCCCGCAGTCCGGTGCCGATCCGGTTCAGCGCCTCCGCCATGGTGCCAAGCTCGCCCGAGTTGGCGCGCTCTATCCGTCCGGTGAGGTCGGCTTCCGAGAGCTTGGAGGCCATCGCCATCATCCCGGTCAGCGGCCGGAGGATGAAGACGCGCGAAATCGCCCAGACCAGAACGAGGAAGACGGCGCAACCGATCAGCAGGGCGACCAGAACGGTCCGCCGCAGCCCGTGCAGAACCTCGTCCACGTTTTGGCGGTCGATATCAACCAGGATGTAGCCCATCCCCGGACCGGGCAGAGCAAACGGCTCGGCGACGAGCAGGTGGCCATTGGGAAGCTGCATCCTCACCGGGTGGTTGGCGCGGTTGAACAGCTCGACCATCTGCTCGGTCTCTTTGACGTCCACGCCGAGCGTTTGGGCTATCGGGCGGCCCCCGACGCCAAGCACGACGATCGACCGGATGTCGCGCTCGGCCTGGGCGATCTCGGTCAACCTTCGAGATTCGTCTTCGTCGTACTCGCTGCTCCGGAGAACTACCCGGCGCTTGACCTCGCGCGCGATGGCGTTGGCCCGCTCGGCGAGCTTGTCTGCCAGGTAGCTCTCAACCTGCTGAGGCACCACGTAGTAAAGGGTGCCGAGAATCAACAAAAGCGCGAGAGTGAACGGGCCGAAAATCGCCCACTTCAAGCCCAGTCTGTGAATGTGAAAGGGCAAGGATTTCCGGGGGGCGACTCCGTCTTTGAAAAATCAGTATAACCGGTATCGCGACGATGAACGCTCAGCCCACACTGCTGTTTTTCGATCCGATCTTCCTCCGGCACGACCCCGGCAGCGGCCACCCCGAGACTCCTAAGCGCCTAGAACGCATCATGGAACTGCTGGAGAAGGTGCCCCTCGCAGGAGTGGAACGGCGGCAACCTCGCGCCGCCACGCCGGAGGAGATCGACTCTGCGCACACCGCCGCTCATCGGCAGAGGTTGGAAGGCTTCTCCGGTGAATCGACGCAGCTTGATCCGGACACCGCCATGTCTCCCGACAGCTACCAGGCTGCCCTTCATGCGGCGGGCGCCGCGATCGGCGCGGTGGAAGAGGTCTGGGATGGAAAAGCGAGCAATGCCTTCGCGATCGTTCGCCCGCCGGGCCACCACGCCACGCCCTCATCGGCGATGGGCTTCTGCCTGTTCAACAACGTGGCGATTGCGGCCGAAGCAGCGCTCCGGCGGGGAGCCGAACGCGTGCTGGTGCTGGACTGGGATGTCCACCACGGGAATGGAACGCAGGATATCTTTTATGGCCGCCGGGACGTGATGTACCAATCGGTGCACCAGTACCCCTTCTACCCGGGCACCGGTGCCGCGATGGAGCGGGGTTCCGGCATCGGCGAAGGCTTTACCGTCAACTGCCCCCTGCCCGCGGGACAGGGGGACGCGGACTATGGAGCGGTGTTCTACGACCTGCTCCTTCCGATTGGGCGCGCCTTTTCGCCGAACATCGTTCTGATCTCCGCCGGCTTCGATCCGCATGAGGCCGACCCCATTGCCGAGATGCGGGTGACCGAGCGCGGGTTCGCGGCGATGTGCAGCGCCGCCAGGCAGCTGGCGGACGACTGCTGCGGGGGAAAGCTCGTCCTGGTTCTGGAGGGCGGCTACCACCTCAACGCACTTGCGCGCTCAGTTCACGCATGCCTCGAGAAGATGACCGGCGGCGGCACGGACAACTTTACCGGCGGGGTGTCCGCGGCCACCGGCGGGGCGATCCGAGAGAGCCGGGACGCGCTCCGCAAATTCTGGCCGCGTGTCTGGTAGGGCCGGTCGCGCGAGAGAATTCGTGGCCCGAGGCTGACCCGGGCCACGCCCCACCACCAACCTTCGTGCCGCCCGTGGCCCGGGCCTGGCTCGAGCCACCACCCCCGAACCAGTCTTTGCGCTTTCCCTCACGCTTCGATCTGTCACTGAGCGGTAATTTAAGGACGAAAAGCGTCTTGAATTCGCCGCTCACCTGGCTGAACAGCGCTTGGCCACGGGCCATGGCCGCCACCGAATGCGCGGCCGTGGATTCGTGGTGGCCTGGCCACCACCCGCCGCCGAGTGTCATCCGGACGTGGTGGCCCAGCCACCACCCGCCGCCGAGTGTCATCCGGACGTGGTGGCCCGGCCACCGCCCGCCGCCGAGTTTCATCCGGACGTGCTGGCCCCGGCCACCGCCTAACGCACAGCTTCATCCGGACCTGGCGGCCTTGGCCCCGGCCACGACCCACCACCAGACTTCGTCCCGCCCGTGGCGCTAAGGCGCCCAGGGTCATTCGTCGCCTTGCGCTTAAGGGGGTGAGACAAACAAAATCAAGCTCGACCAAGGACCGAAATCGGGCGATCACGAGCGAACCCCATCCGGGTGTTACGAAAAGTAACGATCCTCGAAAGCGGCAGTATTTTTTCCGGCCGGCCGGAATTTGTCCTGCCGTTTGTCCGGCCGCCGACTGAAGAGTGGGGAACAGATTCCTGCCGGCGGGGATGTGTTCTGTCGCTCCGGCCCCAACGTCGAGAAACGACAGAAATAGACTCCGCGGCGGAAATCTTTTCTGTCGCTCGGGCCCCAACCGCGCGAGCCGACCACCAACCTGGGTGCCCAAAACGTCGGTAAAATTTTCCAATAGCTTCCGATTCGAAAATCCTTGCCTCCACGGATCAACGGTCGATCCAAATCCGTACTCATCTGTTGTGCATTTGCCACCGGTTTCCGGGGCTAAATGTACAACAGATGGGGGTTTCAGACGGTTCCATGCCCAGGTGGGGGCGTCGCTCCAACGTCGAGAAACGACAGAACAGAACTCTGCCGGCGGGAATCTGTTCTGTCGCTCCATGCCGATGTCGGGGGTCGCAACGCGTCGCGCATCCCCGCAGGGTGAGAATTTCTCTCAACGCGACGAATCGGGCGTGAATATCTCTGCGGACATCAACGGATGGAAGGTGCAACCGCGCGGGGGACGGTGATTCAAAGGAACCACCGGCGATGAGCACGGTGCCGTCGTTGACCAGCATTGCACCGTGATTTTTCCGTGGCTGGATCAGGGGCCCGGTGAGCAGCCACGTCTGGGTCGAAGGAATTCTTTCCTCAACTTTCCTCGAGGAAATTTTGCTCGCTCCGAGTCCGCGGGCAGTGGAACGTCGCACCGCTCAAGGTCCTCGGTTCCGTGGTTTTGGACCGCGCGCTCCCTCTTCGGCTTCGTGATCGAGGACGAGACGTGGGTTCTACACCACACCCTCCACGGAGCACGGTGTAACGTTGCACGGCTGCGCCACAACGAACGAGAGACTTCGAGAGGTTCGGCTTCGCTAGCCCCCCGATTCGCGGGCGATCGGTTTCGATTCGACCGACGTGTTGGAGTAAATTCTCTCCGGCCGGAATTTACTTCAACGGCGTACACCGGTTTCATTCACCGATGAACAAACAGCGGCTCCGGGACGGTACCGGTCCGGTTTTCATTCATCGACGAATAAACCGGGGCCTCGTCGAGGACACCCGTCCACCGGTTTTCATTCACCGATGAATGACCTGCGGCTCGGCGGCCGCACCCCGTCTGGCGGTTTTATTCCTCGAGGAATAAGCGGCGGTCCGGCCTGGCCGAAGAATGGACTGGAAGTCCTACATGGGTGGACCCCGCCTTGCCGGCGCGGCCTTGCGTTAGGTAGGAAAGCCTCGGGCTCATCGCAGCTTGCGCGCAGTGGCTTCCACGACTTGCAGCCCACCGGAGAATCCCCATGAACTCGCCTCATTGGATAGCTTCCGCCATCCTCTTCTTCTCGTGCGTCACCGCCCAGGCTCAAGTGCTCGACCCCGGGCGGATCGCGCTGCTCAAGTGGTACGACGCCAATCAAGCTGCGTCCTTTGACCTCTCCCATCCCGGAGCCATGGCATTCGATGGCACGCATCTCTGGATTACGAGAGCCCTGGATGGCGTCGTGACCAAGCTCCGGGTGAGCGACGGGGCCATCGTCGGGACGTTCCCGGTCAGCAACAACGGACTGGCAATTGCCTTCGATGGCGCCAACGTGTGGCTGGCCAATTTCGATGGCAACGGCCTCACCAAGCTTCGCGCGAGCGACGGAATGGTCCTCAGCACTCTTTCGGTGGGAAACAGCATCCGCAGCGCCGCGTTCGACGGTGCGAACCTCTGGATCTCCAACGGCGGGACGAACAACGTGACCAAAGTTCGCGCGCGCGATGGCGCGGTGCTGGGGACGTTTCCGGTGGGCGCGACGCCCGCGGCCTTGGCGTTCGACGGCGCCAACGTTTGGATCGTGAACGCGGCCGACAACAGCGTGACCAAGCTCCGGGCAACCGACGGAGCCAATCTGGGGACCTTTCCCGTGGGAACACTTCCGCGCGGGATCGCCTTTGATGGCGCGACGGTCTGGGTCACCAATCGCAGCGACAACACGGTCAGTCGGCTTCGCGCAAGCGACGGAGCCGACCTGGGGACCTTTCCGGTCGGGAGTTTCCCCTACGGTGTCGCCTTTGATGGAAGCAGCGTCTGGGTCACGAATCTCAACGACAGTACAGTCAGTCGATTGAGCACATCAGACGGAAGCTCATTGGGTACTTTCGACACCGGTACCGAACCGTTGTTCGTCGCTTTTGACGGAACGCATCAGTGGGTGGGCAATTCTCTGAGTCAAACGCTTTCCAAACTGTAGAAGGCTCAGCAGGCTCAGAAGGGTGTCCACGAAATCGGATCAAGCTCACTTGCGCAACGAGTTGCTTCGCAGGCGACCCGACTAATTCGGCAGTTGCAGGAAGCTCTTCGGAGCTGACTGGTTTTTCTCCGGCTGCTTCTCTTGCGGCTCGGTGCCGCGCTTGAACCACATCTCGGCGACGAATCTACTCGCCCCGGAAGCGAGCTTTCCCGTCCTGGTGTCCACCGAAAGTTTTATCAGATCCAGATTGGGATCCGGCTCGAACTCCGGCTGAGGTCGAGTCAGAAGCGCTTGCTTCATGTAGGCGAGCCACATCGGCAACGCCGCGCGCCCCCCGGTCTCGTATCTTCCGAGCGGATGCTGATTCAAGTCGTAACCCACCCAGCTCACCGCGACGAGATCGCGCGTGAAACCGGCGAACCACGCATCGAATGAATCATTGGTGGTCCCGGTCTTGCCCGCGGCGGGCTTGCCCAATCGCTGCGCCGGAGCCCCGGTTCCCTCGCGCACTACGCCGCGCAGCAAGTCGATGAGGATGTACCCCGTTTCCGGGCTCATCACCTGCTCGCTTCGGTCGAACAGGCGCGCGTATCCGGCGGCAATGCGATCTTGCAGCGGGGCCCACGGGTCATCGTAGGCGGTGTGATCTTCGAGCGTCCGCCCGAAGCGATCCTCGACCTTGCGCAGGTAATAGGTCTTCTTCTTATCGCCGCCGCGGTTGAGCGTGGCGTACAGCCCGGCCAGCTCGTACGGATAGACGCACGAAGAGCCCAGCGCGGAAGAGAAGTCCTGGTTCATCGGCGTGGAGAGCCCGAGCTTCTTCGCCCACTCCACCATCGTCGGAACCCCCAGCGCCTGGAAGGTCTTCACCGCGGGGATGTTCATCGAGTTCACGATCGCGGTGCGCAGGAGCACCTCGCCCTGGAACCCCTGTTCGTTGAAGTTCACTGGTTTCCAGCGGCGCTGGGTCTCCGGGTCATCGAACACCACCGGGCTGTCGACGATCGGCGTCGCTTCGGTCCAACCGAGGTTTTCGATCGCCGCCGAGTAGACGATCGGCTTGTACGCGCTTCCCGGCTGGCGACACGCCTGAAAGGCGCGATTGTATTCGTTGGCGTCGAAGTCGTAGCCGCCGACCATCGCTACCAGATACTGGCGATGGGGGTCGATCGACACCAGCGCCCCCTGGAGCTCGGGTTCCTGCTCCAATCGGACCAGGGGGACGTCCTTGGGCAAACCCTCCTCGAGCTTCGCCATCCGCTGCTCCTTGTCGTCCGTCAAATCCTTCGCCGCGACGGCGCGGACCACGACCACGTCGCCGTCCTGAAGCGCGCGTTTGACCGAGGAGATGAGCGTCGACGGGTAGTAGCCTTCGGGATTGAGCTTTCGCGCCCACCGCATCCCGAGCAGCGGAAGCTTTGCCTTTTCGGCACCGATCTGCACCTCCGCGGAAAGGCCATCGGACTCGATCGCGGTCACCAGTGCGACGTAGAACTTGCCCTCCTCGATCTTGTGGCCGGCCATCGCCTTCTTGCTCTTCTCGACGAAAGTGTCCCGCTCCGCGCCCGCGGGGAGTTGGAGCAAGGGACCGCGAAACCCCTGCCGCTTGTCCACCGCGAGCAGGTCCCGCAGCACCGCTTCCTGCGCCGCCCGCTGGCGCTCGGAATCCATGGTGGTGAAAATCTGGAGCCCCTCGTTGAGCAGCGTGGGATTGCCATAGCGACTCACCACGTCTTTGCGGACCTGTTCGACGAAGTAGGGCGCGAACTCGTGGAAGACGTCCTCCACAGGGTAGACGCGCACCTCCTCCCCCTTCGCCGCGTCATGCTCCGCTTTGGAAATCATCCCCTCCTCGAGCATCCGGCGAAGCACGTAGGTCCTCCGCTTCTTCGCCGCTTCCGGATTGAGAAAAGGCGAGTAACCCGAGGGGGCCTGCGGCAGACCCGCAATCAGAGCCATCTCCGCCAGGGTGAGATCGCGAACGTCTTTGCGGTAGTAGTTTTCCGCCGCCGCCTTCACCCCGTACGAGTGATGACCGAGGTAGACGTTGTTCAGGTACAGATAGAGGATCTCCTCCTTGGTCAGCTGCCGCTCCAGGCGCAGCGCGAGGATGGCCTCGCGGATCTTCCGGGTGAAGCTCTTCTTGGTGCCGGTCCGGTATCCCTCGGCGGAGACCAGCACGGCCTTGGCGGTTTGCTGGGTGAGCGTCGATCCTCCCTGGACCGAAGCAGACCCGCTCGCCTTTTTCACCAGCGTCTTGAAAGCCGCCCTCGCGGTTCCCAGGAGATCGATGCCCATGTGGTCGAAGAAATTGGCGTCCTCCGAGGCGATGAACGCCTGGACCAACCTCTTGGGGATCTGCTCGTAGGGAACCACCTTGCGCCGCTCGTTGTAGAACTCGCCCGCGAGCACCGCGTCGTCGGTGAAGACCTCGGTGATGATCGGGGGGCTGTACTCTTCGACCGACGGTATGTCGGGCAGGCCGCGCGAGAAGCGGTAGTAGAGACCGGCAAAGACGACCACCATCGCCGTTCCACCCGTCAGCGCCGCCCAAGCGGCGACGATGGCGGTGCGCTTCTTCCAGCCGCGCGGCGGGCCGACCCCGCCGAGGACGAGCTTGAATCCGGCGCGCGGAGAGCTGCTTTGTTCTAGCTCTGGCGTCATGGGGTTTTCGGCACCGCCCGATCAATCACCTCTTTCAATTCGTTGGGTAACTCTGCGCTGACGCGAATCTTCCGGCCATCCTGGGGGTGGGGGAATTCGATCGTCTCGGCGTGCAGAAACAAGCGCTTGAGGCCCCAGCGCCGCTTCGCTTCGCGGTTGAATGGGAAGTCGCCGTAGCGACGATCGCCGAGGACAGGGTGCCCGATCGCGGTCAGATGGCGCCGGATCTGATGGGTCCTTCCAGTTTCGATGGTGCATTCCAGAAGCGCACACTCGCTCGCCTGCTTGAGGACGCGATAGCGCGTCACGGCCGCCTGCATGTTGACCCCCCGGCGCTCTTTCGAGCGCGCGGTCTGTTGGTGCTCGGACAGCGCCAGATCCACCACGCCCGAGGCATTGGGCATTTTCCCTTTCACGAGGGACAGATAGCGTTTTTTTGCGCTCCCTTGGGTGAACACCTCGGTGAAGTGGACCATCGCCGGGCGCCGTTTGGCAATGAGGATGACCCCGGATGTGTCTCGATCCAGGCGATGCGCCGGGCTGGCGGTGAAGTCGTTTCGGGTGGCCTTAGGACCCAGATACGCCCGAACGTGGTCGACCAATGTGGCCCCGGTGATTCCGCTGCCTGCATGCACCGCCATGCCCGCCGGCTTGTTCACCGCCATCATCCAATCGTCCTCGAACAAGACTTCCAGCTTCTCCGGATCGGCGGCTGCTGGCAAAGGTGGCGGCCGGGCTCGGGTGGAGAGGAGCTGCTCCGGCCGGCCTCGAATCTCCAGCCGGTCGCCGGAGGCCAGAATCTGCTCTGGCTGCGCTCTTTTGCCATTTACCCGCACCTTTTTCGTGCGAATCATCTTAAACAGATGTGAGGCCGGGACCTGATCCAGCTTCCGGCGCAAATATTTGTCGAGGCGCATGCCGGCCGCGTCCTCATCCACGCTAAACTCGATCATTTGAGGCGCGGAAACGTAGCCATACCGGTAAATTGAGGTCTATGCACACTAGTCAGAATATCGAGTCGCTCCTCAAAGGGGGCTCCGCTGCCTGGAACAAGCTTCGCCAGGCGGGGAAAATTCCACGCGAGCACATCGGCGCAACCCTGGTTCACCTCTTCTCGGCCAACGCGGACCTGTCCGGGCTGGAGCTGGTGGGAACCGAATGGGAGAAGTGCGATCTGTCGAAGGTGAGCTTTCGCGATTCCGATTTGTCCAACGCCTATTTTCATGGAGGCCGCCTTCAAGAGTGCGATTTCCGCGGATGCAATCTCGACGGTGCCACTTTCGAGCAAATCAAGCTCGTGCGTTGTGATTTCTCTGGCGCCAAGGGGCTTGAGAATCTGGAGCTCGCGCAGGTCGATCTCGATCGGGTGATCGGGCTCGGGGGTGAAGAACCGGCGCCCGCGAAATCGGCGGCGCGCACTGCCGAGGAAGAGGCGGCGGCGGGACACCTTCCCTTCAAGCCGCAGGATCCGGCCTCGGCGCTGGTTTCGCGCGGGCTCAAGGCCAACCAACTGGCGCCGGCATGGGTGCTCGACGTTCCCGGTCTTCGATTGTCGGTCGAGGTCCATCCGCCGACGGGGGCGGGCCTGGAGGCCCTCTATCGCGAGGCGGTGCGAGCAAGGCTCAGCGGCCGGAGCGCGTTCCTCGATGCCGATGCGGTCGGCCGCGCTCAGGCGGCTCTGCGGTTGGGGTCTCGAGACTCGCCCTTTGCCGCCGTCTACTTGAGTGAAGTGGGAGTGGAGCCGGTATTTCGCTTCTCCGCCGCCCGCTCTCTGCGCGCCGCGCTGCAAAGCGAAATGGAGGTCGACGACCCGACCGCCGCGCTCGACCCGCGCACCTCGGCCGCGCTGCTCGTCCTCAAGCTGCCACAAGAAGCAGCGGATTTTCTCGGCGAAGCCAAACGCCGGCTGGCGGCGGCCCACCTGTTCACCTCGCTGCTCGAGGCCGGTTTCACCCCGGACCACAACTGGGACGAAGCCATTGCATCGAGCGACCGGGCGCAGGAGCTCTCCGCCCTGGCCGCGCTCGGAGAACGCAAGGAGATCGAGGACGCGTTCCGCGCATTCACCGTCCTGCCCGAGGAGGTTCGGCTGCGGCGTCTGGCCTATCTGGCGGAATCGGTGACGCATCTGGAAGCGCTGAACCGGTTGCCCGAGGGCACCGAGCCCGCATGGATCACGGGTCCCGAGGCACGCGAATGCCACGAGCGCGAGATGACCCTGGTCGAGGTGCTCCGAGCCAAGGACATTCCCGAGAAGGTTGGGCCGCTCGCCCTTTCCGAGCTCGGCGTTCCGCTGGGGACGGTGCCCGAGGACAGCGAGGAGGACATCTTCCTTCATCTGCGCTGCGCGGTCTGCGGCAAAGAAAAGTTGGTCATTCAATCGCCCGAGCAGCCCAACTAGCAGGGTGCTGAAAAACTGCTGCGCAGCCCACCTGCTTCGTTGCGGTCCCCCTGGCGTGCTCACGTACTGCCTCGTGCGCTCCGCGCGCCAGGTCCCACCGCGCCTCGCATCTAGGCAAGCTCGCGACGTTTTTCAACACCCTGCCTCCGGCGAACACCCTCCGCGGCCTCAAGCTCGAACCTTCATTCAAAGAAGCTGAAGCTGGAGCGGCTTGCCGATCGCCCGGGCGACGATGCCATTCTGACGCAGCGCTTTGGCCAGATCGTCGGCGAATCCGTGATGGGTGATCACCTCCCGGGCGCCGGTCGCCTTGGCGTAGGCCATCAACCCGGCGAAGTCGGCGTGATCCGAAAGCGGGAAGGCGGCGTCGGCCCCGTGCCAGCGCGCGCGCGCCGGGTCGAGCGCCCACCCGGTGAGGAATGCGAAAGCGCGAGGACGGACCTTCCAGAGCGTTGCCGATCGCGCGAGCTGCGGCGGAAAAACGAGCACCTCGCCCTCTTTGATCGCGCCGTTGAAGCGCCGGATTCCCTCGAGCGGCACTCCAAACTCCCGGTACATCTCCGCGATCTCGCAAATCGATGAGTGCGCGCAGAGCGAAAAGCCCCGTTCGCAGAGGAACTTGATCACCTCCTGCGCTTTACCGAGCGAATAGCCGAGCAGGATCGGCGTCGCGCCGCCCTCCAGCGTTTTTCGGACCCAGGCCTCGACCGAATTCAAGACCGACTGCTTGGGTGGAAAGACGTACCGGGGATGGCCGAAAGTCGCCTCGACGATCAGCGTGTCGCAGCGGGCGACCTGCGCCGGCTCGGCGGTGAGCGAGGGCGTCAAGTTCAGATCGCCGGTGTACACGACGCGGCGGCCGTCGGCGCGGGTGACGCGGATCTGCGCCGATCCGAGGATGTGCCCCGCGGGGAGCAGCTCGACCTCAAGGGGGCCTAAGAAAAAGGGCCGGTTGTACGGCACCGGCAAGGCGCCGGGAAGCTTCCCCAGTCGATGCGCCATGAAACGCAAGGTCGCCGAGGTCGCAATCACCCGCTCGTGCCTGGCGATGTGATCCGAATGCGCGTGGGAGATGAAGGAGAGCTCGCACTTGCGAGTCGCGTCGAGGGACAGAGCAGTTCCGGTCAGGTGCAGCCCGCCTCGTCTCAGCTCGACCGCGCACATCGGGCCAGACGTATACGCCAGCTAGGCGCGGACGCCTAGTATTGAGGTGGCGCTGAAACGATCGAGCGCTCGAGAACGATCCAGTTGATGGTGGACCCCTTCTTCCACCACTCGCGCTGGACCTGGGTGACGAGGTCTGGTGACGAGGGAGTGAAGCCCTGGCCGGTGAAGAGCGTGACCGAGCCTTTGTTGCGCGTGTCGATGTCCGCCCACACCCGGTCGATTCCCTGTTTCGAGCCATGCTGGCAAAGGCAATCCACCAGCAGCCGTCCGATGCCCATCCGGCGCGCCGCCGGAGAGACAAAGAGCGAGCGGATCCAGAAACCCTCCAGCTCGAGCCCTTCCTGGGTGTACTGGTCGAGATAGGCGAAGCCGCACATCTTCCCGCTCCGGCTGAACGCGCCGACCGCGGCTCCGGTGGCGGGCCAACGCTTGAGCAACTGCCGCTTGAGAAAATCCGGAGGGACCGCCAGATACTGTCCGGCAAAGGTGAGCAGCTGCTCCAAGTCGCGGAAGTTCAAAGGCCGGACCGCGACCGGAGCGATGAGCCCGCGACGAAGGGCGAGGGTCAGCTTCGAAGATCGCAGGCCGCGCAGGTACCGCACCGCGAATCGACCTGTCTTGTCTTGGCGGGAACGCATCGCGAGCCAGTGAACCAGCCAGACCAGGGGTCTGGCAATCCGGGGCAGTGGAAGAATCGCCGGCGATCGTCGAATAACGGTTACCCGCCCGAGGAGCTGCAATTCGCCCTGGTCCTTAGTTCCGAGGAAGGTCGCCGTACGGACGGGTTGGGTGCTCACCACGAGGTGGGCCATGAATCGCCCGTTTGCATCCTTCACCACCGCCACGTCTCCGCGGCCGACCTGGCGTTCCTCGCACCGTTGGACGGTCACCGAATCGCCGCTGCGAAACAGCGGATACATGCAGCGGCCCAAAACGCGCAGGGTGACCGAGGCGCCGAACGGCTGCACTTCCAGGATTTGAGCGTCGGTCAGCTCAGGCTCGCTCAAGAATCCACCTCTTCACGAAGGCGCCCGCCGCCGGCTCTTTGCGAAACCGCAAGCGGTGGACTCCTGGTTGCAAAGCCAGGGCACTGCCGCGCGCCAAAAGCTCGCTGGGCGTCACTTCGCCAAAGGCTGGCCGGTACGCCTGCGAGAGCAGGCCCGTGATGCCCTCGAGTGCTCCCACCGGCGCGAGGTGCTCGTCCGATCCTTTTTCGAGGAGGAGGATGGCGCTCAAGCTGGCGCGATCGAGCTGGCAGGCCAGATCCGGGTCGGAGAAGAAGGGGCTGCCCCACACGGTGCCGTCGGGATACAAGCCAACCGTCTCGTCGGATAGCAGTTGTCCTCCGGCCCCGATGCATAGGCGAGCGAGCGTGGATTTTCCAGCGCCACTCGGTCCGACTGCAATCGCCGCCTTTCCGCCGAAGGCGACGCCCGACCCGTGCACGAGCAATCCGCCCTGCCTCAGGGTGGCGATCTGGAGAACCGCCCGAAGAGAAGCCTCCGCCGAAGCGGGAGAAGGCGGAATGGACACCAAAACGGTCTGGCCCTGAACGGCGTAGCTGCCACCGGCTTCGGAAGAGCCGTCCAGGGGCGTGCTGGGACCTTGCAATGCCTCGACTCGACGAACGCGGAGAACTGGAGCGGTCGGACCCTCCGCGCACCGGAATTGATCCAGGTAGCAGCAGGTCGACGCGAGCTCGAGCAGGTCGTCAGGGATTTCGGCGACGCAAGGGCCGACGCGGAGCATGCCCATCAGGGCTTCAGTCTATCGGCACTAGCACGCAAGCGGGCATGAAGGTGAGCACACCGTGCATTGAGTCGCGAAGAGGTTCGACACCAGTATCTTCTCGGAGCGGACCTGCGGGGGCCGGTAGACCTTTTTGGAAAGAGTTTTCGTGTCTTCTTTCATTGCCATACCGTCACCTTGCCCGTTCCATCGAGGTGATCGGCCGCCGCGATGTCAGGCTTTCCGTCGCCATTGAAATCGCCCACGACCACGTCGATGCCGAGCGAGTTGTTGCTAAGCAACCGCGATTGCGAGAATCCGCCCCCGGCAGCCGAATCGTATTCTCTCCCTAAGATGCCGCGGTTGTAAAAGATCCACACGGAGGAGAAGGAGGCTGTGTTCTCGCCGGTTACAATGTCCCATTTCCCGTCGCCATTGATGTCCCCGTAACTGAGTGAGAATCCGAAGTTGCCATTGCCATTGATGACTTGAGGTGGGTTTGAAAACCGCGTGCCTGTACCGTCGGGATAGATGTAGACCCTGTTGGCTTTGGGATGGGTGACAACGAGATCCTTTGCCGCACCGCCGACCAGATTGACGTTGCCAAACGCTCTCGCACCGAAGCCGGTCAGACCACCCGTGCCGCCATCGAACGGCTGATTGAGCACCTGCGAGGCCATCCCCGCATCCAGCATTCCTCCATCCCCGACGCTACCAACCACGGGTCCCGTATACACGTAGAGGTCGTTGATCGTGTCCAGGGACGTTGGAATGGTGAACGAGATCCCTCCGTCCCCGCTGATGTCGCCAAGGTCGGCGAAGCCGTTCAGGCGGCCGAAGAATGACCCGGTAGTTCCAACAAAGACGCGATCCGCCAGGGCGGCTGGAACGGCCAAGACGTTGTCGAGCGAATCGAGCCTTCGAAGCGCTTGCCATTGCACCTCCGACCTCCCGTAGAACAGGTACACCCGGTCCTCAAAGGGCGCGCTGATCACTACCTCGCTCAATCCATCCCCGTTGATGTCCGGTATCACTTGCGCCGCAGCTCCGAACTGAGTGCCGGGAGCGCGGCCCCGGAATTCAATCCGATGGTTGGTGGGATCGAGCTGCTGACCGGTGTGGCCGAAATAAAGGAAGACACGGCCGGTCCCGGCCTGGGCAGTGCCGAAGTGCCAGCTGGGTTGACCGACCAGGAGATCTGGTCGTGCAACGTCCCCGAGAATGTCGCCCACGTTGCCAGTGGAGACGTCACTACCGAAGTACCTGATCTGCCCGTCCGGCGGGTTGAGGGTCTGCCGAACCGTCCCGAACGCCCCCGTCCGGCTTCCATAATAAATGTACACCGCGCCGGTCGTGGTCGTCGTACAGGGCGCCGGTGCAAGGCAGGGACTAGCGACAACGAGATCGTCTGCTCCATCTCCGTCGAAGTCCGCCTTGGCCAGGTGAATGCCATACCCGGTGAGAGTCGAGTCCGGATTGGTCAAGGCAACGGTGGAGAGCATGTTGTTCAGTTGGCTTTGAGCGGAGGTACGCGCGTAATTGCCGACCCGGTCGAAAGGTCGGACCTGGAAGAAGTAGCTATTGAGCGGGGGCAAGGGCGAAATCTGCCCCGAGGTGGCGTTGCCGGGCTGAACACCGCCGGGCTGGAACTGATTCGGATCGTAGAAGCCGCCGTCGGTGCCGACTCCGTTGGGAAGGACGACCAGCGTGCTCCAGCGCACGTCATACCCGGCGGGATTTCCTCCATCCAATCCGTCATCGCCGCTGGCGGTCCAGGTCACGTTGACCGTCGCCGTCCGGGCGCCGCCATCGGTCGGCAGCGTCAATGAAGCAAATGCGGAAGGCGCCGGGGGAATGACGTCCACGGTGGTGCTCGCTCCGACGACGGTTGAATTGCCCGCGCTGTCGGTCGCCAGAAACTGGAGGAGACCCGTGGTCTGCTGCGGAAGGGGCACGTTCGTCCAGCTGACGATCTTCGGATCCGAATTGATCGCCACCGGAAGGGCCAGGTTCGCGCCCTGGTATACCAGGCGCGCCGTTCCTCCACTTGCTTGAGCCACGGTGAAGGCAAAGTCCGCCACCGCGTTGTCCGTCGTCACCTTGTTCTTGATGTACCCGGCGTCCGGCTGTCCGGCATCGGGTTGGAGCAGATAGATGTTCGAGTCCGCGACGTAATAAAGGGTGGTGAGGGGAGACGGAATCGCCGGCGACGGATTCGTAATCACCGGAGGGCTGATCTTCACCGACACGTCAGCGGTTGTGGAGGACACCGGATTGGGCGGAAATGGATCCGCCATCTGCGCGGTGAGCCGTGTTTGCTCCAGGTCTTGTAGCGTGATCGGAATCGCAAAGGCGCCCGTGGTCACGTCGGCGGTCCCAGTTCCGAGCAGAGTGCTGGCGTCGGCGCCTTTGTAGAGGCTGACCGGAAACCCCATGCACTTCGGGGTGACGCCTCGCACCGTCGTCTGCAATCCCGGGGTGGATGGATCTTCGTCAAAGCTGAGGTTGTAGACAAAGGGGGTCGCGCTGGGCGTAGTGAACGAGACGGAGCAGCCGATCGGGCCGGGCACGATGACGGTGATGGTGCGGGTCGCCTGCCGAAGGGAATCCTTCTCGGTGACCGTGGTTCGCAGCGTGTTTGAGCCGGCGCTCAGAGGCGCTCCGGGGAAGAGCGCGCTGGCGCCGTTGAGCTGGGCAGCGGGCCCCGCCGACCAGTCCGCCGCGGCGCTGGGTTTGATCTCGAGCTTCGCATCCTGAAGGGTGATCGAGCGGCCGTTGCTGTCCGCCCCCAAAACCGTGACATCCACCGCGAATCCGGGTGCAGCCGGATTGCTCTTGTCCAAAGGAGCGAGTTGCTGGCCGTCGGTCGGCTTGCTGAAGGTCACCCCCAGCACCGACTCGACCTGAGGCTGCCCGCATCCGGAGCAACCGGCGATGAACGAAAGCCCCACCGTGAGAAGCGCCCCTACCAACACTCGTGCTTCGGATTTTTGTGACTTCATCAGACCCTCATTCTTGAGCTTGCGTTCGGCCATCAGTTGGTGTTCCGGTCCCTCTCCTCACCGCAGGACAAGAATGCGACGATCGACCAGGAGCTGGATGAATTCTGCCGTGTCCGCCCGACACCGGTCCGGATCCACCTCGAACTCTGCGCAGAGGGCGTTCGCGATTTGAGCGGCGGTCCGCGTCCCGTCGGCGAGCTCGACGATCCGCTCTGCGACGTTGGACAATTCTCCGGCCTCGTTTTCGAAGGTATGAAGAGAGTCATCCGGGCCGGCAACGAGGAGGCGGTCGTCGACGCGCTGGAATCCCGCGTCGGGGTGTTGTTCAACAACCGCGGCCCAGAACTGGGCGCGGGGCTCTTGGGACCCCGCACGGGCAGCGGGGCGATCAGAAACCGATTGATTCAAGTTGGCTGAGTCCAATCCGAGGTCAAAGCGGTGAGGGGATTATGCCTCGAATAATCAACCAAAAGCCCGCCACGTCAAAGTTACTCGTGGTGGAATTGACTTCATGTATTCGGCGCAGTGGTTTCAGCGACGACACTGGAAGGAATTTCCAGACCGCGCCCGCAAGAGAATTTTCTTATTTATCGGGAGGCCTTGATCGCCGCGCGCAACTCGGGCAGCACCTTGAACAGATCGCCCACCAGCCCGTAGTCCGCGATCTGGAAAATCGGCGCCTCCGCGTTGTTGTTGATCGCGACGATCGTCTTCGATCCCTTCATTCCCGCCACGTGCTGGATCGCTCCGCTGATCCCGGCGGCGACGTAGAGCTGGGGCGCGACGACTTTCCCCGTCTGGCCGACTTGGAGGTCGTTGGGCACCCATCCTGCGTCCACCACGGCGCGCGAAGCTCCGACCGCGGCGCCGAGCTCGTCGGCGAGCGCTTCGATTTCGCGGAAGTCTCCCTTCGTTCCGCGTCCCCCGGAAACCACGACCCGAGCCTCGGTGAGTTGCGGGCGAGCGCTCTTCACCTCTTTGAATTCGACGAACGCGCTTCGAATGGAGGCAGTGTCGACGGTGGGCGCGAAGGCGCGGACCTCTCCCGCTCCGGACTTTTCCGCCACCGGAAACTCGGTCGCGCGGATGGTGAATGCCTTGACCGGGGTGGTGAGCTTGACGTCGGCGATCACGCTGCCCGCCCACATCGGCCGGGTGAACACGATGTCCGCGCCCGATCCCTCGACCTTCATCACATCCGAGGCCATCGCCGCGTTGAGCCTGGCGGCCACCCGCGGGAGCAGATCTTTTCCCATCGCGGTGGACGCGGCCCCGACGAACTCGGCTTTGAGCGAGCTCGCCAGCTCGGAAATCGCCGGGGTGAAAGTCTCCGCCAGGTAGTGTTCGAACGCCGGAGCGCTCGCGGCGTGGACCACGGCGGGCCCGTAACCCTTGAGCTCTTCGGCGAGCGCGGTGGCATCCTTGGCCAACACCACCGCGTGCAGCTGTGCGCCGGTTTTCTCGGCCAGTTTCTTTCCCGCGGCGAGCGCATGAAGGGTGGCCTTGCGAAGCTTTCCGTCCGGTTGTTGCTCGGCGACGATGAGTACGATGGGCATTTGATTTCCTTGGAGGATTCCTTAGAACACTTTCGCTTCGTTCTTGAGCTTGTCCACCAGCGCGGCCACATCCGGTACGCGGATCCCTGCTTTGCGCGGCGGCGGCGATGACATCTTCAATATCTGCAACTTCGGCGTCACATCCACGCCCAATCCCGCCGGCGTCAGCTCCTCCAGAGGCTTGCTCTTCGCCTTCATGATTCCGGGCAACGTCGCGTAACGGGGCTCGTTCAATCTGAGATCCGTGGTCACCACCGCGGGAAGCTGACAATCGACAATCGACAGCCCGCCATCCACCTCGCGGATGATTCGAACCTTCTTGCCATCCGCGCTCAAGACCAGCGCCGGCACTTTGTTCTTCTCCTGCTCCGATTCGAACGACTCCGTCTTCGAAGCGAAGGTCGCCTGCGGCCAGCCGAGCCATTCCGCGAGGTATTGGCCGACCTGGTTTTGATCGTCGTCGATCGATTGCTTGCCGAGGATGATCAGGTCCGGCTTCTCCTTCTCCGCGACTTTCTTGAGCAGGGCAGCCACGGCCATCTGATCGATCGGCCCTGCGTGATTGACCCAGACCGCTCGACCGGCGCCCATGGCCAGCGCGTGTCGGAGTTGTTCATGGACCTCCTTCGGGCCGACGGCAGCCACCACCACTTCGCCGCCGTGCTTGGCGACCAGACGGAGCGCCTCCTCGACCGCGATCGCGTCGAAAGGGTTGATCTTGTATTTGAGACCATCGGGGACGATCCCGGTGCCGTCCGCCTTGACCTTGATCTTCGACTCGGGGTCTTCGACCCGCTTCGCAGTAACGAGAATCTTCACGCCCACTCCTTATGATCGGCGCCGAATGACGCAGCGCGCGATAGCGTTCTTATGCGCAGCGGCCGACGGCGGCAACAGCAAATCTCACCGTCGAAGCTTAAGCAGCGGCAAGCTATCGGAACAGCTCGCGGGCGATCACCAGCCGTTGGATCTGCGAGGTCCCTTCGTAAATCTGGATCAGCTTGGCATCCCGCATCAGCTTCTCCACGGGGAACTCCTTGATGTAGCCGTAGCCGCCGTAGATCTGCACCGCGTCGGTGGTGACCCGCATCGCGGCGTCGGCGGCGAAACACTTGGCGTAGCTGGAGACCAGGGTATTTCGCTGGCCCGCGTCGAGCTGCCATGCCGCTTGCCACGAGAGGAGCCGGGCGGCCTGGACGTCCTTGGCCATGTCCGCGAGCATGAACTGAATCGCCTCGAACTCGCGGATTGGCTTGCCGAACTGCTGGCGTTGACCGGCGTACTCGATCGAGTGTTCCAGGGCGGCGCGGGCGATCCCCACCGCGAACTCCGCGGTGAGGGGGCGGCTGTTGTCGAGCGTTTCCATCGCGATCCGGAAGCCGTCGCCCTCGGCGCCGATCCGATTTTCGACCGGGATGCGCACGTCATCGAAGGTGAGCGCAACGGTGTCCGAGGCGCGCTGTCCCATCTTGTTCTCGTGCTTGCCGACGGTGAGACCCTTGGGGCGACCCTCGACGACGAGGCAGATCATCCCGCGGTGCCGTTTCGTCCGGTCGAGCGTGGCGAAGAGGGTGAACTGGTCCGCGTGTCCGCCGTTGGTGATGAAGCATTTGGAGCCGTTGACGATGTAATCCGCTCCGTCTCTTTGCGCGGTGGTGGACAGCCCGGCGACGTCGGAGCCTGCGCCCGGCTCGGTGAGCGCGAAAGAGCCCAGCTTGAGCGACCGGGTGAAGGGAGCGACGAACTT
>WNFF01001197.1_pt1 | contig 23143 bp, 16 predicted proteins | sample 5400441 | NCBI WGS metagenome assembly WNFF01 (sample SAMN13153345, study PRJNA577476) | soil metagenome | isolation source: 120 cm saprolite under Douglas fir tree site 2 hole 3 replicate 1 | place: USA:California | collected 2015-04-18
TCCGCGCTTGAAGGCTTCAAGTCAAGCCCGCCGGATCTCGCCATACTGGATATCAAGATGCCGCGCATGGACGGCATGGAGACCCTGCGTCGTCTGCGACAGAAATCCGATATGCCGGTGATTTTCCTCACGTCCAAGGACGAGGAAATCGATGAATTGTTCGGCCTCAAGATGGGTGCGGACGACTTCATCCGAAAACCGTTCTCGCAGCGGCTTCTCGTTGAACGCGTCAAGGCGGTGTTGCGCCGTTCCGGCGGCAAGGACGGAACGGTGCCGAAGGAGACCGACACTGCCAAGGTGCTGGAGCGCGGCCAGCTCCGCATGGATCCAGAACGCCACACGTGCACCTGGAAGAATGAGCCAGTCACGTTAACCGTAACGGAGTTCTTGATCCTGCAGGCGCTGGCGACCCGGCCCGGTGTGGTAAAGAGTCGTAATGCCTTGATGGATGCCGCCTACGATGACCAAGTTTACGTCGACGACCGCACGATCGATAGCCATATCAAGCGGCTGCGAAAAAAGTTCAAGCAGGCTGAAGACTCTTTCGATATGATCGAAACGCTCTATGGGGTAGGCTACCGGTTCAAGGAGTAGCTGCTTTTCAAATCCTCTGCACGATCGCCCGTCATCAGCCGGTGGGCGCCTGGGCGTGCGGGTGCGATCGAGTGCCGCCTGAGACTGGGTGGAGCTTATGAGAAGCCCGTGCTTGATAAGACTGTAAACGTCGACGACACACATGTCGGATCAGCCGATCCGACCGATCCGGCCGTAAAGTACTCGCAGCGGCACCGCGGGTTCGTTGCGGCGGTGCTGTGGCGTCTTCGTCGCATCGGCATCGCTTTCGCGCGTTCCCCCTTCCGAATCGCGCATTCTTTCGTGCGCTTCTGGCGGGTCTTGCGGACTGAGGGCCTCCTTGGCGCGCTGCGTCACACCTGGCAGTTCTTCATCAGTCAGATTTTTGCGAGTCTCACGCGTCGCATCGTTTTTCTCAACATTGCCGGGCTGCTCGCCTTCATGCTCGGCATTCTGTATCTCACCCAATTCCGGGCCGGCTTGATCGACGCGCACGTGCAAAGGCTGCTCTCCCAGGGCGAAACCATAGCCATTGCGATTGCGAGCCAGGGCACGGAGGCCGACCCGATCAACATCGACCCCGAGCGACTTTTGGAACTGCAGGCGGGCGAAACCTACAGTCCCTCCGACAACACGCTTTTCGGCTTCGAGTTTCCCGTGAGCCCGGAGCGGGTGGCGCCGCTGCTGCGGCGCTTGATCACGCCGACCAATACCCGTGCGCGAATCTACGACCGCGACGGTACGTTGATCATCGACAGCCGCAACCTCTATGGCCGCGGCGACGTGCTGCGTTTTGACTTGCCGTCGCCTACTGCCGAACGGCCTGGAATCGTCGAACGCACATTTATCACAATCCGCAAATGGCTCAGTCGTGGAGACCTGCCGCCCTATCGCGAGATCGGTCCCGAGAATGGCAGGAGCTATCCGGAAGTCGTCCAGGCATTGGACGGCGAGAAAGCGAGCGTGGTTCGCATCAACGACCGCGGCGAGGTGATCGTCCTGGTCGCAGTCCCGATTCAGCGCCTGCGCACAGTCCGCGGGGCATTGCTGCTGTCAACCCAGGGCGGTGACCTTGATCAAATCGTCGAGGCGCAGCGGCTTGCCATTCTCAAGGTGTTCCTGGTGGCGGCAGCGATCATGTCGGTGCTCTCGATGCTGCTCGCCGGCACCATCGCGGGTCCGGTGCGACGGCTTGCAGACAGCGCCGAGCGGGTGCGCCGCCGCGTGAGAGGCCGTGTGGAAATCCCCGACTTCACCCAAAGGCGGGACGAAATCGGGGATTTGTCGGGCAATCTGCGCGAAATGACGAGCGCGCTCTACGCTCGCATCGAGGCGATCGAAAGCTTCGCCGCGGATGTGGCCCACGAGCTAAAAAATCCCCTGACTTCGCTGCGTTCCGCGGTTGAGACTTTGCCGCTGGCAAAAACGGAATCGAGCCGATCCCGATTGCTGGGTGTCCTTAAGCACGACGTGCAGCGGCTCGACCGGCTCATTTCCGATATTTCGGACGCAAGCCGCCTGGATGCCGAGCTGCAACGGCAGGAAGCGGCACCCGTCGACCTGGATAAGCTCTTGGTTGCGGTCGTCGCGGTGGCGAACGAGATCAAGCGCGAAGACGGCGTGATGGTGACCCTCACTTTCGGGGGTTCTCCTCGCATCTTTAGAGTACAAGGTCATGATTCCCGGCTCAGCCAGGTTATCAACAATCTGATTGACAACGGGCGCTCGTTCTCCCCACCGGGCGGCACGGTGCGGGTCACCTGCCGGCGTTCGGGCCGCGAAATATTGATCACAGTCGATGACGACGGCCCCGGCATCCAGCCGGACGCGATCGAGAAAATCTTCGAGCGGTTCTATACGGACCGGCCGCAGCAAAATTTCGGTCAGAACTCGGGTCTTGGCTTGTCGATCTCGAAGCAGATCGTGGAAGCGCATGACGGCCGGTTGTCGGCGCAGAACCGCGTCGCCCCGCGGGAGCCCTGCCACGATGCCGAGGGTGACGATGCGGTTCGCGAGGAGCAGATTCTTGGCGCGCGTTTCGTGGTTCGGCTGCCGGCGATGTAGGCGTTGGTGAACACCCCACCCACCATTCACGCCTCGGCGGTCCTGGCGGGGGCGCGGGCCGTCCTCATTCGCGGGCCCGCGGGCTCGGGCAAATCGCGACTGGCGCTCAACCTCATCCAGGCCGCATCGAAGAACGGCCCGCTGATCTTTGCACGCCTGGTGGCGGATGACCGCGTTCATGTCGAGGCCGCTCATGACCGGCTGATTGCGCGGCCGCCCGCCGCCCTTGCGGGCCTGCTGGAGGTGCGCGGTCTTGGAATTCAGCGCTTGCCGTACGAGCCTGTGGCCGTTGTTTCATGGGTGGTGGACCTCGCCGTACCGGCACCGATGCGGATCCCCGACGACTCGACAACACACGCCGTTGTTGCAGGAGTGAGGATCCCACGGCTGGCGGTCGCACCAGGTTGCGATCCTGTTCCAATGGTGCTTGTTGCCGTCACATCGCGTCCTCTTGAGTTTGGCGACGCTCCGGTATCGTCGGATGTCGCTTTATAACAGCCGAAAAGCCCTTGCGCTCGGCCTTGGGATAGTCATGATTGGAGATGACTTCGAGCGGCGCACCACAGCGCACGCCGGGTGATTCTATGATAGGTCTTGTCCTCGTTACCCACGGGCAGCTTGCCACCGAGTTTCGTTCTGCCCTGGAACATGTTGTTGGTCCTCAAAATCAGATTGAACCGATCACGATCGGACCTGATGACAATGTAGAGCAGCGCCGTCGCGACATCATCGAGGCGGTAAAAAAGGTTGATACCGGCGATGGCGTGGTCATCTTGACCGACATGTTCGGCGGCACACCTTCAAACCTTGCGATTTCCGTGATGAGCCGACCTAAGGTAGAGGTACTGGCCGGGATCAACCTGCCAATGCTGATCAAACTAGTGAAGGTCCGTGACGAATGCCCGCTGGCAGAGGCGGTCGCGGCGGCACAAGAGTCCGGGCGCAAATACATCACCATCGCGAGCCGGGTGTTGGCGGGCAAATGACGGACAGGCGGCTTGCCGGCGAAAACCGACGCGACGCCGACCGCACAAGGGTTCCCCCGCGGGTGCTCGTTCAGGTGCTGAGAATCGTCAATCAGAGGGGTTTGCACGCTCGGGCGTCCGCTAAATTCGTGCAGACTGTGGAAAAGTTCGAGGTCAATGTGCGCGTCAGCCGAGGCAACGAAACTGTCGGCGGTACGTCGATCATGGGCCTTATGATGCTCGCGGCCGGTCCCGGTACAGAAATTACGGTAGCGGCTTCTGGCAGAGAAAGGGCTGAGGTGCTCCTTGCGCTCGAACTTCTGGTTAACGAGCGATTTGGCGAGGACGACTAAATGCCGGCTGCGCTCGCGCAGCCCGCCGGCATCTCTGGTTCCGGGAATAGACCCTATCCCCGACGATTGGCGCCCCGAAATAACACTTTCATGGCATAGGGTAAAAGCATAAGGCACTCGACGGATTCGCACTTTTATGATATAAGTAAATAATGCAATTTAATGGAGAGTTCCGAGTGCGAAGCAGGTCTGTACCAGATTACCTTGAGGTCATAAGTATTTATAATTTAATGGATAAAATCAGATTGCGAAGAAAATAGGTACTAGATTGCCGCTTCCCCCTTTTCGCTGCTTCTCCCCGGGGGTGCTCTGATGGATGAAAAATACCCTATGGGAAAAGCGCGGGGTGACATATAAAGAAATCCTTATATGTTGTTGCGGCGCTCCGATCGCCTTGCTATAGGCACCGACGGAACGTCTCATTCACCGCGATCCAAAGGATGCCCATGACCACCTCGCCGAACGCCGCGAAAACCGTGCCGACCTCGCACGACTACGTCGTGAAGGACATCGGTCTTGCCGAATGGGGCCGCAAGGAGATTGCGATTGCGGAGACCGAAATGCCGGGCTTGATGGCGACGCGAGACGAATTCGGCCCGCGGCAGCCGCTGCGCGGCGCCCGCGTCGCCGGATCCTTGCACATGACGATCCAGACTGCCGTGCTGATCGAGACTCTCGCGGCGCTCGGCGCTGACGTGCGCTGGGCCTCCTGCAATATCTATTCGACCCAGGACCATGCGGCTGCAGCCGTCGCGGCGCGCGGCATCCCGGTATTCGCCGTCAAGGGCGAGAGTCTAGCGGACTACTGGGACTACACCCATCGCATCTTCGAGTGGTCGGACGGCGGTACTGCGAACATGATTCTCGACGATGGCGGCGACGCTACGCTGCTGATGCACCTCGGCCTGCGGGCCGAGCAGGGCGACATCGGGGCGATCAGCAAGCCCGCCAACGAGGAAGAGGAAATTCTCTTCGCCGCCATCAAGAAGCGGCTCAGCGAGCATCCAGGCTGGTATCGCAGGAACGCCGACGCGATCCGTGGCGTCTCCGAGGAAACAACGACCGGCGTGCATCGGCTTTACGAGATGCAGAACAGGGGCACGCTGCTGTGGCCAGCCATCAACGTCAATGACAGCGTGACCAAATCGAAATTCGACAACCTCTATGGCTGTCGCGAATCGCTCGTCGACGGCATCCGCCGCGGCACCGACGTCATGATGGCCGGCAAGGTCGCCATGGTGGCGGGGTTCGGAGACGTCGGCAAAGGTTCGGCCGCCTCGCTGCGCCAGGCGGGCTGCCGCGTGATGGTGTCCGAGATCGACCCGATCTGTGCGTTGCAGGCCGCCATGGAGGGCTACGAGGTCACCACCATGGAAGACGCCGCTGCGCGCGCGGACATCTTCGTGACCGCGACCGGTAACCTCGACGTCATCACCGTCGACCACATGCGCGAGATGAAAGATCGCGCGATCGTGTGCAACATCGGTCACTTCGACAGCGAGATTCAGGTTGCCGCGCTGAAGAATTTCCGATGGCACAACGTCAAGCCGCAAGTCGACGAAATCGAGTTTCCGGACGGCAAGCGCATCATCCTGCTGTCTGAAGGGCGGCTTGTAAATCTCGGCAATGCCATGGGACATCCGAGCTTCGTCATGTCGGCGTCGTTCACCAACCAGACGCTTGCCCAGATCGAGCTGTGGACCAATCCGGGCAAATACGAGAAGAAGGTCTATACGCTGCCCAAGCAACTCGATGAAAAGGTCGCACGGCTGCATCTCGACAAGGTCGGCGCCAAACTCACCCAGCTGAGCCAGAAGCAGTCAACCTACATAGGCGTGCCGGTCGAGGGACCCTACAAGCCGGATCTCTACCGGTATTGATCGGCCCACATTTTCGCCGTCATGCCCGCGCTTGTCGCGGGCATCCATGTCTTTCTTACTGCACTTCAGCAAGCAAGACGTAGATGGCCGGGACAAGCCGGGCCATGACTCCGGAGAAGTGGTTCAAATAATTGGAACGCTCTGGGCTGGCGAGACCTACGGCGGCGGTATGGCCACGATGGCATAGCGAGTCACCGGCCCGGGAATTCCCAGAAAAGTGCGGGAGATGTCCACCTCGACGCGCCGGCCCCGAGGCGCCGCGGCGGCGCGCCTGTTCAGGGCATCCATGCAGCGATTTTCGGTGACCGGGCAATAGAGGAGGATGCCCTGCCGGGCGATCCGCGCCTCATCGGTCCACGGCGTCAAGGCCGGGTTCACGATTTCGAAAGTGGATGGTCGGTCCGGAAAGTAGAAGGCCGTGCCGTTGAGCACATTGTCGTAGCTGCCGACGAGCCGCAGCGGCTGGTCGGTGGTTTCCCGCCAGACCCTGCCGGCAGCTTCGGCGACCAGGCTATATTGAGTGCCATAGTTCGGGATACCGTTGAAATGCGTCACCACCGCAACGATCGGCGCGACCAGCACGGCAAGCACGGGAAAAAATACCGCGATCGCTAGAATGCGGATCGCAGCGACGCGAGGAATCACGATCCGCGGCGACGACAACAGCACCACCGGCAGAAGCGTCATGCCGCCGATAGCCCAAAGCGACACAACTTTCTCCGCCGTCGCGACCGCCATGAGCGCCGGCAGCACCAGCGGCAGAATGAAGACGATGACGGGGAGCCGCCGCCGTGGATCGCCGGGCCACAGCATATCGGCGACGTCAGCAGGCGCCGGTTTGGCCGCGATGCCGGTCAGCAGGATCGGGACGACCGCATAGCCGAGTGCGCCGGCCGCATATCCGACACCCGAGACAAACGCCTCAAGGACAGTTCCCGGGTGGGATTCGAGCGCATATCCGAACGTCCCGAAGTCGTGCAAGTACAGCCACACGAGGTGCGGCGACAGGGCGGCGACGCCCGCCGCGACGGTGACTAAAGGCGCAGCGGAACCGAAATAGAGCTTGCGCCGGGGATCGCTTGCCGCCGCGATCGCGAGCGCGGCAAGCAGGACCACGGACCAGTATTTCGTCAGCATGGCGCCGGCCGCCGCGAACCCGGCAAGCGCCGCGGCCCCCACCCTACCCTCCCCCGCTTGCGGAGGAGGGTAGGGTGGGGGCATCTCAAACGAACGCAGAAAAAACCACGCGGTCAGCGCCCACCACGGCATCATGGCGGAGTTGGCGTTGAACTTGAGGGCGTGAAAGTTGAAGAACGGAACGAGGGTCAGAAGGGCGAGGCCGACCGCGCTTTTCACGCCGTCGAGATAACGCGTCGAGACCACGAAGGCGACCCAGAGGGACACGGTTGCGATCCCGACGGCGAAGAGATCATAGGCCCACGTCGCGAGCGGGAAAATCGAAAACCAGGCGCCGACCAGCCACGCCGGCAAAGGCGGGTGCTTGGGGGTTCCGAACGTGATTTCGCGCGACCAGGCGACCATCTCGCCCATGTCGAAATGGAAATCCTGGCTGGCCTTGGCCACGACCGCGTACACGGTCCAGACCGCCCAGTAGGCGGCGAGCACCACGATGACGGTGCGACCGCGCCGCTTGGGATCGGACAACGCGTCGAGCAGCCGCCCGAGCGCGGCATTGATGGGCTTAAGCGAGGCGGAGACCTTCATGGCCGGGAAGACCTGTGATATCGGACGCGGCGCACCATATTCGCGGGGTGAAGTACCATTTGGCACAGCGCCAAAGACCGATGGCGTTCGCCGCGACCGATGATGCCGTCTTGGCTGGACAAATCGCGCCGTCCATAACACGACGCGTGCACGCAGCCCAGATCGTGCGCCGTCGAACATCGAGCAAGGCGGCGATTGCGGCTGCGCTACAGAAGCCTTTGAAGGAAAACCTTTCCGCTGAGATCAGGCGAGGTCGAAGCGATCAAGGTTCATCACCTTGTTCCACGCAGCCACAAAGTCATGGACAAACCGTTCCTTCGCGTCCGCGCATCCGTAGACTTCCGCGAGAGCGCGGAGCTGGGAGTTTGAACCGAAGATGAGATCCGCACGGGTGCCGGTCCACTTGAGCTCGCCGGTCCCGCGATCGCGCCCCTCGAACACGTCTTCGGATGTGGAGGACGCCTTCCACGTCGTGCTCATGGCGAGCAGGTTCACGAAGAAGTCGTTGGTGAGCGTCTCTGGCCGCTTGGTGAAGATGCCATATTGTGTCCCTCCGAAGTTTGCATTCAGGACACGCATGCCTCCGACCAGGACCGTCATCTCAGGGGCGGTCAGCGTCATCAACTGCGCCCGATCCACCAGCACCTCCTCTGCAGGTCTCTGCTGTCCCTTCCGGAGGTAGTTGCGGAACCCGTCTGTAGTCGGCTCCAGCACGGCGAACGAGTCCACATCGGTCTGCTCCTGCGAAGCATCCGTACGTCCCGGCGAGAAGGGAACCTTCACGTCGTGCCCGGCCTTCTTCGCAGCTGCCTCGACGGCTGCGCAGCCGCCCAGAACGATCAGGTCAGCAAGCGAGACCTTCTTGCCGCCGGACTGCGAGCCGTTGAAAGCCTTCTGGATCGCTTCCAGCGTCTGCAGGACCTTCCCCAGCTCGGCCGGCTGGTTGACTTCCCAATCCTTCTGCGGCGCGAGGCGAATGCGCGCCCCGTTCGCCCCACCGCGCTTGTCAGAGCCGCGGAACGTTGCCGCCGACGCCCAGGCCGTCGTGACCAGTTGGGAGATGGACAGTCCAGAGGCGAGGATTCTGCCCTTGAGGGCGGCGATATCCTGCTCATCAATCAACTCATGATCGACTGCGGGGACGGGGTCTTGCCACAGAAGCTCCTCTGCAGGAACGAGCGGGCCGAGATACCGCGAGCGGGGCCCCATGTCGCGGTGCGTCAGCTTGTACCAAGCTCTGGCGAACGCGTCTGCCAACTGATCAGGGTTCTGGTGGAAGCGCTTCGAAATTGGCGTGTAGATCGGGTCCAGCCTCAGTGAGAGGTCCGTCGTGAGCATCATCGGAGCATGCCGAGTTGATGGGTCGTGAGCATCCGGTACCGTACCCGCTGCAGCCCCATTCTTGGGCGTCCACTGGAACGCACCCGCAGGACTCTTCACCAGTTCCCACTCATAGCCGAACAGGGTGTCCAAGTAGCCGTTGTCCCACTTCACCGGGTTGGGGGTCCATGCGCCTTCCAGCCCGCTGCTGATCGTGTCGACACCTTTGCCGCTGCCATAGGTGTTTTTCCAGCCGAGGCCTTGTTCCTCGATGCCGGCGCCCTCGGGTTGGGGGCCGACGTACGCGCTCGGATCGGCAGCGCCATGGCATTTGCCGAACGTATGGCCGCCGGCAATGAGCGCAACTGTCTCCTCGTCATTCATCGCCATGCGAGCGAACGTCTCTCGGATATCCCGGGCCGCAGCGACCGGATCCGGCTTGCCATTCGGCCCTTCCGGATTCACGTAGATCAGGCCCATCTGAACGGCGGCGAGAGGATTTTCGAGCTGCCGGTCGCCGCTGTAGCGCTTGTCTCCAAGCCACGTGTCCTCAGCCCCCCAGTAGATGTCCTCTTCGGGCTCCCAGACGTCCTCGCGCCCGCCGGCGAAGCCGAAGGTCTTGAACCCCATCGACTCCAAGGCGACGTTACCGGCGAGAATCATCAGGTCGGCCCAGGAGATTTTCTGGCCGTACTTCTGCTTGATCGGCCAGAGCAACCGGCGTGCCTTGTCGAGGCTCACGTTATCCGGCCAGCTATTGAGGGGCGCAAAGCGTTGTGTGCCGGAAGATGCACCGCCGCGGCCGTCGCCGATGCGGTACGTGCCGGCGCTGTGCCACGCCATACGAATGAAGAACGGCCCATAATGGCCATAGTCCGCCGGCCACCAGTCCTGCGACGCCGTCATCAAGGAATGGAGGTCCTTGATCACGGCATCCAGGTCGAGGCTCTTGAACTCCTCAGCGTAGTTGAACTCTTTGCCCATAGGATTGGACAGGGGTGAGTTCTGGTGGAGAACACTCAGGTTCAACTGATTCGGCCACCAGTCTTGGTTCGACCTGTGTGTGCCTTGCCCGCCCGGAAACGGGCACTTGGTCGTGTCATCCATATTGCCTCCTGTCCTGGTTTGCATGATTTCCAGCCGGTCCCTTGTGCAATCTACGCAATGCATCCCATCAGGTAAAATTGACTTTAGTGATCGCTGCGGTAAGATTTTCTGATGATCCGGGTCACGCTTCGGCAGCTTCGCTATTTCAACGCGCTGGCACGTCACGGCCACTTCGGACGCGCGGCAGAAGCATGTGCGATCTCGCAGCCGGCTTTGTCAATGCAGATCAAGGAACTGGAGGAAGTTCTGGGCGGCGTGCTCCTCGAGAGAAGCGCCCGACAAGCCGCGCTAACGAAGCTCGGAGAAGAGGCCGCTCAACGCGTCCGCGACATCCTGCGCTTGGTCGATGAACTGGGAGACTTTGCGCGGGCGTCGCGGGACCGGCTTGTGGGCCGGCTGCGCATCGGCATGATCCCAACGGTTGCGCCCTATCTGCTGCCTAAGGTCATCGGGAACCTCACTCGAATGCATCCCGAACTTGACATTCACGTACGTGAGACGCTGACGCCGAAGCTGATAGAAGAGCTCGCGGAAGGACGGCTTGACACAGCAATTGTTGCTCTGCCGGTGTCCGAACCTTCGCTTGTCGAGGTCGCGCTGTTTTCGGAACATTTCCTGCTGGTCCGGCCGGGCGAGGATGAGGGAACGCCGGTGCCCGGTAGGAAAATGCTGCGCGCAATGAGGTTGCTTCTGTTGGAAGAGGGGCACTGTTTTCGCGATCAGGCCCTGTCGTTCTGCAATATGCAATCGTCGCCGCCACGGGAGGTGCTGGACGCGAGCTCTCTGTCTACACTCGTTCAAATGGTTAGCGCCGGCATCGGTGTCACTTTGATCCCGGAAATGGCCGTGGCGGTGGAGACACGCTCGGCGTCAGTGTCTGTCGCTCGCTTCAAAAATCCGCAACCCTCGCGAACCATTGGCATGATCTGGCGCAAGACAAATCCCCTGGCCAGACAGCTCCTGCAATTTTCTCAAGTGGTTTGTCTCTCAGCCGACGCGTTGCGCAAGCAGCACAATCCGGGATCGGCATCGCGCAATCCCAGGACTTAAACGGCACTCCGGCGGAGGATATTCTCTCACGAGCCGCGCGCCTCGACAGAGGCGGAAGCTTCCGCAAAAACGGCAAGTTTTTGGCATTCCCAGTTTTGTACCGAAGTGGCGCGCCCGGAAGGATTCGAACCTCCGACCCCCAGATTCGTAGGTTGACGAATTATTCTGTCCTAAAAAATAGCTTTTTGGAGAATATTTTGTCGGATTCTCGCAATCGAGGAAGCGGCATGCAATACTGAGACGCTGCGCGGCAAGCCTTTCGCCGCGTTGCGCCCAGGACATCCTGAAACCAAACAAGCCCTCATTCGCGCACGATCTCCAATCAACGTCGCTTAGGATCAATCGCGTAGCCGCCAGCTTCCTCGCTGAGCCCGGTCAGGCGATCCAACGCCAACGCTCGCTTGGCGTCGCGAGCGGCCTTGAATGCCACGATCTCGGCTACCCGTAGGCGCCGATGGCTTCCGACCTTCACCGCCGCCAACTCACCGGCATCAACCAACCGGACGAGATACTGGCGCGAGACGTTTAGAAGATCGGCCGCCTCCTGGGTCGACAACATTTCCTCCTCTGGCAGCACCGCCACGGGCCGTCCTTTGGCGAGCAGTTCGGCCGCGCGATACATAACAACCGTCAATGTCGTCGGCAGTTCAAGGCATTGTCCCTTGGGGTCGACAACCTGAAGCATTCCACGCCTCTTGGCGGACTTGGGCGACAAAAGCGCCGCAATGCGCGCGGCCGCCGTCCGCTCCAGCGCCGGCACGGCTTCGGACGATTGAGACTGCTTCTTTCCTGACGATGTGCGGGGCGGAACGGGCATAATGGCAATATGGCGCGCAAACGCTACAAACGCAACTACCCCTCCGACGCTACCCCTCCGCCCCCTCCAAAGACCAAGCCGGAGCACCGCAAGGTTGATCGTGAGACCCCGATGCTGATCGCAGTCCTCGACGCCGATGTTCTGTTCCCCATGGTGCTGCGCGACACGCTGTTGCGCGCGGCCGCGGCCGGCTGTTTTCGTCTTCACTGGTCCGCGCGGATCCTTGACGAAGTCGTGCACAACCTGACCGATGACTTGGGCATGGATGCGGCCAAGGCTGCAGCGCTGCGCACGCTGATGGAGGAGGCCTTTCCGGATGCCAATGTCGAGGACTGGGAAAAGCTTGAACCGAAGATGGGTAACCATCCGAAGGATCGGCATGTCGCCGCCGCGGCCGCGTCGATCGGCGCGGGGATTATCGTCACCTCGAACATCCGAGACTTCACAGATCTTCCGGCTGGCATCATCGCCATGACCCCAGATCAGTTTCTCTCCGAATTGCTGACGGTCCGGCCGGACGAATTGATGGCCGCACTCGAAATCCAAGCCGCGGGTTACCGCCGGCCGCCGCTGTCCGTCGCGGGGCTGGTCGAACAGCTCGCAGGCGTCGCAGCCAACTTCGTGGCGCGGGCCTCGGTGTTGCTCGAATCTCCTGGCGCGGAAACCGGGTCGAAGCCGACCGCCGACCGAATGCCATAAGAAGGGCTTTGCGAGTCCGCGGCCATCATTCGACGCCTTCAAATCCTTCGCTTCCGCGGCATTCGCCTCGCTCACCGGTCGCCGAGTCGACCGCATTCTCAAGATCGGGCTTACCAACCTTCGTTTCCTCGCAGCACGAGCTGCCAGCGATTCTCCACGCGGTCCACCGCATGTCACAATCACTGTTTCTGACGGCTGAACAATGTTCGTTGGATCGTGTCCAGCACCATGTCGAGATTCTTGCCCACATCCTCGGCGAGGAAGCGCAGCACGAAATAATTGTGCTGCTGGAGCAATTGATCCTTACGGCGGTCTCGACGGTAGGCATCGGTACTTTCCAAGTGCTGTGCGCCATCCAATTCGATCGCTAAGCGCGCATCAGCGCACAGCAAGTCGACTTCCATTCGACCCCGATTGTCGAATGGAATCGGCAGCGCGGCATTCAAGCGGAACCGTCCCCTCGTCGGCAGCAAAGTTTCCAAACGACGATAAAGAAATGCCTCCGTCGCACTTCGAGCGCGGTCGGCGCCCTCCGCGCCAGGCGCTGGAACCGTTACTGCATTCACAAAAAGATTTCCCAGCGGCGCATCCACCCCATCTCGGATCAGGCGTTTGACACTCGCGGAATACTCACGTTTCCACTGCGGGTCGGAAGGTAGCGGAACATCCGCAGGCCATCCAGGAACCGCACTGGCCGGAACGACGATCGTGTAGCCAACGGCCACATACCCGCGACAACGCCGATCGAACATTCGCGTCAACACCGGCACGTCGAGGTCGGCGTAGTCATAGACCCGGACCTCGCGCTTTCGGTCATGCAGGCGATGCAGGCGGCCAACGTACTGGGCAATCGTCCCATGCCACGACACCGGCAGCGTAAGAAACAATGTATCCAGGCGGGCATCATCAAATCCCTCTCCGATATATCGGCCGGTCGCCAACAACACCCGCTCTTCGTCATTGGGAATTTCCGCCAGTCGACCGGCAATCGTCCGGAGCTCTTTCCTGCCCATGCCGCCATGCAGGACAACCAAGTGACGGATCGTGGGCAACAGAGCGGTCGCCAGACGATCCAGGTGCTCATTGCGTTCGGTCAGCACGATGGGAGACCGGCCTTCCCGCGCAGCGTGAATGACGTCATTACAAATGAGCCTGTTACGGGTCTCGTCCGCGATTAGCTCGTCATAAAGATCGTGAAACTGGATTCGCACATCGAGATTGACTTCTCGCATAGGACGAAATGCCGTCGAGCGGACAAGAACGGTGTGCTCGAACGGACGAGCCGCGGCCTGCTCCTTGGCGTTGACGCGGTAGCGCACGGGCCCGCATTGCATGAAAACGATTGGGTGGTGACCATCCTTGCGCGTCAGCGTCGCCGACAACCCGGTAACAAATTTCGCGTTTGCCCGACGAGCCACCAGCTCAAAGCTGCGGGCTGACAAATGGTGGCATTCGTCGACAATGAGATGGCCGTACTCGGCTACACGGTCGTCAACGGCGTCCCTGCGAACGAGACTCTGAATGAGCGCAATATCGAGCATGCCATTTGGTTTCTTTCGTCCGCCTCCTATGTGGCCGATCGACTTCGGAGGTAGATCGAGAAATGCGCGTAGTCGTTCAATCCATTGCTCGAGCAATTGTCGGCGATGCACGAGCACCAGCGTGCTGACACGACGTTGCGCAATCAGCCATGCAGCAACCACCGTTTTCCCGAAGGCTGTGCCGGCGGACAAAACGCCGGTATCATGAGCTAACATCGCACTCGCCGCGATCAGTTGCTCGTGGCGCAATTCTCCGCGGAACCCCACCGCCAGAGGCCGTCCAACAGCTCTTTCATCGCGAATGACATGGGCGATTTTCAACCCCGACAGGAGTTCTTGCACATCGCCCAAGCAGCCGCGCGGTAAACTGATGTGATGGGGATGATCTTCGGCGCAGGCAATGATCCGAGGTTTGTCATAAGTAGGCAGACGCATCGCCTGGGCTTTGTAGAACTCGGGGTTCTGAAACGCGGCCAGCCGGATGAGCCGGTTACGCAGACCGGGCGAAAGAATGTCTTTCGCGATGTAGATTTCGTCGCTGAGGACCAGCTCTAAATTCGCCGGCAAAGGCCCCGTCACCGGACGTTCCCTGCGATGGCGCGATGGCGGCAGGGTCCAAGGTGCCGGTTCATCCTCTTCCGCCAGTGAATGTCGAACTCCGACAATTCGATCCGTTGCTTCGGCATGGAGGACGATATTCTCGACGGCAGACCTATCGATCCTGCGAACCGTTGACAAAAATGCCCACTGGTCGGGATATGGAACAAAATGTTCATCGAGGAATACGCTATTGCCTGACTCCCTTGGCTGTTTCTGCAGCGGCAGAGCGATGAGGTTGCCGAAACCGCCTTTGGGAAGGGTATCCTGGTTGGGAAAAAATCGATCGTAGGAATGCAGGCCGATATCCGGGCGGCGTTCCATCGTTTCGGTTAAGATATGCGAGCCGAGCTTCCGTGCCAGCGAGGCAGAAATCGCTTTGTCGAAGAAAATCCAAATGTGTGCGCCGTTACCGGAGCGAGAGCGTTCCAACGCGGCTGGGACGTCTAAGTGACGGCATGTTTCAAAAAATGCCTTCGCATCCTCTCGCCAGCCATCCTTGTCAAAATCAACCGCCAAAACAAAGCAAGTTTCGTCTTGAAGCATCGGATAGACGCCCATCACGAAATTCTTGCCCTCATTGTCCTGACCCGAGAGGTGCCATCGGATTGCCTCGTCCGCGACAGAGACAAATCGCTGATGCGGACAATCGCTGCATTTGATTCTGGGTTTTTCGCACACTCCCTTGACCCACTCATTTGCGCAAACAGGTTGATAGCCTGTCTTGCCCGTCTTTCGGCTCTCAAAGCGGCGCGGATAGACGTCTTCGCGCCCACGAAAGAGGGAGCGGAAAAGCGCGATTTTCGCTTCCGGCGGCGACCGATGATCGACAGTCCCGTTGTGTGGGACCTGGATCGTGAACTGTTCGAGGAACATAGGCCCGCACACCATCTACAAGTGAACCAGTCCTGAAGGCGGCTCACCGCTGGCGGTCTTTGCGCCGTCCGTTCGAGGTTCAAGAAATATGTACCAACGTCACGATGGGGGCAATGATATGAGGCGGTGCCAAAATGAGGCGGTGCCGAAGAAGTCGTCGCGGGAATTCAAAGCGCGGTTCTGTGACCGCCCACTCTCCAATAACGCGATGAAGATTGTCTTCGATCACAACTCTTCGGTCGGCGGAATGACGAACTCGTCAATACGGCGGACGATGTCCGGCGGCCGGGCTGCCGTAAGAGATGTCAGTTCGCTCGACGCAAGCGGGCCTATCGCATTGAGGGACACCGACGCTCACAGATCCGAGTCCTAGTCGATCGCGTGGTCTTTTGGTGCCCTCCGCGCATGGCTAACCAGATTCGTGCCTGGAATCCGCGTGCGATTCAGAGCGAAGAGTGAGCATAAATTTCCCCAGACTAAAACCCAGACTAATCGGCATTTTTAGTCTGGGCCGATTTCATCCAAGTTCCAAAAAATTGTGTTCGTGAAAGGATTTATATGGCGCGCCCGGAAGGATTCGAACCTCCGACCCCCAGATTCGTAGTCTGGTGCTCTATCCAGCTGAGCTACGGGCGCCGGCTCAAACGCCGGAGAATGCGCCGGGAAATCCCCGCGGCCACGCGATAGCTATAGGCTCTGTTCCGACTTGGCAAGGCTCGATTGCGCTCGGTCCCGCAAGCTTCATGCGGACTTCACGCAAGAGGGGCAAAACTCGTGGCGGCTTAGTAGCCGGGATCGAGCGTAAGCGAAATCCGGGTGAGGCCGTCCCGGATGTCGCTGCGCTCCATCCGGGCTACCTTACGCATGGGCGCGTTCGTTGCGTCGTTCGTGAAGCGGGATCGGGCGATCGGGGATTTTCAGGCGGAACGTTGCTCCGATGGTTCCGTCGACGAGCGTAATCTCGCCGCCGTGGGCGCGCACGAGTTCGTCGGCGATCACGAGGCCGAGCCCGGCGCCTCCGGACCGCGTCGATCCCTGGAACGCCTCGAACAGATGCGCCCGAGCCTGATCCGAGAAGCCCGGGCCGGTGTCCGCAACCTCGATGACCGCGACAGCTCCCTCGCGCCGCCCGGTGATCCGGATTTGATCGCGCGCGGGGTCATTGGGCGCGCGGCCTTCCAGCGCCTGCATGGCATTGCGCGCGAGGTTGATAAGAACGCGCAGCAGTTGATCGCGGTCTGCGTCGGCAGTCAGGCCATGCTCGACGGACGTGATCCACCCGATCCGGGAATCCGGCGCCAGTCCGAGCGTATCGCGCACATCATCGACGAGTTCCATCAGCGCGACCAGCCGGCGGTCGGGCGGCGGCTCCTGGGCGCGCCCGTAGGACAATGTGGATTGGCAGAAAGCGATCGCGCGCTCAAGCGCCCGCATCAGCTTGGGGGCGAAGCGTTGCACCTGGGGATCGGGGAGCCTCGCCAGCCGGTCGGAAAACAACTGAGCTGACGCCAACAGGTTGCGCAGATCGTGGTTGATCTTGGACACTGCCAGCCCAAGGTTGGCAAGCCGCGTCTTCTCGTGCAGCGTATTGGCAAGGTCGCGCTGCATTTCGGCGAGTTCGTGCTCAACGAAACCGATCTCGTCAGGGCGCGACGTCGGCGCCAATATGCGCGCCTGGTCTTCAGGATCGGCCCGAAAGCTCGCCATGTTGGCGGTGATGCGATAGAGCGGCCGGACGAACAGGTAGTGAAGGGCGAAGTACACGAGCGCCGCGCTGATCGCCGAGATCGCGATCGAAAGCACCATGATGTTGCGCGAGTAAATCCACATCGCGCTCCGCAGCGGGCCCTCCGGGATCACGATTTCGACGAACTGGCCGCCCACAGGCGCCGGCCCGACGGCGCGCAACAGATCCGTATCCTTGGCCACCAACAGGGTGCGGAACGCCTCCACGATGGCTCTCATCGGCCGCATATCGCGAATATCGACGTCCTGCAGCACTTCGCTCGGCATCTCGGTTGTGGCGAGCAGCCGCCGCTGCTGGCCAATCTTCATGGCGAGCGCGCGCGCCCCGATACTGTCGAGAATCTGCCGGGACAGCTGTTCCGGCACGTCGGGCGCCGCGTCGAAAACCAGGGCGGCGGTATGAGCGGCGCTCAGCTTGTTGGTGAGCCAGGTCAGCCGGAAATTCGCGATCGACGGCACATAAATGCAAATCTCGGCCAGCATCACGAATAGCACGGTCAGCACCAGAAGTTTGGCCGACAGGCCGAAACGGATGCGTGGCGGCGGCGCCGGGGCGGCGGCGGGCGGGTCGATGTCGTCGCGGGCCGGCTCCAATTTGCCTTATCCCCTGCGGAGCCATTGGACGACGCGCCGCACCGTCGGGTTTGCAGCAATCGGCGCGAGAAACGTGATTGCGGCGCGTTTGTTGATCTCGCCGAAGGTCGGATAAGGGACCACCATCTCGGCCACGGCGCGCACATTGAGGCCCTCGCCGATGGCGAGCGTCCACGGCGCGATCAGCTCGCCCGCATGGGCCCCCACAATGGTGGCGCCAAGTATGCGGCCGCGCGTGTCGGTGACGACCTTGGCGTGACCAACGGTCATCCGTTCGGCTTGGGCCCGGTCATTTTCGCAATATGGCCAGCGCATGACGCGAATTCGATATCCTTGATTCCTCGCCTGCTCATCGGTCAATCCCACATGGGCAAGTTCCGGGTCCGTAAAGGTGACCCAGGGAATTGCATTGTACCGTACTTTGACAGGCAAACGAAACAACGCATGCCGGATCACCAGCCCGGCATGGTAATTCGCCACGTGAGTGAACATCATGCCCCCTGCGGCTGCGTCCCCGATCGCGTAAACATGGCGGTTCGTGGTTTGCAGGCTCCCGTCCACCGCAATGCCGGCTCGTGTGAACTCAATTCCGGCCTCCTCCAAGCCTAGTCCCTCGACGTTCGGCGCGCGGCCGGCGGCGACCAGCAAGTGGCTGCCGGCGACGCGTTCCTCGGCGTCACCGCACTTAACAGCCAGCTCAATGCCGCGGTGTGTCTGTCGCGCCGATTGCGCGCTCGCGCCCGTCCGGATCTCGACGCCCTCGCGGACCAGAGCGTCGATGACGATCTGGGCGCATTCGGCGTCGTCATTGGCTAACGGCCGTGCAGCCTCGATAACGGTCACTTGCGCGCCGAGACGGCGGAATGCCTGGCCAAGCTCAAGACCGATCGCGCCGCCGCCGATCACCACCAAGCGGGACGGCAACTCGCAGAGCTCGAATATCGTCTCGTTGGTGAGATGGGGCGTTTGGGCAAGGCCCGGAATCGGCGGAATGGCGGGCGACGATCCCGTCGCGATGACGAAGCGCCGGGCCTGCACGACGATACTGCCATCGACCGTCACCGTGGCGGGGTCCACGAAGCGCGCAACGCCCGCAATGACCCGCACGCCAAGGCCGGCGAAACGCTGCACCGAGTCGTTCGGCGCGACGGCCGCGATCACCTTGCGAACGTGGTGGTACGTGCGAGCAAATTCAACCTTTGGAGGCGCATCGATCCCGAACACGCCTGACGTAGCGCCGGCATTCGCTCGCTTCGCGGCTGCAATCAATGCCTTCGAGGGAACGCAGCCGTAGTTCAGGCAGTCGCCGCCCATCCGGCCCTTCTCGATCAACACGACCGAGACCCCGAATGCGGCCGCAGCGGCGGCAACTGAAAGACCGCCAGCACCCGCCCCGATCACGCAAATGTCGGGCTTGAGCTTTTCAGCCAAGCTTGCCTCGCCTCCGCGCCGCGGTCCGTGGACACATTACGGCCAAGCCCCCACCCTGCCCTCCCGCGCAAGCGGGGGAGGGTAAATCGATTTACCCTCCCCCGCTTGCGCGGGAGGGCAGGGTGGGGGTGTCGGGACGCGCCTTGGCTCCCCGCCGTATTGCGCAATAACCCCTCGCGACGGCTGGAATCAGCGCAATCAGCCCGAGGATCACCAAGCCGCCGATCAACTCGGGAGTAACGGCGGCCTGCAAATCGAAATCGAGCCGGCAGCCCACCTCCTGGGCGGCGACGCAGGCCCGGTAGACGCCCTCCTGAGCCGCGATGGCGCCGCTCAGGCCGGCTCCAAAGAACGCAAACGCGAAGGTTGCCGGAATAATTCCGAGTGCCGTCGCAGCGACAAAAGGCACCAGCGCGACCCCCGCCGGCGCCGCTATCAAATTCACCAGCCAGAACGGGAACAGCGGCACCAGGCGCAAGAAAATCAAGTAACAGAAAGCGTCCTTACGAAAGCCGGCCGCAAGCTTCTCGGCAAGCGGCGCGGCGCGTCGCGCCCAACCACAACCGGCGACGCATCCGCATGCGGATTTGGTGATCAGGTAGATGACGGTTGCACCGAGGGTCGCGGCTGTCATGGCGGTAAGGCCGCCGGTCCAGGCGCCAAAAATCACGCCTCCTGCGACCGTCAAGAGTGCAGCTCCCGGGAACGACAATGCGACGGCTGCCGCGTAGACGGTGATAAAAGCGAGGATCGCAACGGCGCGGTGCGCAGCGACCAATTCCTCGATAGAGGCGCGGTTGCGGACCAGCATCTCCAAGGACACTTGCCGGTGCCACCCCATGGCAACCGCAAACGCCATCATGGCAAGGATTGCGCCAAGCGGGATCAGCCGGCCGAACGCGGGCGTGCGATCCGTGGACCGCTGTGCGTGGTTGATCTCGATCGACATGACCCTCGAAGTTTATGTCTGTGCGGTCGACGTTTATTGCTGTCAATCGGTCGGAGCGGATGCCTTATATACACCAGCATCGCGGTCACGACCGGATTTTCACCGCGATTTGACGTTGCTTTGCGCACCGGCTCGCGGAAACGTGATCAATGTTGGGGCGCTCGCCCATCCACCGCCGTCACCCGCGGGCTTGACCCGCGGGTCCATCTGTTTCGCATAGATTGTGGGAACCAGATGGATGCGCGGGTCAAGCCCGCGCATGACAACCCTGTGCATTGACGGAACTGAGGCCCTCCCGTATAAGCCGCCACAATTGAGCGATATCCTTCTGAGACGGCGGCAATGCCTCTCGGGTAGCCGTTATTGTGTGCGAGTCTCGTCGGGCGTGGCCCGGAATAATTCTCGCTCTCTTAAGAGAGGAAAGCCGTGAAGCGGACCTATCAACCGAGCAAGCTGGTGCGCAAGCGCCGTCATGGCTTCCGGACCCGGATGGCTACTCCGGGCGGTCGCAAGGTGCTCAATGCGCGTCGCGCGCGTGGCCGCAAGCGGCTCGGGAGGTGTATTCTTGATCCCTCCCCGCAAGCGGGGAAGTGTATTCTTGATCCCTCCCCGCAAGCGGGGAAGTGTGCTCTTGACCCCCTGCCCCGCTTGCGGGAAGGGTGCTCTTGGCCCCTCCCGCCGCTTAACGGGGGAGGGTAGGGTGGGGGCCGCATGTCGGTGCAATGGAACGACTGAAGCGACGCAAAGATTTTCTGGCGGCCGCCGCCGGCGCGAGCGTTTCGACGCCCGGGTTTGTCGTGCAGGAACTTCGTCGCGAGGACGGTGGGCCGGCTCGGGTCGGGTTCACGGTGTCACGGAAGGTGGGCGGCGCGGTAGAGCGCAATCGGGTGCGCCGGCAATTGCGGGAAGTCGTGCGGCTTTCCGCCGCCACTAGCCTCAATCCCGGCAGCGACTATGTCGTGGTTGGGAGGCGGGCTGCACTGGACATTCGGTTTGTCAGACTGACCGTGGATTTCGCGGGAGCACTAAAGCGCCTTGAGAAGAGGCGGCCGGGCGTCTCGGGAACCATGGGCGAGGGCGGCCGGCAAACCTCGAAAGCCGATCAGAGCAGGTAATGAACGACCAGAAGAACACCATAATTGCCATAGTGCTGTCCGCCATCGTGCTGATCGGATGGGAATATTTCTACGCGCTGCCACAGAAGCAGCGCCAGGAAGAGCTGCAACGCCAGGCCCAGACCACGCAGGTTCAGCCGGCGCCGCAGGCGACGCCCGGCCAAGGCGCGCCCGGGCAGGCATCGCCCGGCAGCGCCTCTGGGATTCCTGGTGGGATTCCTGGCGCAGCTCCAAAGATCCCCTCGCTGCCCGACGCTTCGGCTGCCGGTGAGCAAAAGAGCAGGGACACGATTATTACGTCGACCGCGCGCATTCCCATCGAGACTCCGCGCATTAAGGGTTCAATTGCCCTCAAAGGCGGTCGCATCGATGACGTTTCGCTCGCTCAATATCACGAAACCGTCGATCCCTCCTCACCCGCGATCGTGCTGCTTTCGCCCTCGGGCAGCCCGCATCCATTCTACGCGGAGTTCGGCTGGTACGCTCCCGCCGGCGCCAACGCGAAAGTCCCGGGGCCGGACACACTGTGGAGTCACGTGGGTGCCGGATCGCTCCGTCCTGGCCAGCCCGTCACGCTCAGTTACAATAATGGCGAAGGCCTGGAGTTTCGGCGCACCATATCGGTGGACGACAAATATCTGTTCACACTCAAGGACGAGGTCGTGAACAGCGGCGCCGCTTCGGTGTCACTTTACCCTTACGCGCTGGTCTCGCGCCATGGCACGCCGCAGACATCCGGCTACTACATCCTGCACGAAGGCATGATCGGCGTGATGGGGGACCAGGGCGAGCAGCAGTTTACCTACAAGGCGATGGAAGACAAGAAGCTGCAGCAGTTCAGCGTCGCCAACGCCTGGATGGGTATCACCGACAAGTATTGGGCCGCGGCGCTGCTGCCCGACACCGGCGCCCACGTTCAGGCGGAATTTCGTGCCGATACGGTGGGAGCGACCAAGACCTATCAAACCGGCTATCTGCTCGATCAGCAGGTCATCGCACCGGGGGCCACTGGCTCAGCCAGCGCCCGCTTGTTCGCGGGCGCCAAGGAAGTCGCCGTCGTCGGCATCAACTTCCCGCTGGCAGAGGTCGGCGGCTACAACAAGCAGCTCGATCTTAACAAATTCGATCTGCTGATCGATTGGGGCTGGTTCTACTTTATCACCAAGCCCCTGTTCTTGGTGATGGACATGATCTTCCGCTGGACCGGCAACTTCGGCGTTGCGATCCTGATGGTCACGGTGCTGCTCAAGGGGCTGTTCTTCCCGCTGGCCAACAAATCCTACGCGTCGATGGCGAAGATGAAGGCGGTGCAGCCTCAGATGCAGGCGCTGCGCGAGCGCTATCCGGACGATAAGGTCAAGCAGCAGCAGGAGCTGATGGAGCTCTACAGGCGCGAGAAGATCAACCCGGTTGCCGGTTGCCTGCCGATCGTGATCCAGATCCCGGTGTTCTTTGCGCTCTATAAGGTGCTGTTCGTCACGATCGAGATGCGCCACGCGCCGTTCTTCGGCTGGATCAGGGATCTGTCCGCGCCCGACCCCACCAATGTGTTCAACCTGTTCGGCCTGCTGCCCTTCGATCCGTCGCACCTGCCGCTGATCGGCGGCTTCCTTGTGCTCGGTGTCTGGCCGCTCATTATGGGCGTCACGATGTGGTTCCAGATGAAGCTCAATCCGGCGCCGCCCGATCCGGCCCAGAAGATCATGTTCGATTGGATGCCGGTGATCTTCACCTTCATGCT
>WNFF01001622.1_pt1 | contig 23141 bp, 23 predicted proteins | sample 5400441 | NCBI WGS metagenome assembly WNFF01 (sample SAMN13153345, study PRJNA577476) | soil metagenome | isolation source: 120 cm saprolite under Douglas fir tree site 2 hole 3 replicate 1 | place: USA:California | collected 2015-04-18
TTCTCCTGGTCGCCCAGATCCGGGAGCATTCCCACAAGGACTTCGCAATTTCGTAAGTGAGGCAAAGGTCCGATCTTTTTCGCAAACTCAGAGTCGGGCTCCAGGCATACCCATCGCCTTTGCGTCCCGTCGTTGAGCGCCTGCGTTGTTCCGCCGATCCCTGCCCCCACTTCCAGGACGTCACCGACCAAGTACGGCCGCAGTTGGGATTGCACGTACGACTTCCAGTGGCTTGCATGGGCAAAGATCTCAAGTTCAGAGCCCATGTATTGAAAATCAGACATGTCGGCAATACTCTCCCTTCCCAAAATGCACCTCATTGCAAGCAGTACCAGGCCCGCTCGATGTGCCTGCTGTCGGAACTGGTATCCATCATACTGAACATTCCGATAGGTACGAAGGTGAACGCGCTAAGGTCTACGCTGCAACCTTCCAGCGGTCAGCCGCAGGGAGGTAACCGTAACTTGGACGTGATAAGTATTTGCAACCCGGCAGATTTGGACGGGTCCGGTGCGATCGATGACAGCGATCGAAGAACGGCGTGCCAGACTCCGATGACCACGTACGGCGGAACGCCAAAACCCGGCGTTCCTGTGCCTCTTAGAGCATCCTCGTTTCTTTTCGCAGCAAAATCCGCAAGTGATCCAAGCTAAGCTGTTTACAAATCATTTTCGAAGACGGATAGGTTGATTTGATTCATTTTTCGACCGCTCGATCGGTCACATCGAACGACGCACCGAGAGAATAATGACCGTTGCCGTCAAAAAGGTGAAGAACAAATCGTGAAGGCAGTGATTCTTGCAGGAGGCATGGGCACCCGGATCAGTGAGGAGAGCTATCTTCGGCCAAAGCCGATGATTGAAATCGGAGGCAAGCCGATTCTTTGGCACATCATGAAGATGTACTCCGCCAGCGGGGTGCATGATTTCGTGATCTGTTGCGGGTACCGCGGGTACGTCATCAAGAGCTACTTCGCGAATTACTATCTCCAGACATGTGACGTCACCTTTGATATCGCGAAGAACCAGATGCAAGTTCATCAAAATGGGGCCGAGCCATGGAAAGTGACGCTCGTTGACACGGGGTTGGAAACCATGACCGGCGGACGGCTGAAACGCGTGAAATCGTACCTTGACGGCGAGGACTTCCACTTCACGTACGGAGACGGCGTCGCGGATATCGACCTGAAAGCGCTCGTGGACCTCCATCGGCGGCAGAAAGTGCTGGCTACAGTTACATCGGTGCGCCCGCCGGGACGCTTTGGATCTTTGGTCATGGATGGAAATCGAGTCCTCAGTTTCCGGGAGAAGCCAGAAGGTAGCAGTTGGATCAACGGAGGGTTCTTCGTACTATCGCCATCGGTCATCGATTACGTCGCTGGGGACCAAACTGTGTGGGAGGGCGAACCTCTCGAACGCCTCGCTCGAGAGGGCCAGCTCGCCGCATATACGCACGAAGGCTTTTGGCAGCCGATGGACACTCTGCGCGATAAGAACCATCTCGAAGCTTTGTGGAGTTCCGGGAAGGCTCCCTGGAAAGTGTGGCCATGAAACCGGAATTCTGGCGCGGGAAAAGGGTTCTACTCACGGGTCACACCGGCTTCAAGGGAAGCTGGATGTCTCTGTGGCTCCAGAGCCTGCGCGCGGAGGCCGTCGGTTACGCTCTTGCGCCGCCCACCAAGCCGAGCCTCTACGCGCTGGCCAGCGTAAAGAACGGAATGAAAACCATTCTGGGGGACGTCCTCGATCTGGAACACCTGCGACGCGTCGTCCGGGAGCACACGCCCGAAGTTGTCTTTCATATGGCGGCGCAGTCTCTCGTGCGCCGCTCGTACGACGATCCTGTTGGCACCTATGCGACGAACGTGCTGGGAACGGTGCACCTTCTCGACGCCGTACGGGACATTCCCTCGGTTCGCGCAGTAGTCATCGTCACCACCGACAAGTGTTACGAGAATCGTGAAGACCAGAGGGCATACCACGAAACAGACCGCCTGGGGGGAGATGACCCCCCGCGCTGGGAATGTGATCGGTGGAGGAGATTGGGCGACCGACCGGCTCATCCCGGATGTGATGCGTGCCGTCCTTGAAGGCAAGGAACTATTGATTCGGCACCCGCATGCCGTCCGCCCCTGGCAGCATGTACTCGACCCCTTGTGTGGATACCTCACGCTCGCCGAAAGACTCTGGCAGCATCCGGGCCGGTTTTCGGAGAGCTGGAATTTTGGTCCGGATGAATCCGAGGCGCTACCTGTTTCCACCGTTCTAGAACGCCTCAGCGAGCTGTGGGGACCCGGCATCTCGTGGCGGTTCGATGACGGCGCCCATCCGTATGAAGCGCAATATTTGAAGCTCGATTGCACCAAGGCCAAGGCGGAACTCGGTTGGGAACCGCAATGGAATTTGAATTCCACGCTGGAGGCGACAGTACAGTGGTACAAAGCACATCAATCTCGTCAGGACGTGCGCTCGGTGGCCGAGGGGCAGATTCGCTCCTACCAGAGCGCGCTAAGTCTGCCGGAAATTTCCCGGCGATGAGGGCCCCGGAGTGCCGTTTTTGCGGGTCGCCTGTCCAGCAGACTTTCGTGGATTTGGGGATGTCGCCGCTTTCGAACGCCTATCTCCGGCCCGAGCAGCTGAGCCAAATGGAGCAATTCTATCCGCTCCACGCGCGCGTTTGCGGGAAGTGCTTCCTTGTGCAGCTCGAACAATTTGAGTGCCCGGAGAAGATCTTTGGAGATTACGCCTATTTTTCTTCCTATTCGAAATCCTGGCTTAATCACGCGCGCAAATATGCCGATGGCATAGCAGAACGCTTCCACTTGGATGGAAAAAGCCTTGTGGTCGAAGTGGCAAGCAACGACGGATATCTGCTGCAGTATTTTCAGGCAAAAGGCATTCCCGTGCTCGGAGTGGAACCTGCCCAGAACGTGGCTCAGGCCGCCGAGGAAAAAGGAATTCGAACCATCGCAAAGTTTTTTGGCGTCCGCACGGCCCGCGAACTACAGGCTGACGGACAACAGGCGGATCTCATCGTGGGGAATAACGTGTTGGCGCATGTTCCGGATTTGATGGACTTTGTCGCCGGATTGAAGCTGCTTCTGAAGCCACGCGGAATTATTACCGTGGAGTTTCCGCATCTCCTCCGGCTGATTGAAGGCAACCAATTCGATACGATTTATCACGAGCATTTTTCCTACTTTTCGTTTTGCACGGCCGAGAATGTCTTCGCCGAACACGGGCTCACCGTGTTCGATGTCGAAGAGCTCCCAACGCACGGAGGTTCCCTCCGCTTGTTCGCATGCCACGACGACGGGGGCCCCTGGAAGCCCGATTCTCGGGTTTCGGAGCTGCGAGAGCGGGAGATTGCAGCCGGGATTCGCAAGCTGGAAACTTATTCCTGCTTCGGAGAAAAAGTTCGCGAAACCAAGCGAGCTCTTGTCGAATTCTTGATTGGCGTGAAGCGAGCGGGCAAGTCGGTGGTTGGCTATGGGGCTCCCGCCAAGGGCAACACGCTGCTCAACTACTGCGGAATTGGCAGAGACTTCCTGGATTACACGGTGGATATCAGCCCGCACAAGCAAGACCATTTTCTTCCCGGCACCCACATCCCCGTTTACCATCCGGATATGATCCGAAAAACGCGGCCCGCCTACGTTCTAATCTTGCCCTGGAATCTCCGGGATGAGGTTGTGGGACAACTGGCGGAGATCCGCCAGTGGGGTGGCCGCTGTGTGATTCCAATCCCGTCTCCTGAAGTGATCGAATGAAAATAACGAGTGTTCCATTGCCGGGGGCTTATGTGATCGAACTCGAGCCCGTCGTGGACGAGCGGGGATTTTTCGCTCGCACGTGGTGCACCCAAGAATTCAAGGTACATGGGCTGAATCCAAACTTGGCGCAGTGCAGCGTTTCATTCAACAAACGGAGGGGCACACTCCGAGGCATGCACTACCAAATCGAGCCGCACCAGGAAGCAAAACTGATTCGTTGCTGCTCAGGGGCCATCCACGACGTCATACTCGACCTTCGACGCACATCCCCGACTTACTGCCAGTGGTTTGCCGTGGAACTGACTGCCACAAACCGCAAAATGATTTACGTGCCGGAGGGTGTGGCGCATGGTTTTCAGACGTTGACGGATGGTGTTGAGGTTCTCTACCAGATCTCCGAGAGCTATTGGCCTGAATCCGCGCGTGGAGCGCGGTGGGACGACCCGGTATTTGGCATCCAATGGCAGATCCCGGATCCAATCATTTCGCCAAGGGACAGTTCATTTCCTGATTACACGCCATGAAGAAAGTGTTGGTAACCGGGGCGAGCGGGTTTATTGGCCGGCAGTGCGTGCCCTTGCTTGTATCGAAGGGCTATGAAGTTCACGCTTTGTCCCGGCGACGACCGGATGAGACAGCACATCCGAACGTCATTTGGCACGAGATTGATCTGCTGAGGCCAGGATGTGCCGCTGCATTGATTCATCAAATGCGGCCGGACTGCGTGCTTCACCTTGCGTGGTACGCCGAACCGGGAAAATTCTGGGAAGCGAAAGAAAACTTGGATTGGGTCCGCGCCAGCCTTGAATTGTTGGGCTCGTTTGCGGACAACGGAGGGAAACGGATCGTCGTCGCCGGCAGTTGTGCCGAGTACGACTGCAGCGCGGGCGAATGTGTGGAGAATGCGACTGCCCTCCTCCCTACAACTTTGTACGGGACGTCCAAGCACGCCCTCGAGAGGATCGTTCATTCCTCGAGCCGCCAAACGGGCCTGAGTTCCGCATGGGGACGAATCTTTTTCCTGTACGGACCCCATGAGCAGCCCTCGAGACTGGTTGCGTACGTGGTGCGCTCGCTGCTGCAAGGAGAGCCAGCGCTTTGTTCGGAGGGCGGGCAGATCCTGGACTTCCTGCACGTCGAGGACGCAGCCTCGGCTTTCATCGCCCTGCTGGAAAGTGAAGTGCAAGGGCCGGTGAACATCGGCTCGGGGCGTCCCGTCGCTGTTCGAGATGTGCTCCAAGAAATCGGCCGGCAGCTCGGGCGCCTGGAGCTAATTCGTTTCGGGGCTCGCGCCGCAAGCTCGGAAACAGACCGGTTTTGGGCGAACACGCGGAGGCTCGTGAAGGAAGTCGGCTGGACGCCGCGTTACAGCCTGGCTGGCGGGATCGAACAGACGATCGAATGGTGGCGGAGCGCGGCAGGAATTTCCGCGTGCGATTCGTTACAACGGGCAAAGCAATAAAACTTCCCAGCAAATCGCGCGCCGTCCGCGCGAAAATCAAGAGCACTTTGCACAGCAGCGGGAATTACCTTCAGGTTCCGGTTTGCGCTCCCACACAACCGCAGTCCATTCCCAGTAGTTGCCGGTATTCCGTGTCACAGGGGCGACAGGGCGATAGTGGGATTTCAGATAGTCACCGATTTCGCGGTCAAAATCTTTCCCGAAGTTTGGCGTTCCGTATTCCGAAAATGTGCGGTTGGACCAAAGGAGGTAACTGACGGGGTTCCGGTCAATTTCCCGGATCATGTCATCCGTCATTTTCCCGGGCGCCACGACACCGGGAGTAAACGAAAAAACGCGGGTCGGACAGTACGTGCCCGAAAGGAAGTACAGGCTGGTGTCTTCAGGGACGGAAAGAACAGATTTTCCGAGAGAAGCTTTCTCCTTCATGAATTGAATCGCGGCCTTGTAATTCTCCGCCATATGTTTCGATACGCGGATCGTGCCTCGTTCGGTCGTCAGCGGGACAAAATTCCTTGTTTCGGCCTCGAATGCCGCGGCGTGAAGCGCAACGGGTGCCAAACACCCGAGACAGATCACCAACTCTCCCAGGAACACGAACTGGCGCGAGCGTCCGGATCGGGGAATGACCTGGCACAGGAGCAGTAGGAAGCACAAGACGACCGGGCCGTTATAATAGATGGGATAGCCTCCCGGCAACATCTTCATCAGGATTCGAAAGGCAAGCAGACCTGAGTAAGTCAATAATAGAGGGACTGCCGGACTGCGAGCAGCGGCGGAGCCGGTGCGCCGCCAGAAATACCACCAAGCGAAGAAAGCCGCCAGGATAACGTACAGGACCATGTCTTGCGGGAAGAAAATTGTGGAAAGTGCCGGTTCCAATCTCCGCGGCGGAAGAAAATTCAGAAAAACATCCCTAATAAAGTATAAGAGTACAGCAAGGGCAAACACCACCTTCAACAACCTCGAGCGCGTGTCGGAACGTTTCCACCAAAGGACGCACCAGGAAGCCAACAAAGCCGCCGCCAGAGGGACTGCACGAAACATCGCTTCATGGAACGCGGAACCCGTGATCGTAAACCCGTTTTCCGCAAGCCACGACTTTCCGAATGTCTTCATGAAATAGGACGTGGGCCAGCTCACGATATTTTCCTGCGTGATGAACTCGACTCCCCCGATGGATACCATCCATCGAATGACGAGGCCGCATATCGCGATGCCCGGCAGAATCAGTGCAGTGTCTCTCGCGAAGAGTTTCCAGGATCGCTGCAACAAGCCGCGCACCACGATCAGGAGACCCAGAGTCCCGAAGCAGGCGATCCCAAATTCCGGTTTGAGCAGTAACGCAATGGCTGCCGCCATTCCCGCGGCGAACATCCAGGTCCAACCCGTAGTACCAGACGCGCTAATTACAAGCCATAGGAACAGGCACCCGATGAGACACGCGTACACGGCGGCAGAGGTGTACGGCAGAGGGAAGCAAAAAAGCGAGGGGTGAAAGGCTTCCATCAACACCACGGCTCCCGCGGTCCAGCCGATGAGCCACGAGGACAAACGCATCCCGGCAAGGTAAAGGAATATCGCGGAGCCCAATGCCGACAGTGACCCCGCCCAGTACAACACATTCAGGCGCATGCCGAACAACCGAAACAGATAACTGGTGAAATAGGGCGCCGCGGGGCCATACATGAACCATACGTCCCGATAGAGCATTTTTCCTTGGGCAAGCAGCGCAGGTACGTACATCTCGTGTCCGGAATCGATGGTCAGATTTCCCCACGTCGCCCACGTCGTATATACCTTCACAGCCCAAAGGACTAACAACATAAGGAGAGCGCCGTACGTCGTGAAATTCCAGGGTATATGGCGGCTTGAGGTCATGGGCGAAAAATCTGGGTGGTCAAGATTCGGCGTACTCTTTAGAGGCGAGTCGGGAGAATCGAGCACCTGTTCGATAGAATGCAATGGGGTCATGAATTCGATCATAACAACAGTTGGCCCAGGAGATTGTCCGAGAGAATGCGAGCGGTCATAAAAGGTCAACCTCGCAATTTCCATTTTCCAACGCGGAGCAGCCAGGAGATCCTCGTGTTACTCTGGAAACGGAATCGAAACTCTACGTGAATAATGCAGACGCGGCGTGCGGAAACTGGCCTGCGAGGAGAGCTTTTTTCGGCTCCGCGACGCGCTCAAAGCCTACGGATTCCCCGTGCAGAAACTAGATTGGATCGTTCTTGCGATTTGTCTCGGGTTGGCTTGGGCGACGCCGGGTTTAGGGGAGACATGTTTCACAACGATCGAGCAAAAGCTTGCTCAGTTCGCGAGAAATAAGTGGGCCGCTCTGGCAGCGATTGGCGCGGCAACGATTATTGCGCGCCTCGCGCTGCTTCCGTGGATGCCGGTGCCGCAACCGAAAATACACGATGAGTTTAGTTATCTGCTTGCGGGCGACACTTTTGCGCACGGGCATCTGGCAAATCCGCCGCATCCTCTGTGGATTTTTTTCGATACCTTTCACGTCATCCAACACCCAAGCTATGCGTCGATGTATCCCCCGGCGCAGGGGACCCTGCTCGCGATTGGACAACTTCTGGGCCATCCTTGGATTGGCGTGGTGCTGAGCGTAGCCGCGATGTGCGTGGCGATGACCTGGATGTTGCAAGGCTGGATGCCGCCGGAATGGGCGCTTCTCGGCGGCGTGCTGGTTTTATTGAGGTTTGGGATTTTCAGTTACTGGATGAACAGCTATTGGGGCGGCGCCGTGGCCGCGACCGGAGCCGCACTGGCCTTGGGCGCGTTGCCGCGAATTTTCGAACGCCGGCGGCCGCGCGACGCCGTTGTTTTCGGTCTGGGCGCGGGAATCCTCGCGATAAGCCGTCCTGTCGAAGGATTCATTTTCTGCATTCCGTTGACGGCCGCGCTCGTGTGGCGGATTCTGCGGCGCGAAGCTCCCGCGCGCCCGCCGTACGCGAAACGCGTATTGTCACCTATTGCCGCGATTCTGGCGTGCGTTGTCGGATTCGTTGGGTATTACAACGGGCGCGTCACTGGGAGCCTGATCGAGTTTCCTCACTTCATAGAGCAGCGAATGTATTTCACCACTCCTGTATTTTTGTGGCAGCATGAAAAACCACCGCGCGCCTACGCGAACCCGCAATTCGACGATTTTTACCACAACTTCATGCCCAGCCTCTATCAGACCGGCTGGGATGAAGCGGTGGGCCAACTTGAATGGAAGGCCACGGAGTTTTGGCAGTTCTTTCTTGGGCCGGCGCTTTCGATTCCGTTTCTAGCGCTTCCCTGGCTGCCCGGCGACCGCCAAGCGCGCCTGTTGCTCATTCAAGTCGCGCTTTCCGCGATCGGCCTCTGGGTCGTCGTGTTTTACCATGCGCATTACGCCGCCCCGCTTGGAGCAACTGTCTATTTGCTCTTGATGCAGGGAATGCGCCAGATGCGAGGCTGGCGGTTCCGCGCGAGGGCGATTGGCATTGGATTGACGCGGCTGGCGGTGCTTTTCAGCTTGTTGACCGGCCCAGTTTATTTCATCCACGCGATGGTGTCCCAATCGAACTCGCTTTTCGATTGGTTCCACCGGCACTCCGTGATCGTGCTGGGGGTCACGTTTTTCGCGCTTATGGTTTTGAGGTTACGATCGCCGCGCACCGCGCCACCTGTTGAGCGGCCTTGGGCAATTTCGGCTTGCGAATTCGTCCTTCTTGTTTTCGTCATGCTGCAAACTTGTACGATCCAGAGGGATCTCCATCCCGACAATTATCCTTTTGTGGATGACTTGAACGAGCCCTTCCGCAAACCCGTCGAGCAGCGCCTGGCCGCGATGCCGGGCCAGCACCTCGTCCTTGTACGATACTCGAAGGATCACAACTCCGGCGAAGAATATGTCTATAACGATGCGGATATCGACCACGCGAAGACCGTCTGGGCGCGCGAGATACCCGGCATGGAGCTAAGCCCGCTCCTCAGCTATTTCCGGAATCGCGATGTGTGGCTCTTCGAACCCGATGAGGACAATGGGAGCGTGTCCCCCTACTTTCCAGAAAGGCCTGAGCCCTAACGAACTGCCAAGGGCTACAAATGATTTTGCCCTTGCCAGTTGCTTTCTCCGAAACCCGTTTGGAAATGGAAAGAATCGAGTAGCTGGCTTCAAAGCCCCGATGGAGGCATGGTTTCGTGTGCCAGCCGAGAGTGACTCAACATAGTCCGATCTTCGCGCTATGTACTCCTTAAATTATGGAAACAAGAGAGGCTTTCTCAATGGACAGAGTTAACGCATTCGACAGAAAGTAGTCTCAGCGGAGAATTACATTCGCATCTTACATCGGGTCGTTGGATCCCCAATGCAGATTCTAGATCTGGTCATCCTTGCAATTTGTATCGGTTTGGCTTGGCCGAATCCGATATTTGGCGGACCTCTGCCAGCGTGGCTAGAGAAAGAATTCGCGTCTTTCGCTAGAAACAAGCGGGCCGCGTTGGTGGCGATCGGCTTGAGTACGATCTTCATACGGGTGGGTTTGCTCTGGTGGATTCCAGTTCCGCATCCGAAGATTCACGACGAATTTAGCTATCTGCTCGCGGCGGATACCTTTGCTCACGGGCGGCTGGCAAATCCGCCGCATCCCCTGTGGATGTTCTTCGACACCTTTCATGTCATACAGCACCCGACGTATGCCTCGATATATCCCCCTGCACAGGGAGTGGCGTTGGCGATTGGACGCCTGCTGGGGAATCCTTGGATCGGCGTGTTGCTGAGTACAGCCGCGATGTGCGTGGCAATGACCTGGATGTTGCAGGGTTGGATGCCACCGGAGTGGGCGCTGCTTGGAGGTGCGCTCGTCTTATTGCGTTTCGGACTTTTCAGCTATTGGATAAACAGCTATTGGGGCGGATCGATCGCCGCTGCGGGTGGCGCGCTGGTCCTGGGTGCTTTTCCGAGGATTCTTAAGTTGCAACGCCCGCGTGATGCTGTGATCTTTGGTCTAGGTGGGGGAATTCTCTCGATCAGCCGCCCATTGGAAGGATTCATTTTCTGCATCCCGTTGGCGGCTGCTCTCCTCTGGCGGTATTTGCGTCAAACGGGTCTGGACCGGCGCACGTATGGGAGGCGCGTTTTCTTTCCCCTGATCTTGGTGCTGGCTTGCTGTGTCGGATTTCTCGGCTATTACAATTGGAGGGTCACAGCCAATCCGTTTTTGTTTCCGCATTTCATCGAACTGCGAGATTACGTCACCGCGCCCGTCTTCCTGTGGCAGAAAACGAGGCCTCCGCTTACAATTGCCAACCGCCAGTTCAACTACTTCTATAATCGGTGGATGCCCACTATCTATCAAAACGGGTGGAGCGGCGCGAAGGATATTTCAAGCCGAAAAGTGGCATTTTTTTGGAATTTTTTCCTAGGGCCCGCCCTTTCGATCCCATTTCTTGCGATTCCCTGGCTGCTTCGGGAACGCTACATCCGTCTGTTGCTGGTCCAAGCGGGATTGTCGTTTGCCGGCCTGCTTGCCGTTGTCTGGTTCCTTCCCCACTATGCCGCGCCGATAATGGCCACGATTGTTCTACTCGCAACGCTGGGCTTGCGCCAATTGCATATTTGGCGATACCGCCAGCAACCGATCGGAGCCGGGCTGGTGCGGCTGATCATATTGTTCAACCTACTGATCCCGGTCGTCTATTTTGTCACCGTCCATTTTTCCCTTCTTTCCGGATTCTGGGCTTTCACTCCAGGCGACTCGCCCGCTAAGGGTATGCTCGGGTTGGTGGTCACGGTTCTTGCCCTCTTGCTGCTTAGACTGCGCTCCAACCGCGCACAAGGCATGCAATCCGAATGGGCAAGGAGATTTCAATCATCGGAATACCTGCTTTTGATTTTGGCCATGCTGCAAGTCTGTGTTGCAGAGAGAAATTTTCATCCTCGTAACTTTCCCTATGACAGTGGCTGGAGCTCGTTTTCAAGGACTGCCATCGAACGGCGTCTCGCCACACTTCCTGGCGAACACCTCGTCCTCGTGTGGTACTCAAGGGATCAGAACTCTGGCGAGGAATATGTCTATAACGATGCGGATATCGACCGCGCGAAGACCGTGTGGGCGCGCGAGATACCCGGCATGGAGCTAAGCCCGCTCCTCAGCTATTTCCGGAATCGCGATGTGTGGCTCTTTGAACCCGATCGGGACAATGAGAGTGTGTCTCCCTACACACCGGAGAACGCCGTGCCACCCAGCCATGCACCATAACAATTGAAACCAGCCTTAGCTGCTGTGCGCCAGTTTCTAAATAGCGCGTTCACTGGGGCCTAGCTCCGTTCCTTCACCTGCATTGCTTGGTTTGCGTCAAGCGACGGAATGCTATACTCCCGTGAAAGAGACTTCGGGTGCTAGACCTCTGACTGCCCCGGATGCGTACGCTGACGAAAGACGGACCGCAAGACCAGTGATTGGACAAAGCGCTTTTGTGAGGCCTTGATCGCGGGCATGGAAATTGAGACAGATCGCTTAATTCTGCGCCGGTGGCAGTCGAGCGATGTTGACCCGTTTGTCAGTCTGAACGCAGATCCTCGCGTGATGCAATTCTTTCCAGCGACGCTCAGCCGTGCTGAGACGGAAGCAATGATTTCAACTTTCGAAGAAAGGATTAGTCAACACGGTTTCGGATTGTGGGCTGCCGAACTAAAGGCGACAGCCGGCTTTATCGGGTTTATTGGACTTGACGTACCATGCTATCCGCTTCCGTTTTCTCCCTGCGTGGAAGTTGGTTGGAGGCTGGCATTCGATTACTGGGGTAAAGGATATGCCCAAGAAGGAGCACGTGCAGCCCTCGCTTTTGGCTTTAAGGAATTACATCTTCAGGAAATCGTTTCCTTTACTGCAGCAAACAATCTTCGCTCTCGTCAGGTCATGGAAAGAATCGGTATGACCTACGACGCGCAAGGTGATTTCGACCATCCGAAACTGCCCAAGGGTCACCCTCTGAGAAGACATGTCTTATACCGGAAGGCGAGAACCGTATGAGTTTTGCCGCTGGTTACAGCGTTGGGAATAGGCAAGTCTCGAGAAATCAGATTCCCGAAAATCGACCCACTACCCTTCGCTCGATGGTGTACCCGATAACAAATCCGGGCGATTCCGCTGTGTTTTTTCGAGCGCTTTCCGGTGCCGCCACAGTCGAATCTGCTCGTGATTGCCGCCCATCAAGATTTCGGGCACCGGCCAGCCACGGAATTCCGCGGGGCGCGTGTAGTGGGGGCAATCGAGAAGCGTGACCCGTGATTCGTGACGCGTCATTCGTGGTGCAGGAAAGCCTAATGCTTCCGGAGCGCTAAACGACTCGTTGACGGAGGAATCTTCATTGCCGAGCGCGCCGGGAAGCAAGCGCGTCACGGCATCCACGATGAGTGCGGCTCCCAGTTCGCCGCCTGAGAGCACGAAATCGCCGATTGAGAGTTCATCGGTCGCCAAATGTTCGGCCACGCGCTCGTCGACGCCTTCGTAGCGCCCGCAAAGCAGGATGATTCGGTCGAGTTGCGCAAACCGCCGCGCCGTGTCCTGACGAAATAATTTTCCGGAAGCGGAGAGAAGGGCAATCGCTGTTTCGTTCGAATTGGGTCTATCAAAGCTACCCGATCTCGTTGTTTCATGTAGGGGCACGGCATGCCGTGCCCCTACAACGTCGGAATCCGCGCTGTGCCCTCCGTGTTGAACTCCTTCGCCCAACAGCGATTCTACTGCTTCGAACAGCGGCTCCGGTTTCAGCACCATACCTTCGCCGCCGCCGAACGGGCGGTCGTCCACGGTGCGATGGCGGTCGTGCGCGTATGTGCGCAGATCGTGCACGCGTACGTCTACCAGTTGCGCTTCACGCGCGCGCCGTACGATTCCGTAGTCGAGTGGGCCGCTGAAAAAGTCCGGGAAAATGGTCACGATGTCAAACTGCATGGCTGGAACAGTGTACCGCAGCAGAACTCAGCCGCGATTCAAATCCCGCAATCCATCGGGAAGCGCAACGTCGATGCGCTTGCCCTCTATGTCGATTCGCACGCAAAACTCGGCGGCCAGAGGCACCAACACCTCGCCGTCGCTCGTTTCTATTTCCAGCAATGGAACGCCCCCGGGAAATTCAACATCGCGAACCGCACCCAACTCCGCCGTTGCGCCCACTTCCCACACTTCGCACCCGACCAGGTCGCCGACGTAATAATTTCCGGGATCGAGCTTCGCGCGCTGCTCGAGCGGTATCTGCACTTCACAACCGCGCAAGAGCTTGGCGGCTTCCACATTTTCAACGCCAGAAAAATGAAAGATGGCCTGACCTCCGCGGCTCGTCGAAAGCCAGCACCGCTGAACCTTCATGCGGCGAGGGGCGCCGCGGCCATCCGCAAGCCACACTTCGCGCAGGTTCGGCAACCGTTCCGGGAAATCAGTCAGGATTTCAGCAGCAACCTCGCCGCGGAGACCGCGTGGGCGCAGAATTCTTGCCAGGGTAACGCCGGTGAAGGTTTCTGCGGGCACTCTATTCGAGGATTTCGAGTGTGAGGCGCTTTCTAATTTTCATTCCTGCCGCGCCGAGGATGGTGCGCATGGATTTCGCCGTGCGTCCCTGCCGGCCAATCACCTTGCCGAGATCCTCGGGATGTACGCGCAATTCAAGAACGGTCACCTGCTCGCCTTCGACCGCACGTACCTGGACTTGTTCAGGATGATCCACTAACGCCTTCGCAATCGCTTCTACTAGGTCCTTCATGGGGCCCTCCGCCACTCGCATTCGCGGGTTCAGCTCGAACTTTCACTTGTACGGATCCCGTGGGCCAGCGGGATCTTCCCTGAGCTGCCGCGACCTCCCCGCGAGCGGGAACTCAGGCGATTTTTTGGGCATGCAGGAAGCTTCGGACGGTGTCGCTTGGCTGGGCTCCGCATCCGAGCCAATACTTGATGCGGTCCGCGTCCAATTTGATTTCCGCCGGGTTCTTCAGCGGGTCGTACGTTCCCACCACTTCCACAGTCCTGCCGTTGCGGGGCTTGCGTTTATCCAACACCACAACGCGGTAAAACGGGTGCTTTTTCTTGCCGATCCTAGCCAGACGAATTGCCAGCACGAAGACTTCCTCCTGCCGGAGATTATAGCTGGTTCCGCGCGTTTGCGATACCCTGCTTGTAATTGCGGTCCCTATTTAACCCAATACAAACAGATGCTATATGGCGCGTAGGGGTTTCTTCCGGCTTAGTGTTTGCGGGAATATCTTTCTCTCCATGTACTTGAATTGCTGTGTGCCAGGAGTGATAAACTCTGAATCAGCCGTCTGCTCTAGCGAACGGCGCCCGAACGTCACAGTCGATTTGCACCTGAATGTCGAGGTAAATCCTACAAGAGGAGAAGATTCATGAATCAAAAATTAAGGTTGGTACTTTTGAGCTGGATAGCTTGCGCGCTGTTGGCTCTGGCGAGCCTGACGATGGCACAGACGCCCAGCAAGGCGCCCTCAAAAACGGCCAAAAAGACGCCCGCAGCATCATCCACGGCGAAGGCCAAACTCCTGGACGTGAATTCCGCGACAAAGGAAGAGTTGCAGGCCCTGCCTGGGGTCGACGAAACGTACTCTCAGAAAATTATCGATGGGCGACCCTACCGGATGAAGACAGACCTCGTGCGGAAAAAGATCGTTCCGCAAGCAACCTACAATAAAATTGCCAGCATGGTGATTGCGAAGCAGTCCACCGCGGCTCCAGCGACGAGAACACCGGCATCGAAAACGCCACCAAAGAATACCCCCTGAGAATTGGTCGTCACAAATGTTTTGAGCCTGACACGGGCCATCGGGGAGCCCGCCGTTCACGGAGAACTGCGACGGGCTCCCGAAGCCTGGTTCGAAACGTTCCCACCTGAATGATGAGGCGGGATGAGGATTATGATGCGCCGGTGAGCTTGCCGAGGCCTTTGAGGCGGCCCTTGGCGGCGAGCGCGCCGTACTGCTTCATCATCTGGCGCATTTGCAGGTACTGCTTCAGCACCTGATTCACTTCCTGCACCGAAGTGCCGCTGCCGCGCGCGATGCGTTTGCGGCGTTTGCCATCAATAACACTATGATCGTTGCGTTCCGAGCTGGTCATGGAATTGACGATGGCTTCGATGCGCTTCAAGCGGGATTCGTCGACCTGGACGTCTTTCGGCATGTTTGCCAGCGGGCCGATCTTCGGAAGCATGCCGAGCACCTGCTCGAGCGGCCCCATTTTGCGAATTTGGCGCAACTGGTCGCGGAAGTCTTCGAGCGTGAACTCGCTGCGGCGCAGCTTGCGCTCGAGCTCGGCGGCCTGCTTCATGTCCACGGTCTGCTCGGCGCGCTCGATCAGCGAGAGCACGTCGCCCATGCCGAGGACGCGCGAGACGATGCGCTCCGGATAAAACGCGTCGAGCGCGTCGTACTTTTCACCCGTGCCCACGAACTTCACCGGCGCGCCCGTCACCTTGCCGATCGAAAGCGCCGCACCGCCGCGCGCATCGCCATCGAGCTTGGTCAGCACGACGCCCGAGAGGCCCAGCCTCTTGTGAAACTCGCCCGCCGAGCGGACCGCGTCTTGTCCGATCATCGCGTCAGCGACGAACAGAATCTCCGCGGGGGCAAGTTCGCGCTTCAGCACGCCCAGCTCTTCCATCAATGTGTCATCAATGTGCAGGCGTCCGGCGGTGTCCACCAGGATCACGTCGTGCGCGGAGAGCTTCGCTTCGCGGATCGCGCCTCGCGCGATTTCGAGCGGCTTGTCGGTGCCCGCGCCCGGCCAGCATGGCACGCTGACAGCCTTCGCCACTTGCGCGAGCTGCTCTCGCGCGGCGGGCCGATACACGTCAGTGGAAACCACGAGCGGCCTGTGGCCCTGCGCGACAAGCCATTTCGACAGCTTGCCCGTGGTGGTCGTCTTGCCCGAGCCCTGCAGCCCGACGATCAGCCAGACCGAAGGCGGTCGTGAGGCAAACAGCGGTTTGGCGTGCTTACCGAGCAGCAGTGCAAGTTCATCGCGCACGATCTTGATCACCTGCTGGTCGGGTGAGAGCTGCAGCAGCACCTCGGAGCCAAGCGCCTTCTCGCGAATGTTTGCCAATAACTCGTCCGCCACACCCACGTTGACGTCGCCTTCGAGCAGCGCCTCGCGGATTCCCGCCAGCGCTTCGTCCACGCGCTCCTGAGTGAGCTTTCCCTGTCCGCGCAGGTTCTTGAAAACTCGCTGCAGTTTGTCTGTTAAGTTCTCAAACATCTGGTTCAATCCCCCGGCGGCGCCAGTCTGCCCTATTCGCGCATCCTCACATTCTAACAGACAGCCCTAGTCGTGGCCTTGGCGGAACGCCCAAAGCAAACGCAAAGATTGGCGCTCTTTGTTTCCGGTATCGCTGATTCTCTTGCGAGAGAAGGCGTAAACGAGGAGGTTTGTCCAGCCTTGCGTATTTTCAAGCGTGCTACACGGTTATCTATTTGCAAGTCTCAACGAAATGTTATCGACGATCCATTCGTGCAACTCCGTTCGAGCTTGAAACAGTTCTTCTTTTGTCATCGTGGGTAGATCTAACACCAGCGTCTTCGGATCGTCGTCGTTCAACTCCCACATTTGTGAAAACGCATTTTCTGGCAACGTGATCTCAAACCGCTCCGGCGTCCCCCACACTTGCGATCCCGGATACGGTTGGAACATATGCAAGCTCGCCGCATCGGGTCTTGCCTTATCCAACCATAGCCTCATCTCTTCGATCGACTCCCACGTCTCTCCAGGAAAGCCGATTAGCAGATAGGCCCGCGCCACAATTCCCGCATCCTGGCAAATCTTGATTCCCTTTTCATTGGCCTCCGGGGTCGTGCCTTTGTTCATGGCCTTCAGCATCCTCGCCGATCCGTGCTCCACTCCAAAGCCCATCTCCGTGCAGCCCCTATCCGCCAAATAATGGAACAGATCTGCATTCATCAGGTTCACTCTCGACCAACCCCGCCACAACATCCCATAGTCGTGAAAAATATCCGCCATTTCTCTGCATCTTTTTTCCTTGATCGTGATCGTGTCGTCCCAAACGCGAAGCGCCGTCACACCCATCTCCGCCAGGGCCTTTACTTCCGCTTCGATCTGGTCCAACGTTTCTTCCCGTAATTTCGTTCTGGCATCAGCACAGAAGTAACATCCATACGGACATCCTCTCGCTGTAAACAAGGAACCCGTTGTTCGCTCCGCCGCGTCCACGGACTTCCCGGATATCGACTGAACCGCCAGCGCCCCTTTGGAATAATTTCCTTCCCATAGGTCATAGGCCGGCAAGGACATCTTCGTTACATCGGGCAACGCCCCTGATGGATTCCACTCGACCGTTCCGTCCTTCCGAAACCGGCCGAGTCCTGGAATCGGCAAACTCAACATGCCTTTCGAGAAGTAATCGCAGAACTGAACGAATGTCTCCTCACATTCTCCCGACATCAGATAGTCGAAACCCCGAAAGTAGTCCCGATGCTTGAACCTCGCATGCGCCCCTTCCAGGATATACGTTACATGAGGCCCTCCAGCCACTTTTACCTTCGCCGGCCAGGCCTCTGCCAGTTGCCCGCCGAACTCGGAATTGGGTGTCACGCACGATATGCCCAATACGTCGCAAGGTTCCAACATCTCTTTCTGAACTGCCAATTTTCCCGTCGACTCATCCATGGACGAGAACTTATGGCAATCCACGATCTTCACTTCATGTCCAGCCCTGCGCAATGCCGCTCCTAAATACAACAAACCAAGTGAAACATGCAGCGAAGGATTAAAAAGCGCGAAGCTTGGGCCACCCGCTAAAATCACTTTCGCCATTTCAGACTACTCCTGTCTTGAACAACTGAACCGTACCTGGCTCGCGGCTTCAACGCTGCCGAGGGTGCTTTCTCAAAGCAGTTCTTGCACCGATGCCACAGCATCCAACGACTTCCACAGTTGTCTTTGGCGTACGCACAGAACATCGTGCTGTTGGAGGCAATTCTTTAGCAAACCTTCCTTAACAAACTCTAATGATTTCGCCACTCTAGGTTGGCCCACCTTGCATCTTTGAATTGGCCCGCCCAGGAAAACCAAGACGGTTTTCCTGGTCAGAGCGATCGATGACGGGCCGATGGGCACGAAACGCAGGACGGACCTATTCGAGGAGATTCGGCAGGCGTACCGGGTTGGGTCAGATACATCGATGGGGGCATTACGGGGCTACAACGCCGAAGCCAAGCCATGATGGCGCCCTGGCATTCCGCGAAGTGATCTTCTGAGGCCCAAATCGCTGGAGAAGCACGGGTTTGATAATCGAAGTCCATAACGCGTAGCACTTCGCGGTCGGGTGCAAACCGTCCTCGACGAACAAATCGCGGGGAGGTTTATCTTGCGCATCGAACATGGGAGTAGCGACATCGATGTACTGCACACGCTCCTGTGTCTTGACGTAATCCTGGATCAGCTTGTTTGCGGCCTTCATCTTCGGCCACTCGTTCCACCTCAAATAAGAAGGCTTGATGGACATAACGTAGATCCAGGTTTCCGGCAGCTCGGAATGGACGATTTTGACAAATTGCCGGGCGTCGTTGGCAACTATTTCCGGCGTCTTGGGCGATCCCGCCGCCAGGTCATTGTCACCCTCGTACACCACAACCGCCCGTGGGCGATAGGCAATTACGATCCTTTTCGCGTACTGGTTCAGGTCAGAATATTGAGAGCCGCCGAAACCTCGATTCATGACGTCGAGAGGCTTCATTTCAGCAGCGAGCGTTTCCCAACGCCGTATGCTAGAGGCGCCAGTGAAGACAATGCCGCCCGGCTTGGGAGGATTCACCTTGTCGCCTTCTTCAAACTTACGAATCGAAGATTCCCAATCCTGGGACTGTGCCAAGACCATTGGCACGAGGCATTCGCGGACACCCACGCACAGAAGAAATGCGAAAAAGACGATCAGGCCCAAAAGATTTTTTCGCAGAAGGGTGTTGGTAGGCTGGCTCATGAGGCGCAGCCTACACCTCGCCGCTTAAAACATCAACTCCCGGTCCCGTATTCCCTGTGAAATTACCATCCGAGTTGCGGTTCACGGCGGAGTGAACCTCGAATGGCATGAAAATCTCTTTGGCCACAATGCAGGCAACGCGGCGTTGACGCGGCTTCTTATTTACCTTAGAGTTTTATCGGGGTCAGGCTTTCCGCAGGGGCAGAGTCAGGACGAAGGCTTAGATGACTCTGCGTGCCGCGATGGTGTTGACCACCATCGCCGATCCGGTAGTTCTGGATGGGTACTGCGCGAATTTCGAAGCGCACGGCCATCTCGATCAAGTTCAAGTCATCGTAATCCCCGACAAGAAGACTCCCCCCGAAGTGTTTCTGCGCTGCGCGGCGTTGCGCAAGAAGGGTCTCGAGGTCCTGTGTCCAATGATCGAGGAGCAGGAACGCGTGTTGTCGCGCCTAGGTTTCCCGCCTGACCTGGTGCCCTACAATTCCGACAACCGGCGCAATGTAGGCTACCTGATGGCGGCAGAGAGCGGCGCGGATTTTCTGATCTCAATCGACGACGACAATTATTGCCCTGCGGCCGAGGACTTCTTCGAGGAACACTCGGTAGTTTGCAGCAGCCCGGGCCTCCACAATGCGGCGGAGTCTTCGAGCGGGTGGTTTAACCTTTGCGATCTTCTTCACTTCGACCAGGCGTATCGCGTCTATGCGCGAGGCTTTCCTTACTTCGCCCGCCACCGTGAGAGTGATTTCAGCGTCAGGCCGCGAGAGGCTACTGTGCGCATCAATGCCGGGATGTGGCTGCAGGACCCGGACCTCGACGGAATCACCTGGCTGGCCGCCCCGGCCCGCGCCCGGTCGTTCAAGGGGAAGTCGATCATCCTGGGCGAACACACGTGGTCTCCGGTCAATACGCAGAACACGGCGCTGCATCGCGATGTCATTCCCAGCTACTACTTTCTTCCCATGGGCTATTCCCTGTCGGGCCTGCAGATCGATCGTTACGGCGATATTTTTTCGGGCTACTTTAGCCAGGCATGCGCGCGGCATATGGGACACAGCGTTCGCGCGGGCTCGCCTGTCGCGGATCATCGCCGGAACGCGCACCGCTACCTGCGTGACGCCACGCAAGAACTGGCTTGCATTTGGTTGCTTGAAGACCTGCTTCCGTGGCTGAGCGAACTCTCGCTGGAGGGTGCGACGTATTCCGATGCGTACCTCAGCCTGAGCCATTTGCTCGAGGACGGCGTCTCCCACTTTTCCGGATTCATCTGGACGGATGCCGCGCGAGATTATTTTCACGTGATGGCTGCTTCCATGCGCGTCTGGACGGCAGCCTGCCGCCAGCTTGCCGCCGTGTGACAGGGACGAGGGCGATTGCAATGAAAGCGATCCACCAGAAGAAAGTGCGAACAGTCACCGAGTACCCCGAGATCATCGAGGTCCTGCGCACGTTGCAGAAGCGCAACAAGACGAAACCCCGGGCACCGAAGCGAGGAGATCGCATTGGGTTTTCGTTAATCAGCAAAGACCGTTACTCCTTTACGCTGCAGACGATTCAGAGCCTCGATGTGGAGGGCGGCTTCGACCTGATCTGGAATGACGCAAGTGTCGGGCAAGGCGTGCCGGCGCTGGCAAGGAACTACCACTTCCAGAACCTGAATCTTGCGGAAGTGAACTACGGCGTGACTGGCGGCCCCGATCGCGCGGTCTGCTTCGGCCTCAAACGCCTACTGGAATTGGGATATGACTACATTGGTCTGGTCGAGAACGACATCCTTTTGAAGCCGGGATGGTTTGGCCGGCTAACGAGTCTGTTTTCGCAGGGCGCCGCGGACGGAATCGTTTGCGGCTCGGCGACGGCGCGCTCGTTTGAGAGCCACGTTCTCGAATACCGTTCAGGGTATTGCTTGCACGTTGACACCGGGGCGGGAATGGTTCTTTTCTCGCGGCCCGCCGCGGAACTGATTCTCAATCTATACTCCACTCCGTCGGCGCTCCAGATGACCACGATTTCCTGGCGCCGCTTCTACGCCGACTTATTCGGGATTGACTTGCAGTCCTTCAGCCCGTTTTGGGCTTACCCGCCTGACCAGGCGATTCCATGCACGTTGGACTGGGGCTATACGCCATCTCTTTACCGGCATGGATTCGCCTCTTTGAGTACGATCCCCACGTTCGCTACGGATCTTGAGTTCGATGTCGAAACTTTTTTCCATACGAGATATGTTGGTCTGGATAAGGACAACACTGGCGTGCAGTATCCCCGCGTTCCTCTGCCTCTCACTGCGGCTCGCGATTGATTGCGCCGCGCGACGCCGAATTCCGTTTGTACGCAACTCTCACCGGTAATACGATGGGCACGGGTCCATTTTCCAATCACTTCCGGCGGGCTCCACTTCGGTTCACCGTGAGCGTTCTCCGTGAACGGAACTCAGGGTAAACAAGTTGAGCCCACACCGGAAGTGCAGGATGGAGCCGAACGCATGGTTTCGACCCAACTCTATCGCGATGGAATGGCTCGCGTCGCCGCGGCCGTGCATATTGTGACGACGGACGGTCCCGCTGGGAGCGCTGGTTTCACCGCTTCCGCTGCGTGCTCGGTGACCGAAGATCCGCCAACCCTACTCGTTTGTCTGAACCGCGCCAGTCAATTGCACTCCATCTTCCAGAAAAATGGAGTCTTCTGCCTGAACACGCTTACGGCCGATCAACAAGCGCTCTCGGAATTGTTTGCGCGCCACAGCGGAATCCCGATGCCAGAACGATTTGCCATGCCCGTGTGGGAAACAGGGAAGACGGGAGCGCCTGCCCTTCGAGATGCACTCGCTTGTTTCGACTGCCGCATCACTGAGGTAAAGGAAGTGGGTACGCATTGGGTTCTATTTGGCGAGGTCCAGGAAATTCGGATGTCGTCGGGAACGTCGGCGCTGCTTTATCTGCATCGCGCGTACCGGACGCTTTCATTACTGAAGCAGGGGCACGAGAAAGATCGAGAATAGAAAGACAAACGCGGAAACCCACAGTCGTTTGACGCGAAACCTCTCGCGGAGTTCCTTACGTAGGCCTTCTGACAGACATGTGATCGAGTCAATTAGGACGCCGGCCCCCTGGAGGTCCCACCATGACGGATTAGAGCCACACCGCCCTTCACGGAGTACCCTTCGCTTGAGGGGTTTAGGGTAGACATTCTCGGTAAACCACGGCGGGCCGGTGCTGCAAATATGATTTGGCTGACGACCTAGGTGTTGTTGCCGTCGTGGTCTTTATCACCGCCAACCGCTGCCCTGGTGTTGCCTGCCTGCGCTTGCTGACTTGCTTTGCTGATCGTGACTGTGTCCCGCGGTACCGAGTTCTGGGCCGTTGTTTGCAGCATCTTGGGCGGTTGGACTGTCTGTTCGGTCTGAGCCTTTGCGTTTGCAGCCTGGAGAGAATGGATCGAATTGCTCATCCCTAGATCACCTCATCAACCCTCACATCGGCCAATGGCAAAATAACTTGAGGTTCCTGAAGGTGGGAAGATACTCGGAGCGAATCTTTTCGGATTGATACGACCGGGAATTCACCGGTTGTGCTCGGTAGTGGCTCGGCTCAAAAGCAAAAAAAAGAAGGAGGAAGCAATGGTTGCTTCCTCCTTCGATCTCTCGGGTAAGTGACTATCAGCTTAGCTGAGCGGAGTGCTGGCCGAGGTCGCTGCGCCGGCGGGGTCGGCGCGAATCACACCGCTCTGATTGGTGAAGAAGCCCCGTTGGCCAGTCACGCCCTGGGACAAAGGCGTCGCTGTAAGCGTGTAGGAAGAAATGGGCGTGCCGGTGCCGACCCAGACGAAGGTGTAGCCGCTCTTCAACGCAGGGTCCGTGCCGAGGACCGAATCAACCAGGTCCGAGACCGTGGAGCTGGGCGTGCCGCCCGATGC
>WNFF01001524.1_pt1 | contig 23081 bp, 20 predicted proteins | sample 5400441 | NCBI WGS metagenome assembly WNFF01 (sample SAMN13153345, study PRJNA577476) | soil metagenome | isolation source: 120 cm saprolite under Douglas fir tree site 2 hole 3 replicate 1 | place: USA:California | collected 2015-04-18
TGGCCGACATCCAGGTCAGCCACCGGATCTTCATGCGGCTCTTCCGCAACCAGGCCAACGTCAAGGGCGGCTTCACGCTGCCGGAGCCGGTGGAGGACGAGTACAGCCGCGAGCAACTCCTGGCCAACCTGGTGGCCGGCTCGCCCGAGACCTGCGTGGAGAAGGTCCGCGCCTACGAGGCGCTCGGGGTCAGCCAGTTCATCCTCTACGGCGCCTTCGGGCCCGATCACTCCCGCACCATGGCCTCGCTCCGGCGCTTCGCCGAGCAGGTGATGCCGCACTTCCGGAAAGGACCCCGCTCATGACCGGCGCTCCCGAACAGCCCGTGACCCTGATCTCCGCCGACCGGCTCATCGACGGCACCGGCCGCGAGCCGCTGGCCCGCGGCGCGGTCGCGGTGCAGGGCGATCGCATCGTGGCGGTGGGCGAGACCGGCGACCTCGCGGCCCGGTTCCCCGGCGCGACCCGCGTGGATTACGCGGGCGCCACCCTCATGCCGGGCATGGTGGACTCCCACGTCCACGTCACCTTCAGCGCGAGCGCGGTGCCGTTCGAGGACATCCAGAACGACGGCGACGTCACGGTGGGGCTGCGCGGCGCCATCAACGCGCGCGACGCGCTGCTGGCCGGCGTCACCCTGCTCCGCGACCTGGGCGGCCGCCAGCGCACCACGATCGAGCTGCGCAACGCGATCACCGCGGGCGCCATCCCCGGCCCGCGCCTGCTGGTCTGCGGCCGGCCGGTGACGATCCCGAACGGGCATTGCCACTTCCTCGGCGGTGTGGCCCAGGGAGTGTCCGAGGTGACCCGGCTCACCGCCGAGCTGGTCGAGCAGGGCGCCGACGTCATCAAGGTCATGGCCACCGGAGGCAACATGACGGTGACCTCGGATCCCCTCAAGGCCCAGTTCACGCGCGAGGAGATGACCGCCATCGTGGGGGTGGCCAACCAGGCCGGCCTGCGCGTCACCGCGCACGCCCGCGGGGTCGACGGCATCCGGGTCGCGGCGGAGGCCAACGCGCACGGGATCGAGCACTGTCGCATGGAGGTGGGCGCGGGCGAGTGGCAGTTCGACCACGAGCTGGCCCGCCAGCTGGCCGACAAGGGCATCTTCGCGGCCCCGACCCTGGCCGCCAGCTATCGCGCCTTCCAGCGCCAGGCCGCGGGCGGCAAGGTGGGGATCCGGGCGGGAGCGATTCCGTTTCCGACCCGGCAGAAGAACGCGGCGATGCTCCGTGAGTCGGGCATCCGCGTGGTGGTCGGCACCGACGCGGGGGCCTCGCTCTGCCGCTTCGACGAGGCGGTGCACGTGGAGATGGAGGCGCTGGTGGGCGCGGGCTGGACGCCGGTGGAGGCCATCCACGCGGGCACCCTCGGCTCCGCCGCCGCGGTCGGAGTCGAAAAGGACCTGGGCAGCCTGGAACCGGGTAAGCTGGCCGACGTGGTGGTGGTGCGCGGCAATCCCGGCCGTTCGATCAGCGACGTGCGCCAGGTGGAGGCGGTGTTCCTGGGCGGCCGGCCGGTGGTGAGCCGCGGCCACGCCACCCTCGACGCCCGGCCGACCCCGTGGCCGGAGAGCGCGATCGCGCTCCGCACCGAGTACCGCAGCACCGACGTGGGCCCGCGGCGGCCGAGGGCCTGAGGAGCCATCCCGATGGCCAAGCCACGCCTCCTGAACATGCGCGGCACGATCGTCCCCTACGAGGACGCGCGCGTCCACGTGCTCTCCACCGCGATGAAGTACGCGGCCAGCGTCTACGAGGCCATGCGCGCCTACTGGAGCGACGCGGATCAGCAGCTCTACGTGTTCCGGCTGCGCGAGCACCTGCGACGCCTCGAGCGCTCGGCCAAGATCGCCCGCATCCCCCTGCCCGCGGACGCGGCCCGGCTCGAGCGCGAGACGCTCGAGATCATCCGGGCCAACGACCTCCGCGAGGACCTGCACGTCCGCCTGATCGTGTTCGTGGACACCGACGACGGCGGGCTCGCCTCGCGCGAGCCGGTGGGCTACGTCATCGCCCCCATCCCGACCACGCGCTACTTCGACACGCCTGGCCTCCACGTGGGGGTGAGCTCGTGGCACCGCACCGCCGACAACGCGATCCCGGCCCGGGTGAAGGCGGCGGCCAACTACCAGAACAGCCGCCTCGCCCTGCTCCAGGCCAAGACCGACGGCTACGACGACGCGATCATGCTCAACCGCGACGGGAGCGTGGCGGAGGGGCCCGGCTACACCCTCTTCCTCGTCCGCGACGACCAGCCGATGACCCCGTCGGTGACCAGCAACATCCTGGAAGGGGTCACCCGCTCCACCCTGCTCACCCTGTTCCCGGAGTCGCTCGGGGTGACGGTGGAGCAGCGCGAGATCGACCGCACCGAGCTCTACGTGGCCGACGAGGCCTTCTTCGCCGGCACCGCGGCCGAGGTCACCCCGATCCTGTCCATCGACCGGCGGCCGGTCGGCGAGGGCGTCATGGGGCCGCTGACCGCCAAGGTGCGCGACGCCTACTTCCGCGCGGTGCGCGACGGCTCGGCGCCCCATTCCGAGTGGCGCATCCCGGTCTACGGGTGATCGACGGTGGCCGCCGCGACCGCTGACGTCGTCATCGTGGGGGGCGGCGTGATGGGCACGTCCATCGCGCTCCAGCTCGCCCGCCGGCGCGCCGGCCGCGTCGTGCTGCTCGAGAAGCACCACGTCGCCTCCGGCCCCACCGGGCGGTCGAGCGCCCTGCTGCGCCGCCACTACTCGATCGAGCTCTACGCCCGGATGGCGGCCCGCTCGTTCGAGATCTACTCGAATTTCGAGGAGCTGACCGGCCGACCGGCCGAGATCACCCGCTGCGGGCTCGTGATGGCGGTCGGGCCGGACGACGTGCCGGCCATGCGCGAGACGGTGGCGATGATGCAGCGCCTCGGGGTCAAGGTGGAGGAGATCGGCCCGCGTGATCTCGAGCGCGTGGTGCCCGGCGTCGCGGTCGACGGTCTCGGCGGGGCAGCCTGGGAGACCGACACCGGCTACGGCGATCCCGCGAGCGTCAGCCAGGCCTACGCGGCCCGCGCGCGCGAGCTGGGCGTGGAGATCCGTCAGGACACGCACGTGTCGGGCTTCGCGGTGACCGGAGGGCGAATCTCCGGCGTCCGCACATCGGGCGGGGACGTCGCGACGCCCACCGTGGTGAACGCGGCCGGTCCGTGGGGCGCCGCGCTCTCCCGCGCGGTCGGCGTGGAGCTGCCGATCGTGGCGAGCCGGCAGCAGCTCGTGATCTTGCGGCCCCGGGCCGACGCGGCCGCCCCGCGCCCCGTCCTGGTCGACATGGTCGACCGCGCGTACTACCGGCCGGAGACCGGCGGCCTCGTGCTGGTCGGCACCCGCAATCGCGCCGGGGTCAGCGCGCCGGTCGATCCCGACGCCTTCTCCGAGCGGGTGGACGCGGACCGGGTGGCGTGGACCGCGGAGACGGCGGCGCGCCGCTTCCCCGGGTTCGCCGACGCGGAGGCGGTCGGCGGCTACGCCTCGGTCTACGACCTGACCCCCGATCTGCACTTCGTCATCGAGCGGAGCCCGCAGGTGCCCGGGCTCGTCCACGCCCTCGGCTTCAGCGGGCACGGGTTCAAGCACTCGCCGGTGATCGGCGAGATGGTGGCGGAGCTGGTGGTCGACGGCCGGGTGTCGGTGGTCGACGCCGCGCCGTTTTCGTCTGAGCGCTTTGGCGAGCGCTCCGGGCGCCCGCCGATGCTGCAGGGCCGCTATGGCAGCTGGCCGTTCTGATCGTCACCGCCATTTTCTACTCCACGGAGGAGCCTTGATGCGACGCACCGTTCTCGCCGTCACGCTCGGTCTGTGCCTGGCCCTGCTCGCGGTCGCACTCCCCGCCGGTCCGGCCATCGGCCAGGACCTGGTGATCGCCCAGGGCGCCGACATCACCACCCTCGACCCCACCCAGGCCACCCAGATCCACAACCTGAACCTCTTCTACAACATCTACGACGCGCTGGTGACGTGGGACCCGAAGGACATCGGCAAGCTCGTGCCCGAGCTGGCGGTCTCCTGGCGCAGCGTCGATCCGCTCACCTGGCAGTTCAAGCTCCGCCAGGGCGTCACGTTCCACAACGGCGAGCCGTTCAACGCCGACGCGGTGAAGTTCACCGTCGATCGCCTGATCACCAAGGGCGTGCACCAGGTCTACGGCGGCTTCAGCACCATCGAGCGCGCCGACGTGGTCGACGCCTACACGGTCAACATCGTGACCGCCAAGCCCGACCCGATCCTGGTCAAGCGCTTCGCGGGCTACGGCGGACAGATCCTGCCGCCGCAGTACATCAAGCAGGTGGACTGGAAGACCTTCGCGATCAAGCCGGTGGGCACCGGCCCCTACAAGTTCGTGGAGTGGGTGAAGGACGACCGGGTGGTGCTCGAGGCCAATCCCACCTACTGGCGCGGCGCCCCCAAGATCAAGAAGGTCGTCTGGCGGCCCATTCCCGACAACTTCGCGCGGGTCGCCGCGCTCACCCGCGGCGAGGCCCAGATCATCACCAAGGTCATCCCGGACCACGTCTCGCAGGTGGAGAAGGCCGGGTGCTGCCGCGTCGAGCACACGCTGACCAACCTGGTGACGGTCTACCTGATCAACGCCCAGAAGGGGCCGCTGGCGAACCCGAAGGTCCGCCAGGCGCTCAACTACGCGGTCGACAAGGACAAGATCATCAAGGAGCTCTACCGGGGCTACGCGATCCCGATCGGGAGCGGGATCCCCAACACCGACTTCGGGTACAACGCCAAGATCAAGCCGTACCCCTACGACCCGGCGCGGGCGCGGCAGCTCCTGACCGAGGCCGGCTACCCGAGCGGGGTCGACGTCGACATCCAGAGCGGCAACGGCATCCACCTCAACGACCGCCAGCTCTCCGAGGCGGTGGCGGTGATGCTCCAGGACGTGGGCGTGCGCCCGAAGGTCGGCGTGCTCGAGCCGTCGCAGCGGAGCCAGCTCCTGCGCACCAACACCTTCCCGGGCCTGCTGCTGGCCGATCCCGCGAGCACCACCTACGACACCGACGGCGTGATCTGGCGCCTCCGCGGGCCGGGGGGCATCCTCCACCAGATCTGGCCCGGCAGCTACGAAGGGACTCCGTTCTACAAGCTGATGGAGGAGGCGCGGGTCACCCTGGACACCGCGAAGCGCCTGCGGAACTACCAGGAGGCGGCCCAGATCTGGCACGACGAGGCGCCCGAGCTCTTCCTCTTCCAGGGCGAGCTGATCGACGCGGCCCGCAACGAGGTGAAGTACCAGGCGCGCGGCGATCAGCGCATCATCCTGTACGACGTCTCATATCGTTGATCTGACCGTCGGCGGCCGGCGCCCGGCCGGACAAGAGCCGGGCGCCGGGCTGGTCTCGCATGCGCGACTTCCTCCTCGCCAAGCTGGGGCACACCCTGATCGTGATGTTCTGCGTGCTCACGCTGGTATTCGTGGTGCTCCACCTCACCGGCGATCCGGTGATGATGATGCTGCCGTCCAACGCGAGCCGCGAGGAGATCGACGCGCTCACCCGGAGCCTCGGGCTCGACCGGCCGCTGATCGTGCAGTACGGCCGCTTCCTCGCCCGGGTGGCGCGCGGCGACTTCGGGGTGTCGCTCCAGCACCAGCAGCCCGCGATGGGCCTGGTCGCGGAGCGGCTGCCCGCCTCGCTGCTCCTGGCCGGCAGCGCCCTCGGCCTCGCGCTGGTGGTGGCGCTGCCCCTCGGCATCTTCGCGGCCGCGCGACGCGGCACCGTGCTCGATCACCTGGCGGTCGGGCTCGCCGCCCTCGGCCAGTCCGCGCCGATCTTCTGGACCGGCCTGATGCTGATGCTGGTGGGCGCGGTCATCCTCCGGCTGCTGCCCACCTCCGGCTACGGCACCTGGCAGCACCTGGTCATGCCGGCCCTGACCCTGGCCAGCTATCCGATGGCCGCGATGGCGCGCCTGGTGCGATCCGGCATGCTCGAGGTGCTCGACGCCGACTACGTCCGCACCGCCCGGGCCAAGGGGCTGCCCGAGCGCTGGGTGGTCCTCAAGCACACCCTCAAGAACGCGGCGATGCCGATCGTCACGGTGGTCGGGCTCCAGTTCGGACTGCTGCTGGGGGGCGCGATCGTCTGCGAGATGATCTTCGCCTGGCCGGGAGTCGGCCGGCTCATGATCTTCGCCATCTACAACCGCGACTTCCCGCTGGTGGAGGCGGCGGTCTTCGTGATGGCGCTGGTGTTCGTTCTGGCCAACCTCCTGGTCGACCTGTGCTACGCGTGGCTCGATCCCCGCGTCAAGCTCCGGGCCTGATGCGCCTTCGGGTGCCGACCCTCCTGCTCCTGGCCGCCGCCCCGGTCGTCGCCGCGGTGATCTGCGCGGTGCTGGCCCCGCAGCTCGCCCCCTACGACCCGACCCGCGGCGATCTCTCCGCGCGCCTGCGGCCGCCCGCGTGGACCGCGGCGGGCAGCGCGCGGCACCTGCTCGGCACCGACCAGCTCGGGCGCGACATCCTGAGCCGGATCATCTTCGGTGCCCGCGTCTCGCTCCTGGTCGGCGTGGTCTCGTCCGTGATCGGCGGCACCATCGGGCTCACCCTCGGCATGCTCGGCGGCTATTTCCGCGGGCGGGCGGACTCGGTGGTGGCCAAGCTCATCGACGTGCAGCTGGCTTTCCCGTTCCTGCTCTTCGCGATCACGGTCATCGCGGTCCTGGGCCCGAGCCTGCCCAATCTCCTGATCATCCTGGCGCTGAGCGGCTGGGTGACCTACGCGCGCGTGGTGCGCGGGCAGACCTTGAGCCTGCGCGAGACCGAGTTCATCCAGGCCGCCCGCGGCCTCGGCTGCCCGGCGTGGTGGATCCTGCTGCGCCACGTCCTGCCCAACGTGCTCTCCTACGCGCTCGTGATCATGACCACCGAGATCGGGCGCCTGATCGTGCTCGAGTCCACCCTCAGCTTCCTCGGGCTCGGCGTGCCCCCGCCGACGCCGAGCTGGGGCATGGCCCTCGCCGACGGCAAGGAGTACCTGATCAACGGCTGGTGGCTCGCCACGTTTCCCGGGCTCGCCATCATGATGATCGTGCTATCCATGAACGTCCTGGGCGACGGCGCCCGCGACTTCCTCGAGCCGCGCCTTCGCGGCCGGGCACGCCGCGGCTGAGCCGCGCCCCACGAGGGAGAGGTCCCCGGAGGGAGAGATCCCCCGAAGGAGAGATCGAATGACTGGTTTCCTGGCCGGCCTCGAATGCACGCGCTGCTCCGACTACTATCCCGGCGACACCGCCCGGGCGGTCTGCGACTGCGGGAGCACGCTGCTGGTCCGCTACGACCTGGCCTCCGTCCGCAAGGCGGTCACGCCGGGCGACATCGCGCGGCGCCCGCCCACCATGTGGCGCTACCGCGAGCTGCTCCCGGTGCGCGACGAGGCGGCGATCGTGACGATGGGCGAGGGCTTCACCCCGATGATCCCGGTGCCGAAGGCTGCGCGGGAGGTCGGGGTCGGCGAGCTCTGGGTGAAGGACGAGGGCGTCAACCCGACCGGCACCTTCAAGGCCCGCGGCGCCTCCGCGTCCATCTCCCGCTGGAAGGAGCTGGGGGTCACCCGCTTCGCCCAGCCCACCGTGGGCAGCGGCGGCCACGCGTGGGCCGCGTACGGGGCGCGCGCGGGCGTGGAGATCCACACCGCGCTCCCGGTGTCGTGCCCGGACCTCGGCTGGAAGGGCAGTCTGCAGAACGGCGCGCACGTGTACCGCGTGGACGGCACGGTCGGCGACGTCTTCCGGCTGATGGGCGAGGCGGCCGCGCGGCACGGCTGGCTGCTGGCCGGCGCGGGGCGCGAGCCGTATCGCTTCGAGGGCAAGAAGACGATGGGCCTCGAGATCGTCGAGCAGCTTGGCTGGCAGACCCCGGACGCCATCCTCTATCCCACCGGCGGCGGGGTCGGGATCATCGGGATGTGGAAGGGCTTCGACGAGCTGCAGGAGCTGGGGTGGATCGGCGGCGAGCGGCCGCGCCTGGTATCGGTGCAGGTCGAGGGCGGCGCGCTGGTGAAGGCATTCCACGAGGGCGCCGACGAATGTGTCGGCGCGCGGCACGTGGACACCATCGCGCCCGGCATCATGGTGGTGAAGCCCTTCGCCGATCACGTGGTCCTGCGCGCCCTGCGCGCCACCAAGGGCTGGGCGGTGGGCGTGCCCGACGCGGAGAGCCTGGAGACGATGGGCTGGGTGAATCGGCACGAGGGGCTGTTCCTCTCGCCGGAAGGCGCGGCGACCATCGCGGCGGTGCGCCGCATGGTGCGCGAGGGGCAGCTCGGCCCCACCTCGCGGGTGGTGGTCTTCAACACCGCCACCGGCCTGCGCTACCCGCACCTGATGGACGGGCCGGTGCCGGTGATCCCGGGCGCGGGGGTGATCGACGAGGCCGCGGTCGCGCAGGCGGGCCGCGCGATCGGCGGCGGGCGCGCCTAGGGCGCCGAGAAGCGCTGGGCGTTGCCCATATGGGGCCAGGCGAAGGCCTGCACGTTGGCGAGCATCTGACGGATGTGGTTGCGGTCGTGATGCACCCACTCGTGGAGGAGGTCGGCCACGGTGAGGACGCCGACCTTGGGATGCTGCCCGCGGCGCGAAAGATCGGCCGGCGAGAGGCCGCCCACCTGCGCGACGCTGGCGCTCCGGAGCTTCGAGAACTCGTCGTAGAGTGCCGGCCACTCGCGCTCACAATCCTTCCGCGCACGCGCGACCGCGTCCTGGTCCCAGCCCTCGAGCCGCGGGCTGCCCTCGCTCTTCAGGATCACGCGGATCCGTCCCGAGAAACCGCGCTTCTCGCACTCGATCAGGTGACCGAGCACTTCCTTCGCGCACCACTCGCCCTCGGCCGGGTGAAATCCCAGCGCCGGGGCGGGCAGCGCCGAGAGCTCCGCGTGGATCACCGCGGCCGCGGAGTGCAGCAGCGCGGCGACCGCTGACGGTTGAAGGACGTCGGGCGTCATGGAAATGCCTAGTCGCGGATCACCAGCTCGGCGACCGGGACCCCGGCGCGGAAGCGGCGGACCAGGTCGTCGGGCTCGTACTCGACGCCGATCGGGTTCTGGTCGAAGGCGGGCGAATGCATCCAGGCCTGCCCTTCCTCCGCGGTGGCGAAGTTGTCGATCTGCAGCTCCACCCGGTTGCCGTCGGGATCGACGTAGTACATGGAGGTGGTCGGCCCGTGGTTGATCGAGCGGAACGGCCGGATGCCCCGCGCGGCGAGCCGCTCGTAGTTGTCGAGCAGCTCGCCCATCGAGCCGAAGGTGAACGCGACGTGGTGCAGACCGGGCTGGTCGGTCGCCCGGTAGCGGAGGTCGCCCCCCTCCAGGTCGCGGGGGGCGAGCGGGCCGAAGTCCACGAAGGCCACCCGGTGGTGCTCGTCGTCGTAGGTCACGAAGGAGAGATTCGGGTTCTCGTAGATCACGCGCCCGTCCAGCACCGCGCAGTACCAGTCCCGCATCGCGGGCAGGCGGTTGGTCTGGAAGACGAGGTGAGCGAGCTTGGTCGGCGGCATCGTCCCCTCCCTACTGCAGCGGCGAGAAGGCCGAGGGCATGACGATCTTGCTCGACTGCGCGAGCAGCTCGTCCCCGCCGCCCGGCGGCGGCCAGATGCCGGCCTTGCGCGCCTGCTCCCGCACCTGGAGCCGCTGGTCCATGCTCTTGTAGCCCCAGATGTGGATGAACCGGTTCGCTCCGCCGAACTCCACCCCGCCGGCCAGGACCACCGGGGAGAGCTTCGCCCGCTCGCCGATGCTCCCCTCCCAGCGCTTCATGACGCCCGGTAGCGAGCCGGCGGTGAGGCTGTAGCGCCGGACCTCGAAGATGGGACCCATGGTGCCCGGAGTGATGTCGGGAATGAACGGGAACGGGTTCACCACCTCCACCTCCTGATCCACCACGAACTCGCGGATCTTGGGCGGCCAGTTCGCGTCCTTGGCCGCCTCGGCCCGGATGCGGGCACGCTCCGCGAGGTCCTTGTAGCCCCACACGTGGATGATCTCGTTGAGCGGCCCCACCTCGGTGTGCCAGAAGGCGGCGAGCGGCGAGTACTTCTTCCGGTACTCGTAGGCCTCCGCGTAGCGCTTCTCGACCTCGCCCAGGCTGCGGGGCTTGAGCGTGTAGGTGCGGAACTCGTAGATCATGAGCGCCCTCCTTTGGGGGACCGGGTAACCGTCGGCTGGATCGGCTTCGCCACGCGGGAAGTCTGCCCCCCAAAACCGGAGACGTCAAGGCGGAGCCGGTGCTACGGTGTGGCCGGTCATGGCGGGCGCGGCGGCGCGGTTCGGCATCGTCTTCCTCCCGGAGACGCTCTCCGGCTGGGGCGACCTCTGCCGCGAGGCGGAGGACACCGGCTTCGAGTGGCTGGGAGTGGCCGACTCGCAGTCGGTCTTCCGCGAGCTCTACGTCGCGCTCACCGTCGCCGCGCTCCACACCCGCCGGGTGCGCCTGGGCCCGCTCGTCACCAACCCCCTCACCCGGCACCTCGTCGTCACCGCGAGCGCGATCGCGAGCGTGGACGAGCTCTCGGGCGGCCGCGCGGTGCTGGGCCTGGGCTCGGGCGACAGCGCGATCTACACCATCGGCGCGCCGCCCGCCACCCTCGCCGGGCTCGAGGACTCGATCGTGACGCTCGGCCGCCTCACCGCCGGCGAGACGGTGGAGCGCGCGGGCCGGCCCTGGCGCGTCCACCGCTCGGCCCGCCGGGTGCCGATCTACCTCGCGGCGGAGGGACCGCGCACCCTCGAGCTGGCCGGCCGCGTGGCCGACGGGGTGATCGTCGGGCTCGGGCTGACCCCGGAGGTGGTGCGCCTCTCGCTCGCCGCCATCGAGCGCGGGGCGCGCCCGGCCGGCCGCACCCTCGACGACGTCGACGTGTGGTGGTTCGCCAAGACCAGCCTGGCCGACCGGCGCGAGCAGGCGATCGCGCCCATCAAGATGGCGCTGGCCGCGAGCGCGAACCACGCCTTCCGCTTCACGCTCGAGGGCAAGGGCGTGCCGCCCGATCTTTACGAGAAGATCCGGGCGCTGCAGCGCGAGTACAATTCCCACCACCACGAGATCCCGGGGGCGGCCAACGCGAGCCTGCCCGACCGCTGGGACCTGACCGACTTCCTGGTCGACCGCTTCGCGATCGCGGGCACGCCGGCCGACTGCGTGGCCCAGGTCGAGCGCGCGATGGCGGCGGGGGCCCGCCAGTTCCTGATCACCGGCTTCGTGCCGGACCCGCGCGCCTTCATGCGCCGCTTCACCCGGGAGGTCGCGGACCGCATTAGCGTGTGATAGGCTGCCCCGCGTCGTCGGGGATCGTCTCGGAACCCGTGTCGTGCACAGCGTCGTCACCACGGAGGGATCCATGACCACGCGCAGAGGGTTCCTCGCCGGGACCGCCGGCGCCATCGCCGGCCTCGCCTTCGTGGGCTGTGACCTGCTCGCGGCCCGCCCGGCGCGGGCCCAGGCGACTCGCCGGCAGGTGATGGTGGGCGGCAAGCGCGTCAAGACCATCGACGTGCACGCGCACTGCGCGGTACCCGAGGCGATGGCCCTGATGAGCCCGCGCGTGAGCCCGCCCAACCTCCTCCCGCAGCTGCTCATGGGCACCCCGCAGGCGCGGCTCGCCGCGATGGACGCGCAGGGCATCGACGTCGAGGCCCTCAGCATCAATCCCTACTGGTACAAGGCGGACCGGGACGTCGCCACCCGGATCTGCGAGCTCCAGAACGAGAAGCTCGCCCAGGTCTGCGCGGCCAACCCGGATCGCTTCGTGGCCTTCGCCACCGTGGCGCTCCAGCATCCCGACCTCGCCGCGGCCCAGCTCGAGGAGGGCGTGAAGAAGTACAGCCTGCGCGGGGCCGCCATCGGGGGCAGCGTCAACGGCGAGGAGGTCTCCGATCCCAAGTTCCACCCGTTCTGGGCCAAGGCCGAGCAGCTCGGGGTGCCGGTGTTCATCCACCCCCAGGGCACCGCGGAGCTGAACGCGACCACCCGCTTCAAGGGCAACGGGCTCCTCGACAACGTGATCGGCAACCCGCTCGAGACCACCATCGCGCTCTCGCACCTGATCTTCGAGGGCACCCTCGACCGCTTTCCCGGCCTCAAGATCTGCGCCGCCCACGGCGGAGGCTTCCTGCCCTCTTACGCGGGGCGCTCCGACCAGGGCTGCCTGACGTTCCCCACGCGCTGCACCGGCCAGCTCAAGAAGAAGCCGTCCGAGTACCTTCGCCAGATGTACTACGACTCGATCGTCTTCACCCCGGAGGCCCTGCGGCACCTGGCCGCCGAGACCGGCACCGGCCAGATCGTCATGGGCACCGACTATCCCTATCCCTGGACGAGCACGTCGGTGAACCACATCCTCGACGCGCCCGGCTTCAGCGACGCGGAGCGGGCGGCGATGCTGGGCGACACCGCGGCGAAGCTCCTCCGGATCTGACCTGATCCTCGCCGCGTTCCGCGTCCGCAGCTTCCGATACCAGTGGCCTGCGGATCTCTTGACGTCGTGGGCCTTCGAGATGGAGACCATCGTGCTGGGCTGGTACGTGATGGTCCACACCGGCTCGGTGCTCCTGCTCACCGCCTTCGGCTCGCTGCAGTTCCTCGGCACCCTCGCCGCGCCCATGTTCGGGGTGCTCGGCGACCGGGTGGGCGCCCGCCTCATGCTGTGCACGATGCGCGCGATCTACGCGGGCCTCGCCGCGCTGATGATACTGCTGGGCTTCGCGGACCTCCTGGGCCCGGGCTGGGTGTTCCTGGTCGCGGGGCTCAACGGGATCTTCCGCCCCAACGACCTGGTGATGCGGAACTCGCTCATCGGCGAGACCATCCCGCCCGACCATCTCCTGGGCGCGGTCGGCATGTCACGCGCCACCATGGACTCGGCCCGGGTGGGCGGCGCGCTCGCGGGCGCCGGCCTCTCCACCCTCCTGGGGCTGCCCGCGACCTACATATTCGTCACCGTCTTCTACCTGGCGGGCCTCGCCCTCAGCCTCGGGGTGGCCCGCCGGCCGCCGGTGGCGGACCCGAGCGCGGCGGCGCGCGGCGGGGCGGCCGGCCGGCCCGCGCGCGAGCCTGAGAGGGTCGGGCCCTCGCGCTGGGGCGAGCTGAAGGACGGCCTCACCCACGTGCTGACCACGCCCCGGCTCCTCGCCCCGATGTGGCTCGCCTTCCTGATCAACCTGACCGCCTATCCCGCCTCTGGCGGGCTCCTGCCCTACGTCGCTCGCAGCGTCTACCACACCGACGCCACCGGCCTCGGCTGGCTCGTGGCGAGCTTCTCGCTGGGCGGCCTGCTCGCGTCGGTCACCATGGTCACCACCGGCGGGTGGCGACGGCCGGAGCGCGCGACGCTCGTCTACACCGGAGTGTGGTACGCGCTGCTGCTGGGCTTCGGCCACCTGCAGAGCCTGGGGCCCGCGCTGCTGGCCCTGCTCGCGGCCGGCTTCGCGCAGAACGTGGCGATGATCTCGATGACCGCCACCCTGATCACCGCCGCGGGCGGGCGCTTCCGCGGCCGCGTGATGGGGGTGCGGACCCTCGCGGTCTACGGGATGCCGCTCGGCCTCATGGCCTCCGGCGCCCTCATCGAGCGCATCGGCTATCCCCTCACCATCAGCGTGTCCGCCGCGGTGGGCCTGCTCTTCACGCTGCTGATCGGGATCAAGTGGCGGGCCAGCATGTGGCCGCGGAGCCGCGCCGTCACCGCCCGAGCGCCGCTCACACGTTGATGCCCCAGACCGCCTTGGCGATCACCCCGATGGCGTAGCTGATCGCGACCGCCGCCGCGATGATCCCCAGGTTCAGGAGGATGCGCCGCTTCACGTCCATGCCGGAGAGGAACGCGAGGATGGTGGAGACGAGCACGATCACGCCTCCCGCCACCAGCAGCGATGGGAGCAGCGTTCGGGCCCCGAACACCACCGGCAGCAGCGGCACCACCGCGCCGACGACGTAGCTCAGCCCGACCCGGACCCCCGAGCGGACCGGGGTGTCCGACGACTCGCCGGCCGGCTCGGACTCGCCCAGGAAGCGGCGGCGGCGAGCGTCCGTGCCGCGCACCTCGGCCTCCGAGCTGCCGGCCAGGTAGGCCCCCGCTCCCATGGAGAGCGCGCCGGCCACCCCCACCATCAGGCCCGCCACCAGGACGGTGGTGGCCTCCGCGAACGCGCCGAAGAAGCCGCTGACCGCGCCCAGGATCTCGACCAGGCCGTCGTTCAAGCCCAGGAAGATGTCGCGCACGCGCTGGGGGCTGATCTGCCGCTCGCTCTCCGCCATCACCACCGCGTCCTCGTGCTTGAACTCGTCCTCGAGAACCTCGCGGACCGCGGCGCCGAGCGGACCGTGCTCGTACTGGCGCCACACCGTCAGGTACTTGCGCACCCCGAAGACCTCGATCGCCTCCAGGATCAGATGGATGGCGGGCGCTCCGAAGAGCCGCGCGACGGCCACCATCAGCCAGAGCTTCAGGCGGCGGCCCCAGTCCAGCCGCGGGAGATCGAGCTTGAAGAATTCCTGCCAGAACGCGTGGTGGCGCGTCTCGATCGGGATGAGCTGGTCGAGGATCGAGCGCTGCGCGGCGGGGGCCACCCGGTGGAGCGCCCGGTAGAGGGAGAGATCGAACAGCTCGTCGAGGACGAGCCGGCGGCCCAGCCGGGTGTCGGTCGTCGGGTCGGGCATGGGCCTTTATGTTATACACTCCGGGAGCGCCGGCGATCCCGCCGAAGGAGGCGTCCATGAAGTTCACCTGGTTCAACCTGATGCCCTGGCCGTACCTTCCCGACGACTTCCGGGAGAAGAACCGCTCGGTGTGGGTCGACATCCCGAACACCCTCTACGACCCGAGGAAGGGCCACTTCGTCTACCACACGTACCTGGACCAGCTCGAGTACGCGGAGACCCTCGGCTTCGACGGCATCGGCTGCAACGAGCACCACCAGAACGGCTACGGGCTGATGCCCTCCCCGAACCTGATCGCGGCCGGCCTCGCCCGTCGCACCTCGCGCGCGGCGATCTGCGTGATCGGCAACTCGATCGCGGGCTACAACCCGCCGATCCGGGTCGCCGAGGAGTTCGCGATGCTCGACGTCATCTCGGGCGGGCGCCTGGTGGCGGGCTTCCCGGTGGGGACGCCGATGGACACCAACTTCTGCTACGGGCAGATCCCCGCGCTCACCCGCGACAAGTACGGCGAGGCCCACGACCTGATCATGAAGGCGTGGGCGGAGGACGAGCCGTTCGCCTTCGACGGCAAGTACAACCAGCTCCGCTGGGTGAACTGCTGGCCCAAGCCGATCCAGAAGCCGCACCCGCCCATCTACATCCCGGGCGGCGGCTCGATCGAGACGTGGGACTTCTGCCTCGACCACGACTACAACTACTCGTACCTGTCGTTCTACGGCTACCTCCGCGGCAAGTCGCTGCTCGAGGGCTACTGGGAGCGGGTGGCCAAGCGCGGCAAGGACGACTCGCCCTACCGCGCCGCCTTCGCCCAGATCATCTGCGTGGCCGACACCGACGAGCAGGCGGAGGAGCTCTACGCCGAGCACTGCCTCTACTTCTTCAACCGATGCCTGCACGTCTTCCCGCCCTTCGCGGACCCGCCGGGTTACCGCACCGTGAACACCATCAAGTACGGCGCGCTCTCGCAGCTCCGCATGGAGGCGCAGCGGATCATGCAGGGCCTCACCTGGAAGCAGCTCGTGGAGGAGCGCTTCATCATCGCGGGCAGCCCGGAGACGGTGCGCCAGCAGCTCGAGGAGTGCATCACCGGCCTGCGCATCGGCCACCTCTTCTGCCTGCTCCACACCGGCAACATGCCGGACTGGAAGACGCGCCACTCCACCAGGCTCTTCGCCGAGAAGGTGATGCCGCATCTCCGCAACCTCTGGCCGGAATGGAAGCACGACGAGCGCTGGTGGATCCATCCCATGGAGGAGCGCCTCCGCCCCGAAGAGTCGCGGCCGGGCGCCGAGAAGGCCGGCCAGGAGTGGCGGTGATGAAGGCGCAGACCATCGCGACGCGCAAGGGCGCGCGCTGCCGGGTGCTGGAGGCGGGCAGCGGCATGCCGGTGGTGTTCTTCCACGGGGCGGGCGGCCTCCTGGCCGACAACCCGTTCCTCGACCAGCTCGCGGCGCGCTACCACGTCTTCGCGCCCGAGCTGCCCGGCTACGGCGAGTCCACCGGCGAGGAGCTGCTGGAGGACATGCTCGACTTCACCCTCCACGGCTGGGACGTGGTGGAAGCGCTCGGCCTCACCCGCCCGCACCTCGTCGGCCACTCGATGGGCGGCATGATCGCGGCCGAGATGGCCGCGGTCGCCCCCCACGACCTGGACCGCCTGGCCCTCGTGGCCGCGGCGGGATTGTGGATCGAGGAGCACCCGATCCCGGACATCTTCGCCCTCCTCCCCGGCCAGCTCGTCGAGCTGCTCTTCCAGGACCCGGACAAGGGCCAGGCCCTGCTCACCGGCGGGGTGGACTTCTCGGACATGGAGGCGTTCAAGGCGTTCTACCTGGGCCAGCAGCGCCGGCTCGCGATGGCGGGCAAGATCCTGTTCCCGATCCCCAACCGCCGCGTGTCCAAGCGCCTCTACCGGGTGACCGCGAAGACGCTCGTGCTCTGGGGCGAGGCCGACCGCCTGATCGTGCCGGCCTACGCGCAGCGCTGGGCCCGCCTCATCCCCGGGGCGGCCGTGCAGATGATCCCGGACGCCGGCCACATGCTGCCCTACGAGCGGCCGCAGGCGTTCGTCGACGCGCTCGTCCGATTTCTTGGATGAGCGGGGGATGAGCGAGGCCCCCGGCGACGGCTGGATCGGGCGGCCGCTCAAGCGGCGGGAGGATCACCGGCTCCTCACCGGCGCGGGCTCCTACGTGGACGACATGCGGCCGCCGGGCTGCGTCCACGTGGCCCTGCTCCGCTCCCCGCACGCGCACGCGCGCATCGCGCGCCTCGACGTCGAGGCGGCGCGGGGCGCGCCGCGCGTGCTGCTGGTGGTGACCGGCAAGGACACCGCCCACCTCGCCCCGATGCCGGTCAACCGCCTGATGCCCGACATGCGCGTGCCGCCCCACCCGATCCTGGCCGACGGCCTCGTGCACTCGACCGGCATCCCGTTGGCCGCGGTGGTGGCGGAGGACGTCTACGCGGCCTACGACGCGCTCGACCTGATCCAGGTCGAGTACGAGCCGCTGCCCGCGCTGCCCGAGCCGGAAGGCGCGATGGCGAAGGGCGCGCCCGCGCTCTTCGCGGGCGTCGACGGCAATCGCGTGCTGCACCGCACCCTGCGCGAGGGCGACGCGGCGGGCGCGTTCGCCGCCGCCGCCCACGTGGTGCCGCTCCGGGTCGCCCAGGCCCGCGTCTCCGCGGTGGCGCTCGAGCCGCGCTCGGTGCTGGCCACGTTCGACCGCTTCAGCGAGGAGCTCACGATGTGGGTCTCCTGCCAGGCCCCGTTCCGCATCCGGGCCGAGGTGGCGCGCCTGCTCGAGCTGCCGGAGAGCCGGGTGCGGGTGATCGCCCCCGACGTGGGCGGCGGCTTCGGGGTGAAGACCGGGCCCTACCGCGAGGACGTGCTGCTGGCCTGGCTGGCCCGCCGCCTCGCGCGGCCGGTGAAGTGGGTGGCCACGCGCCGCGAGGACCAGGCCACCACCAACCAGGCGCGCGGCTCGGTGTGCGAGGGCGAGCTGGCGCTGGACGCGGGCGGCCGCATCACCGGGCTCCGCGCCCGCATCGCCTCCCCGCTCGGCTCCTCGCTCATGAACGCGGCGGCGGGGTCGCCGTGGAACCACGCGCGCCTCCTGCCCGGCGCCTACGTCGTCCCGACCTGCGACATCACGGTGTCGGGCGCGGTCACCACCACCGCGCCGGTGGCGGCCTACCGCGGGGCCGGACGGCCGGAGGCCTGCTTCTACATCGAGCGCCTGATCGACACCGCCGCGCGCGCGCTCGGTCTCGACCCCGCCGAGCTGCGGCGCCGCAACCTCATCCCCCCGGAGCGCTTCCCGTTCCGCACCGTCACCGGCCAGAGCTACGACTCGGGCGATTATCCGCAGGCGCTCGACCGCGCGCTCGCGGCCGCCGACTACGCGGGGCTCCGGCGCGAGCAGGCGGAGCGCCGCGCGCGCGGCGAGATCGTCGGGGTCGGCGTGGTGTCCTACGTGGAGCCCTGCGCGCTCGGCTGGGAGAGCGGGTCGATCCGCGTCGAGCGGTCGGGAAAGGTCACCGCGATCACCGGGTCGAGCGCTCACGGCCAGGGGCACGAGACCACGTTCGCCCAGGTCGTGGCCGATCATCTGGGCGTGACGCCGGACGAGGTGACGGTGCTCCACGGCGACACGCGCTCCGGGCCCGAGGGCTTCGGCACCTTCGGCAGCCGCAGCGTGGCCCTCGGCGGCGGCGCGCTGGTGCGCGGCTCGGTCGAGGTGCGCGACAAGGGCCGCCGCATCGCGGCCCGGCTGCTCGAGGCGGCGGCGGAGGACGTGGTGGGCGTGCCCGGCGGCTTCCAGGTGGCGGGCGTGCCGGCCAAGCGCGTGGCCTGGAGGGAGGTCGCCACCGCGGCCTACGCGGGCGGCCAGGCGCTGCCGCCCGGCGACACCCCGGGGCTCGAGGCCACCACGTACTTCCAGGCCGAGGCCGAGGTGTGGAGCTACGCGATCTCGATCGCGCGGGACACCGGCGTGCTCTCCATCGAGAAGCTCGTGTGGGTCGACGACGCGGGGACGATCATCAACCCGCTGCTGGCCGAGGGCCAGCTCCTCGGCAGCCTGGCCCAGGGGCTCGGCCAGGCGCTGCTCGAGGCCATCGTCTACGACGGCGACGGGCAGCTCCTCACCAGCACACTGATGGACTACGCGATCCCGCGGGCGGAGGACATCCCCGCGCTCACCATCGAGAAGATGCACACCGCGTCGCCGCGTAACCCGCTCGGGGCCAAGGGTCTGGGCGAGGCCGGCTGCATCGCGATCCCGCCCGCGCTGGTCAATGCGGCGGTCGACGCGCTCGCCCCGTTCGGGATCACCCACGTCGACATGCCGCTCGGCGCCGAGCGCCTGTGGGCCGCGATCAACAAGAAGGGGACGGCGGCTCGATCGGGCGCGTGACCGGGCTCGAGCCGATCTCGCCGCCCATCCAGCCGGGGATCACCGCCGAGAAGCGCCCCGCGGTCCCGCCCGCCACCACCACCATGATCTCCCCGGCCGAGGGAAACTTCGGGATCAGGTCCTCCGGCCGCGCGCTCGCCAGGAGATCCTTGAGTCGCCCGCTCTCGGCGCCGTCGGGGCCGGGCTGGAGCTCGCGCGCGGGACGACGGATCGTTTCGTAGAGGTACTGCTTCACCCGCGCCTTCGACCAGCCCTCGTCCCCGATGGTCTTGGCGTGCTCGGGCCCGATCACCCAGAGGGTGTGGCCGTAGAGGGGAAAGCTCTTGTGGTTCCACAGCCCGGCCGCGGACCAGCCGAGCGAGGCGAGCAGCTGCGGCGCCGAGCGGCTCAGGTGGTCGTTGACGATGAACGGCCCCTCCCCCGAGAAGACGGTGACCGTGCTCTCCTCGGGCGCGAAGCCGCGCTCGACGTGGAGCGGCTCCCAGGGCGAGGCCTCCTCGTGCTCGCCGATGCAGTAGGTGTACCGGCCCGGGTGGCCGAGCGTGGACATCGAGATCTCCCCCGCCTTCGTGCCGCCCAGGTTGATCATGACGAGCCGCAGGGCCCGGCCGATCGTCGCGTTCGCGCGATGGCCCGGCCCGAAGACGCCGGCGCCGCAGTTGACCTCGAGGCGGGCGCGGACCGGACCGTTGAGGATGACCAGCGGGGAGGTCGCGTTGGTGGTGCCGGACTGGCCGTGCAGGTTGAATGCGGGATCGCAGGCCGCCTCCACCGTCGCCAGCACCACCGGGAAGTACTCGGGGCGGCAGCCCGCCATCACCGCGTTGACCGCCAGCTTCTCCACCGTGCCGCGCCCGTAGTTCGGCGGGATCCGGGCGACCAGGTCGTCCCGCGAGCGGCGCGTCGCGGCCAGCGTGCGCTCGACGCGCTCGCGGGTGGGCGGCACCACCGGCAGCCCGTCGGTCACCCCCCGCTCGAACCAGCGCTCGAAGTCGTCCGCCATCGCGGCGATCAGTATACGGGTCAGGCCGGGGTCGACTCCGGGCCGAACGCGGCCGCCACCGCGCGCCGCACCTTCGCGGGGTACCATCGGCTCCAGCCGACCGCGGCCGCGAACGCGACGATCGAGGCGACTACGTCCACCCAGATCGGGATCGCGGGCACCCACTCGGCGGCCACGTCGGCGGCCACCATCACCGCGAAGGCCCCCGCCCACGCCCAGGTGATCGCGCGATTGACCGAGGTGAAGATCGGCGAGGCCCAGAACACCTCCGGCACCTGCTCGCGCGCGTACTGGATCGTGAAGGGCCGACCGATGGCGAGCGAGACCAGCACGATGCCGAGGAGCCCGGTGTCCACCGCGAGCCGCACGGTCGCCACCGTCCAGCGGGGCGCGGCGGCCACCGTGTAGGCGGTGAGCAGGCCGAACACCACGAGGCTCCCGACCTCGAGGATCTTGACCGAGCGGCCGCGCAGGCGCATCACCAGGCAGAGCAGCGCCGAGGTCGCGAGCGCGCCGGCAAGGGCGGCCATCGGCGCGCCCCACCGCATGAGCACGAAGAAAACCAGGAACGGCGAGAGCGAGAGCAGGATGCTCATACTGCGCTCCTCGCCCCGGTGACCAGGAGCCGCATCACCTCGCTCCGGACGGTCTCGAAGGCGCGATCGGCGGGCAGCTTGCCGGCCAGGTGCAACATGACCAGCCCGTGCATCGCGGACCAGAAGGCCAGCCCGAGCAGCTCCGGGTCGCCGTGGAAGACGCCCGCCTTCACGAGCGCTTCGAGCGAAGCGCTCATGGTGCGCCGCGCCCGCGTGCTGGCGCGCCCCAGCTCGGGATAGCGCTCCGGGTCGGGCTGGGCCACGTCGAACATGAGACGGTAGGCGTCGGGGTCGCCGAGCGCGAAGCGGACGTAGGCCTGGCCGACCGCCTGGCCCGCGGCACGAAGATCGCCGCGCGCCCGCGCGGCCGCCTCCTCGAGCGCCTCGGCGAAGCGATCGAAGGCGGCGGTGCGCACCGCGGCCAGGATCTCGTCCTTGTTGCGGAAGTAGCGATAGGGCGTCATCGGGCTGCAGCCGAGCGCGTCGGCGAGCTGGCGCATGGTGACCGCGTCGCGTCCCTCGGTGGCGAAGCGGTGCTGGGCCACCGCGCAGAGCCGCGCGCGGAAGTCCTCCACCTGCTCGGCCGACAGGCTCCTCGGCACGGGTCACGCCTCCGGCGGGAGCGCCCGCGGGAACTCGCGCACGTACTTGAAGAAGCGGGCGAGGTGGCGATCGGAGGCCACCAGCAGGCGCGGGCGGAATCGGATCGTGTCCAGCACCGGGGCGTCCTCCGCGAGCAGGCGCTGCACGAAGCCGCGCAGGGTCTCGAGGCGGCCGGCCACCCCGGCCCGGCCGGTGCCATCGTCGCGCACCCCGTAGGCGTAGAATCCCATGGACCGGCCGTGGACGATGGGCGCGCCGCAGAAGAGCATGAACGCCTCCTCACCGGCCATGGACAGGTACTGAGCGAACGTGTTCACCCCGGTGATGCGACCATGCTGGACGAAGTGAGGCGACTCGATACGGTACTCGAGGCTGTGCGGGCCCACGCGCACCGCGTCCGGCTCGACCGCGGCCAGCCCGTGGAGCGTGCGGAGGTGCTGGAAGTCGACGCCGTTCGAGACCGACACCCACGGGTCCACCGCGCGCGTGCCGCGGAAGTGAGTCTCGCAGATCAGCTCCCGCTCCTCCACGCCGGGAATGCCCGGGACCGGGAAGGTCGGCGCCGTGCCGTTGAAGGCCCAGATCAGGCCCCACGCCTCCGCGCTCGGATAGGTCGGGATCCGGGCCCCGGGCGGGATGCGGTCCCCGGCGGGAATGTCGACGCACGTCCCCGCGCAGTCGAACTTCCAGTGATGGTAGGCGCAGCGGACCTGGCCCTCGACCACCTCGCCCACCGAGAGGTCGGCGCCCAGGTGCGGGCAGTACGCCCCTTGCACCACCGCCCGGCCGGTCGCGTCCCGGTAGATCACGACGCGCGTGCCGAGGAAGTCCCGGCCCAGCGGGCGGCCGGCGGGTACGTCGCTCGCGAGGGCCACCGGAAACCAGGATTGGTGATATCCCTTGACCGTCTCGTCCTGCAACGCCTCGGTCGTCACGCCCATGGCTTGCCTCCCTGAGATGGCCCTTGGGATCGGCCTCTCGATGAATTGACACTGTATATTTACGATGTAAATGAGTCAAGCCTTTTTCTTCGACGGGAGACCCTCCATGAAGACGATCGACATCCACGCCCACCTGGTGCCGCGCTCGCTCTGGCAGGCCGCGGAGGCCGGCCGTGAGTGGTACGGCTTCCGGCACGAGCCCGGCGAGGGGCTCGGCACGTTCCTCGGCACCAACGGCAAGCGCACCGGCTTCACCTCGCCCAAGGTGCGCTTCACGCCGGAGGAGCGGCTCCAGGACATGGACGCGCAGGGGGTGGACATGCAGGTGATCTCCATCCACACCCCGCTCTTCGGCTATCACCTGGACCCGGCGCAGGGCCGGGCGCTCGCCCGCGAGGTCAACGACGAGATCGCCGCGATGACCCGGCAGTGGCCCACCCGCTTCGCGGGCCTCGCCACCCTGCCGGTCCAGGACGTGACGGCGGCCATCGACGAGCTGGAGCGCGCGGTCACGGTCCTCGGCCTGAAGGGCGCCGAGCTCGACACGATCGTGAACGGGGAGAACTGGGACGAGCCGCGCTTCCTGGCGCTGTTCAAGGCGGCGGAGGCCATGGGGGCGGTGCTGTTCTTCCACCCGCAGCCGCAGCACAACTTCATGACCGAGCGCGCGGGTCGCTACGGGCTCGGCAACAGCCTGGGCGTGATCGTCGAGGACGCCATCGTCGTCGCCGTCCTGATCCTGGGCGGCATCCTCGAGGCCTGCCCCGATCTCAAGGCCTGCATCGCCCACGGGGGCGGCCCAGCGTGCTACGCGAT
>WNFF01003218.1_pt1 | contig 23075 bp, 22 predicted proteins | sample 5400441 | NCBI WGS metagenome assembly WNFF01 (sample SAMN13153345, study PRJNA577476) | soil metagenome | isolation source: 120 cm saprolite under Douglas fir tree site 2 hole 3 replicate 1 | place: USA:California | collected 2015-04-18
AGTGCGGGTTGAGGCCAACGCCGGAGAACGCGAATTCCGTCATGTTGGTGCGGCCGATCGGGATGAAGCCGGCGGCGCGGATGCGCCCGACCACAGTGGCATCCCGCTTGGCGGCTGGCGCGTCGCGCAATGCCACCGAGCCGGCCGCGGTCACGTCGCCCGCCATGTCGAACAAGTCCTTGATGGAGACCGGAATGCCGGCGAACCGCGATGGCGTTGCCCGGTGCCGGCGCAAGCCATCGATATAATCAGCCGCCGCCCGCGCCTGATCGGCGTGCACCTTGAGGAACGTCCGCCGCCCTTCTCCGGCGGCATCCGCGATGTGGGCCAAACAATCCTCGATCAGCGAGCGGCTCGATGTCCCGGCCGCTAAGTCGCGCGCCGATTGGGCAAGCGTCCGCATAAAGGGGAACTCCGCTAAGGTGGCAACTCCCAAGTGACACTATGCAGCACAGGCCGCGGAGAGCGCCTGCACAACCGTGTCGCGGATGCGATACCAGTTCACATATCCACCTATGTCGCGCTCAATGTCGAATGCCTGACCATGCAACGGCCGCAAGTCGAGGGAAATAGTAACGTCGCCGACATGAACGTTGAGAGTGCGGGCATATTTCCCGCGTACCTCCCAATGAGGGTCCGCAATGCGATGTGCATGAGCGCATCGTACCATGTAAACCAACACACGAAGCTGCCCGACGTTGTCCGTGGCCTCTGGATTGGCCTTCATGCCGACGGCATCAAACGCCTGATCCAATACCAGAGCAGACGCGCTGAACGCGGTCACAACAGCAATGCTTGCAGCCCTGTTGAGGTCGTCAGCAGTGCTGAAATGCCCGCTAGGAAACCTCAAACTCCCTCGCCTAAGCTGCACAAGATGGTCGGAATCAAACGCGGAAGGGCTTACATTGCCCAACTCGCAGAACGACAGCAGCTTGATTGTAAACTCCAGCTGCCGAAATCCAATTTCAACGTCTTCGAGGGCTTCGCCTATTCCCACAACTGTTCTCCCCATACCTATGGACCTCCGCGCAGCGTTATCCTTTGTGGTAGGCTCGCTCCATGTCAACGATCTTATCATCAGACGCCACCATAGCCGACGTTCTTGCGACACTCGCGAAACCGGAGAGCTATGTGCGCGGAATGCTTGAAAATCTGTACGAGTGCAAAGGTGAGCATGGGAGCGCAGAATCCCGTATCGGCATCACTGGCGGTGGCAAAGCTCCAAACTACAGAGTGGAATTTTCGCTCCCACAGAATAGTCTTGGCTTGAAGATCGGAATTTTAGGTGTGTTTGACGGCCGCACTCACAAGCCGATTGAGTGGATCGAGGAGATTGCCGAGGAAAAAGAGGAAATGCCGGTCAAGGATGAGCATTGGAGCAGCCGATCTATGACACTTAACGAAGTGGCCCGATTCCTCGGCCAAATCAGGCGCTCCAAAAGAGACAAGCGCCGTTAGCTACGTTCAGGGTCGCTGGGTCTGGCCTGGCGACGACGCCGATCTCCGATGGGTGAGCGTCTGACCCTGGCCGTCTTGTGCCGTGCCTCCGCCCGGATAGAATTTACTTGCGCTCCAGCCAGAGCCGTCCAGCCAATCCCCAATGGGAGTTTCCGTGGCCCGCCAGACACTGTCCCTCACCCTGCAAAACAGCGGCGCCGCGATGGCGCGCGAGGTCGGCATCGACGACGCGATCGTGGCCGGCTGGACCGGCCGCGATGCCGCGGCCGTGGAAAAGCACATCACCGAACTCGCGGCGTTGGGCGTCAAGCGCCCGGCCACGACGCCGATCTTCTACCGCGTATCGGCGGCGCGGCTCACCACGGCGACCGAGATCGAGGTGGTGGGCGCGCATTCCGGCGGCGAGGTCGAGTTCGTGCTCCTGCAGCACGGCGGGCGCATGTGGGTCGGCGCCGGCTCCGATCATACCGACCGCGAGGTGGAAACCTATGGGGTCACGGTGTCCAAGCAGATGTGCGACAAGCCGGTGGCGCCGGTGTTCTGGGCGTTCGATGACGTTGCGCCGCACTGGGACCGGCTCACGCTGCGCGCCCACGTGATCGAGAACGGCGAGCGCAAAATCTACCAGGAGGGGTCGGTCGCCGCGATGCTTAAGCCCCTCGATCTGATCGGGCGCTGCCCGCTGCCTGCCGGGACCGCGGGCGTCCCGCCCGCTCTTTTCCAACAGAACGCCTCGCCGGTCTTGTCCAGGGAGGCGGGCGGGACGGGGCACCCCAAATCGCAGGGCGATTTGGGGACCCCGACGCCCGCGGTCCCGGAAGCGAGGGCGCAGCTGCCGGACAACACACTGATGTTCTGCGGCACGCTCGCGGCGCGGGGCGGGGTGCGGCCGACCGAGCGGTTCGAATTCGAGATCGAAGACCCGGTTCTGGGACGCTCGATCGCGCACAGTTATTCGGTCCGTATCCTGCCGGTGCTGGGCTGAGCGGACATCCTCCACCGACAGAATTTCGGTCACCTCGGTTGTACGTCGCCTCCCCTCTTGAGTCACGATCAACGCGCTTTTCATGTCAGGGAGACACGGCGCCTCCGAACTCTACCTCAATTCCAAAAAGCTCCCTGACTTTCAGGTCGGCCGCGCCCCGGTAGTTTTCGCCTACATGCCTGTCAAGAAAAGCTGCTGCTTCCGGCGTGTATCCGCCTTTGCTTGCGCAGCCGTCGTAAAGCCGCAATATTTCGGCCCTGAAAGCCTCCGCCGCTGCCTTTTGCGGTTCACCGAGCAGGGCGGTCGGCGTGTTCCGGCTGAGATAAGAGCCGAGATCATAGTTTTGAAGATTATCGCCGGGACCTTTGCCAGCATTGGCCCTTCGCCATGCAGCAATTTCCGCAAGGACCTTTTGGTATTCGGCTTGCGCTTCGGGCGTGTGATTGGCGTTCAGCTTTCGATTTTCTTTCTGTTGCGTCCAGAAAACAAACCTGTCCATGACTTGAGAGTACGTTTGATAGAGGTCAACGCCAATTAGGGCAATTAAGGGTTTGGCGATTGTCTTTCGCACGGCCTCATCGACTTTTAGTGCACGCAACTGCTCGTCCGTCTGATCGAGAAGCTTTTGCTTATCGATGGCTGATGGGGAACCCAGTCGATTCCCCCAAGCTACCGTCATGTATGTCACCTTGGCGTTGGCTTCAGCCAGGGTTTTCATTCGATCGATAATTTCCTCGGCACGGTCCAGAGTATTTCTCAGCCGCACCTCAATGCCTAATGCAGACAGAGTTTCAAGTCGCGGGAGGTAAAACAACAATGTCGCAAGCAAAAATATTCCTGCTAAGGTGCCAGCGGTCACATTACGTTGATTCATAGCTTCGTAGATGGCGCAAATAAGGGAAACCATTGCCATCGCTGCGATGAAAAATGACAAGAGGTCCTTCATCCGCTCCATCAAGCATGTCCTTCTTCATTACTGGCGCACACAGCCATGAAACCCGTACATGCGACGCCGCAGGGGCCTGGTCAAGCATGGTCAGGGATTCATCGGGGCCTGTGAGCTTATTTCTCGGGCGACCGTCTTGCTTCAAAGAAGGAGTAATCGTCGCACACCCATAGTCCTTCGAACACGTGCTCCCATTCCGCTTTTCCGACTTGCTCTATCGCCGGTGCGATGACTTGAGCGAAATCAAAGTCGATGGTGTGGAATCCGAACCGTGGCGCAAAAATCAGTAGGTAGCACCCCGCATATTCTGGTCTCAGCTTGTTTTGCAAAGCCTTGATGATACCGCGCCGGCAAGCCTCGACATCATCATATGCGCTGCGTGCTCTAGGCGCGGTGACCAAACCTCCGGGATAACTGTAGCCATCTTTATTGAATGCGATCATCTCAAGCTTGTAGACATGGCCGCCTTGTTTGCCGACGCTGCCTTCCCACTCTGGATAAGCCATCGTGCTTTGAATTTTGATCGTCTCACCCGTGGTGATGCGGATGTTAAAGTCGGCAGCACCATCCGGTGTCCAGCAGAACTCATCATCATCTGACAATGCCTTATGGTCGGCTAAGACCTTAAGTGGGCGCAGTTCCTCGTTCCAAGGCTTTGCCCAAGTCTGCACGCGCATCGTCGCGGACAGGCTTGGGTCCACCTGACGATTGTGCATGATCTCCCCTTCAAAGCGCCTCAACTGCGCGAGCTTGTACCACTCGCAGGGCTGAAACGGGTGGCTATCGCGGCGCGGCTCGATCAAGGCTGACGACTTCTCTCCCATTCTGAACCTCCGTGCGATGCTTTCGGCGAATCATAGATTTGAGCATCTTACCTGGAATCGCTACAGTGCGGCATGCGGGGACATGTCGTGACATGTAATGACAGTGAAAATATACGTAACGACCAGAAAACTCGATGATTTGGGGTGTGATATGCCAATGAACAAGCCGCATCTCGAATTTCACCCTGTCGACATGAACGACGGCTGGCACACACCGGCCGGCTATCCGGCCGGCATCAAGCAGAAAATTCTGGCAAGCGATCTCGACGAGACCCAAAAAATGGGGAGCCGGTCTCGCCTGCTGAAATTCGAGCCCGGCGTCTACACCACCGCGCCCTTCGTCCACGACCATTGGGAAGAGGTGTATCTGATGTCGGGCGACCTCATCGTCGGCAACGACGCTCGGGGCAAGGGCGGCGAGCCGTTTCACGCGCCCACCTATGCGTGCCGGCCGCCGGGCGTCCACCACGGCCCGTTCAAATCCGAGACCGGGTGCATGCTGTTCGAGATGCACTATTACGACGAGAGCAAGAAGTAAACCATGAACGCACCCGAGATCGCAACGCCGGCAATGCGCCCCTATCTTCCGGTGACGGCGAAATTCATCAGCGGCGAGGACTCGCCGCGCGCATTTTTGGAGCGCTGCCTTGCCTCGCTCGATGCCTCCGAGCCGGCGATCGGGGCCTTCGTGACCCTCAACCTTGCGGCGGCCCGCCTGGCGGCGGATGGGTCGACCAAGCGCTGGCGCGCCGGCAAGCCGCTTTGCGCGATCGACGGCATGCCGATCGGCATCAAGGACATTATCGAGACCATCGATATGCCGACCCAGAACGGCTCGCCGCTGTTTGAGGGGTTTCGCAGCGAGCGCGACGCCGCGAGCGTGGCGGCGCTGCGCGAGGCAGGCGCCGTCGTCGTCGGCAAGACCGTGACGACCGAATTCGCCGCCACCGAGCCGCGCGGCACCCGCAATCCGTGGGACACGGCGCGCACGCCCGGCGGCTCAAGCAGCGGTTCGGCCGCCGCGGTGGCGGTGGGCGCCATCAGCGTGGGGCTCGGTACCCAGGTCCTCGGCTCGATCCTGCGGCCGGCGAGCTTCTGCGGCTGCTTCGGGTTCAAGCCGACGGTCGGCGCCATCAATCGCGGCGGCAGCTATGACGGCCTGTCCCAGAGCGTGCATGGACCGCTCGCCGCAAGCTTGCCGGAGGCGTGGCAGGTCGCCTACGAAATCGCGCAGCGCGCCGGGGGCGATCCGGGCTTTCCGGGCCTCTACGGTCCGGCGACACCGCCAGCCCCCACGCAGCCGCGCAAGCTCGCGGTTCTTGAAACCGACGGCTGGGCTGTCGCCACGGCGGCAGCCAGGCGGGCGCTGGAAGGAGCTGTTGCAAAGCTAAAGTCTGCCGGTATCGGGATTGTCGGCCGTCATGACGATGAGCACGTCGCCGCGGTCGAGACCGCCATTCACGGCGGGCGCAAACTCTCCGTCGCCATCAACGCCTGGGAGTCGCGCTGGCCTATCAACACCTATCGGACACGCGATGCCGGCAAGCTCAGCAAGGCGATGCTCGACCGCGGCTGTCAGGCCGAGGCCATGACGCTCGAAGACTATCGCCGCCATATCGCGGATCGCGACCGGCGGCGGGCGGTCTACCATACGCTCGGCAAGGAATTCGATGCCTGCATCACGCTCTCGGCCCCGGGCGCGGCGCCGATCGGCCTCGGCTCCACGGGCGATCCGATATTCGCCGTGCCCGGCTCGATGCTCGGCGTTCCTGCATTGTCGCTTCCAGTTCTCGACGATGGCGGGCTGCCGCTTGGCCTTCAGCTCCTCGGTTTCGCGCACCGCGACGCTTCGCTGTTCGCGACGGCGGGGAGCGTGCTGGCGGTCGTATAGGGTGGGCAAAGGCGCATGAGAGACCGTGCAAGTGGTGCACGATGACGATATGCGCCTTTGCCCACCCTACGCAGCGACCATGCGATGGCCTAAGAGAGCAGAGCCATGAAACTCGCCGTACCCGACATGATTTCCAACTCCTATTTTCCGGCGATTGCTGCCGCGCAGCTCGGCTTCTTCAGGCAGGAGGGGCTCAACGTCGAAGTGGAACTCGTGTTTCCGGTCGACAAGGCCTATGCGGCGCTGCGCGACGGCGCGGTCGATTTCGTCGGCGGATCGGCGCATTCGGCTTTGGCGGCATTTCCCGAATGGCAGGGCGTGAAGCTCCTGTGTGCGCAGGCGCAAGGCATGTACTGGTTTCTGGTTATGCACAAAGACCTCGGCATCACACGCGGCGATGTGGCGGGCGTCAAAGGCCGCAGCATCGGCGCTGCCCCGTGGGTCGAAATGGGACTGCGCGGTCTGCTCGCGAGCGCCGGGATCGATCTCGTTGGCGACGCCGTGAAGATCGCCCCGGTGCCGGGCGCGCTGGCGGCCGGGGTGAATTTCGGCGTCACCGCCGCGAAGGCGCTGGAGGAGCGCAAGATCGACGGCTTCTGGGCCAACGGCATGGGCGCCGAGGTCGCGGTGCGCCGCGGCGTCGGTACGGTCGTGCTCGATGTCCGCCGCGGCGACGGGCCGAAACAGTGTTTCAACTACACCATGGCGTCGATCGCGACGGCCGATCGCCTGATCGAGCGCTCGCCCGAGATTGCGGCCGCAGCCGTGCGCGCCATCGTCAAGACCCAGGCCGCGTTGAAAAACGACGTCTCGCTCGCGACCGGTGTTGGGCGCAAGTTGTTTCCGCCGGAGGAAGCCGAGCTGATTGCCGAGTTGATCCGCCGCGATCTGCCCTATTACGATGCAAGAATTACGGCGGAATTCGTCGCCGGCATGAATGCCTTTGCGCGCTCAATGGGGATTCTCAGCGGCGATGTTCCGTATGAACGCGTGGTGGCGACACAGTTCTGTAGCCCGGATGGAGCGTAAGCGAAATCCGGAGTGGCCTCGCCATAAAGGCGACGCTGGCTCGTGACGGTGGTGACAGAGACGATGAAGGCGGGTGCCACGCCTATCAAGGTCGAGCGCTACCGCATCACGGAGGACGGGCGGGACGCGCTTACAGCGGCCGGCTAGCTCGTTCCCACTTTAGGTGATTTCGGCGCGCGCCCAGAGAGGTCGATGCCATGAATACTGACGACTGGACTGACCGAATGGAAATGGAAGAAAAGATCGAACAAGCCGGGGAGGTCACGCTTGATCGGCTGCACCTGCTCGTGAAAAGGGGCTACCAGCCAGATTTTGGGCGAGAGCCATATGGAGCGATCTGGCTCTATCATCCGCGCGAGAGCTTTAAGCATAAGGAGTTGATCCTGTATGGGTCAGGCAAGGTGATTTCGCTCTCCGACAAGTCCGATGAGTACCGTTTCGGCCGTGAAGAAACCGAGGCGTTCAACAGGTTTCTAAGGACGGTGCCGATGCCTTCAATCTGGGAGCGCACGAGACGCGGACGGATCAAGGCGTACGGATGGCTGATACTCTGGGGGGTAATGTTTGGGTGTGGCATAGCATCTATGGCTGCGTTTGAGTTTGCGAAGGCGCTCGTGCGGTAACGCTCAACGTGAGCCAAGCCAAGCCACGACGAAGCGCGGAGAACCATATGAAGCATCAACCACTGCCGATCAGGTGGTCCGACCCGGACGTGGACGTTTTGCTGAATGGGCTGACCTACGAACGGGAGAACGACCCTAAGTACCCGATCTCGACCCGCGCGCTGGGCTTGGCCATGGCCGCGAGGAAAGGGTCGCGGCATGATGCCATGGGACCAACGGAGCAAATGACTGAGGACGGTGCGCGGGACCGATTGGCCGTGATCGGAGCACACGCTGGCGTTTTCGATGCAGCGATGAAGTATCTTAAGCGGATCGACGCCATCAGCCCAACCAATCTCAGTGCGGACGACATGGCCCGGCGCGTGCGGTCGGCGGCACCGCGAATGGCAAATGTCACCAATGCCACCGTCATCTCGTTCAGCCTTCTGGAAGGCGCATGGACAGCGCTCAATGAAGCGGACTCATCGCTCGGCAACGATTTTCGCGAGATTGCCGACCACTATTACGTTGAGTGCGGGTCGATGACCGTCGTTCGATTGGTGCTATTGCTTGACGGCGACGATGGCGTAGACAGCTTTCAGACTGTCTACAGGTGCCTGAGCCGCCCCGAAGTCGTCGATGCCCTAGTCCGGCAGGTTGGTGAGGATCATTGGGAGCCTTCGATAGCTGAGGAACGCCTTCGCCATTCAGTCACCGAGTTCCTTCGCATTTACGGGACGATCAGCTGGGAGCTTCACGGGCGGCTAGTGCATTTTCGCAATCTAGGTATTGCCCACCTCGGCGGTCAGCTCCGAAAACGCGTGACGCACACCGAGCTTCGCGAGCTTGTCCATCTGGTGAGGGGTCTCGCGGCGTGCCTCGAACCACTTACTGAAAGCGTAGTAGCCGCGGCTCGCGACGATGAAATCCTAAATCGCACGGAGAAAGCTGACCGTATGTGGCGCGCGACACTCGGCCGGAAGCAACGATAAGGATGTGGCCCAATGCGAACGTTTTCCGCAGCAATGATCGCCTCTGCGCTAACGCTCGCGAGCGTAGAGGCAGAGCCCATCATCATCGTGCCGAGTTGGAACAGCCCTGAGCACGCAGTTGTGGCGTGTCGGCACGTGAGAGAGGTGTTAATACGAACAGTGCCCGATGATCCTCACGTCAGAGCCGCTCTAGCTGAATGCAATCTGGCGGGCGACGGCAGCAACCTTGGAATACAGCTTGAGCAAGAGGTTCTGAAGGCGATGGCCATCAGCACTCGGTGTCGAGGCGTGACCATCTTTCGCGAAACGCGCGAACCAAACAACTTTTCCGAACTAGAACCACATAGGCGGCGGTTCCATTGGGACCTGCTCTTGAACTACGTCCCCGGTTATCGAGCGCATTCTTGGGTACTGGCGCCCATCAATGGTCAGGGTCGAACTGAGGGAGCTGCGCAGCGAGGGGAGGAAGTACCTGTCCAGATTGCAGAACACGTCTGCATAATCGTCACAGGACAAGGCGCGACCATCCGCTAACCGCGTGCGACGTAGGGTGGGCAAGGTGCGGTGCCATTTTTCCACAGGTGCGAGCGCGAAGATTGGGAAACTGTCTTGAGAGCGGATAACAAGCTGCTGCCCCTGAGGTCACGGTTCATCTACGAGTTTGCGCAGAACGTTTACGCGAACGTGCTGGGTGAGGGTGATTTTGATGAGCACTCGTTCTCCGACCTGTTGCCCGGGCCAGAGAAGGTGGCGCGCCCCGACAGAGATACTCTCCTCCATGAGGTGATCCGCAATGTCATGGGATTTCATCTAGACTATTCGACCGGACACTTTCCTGAAGAGGAAATAGAACATTATCGCTCCATCCTGGAAGAGGCGGGGTTGAGACAGCCGCCGTGGCTGTGTGAGTGCCATATCCGAGAACATATCGGGGAACTCGACCGGTTACTCACAAAGGCGGTGCACATACTTACCCCGTCAGTATTCTACGTCCTGTTTTCCGATCGCCAATTTCTGAAAGCTTTTCAGGTACGTGTCGCCGCCTACATCAGCACCCTGAAGCGCGAGGACCATCCCGATCTCCTAGCGAAAGATGGAGTGCTTCGGCGGCCCAAGCATCTCCCCTCATGGTTAAAGAGCGGGATTTTTTATCGGGATCGTGGCAGATGCCAACGCTGCTCGAAGGACATGACCGGCCTCGGCAGGCCTGTGAACGACCTTCACCTTGATCATATCATTCCACTCGCGGCTTCCGGCTCGAACGATCCCACCAACTTCCAGCTATTGTGCGCAGATTGTAACTTGGGGAAGGGGCGGCACACGATGCATTACCCGCCTAAGTTTGCCCCGTACTGGTAATGGCTTGGCCCCCATGCCTCGCATCTTGCTGTCGTTGTTTCTCTGCTATGCATTTGCCGAAGCGAGTTAGACTTGACGTATGACGTAGCAAGCTGATGGTTGAACATCACCCGGACGCCGCTTGATTTCCCTACAAAACACACATACAAAACGCGAAGGGCTGGCATGGATTTATCAAGCAAAAACAGTGCGTTGGTGCGGCTGTTACCCACCTGTCTGGTCGGCTCCTACCCGCAGCCCGAATGGCTCATCGATCGGGCGCGTCTGTCGAAGCAGGTGCCGCGCGTGCGGGCGCGCGATCTGTGGTTGATTGCGCCCGATAAGCTCGAAGCCGCCCAGGACGACGCCACGCTGCTCGCCATTCGCGACCAGGAGCGCGCCGGTATCGATATCGTCAGCGACGGCGAACAGCGCCGCGAGAGCTATTCCAATCATTTCGCCACCGCGCTCGATGGCGTCGACATCGACAACCCTGGCACCACCATGAGCCGCATGGGCCGGCCTATTCCTGTGCCGCGCATCACCGGCCCGATCAGGCGGCGGCGGCCCGTGGAGGTGCGCGACGTCCAATGGCTGCGCGCCAATACCGAGCGCCGCATCAAGGCGACGGTTCCGGGGCCCTTCACCATGAGCCGCCAGGCGCAGGACGACCATTACGGCGACGAGGAAGCCATGGCGATGGACTTCGCCGACGCCGTCAATGGGGAGATCAAGGACCTGTTTGCCGCCGGCGTCGAGGTCGTGCAGGTCGACGAGCCGTGGATGCAGCAATATCCCGACAAGGCCCGCGCCTTCGGCCTTAACGCGCTCAACCGCGCGCTCGACGGCGTTTCCGGCACGGTCGCGGTGCATCTGTGTTTCGGCTATGCGGCGGTGGTGCACGACAAGCCGACCGGCTATTCGTTCCTGGCAGAGCTTGAAAATTCAAAGGCCCAGCAGATCTCGATCGAGGCGGCGCAGCCCAGGCTCGATCTTGCGGTCTTGAGAAACCTGCCGGGCAAGACCATCATTCTGGGCGTGATCGATCTCGCCGATATGGCGATTGAGACGCCGCAGATCGTGGCCGCCCGGATCCGGGCGGCGATGGCGCATGTGGCGCCGGAGCGGCTCGTCATCGCTCCGGACTGCGGCATGAAGTACCTGCCGCGCGCGGTGGCTTATGGCAAGATGAAAGCCATGGTGGACGGAGCCAAAATCGTGCGGCAAGAAATCGGCGGAAAAGTCTGAGGAGAGCACCGATGCCCTATGTCACCGAACAGAATCTGACCGACGTGGTTCTCGAACGCTGGAAGGCGGTGCCGGACCCTCGTCTGCGCCAGGTGATGCAATCATTCATCAAGCATGTGCATGCGTTCGTGCGCGACATCGAGCCGACCGGGGCCGAGTGGGCGACGGCGATCGATTTCCTCACGCGGATCGGCCAGAAATGCGACGACAAACGCCAGGAGTTCATTCTGTTCTCCGACGTCATGGGCGTGAGCATGCTGGTCGATGCCCTCAATCACCGGCTGGAGAGCAGGGCAACGCCCACCACCGTCGAAGGTCCGTTCCATGTGGCGAATGCGCCGGCTTTCGCCGACGGCGGCAATATGGCGGCGGGGTGCCCCGGCATTCCGTGCTTCGTCACTGGCACGGTCAAAGGCCTCGACGGCAAGCCGGTCGTCAACGCCAGGCTCGACTTGTGGCAGACCGACGGCGAGGGGCTCTACGAGGCCCAGCGCGACGTCACCGAGCCGTGGATGCGCGGCGTGTTTCACTCCAAGGCCGATGGCTCCTACACGATCCGCACGGTCGCGCCAATCGGCTACTCGATCCCGATGGACGGCCCAATCGGCGATCTCGTCCGGCGGACCGATGTGTCGGAAATGCGCCCGGCCCACATTCACTTTTGTATCGAGGCGCCCGGTTATCACCGTGTGGTCACGCATTTGTTCAAGCGCGGTTGCCCGTATCTTGAGACGGACGTGGTCTATGGGGTGAAGGCGCCGCTGATCGTGGATTTTGTCGAGAACCCGCCCGGCGTCGCGCCGAACGGCGACCTGATCGGGACGACGTTCTACACCATCAGGTACGACTTCGTGCTGCAGCCGCTGGTGCAGGCGGCCGCGGCTGCGTGAGTTTGGGCGGTCGGGATAGGCCGGACGCGTTCAAGAATCCGCAAGAGCGACCTCGCGCTCCTGCGCGCGCCACGCCGCATAACGCAACGCCTCAAGGACGTCGTCGCGATCCAGATAAGGATAGTCGGCCAGGAGCTGATCGATCGTTAGACCAGCGCCGATCTGTGCTACGATCATGCCAACCGTAACTCGCATCCCGCGGATGCATGGCTTGCCGCCCATGACGGCGGCATTCTGTGTGATCCGGGTAAATTCGCCCATGGTAATATCCTGTTTGTGAGTCATCTAGCACGTCGGGCGAATTGGCGCATCATCACCTGCGACTGCCGCTACTGTGCCGGCGCCCCGATGGCCACCGGGCGGACCGGCGAACCGGCATTTCCTTGCGCGCGCAACGGCAGGATCATGGTGCAGGACACCCAGACCTTGTCATTGGCGAGCGCCCCAAGGTTGGCGTTCTGGATCTGATAGATGCCGGCCTGGGTCAGATCATGATGGTGAATCGCAAACGGCAATCCCGGCGGCGTCCCCGCCGGGGGGCCTGCCTTGCCCGCAAGGAAGCCGTCCGCCACCGGATCGGTGAACGGATTGTCGAGCGCCAGCAGCACGACCTGCTTCTCCTCGATGTATTTGGCGGCGTCGTACGCGAGGCCCGGCCCCTTTGTGTAGTAGAACTTCTCGGTGTCAGGGTCTTTCCAGTTGTCGCCCCAGCCAGTGTAGATGTAGAGGACATCGCCGGGGAGGAGCCCGCGGCTTTCGAGCCCCTGCGCCTTGAGCATCCCCTCGATGTCCTTGGCGGTGACGGCCTCGCCCGGCTGCATCGCCTTGCCCTTGCCGAGATACGCCTTTGCATCGAGCAGCACCGCCGTGGTGACGATCGGCGGCACTTTCTCGATCCCGAGCTTCTGCAACGGCGAGTCGGGCGTCGGCTTGATGTCGGACTGCTTGTAGCCGCCGTAGTAGGTCGCCTTGTCCCCCGGGAAATCGCCCTTGCCGTCCCAGACTTCGGGCAGAACCGCAAAATGCCCGATGGCATCCATCTGGGTGCCTTGGGCGCCGGGCTCGCCGCTTACGGTCTCCTCGCCATTGAAGGCGTGGACGGTGCCGGGAATGCCGACGGTCGGCCGATACTTGTCGCGCAGCGGCACGCCGAACGGCGATTGCGGCATGGTGTTCGAGCGCAGATGGGAAACCTCATAGGATTTGGCCTGCAACGGCTGCGGAAACCACTGTGCTCGCGGTGGCGAACGCCGAGAGCAATCGCGAGATAGACATGTTTCGTCTCCTTAGATTTTCGTCGCAAGAGATTTTCGTCGCAAGCCAGAGCAAGAATCGAGCCGCGCCGCGAAGGCGACATCCATCATCAAATTCGAGCGTCATGATGACGCCGAACCTTGCGGCCGACAAGGACAGACCGCAGCTCCGACTCGCGCTCTACCCCTTCGCCGGCGTGGGCAGATCATGTAACTTCATTTATAGTTCGGCCGCATGAGCTGCAAATCGGACGTGCCGAAGTCTCCCGACCTTTGCGGCGGTACACCTCGGCGGCAGGGCGCGGCTGGTGATGGGGAGCGTCAAAATGAAACTGGTTCTTTTGGGTATATCGCCGCTGCTGCTGGCGAATGCCGCAGCGGCGCAGGAGGTGACGCTCAAGGCCGTTACGGCGTTCACGGAAAACACCACCTATTCGCGGCCATTCGAGCGGTTCATTAGCCGGGTCAATGAGGACGGCAAAGGCATTCTGCGGATCAACTATGTCGGCGGCCCCAAGGCGCTGCCGCCATTCGAGATCGGCAATGCCCTAAAGGGCGGCGTCGTCGATATCGCGAACTCCGCCGGCGCATTTTACACCAACCTGATGCCGGAGGCGGACGCATGGAAACTCACTGAGCGGGGGATGTCGGAACTGCGTCAGAATGGCGGGTATGCCGCGATGGCGGCGATCTATGCACAAAAGCTCAACGCCATCTTCCTTGCCCGGCTGGTCGACAACAATCCGTTCCACCTCTACGTCAACAGGCCGATCTCCACCCCGGACCTGACGGGCCTCAAGCTTCGCATCACTCCGGTCTATCGCGACTTCTTCCAGGCGCTGGGCGGAACCGTGGTGCAGACCGCGCCCGGCGAGGTGTACACGGCGCTTGAACGCGGGGTGGTTGATGGCTACGGCTGGCCGATCAGCGGAATATTCGACCTCGGTTGGCACGAGAAAACGAAATACCGCGTCGACCCCGGCTTCTACACGGCCGAAGTTTCGGTGCTCATCAACAAGAATTCGTGGGACCGGCTCAATGAGGCGCAGAAGAATGTTCTGCGCAAGTCTGCCGAGCGCGGCGAAGGCGACGCGGTTGCGGAATTTGGCGAGGAGAATGAGCGGGAGATCGGCCGTCAGGCCGCCGCCGGGATTAAGACGATCAAATTCGAAGGCGCGATGGCGAGTGCGTACCTGGCGAAGGCCTATCAGGCCGGCTGGGACGGCATTATTCGGCAGAGCCCCGCGACCGGGCCGAAACTCAAGGAACTGTTCCAGAAGGCGCAATAGCCCGTGGCGGGACGTGCAAGAATGCTCACCCTGTCCCGGTGGTACGGACATCTCTTGAACGGCATGATGACCGCGGCCGGCATATTGCTGCTCGCCATGACGGTGATGATCGGGGCCGACGTACTTTTCCGTAACATCGGCGCCGGAGGAATTCCGCCGAGCAACGAATTATCGGAGGACAGTCTCTATCTCATCACTCTCCTCGCAGCCCCTGGCCTGTTGCGCCAGGGCCGCCACATCCGCGTCGACATCGTGCTGCGCGCCGTGCCGCGGCGCTTCGGCTGGCTTCTGGAGTGGGTTGGCGACGTGGTCGGGCTCATCTGCTGCCTGATCTTTGTGTGGTACGGCCTCAGTGTCGCGGCCGCGAGCTTCTTCGACGGGTCTGTCTCCATCAAGACGCTGGTGTTGCCGGAATGGTGGCTTCTCGCCCCGATGCCCGTGGCCTTCGCGCTGCTCGCGCTCGAGTTCGGCTTTCGCATGCACCGGCTGGCATCAGCCGAACAGCGCCCGCGCGACGACGCAGTTTCGGCGTCGTGAGAGAGCGTTAGGTCACGCAAAATGTCCTGGCAGATGGCCTCCCTGCTCCTGCTCGGCGGCTCGACGATCCTGCTGTTCGTCGGCATACCGGTGGCATTCTCCTTCATTGCCATCAACCTCATCGGCGCCGTGCTGTTTCTCGGCGGCGATGCCGGCCTGCACCAGCTCATCCGCAACAGCAACGCCGCGGTGCTCAACTTTTCGCTGACGCCCATCCCGCTTTTCATCCTGATGGGCGAAGTGCTGTTCCACACCGGGTTGGCGATCAAGGTCATCGCCGCCATCGAACGCCTGATCAGGCAAGTGCCAGGCCGGCTCGCTGTGGTCGCGGTCGTCGCCGGCACGGTTTTCTCCGCCATCTCGGGCTCGACCATCGCGACCACCGCGATGCTGGGCTCGCTGATGCTGCCGATCATGCTCGCCCGCGGCTACCATCCGACCATGGCGACCGGCCCGATCATGGCGATCGGCGCGGTCGACATGCTCATTCCGCCATCCGCGCTCACGGTGCTGCTCGGGAGCTTGTCGGGGATATCGATCTCGAAACTGCTGATCGGCGGCGTCGTGCCCGGCCTGATCCTCAGCGTCGCATTCGTCGTCTATATCATCGCCCGCGTGCGTGCCGATCCGGCGCTCGCTCCGGCAACGCCGATCGATAAGCTGTCGGGGTGGGCCAGATTCGATCCCCTGGTTCGCTACGTCCTGCCGCTGGTTTCGATTTTCGTCGTCGTCATCGGCGCCATGTCAGGCGGCATCGCGACGCCCACCGAATCCGCTGCGCTCGGCGTCCTCGCCACGATGGCGCTCGCGGCCGTCTACGGGGCGCTCAGCTTTGCGGCGATGGCTAAGGCGTTGCACGGGACCATCGCAATCTCCGGAATGATCCTTTTCATCATTCTCGGAGCGACGACATTCTCGCAGATCCTGAGCTTTTCCGGCGCCACGGAGGGCATCGTGTCGGCCGTGTTCGGCCAGCAGCTTTCTCCCTCCGCGATCCTCGCAGGGATGATGGCGCTGTTGATATTTCTCGGCCTGTTCGTCGACCAGGTCAGCATGATGCTGATCACGTTGCCGGTCTTCATGCCGATCGTGCAGCGACTTAATATCGATCCGATCTGGTTCGGGGTGCTCTACCTGATCTGCATGCAGCTCGGTCTGCTCCTGCCGCCGCACGGCCTCCTCCTGATGACCATGCGAGGCGTCGCCCCGCCGCAAGTGACGATGGCGGATATTTTCCGCGCGGTCGTGCCCTATGTTGTGCTGAGCCTCATTCTTCTCGCCGTGATCACCATGTTTCCGGCGATTGCCACCTGGTTGCCGGCTCTGCTCGGGTGACATAGCGTAAACGAAATCCGCCATAGGATCAGGGAGGTTGCGCAACATGAAGCAAATAATGGCATTGGCAGCGGCCGGCGTGCTCGCCGCGGCGGGCATGGCGGTCGCGCAGCAGAACGAGGCACCGGTTGAAATCGAGTTGATGACCTATCCGGAGATTTATGCCGCCATCCACGAGCACGGCAAAACGACCGTCCTGGTGGTCAACGGAGGCATCGAGCAGCGCGGGCCGCACGCGGTGCTCGGCGGGCACTCGCTTACGGCCAAGCCGCAGGGCGTCGACATCGCCCGCAAGCTGGGCAACGCGCTCGTCGCGCCGGTCATGCCGTTCTCGATCGCCGGCCGCCACCTCAACCCGAAGACCCCGGGCTCAGTCAATATCCCAGGTCCGCTATTCGCCGCCGTCAACGAGGCCATCGTGGACAGCATGGTCGTCAATGGCTTCAAGAATATCGTGCTGATGGGTGAGCACGGCGGCGGGCAGAAGGAACTCGAGGAGGTAGCGAAAAAGACCAACGCGAAATACAGCCCACAGGGCGTGCACGTCGTCTTCTGCGGGGATTTCTACGAGAAGACTCAAGCCGAGTTTCAGCAGTGGGTGATCGCCAATCACCTGCCGCCGAGTTCCCATGGCGGCGTCCCGGATACGTCGCTGATGATGTACCTGGGGGGCGACGCATGGGTGCGCAAGGACAAGATGGTGGCCGGCGATCCCCTACTGCCGCCGGGTACGCCGCGAGACCCGAACACCCCGCTGGTGGACAATGGGGTCATCGGCGATCCGCGTCCTTCCACGCCCGAGATGGGCAAGCGCTACTTCGATATGAAGACGAAGAATGCGGTCGCGCAGATACAGGCGCTGATTGCCGGGGCATCGAAGTAAGATCAAATCGGTAATCGAAAAGACAGCTGATGCGCCGCCGTTGACCGGGTGGGCCTTCGGGACGGACCAGACTACTTAAGTCTTCCAACACTGACCGGCTCAGGCGGCGGGAGGCCAAGACTCCGTAGCAAGTCAACTGCACGGTCCAGCCGCCCGTGCCTTGTTTTTGCGCCTTTCCGCCTCGTGATTTCGCCACGCCAATCGGCACAGCGCTCTTCCCGCCATAGCCAGTCGATGACCAGTGCGCGCGCCCGCTCCCCACCAAGGTCGCCATAAGCGTGCGGGTCAATATGCTCTACTTGAGACATACTGAAAATGCTGTACATCGTGCCATCGCTCTGCCGATGTTCAAACTTTTCTTCAATCAAGCCAAATGCCTTGCCATCGGCGGTGGCGTTGTCGAGATCGCGTGAGTACGGACCATAGTGGTGGTATTCGTAATCAAAACCGCTATTCAGCCCGACACGATCCAATAGGTAAACCGTCTTCTGAAGGCGCACTCGACCGATCAAGGGGCCTCTTGCAGCCGCCACAACAGCTGCCACGATCTGCTCTCGTTCCATCACCCTGGCTCCCTCTTCGGTGACCTTGCCGATTGTCGATCTGATTCGTTCTCAAAATAATAGCGTGCAAACTGCGTCTTCTGTCCCAGGACGCGCACGATCGGCGATATTTCAGTGATTTCCCGTGGCCCTTTAGCATCCAGAATATGCAGCTTCTTATGCGCCCTTTCGTCATCACCGCCGATCTGGGTGTAGATACTGACCGCCGCCTCCTCGTCTTTGATGACGCTCCCACTCCTAAGCTGAGCTTCAAAATCTTTGTCGATGCGGCGCGCGGCCCTGCGCTGGCGACCCTCGTCGTGGCCGAATGCAGCGCGCAGATCGAGTGTCTTATAAAGGCATCGTTCGCGAAGCCGGTCGGCCAAATCGGCAATGCCAGAATCAGCGGCATAAATCATGCCCTCAAGCGACCCCGTTACGACGCTATCGTCCATAGCAAGGTAATTGGTTATCGTGGCGCCGCCTTCGCCGAAGAACCGCAACAGCGGATGATTTCTATCGAGACCAGTTTGCGTCGATGCGGTAGCCGGATGCTTGGCTTGTTCTGCAACCTTACTCAGCAGCTTTGCGATCATGTGCTCCACGCAGCGTGTCGTCTTGTGGAAATAGACCTGTTCGTGAAGCGTATAACGGGCCAGCAGAAACTGCTCGGCGGCAGGTAAGGCTTTCATATCAAGGCAGAACGTTGGCACGCGTTCTTGATCGGTTTCGTCATTCGCGTCGGCTGCATCGATGACAATTTCACGCACCCTGATTTGCTCCATGAGCCAATCGAAATCAATCGCACCAGCGCCGGTACCCGTCATCAAACGATCTCGACGCAGGTAATCGAGTCTGTCGGCGTCGAAGGAACTGGAGACGACAGCATGATAAATGTCTTCCGGGTCATCGGCTTCGATCATTGCAGCGACGGAGTCGCAAAAGCCGCCTTCAGGCCAGTGGCCTTCAAGCAACGGCCGAATGTCTCCCTCGGGGGCTCGAATGATTTCCTCAGTCCATTTCTCGTGCCGCTTCGCAACGCCACGGGATTTCTGCGCACTCTCGAACGCGTGGCTAAACGGCCCATGGCCGAGATCATGCAATAGGGCAGCAACTACCGCGACCTCTGCCCGTTTCGGGTTGAAGACTTGGCCGATGCCGGAAATTTCCCGCTTGATGATCTCAATCAGACTCCTCGCAGTGTGAAAGACACCGACGGAGTGGGCAAAGCGTGTATGTGTGGCACTCGGGAATACGAACTCGGAAACGCCGAGTTGCCTGATACGGCGTAGGCGTTGGAATTCGGGAGCATCGAGTAGCCGCCAAACCAGTTGATCGAGCGGCTTATCTTCACGGAATACAATCAAGCCGTGCACAGGGTCACGAATGCGCTGGGACCGAGGAGCTTCACTCACGGCGAGAACATAACATGAACATAGGCGGATGCAAGGGCAGGAGCACTTATTGGGCCGATTCGGACCGAGTTGCAATTCGGTCGTAGCGGCGGACGAGCCGAGCCCGTGCGGTACGCGCCGACACGAGCAATCCCAGCAGCCACGGTCCGCGCGCAGCCGGCCTCTTTCTGTGCGCGTTCGCGGACACCCACGGCAAGACGTAGATGGTCGGGACAAGCCCAGCCATGACTCTGGAAAAGTGGTTCAACATGACCGGAGTGCGCTCTAGGATCTTCTGTGCCCTATCTTCAAGGAGAAAGTGATGACCAAAGCCAATCGCACGAACGACCTACGCATCGCGTTGCTGGCGGTCGGGCTCGTTACGCTCACGGGCCCGCTCTCCGCTCAGGAGGCGGTGAAGCACCTCAACCCGGTCATTGAGAAGCTTGCCGCCGGCAAGCCGTTCATCGGATTTCAGACCGGCGATTTGTCCCTGCAGAACGCCCGTACCCTGGCCCGCGCCGATATCGACTATGTGTACATGGAGATGGAGCACGGGCCGATGGATTTCACGGGGCTGCAGCAGTTCACGGTCGGCATGATCGACAAAGCTGCCATTCTCAAGAAGGGCAACGTCCAGCCGAACGTGGCGATATTCGCCCGCTTTGCGCCTTATGGCCGCGAACAGGCGCAGTGGGTCGTCAAGCAGGCGCTCGACATTGGCCTGATGGGTGTCATTTTCAATGGCATCGACAACGCCGAGCAGGCGTTGCTGGCCGTGCGGAACATGCGCTATCCGCAAAGGAAGACCTCGAAGTATCCTGACCCGCCCGGATTGCGCGGCTACGCGCCAGGAACCGCGGTGTGGTGGTGGGGCGTGTCAGCGGCGGAGTACGAGCGGCGAGCGGATGTGTGGCCGCTAAATCCCGACGGCGACCTGTTGGCCATCATGATGATCGAAACGTCCGAGGGCTTGAAGAACGCCGATGCAATTGCGGCGGTGCCCGGCGTGGGCGCGATCTTCGTGGGCGCAGGGGGAGACCTCCACCAGTATCTGGGCGTCGACAGCAACGCGCCGGAAGTGGAGGCGGCCTTCCAGGTTATCCTGAGGGCCTGTCTGGCTCACAACGTGGCCTGCGGCATTACTGCGCTGAGCGGGCAGGACGTTGCGAGACGGCTGGCCGAAGGGTGGAAAATGATCCGCACGACCAATGGGGCTTTGGTCCAATGGCGGGCGTCTCCGGCTGGGCGATAGGACATCGACCGGGCGGACAGTCCGGTCATCAGTAGCCCGGATTGAGCGCAGCGAAATCCGGGATCGCCCGTCGATACGGCAATGCCGTCCCCGGGTTTCGCTTGCGCTCAACCCGGGCTACGCGGCTACGCCGCCGGAATTTTCGAGGTCATTGAGGAACAGTTGTTACCGAGATCGGTCCGGCGCGCGACTCGATCGTCGCGGTGCGGTGCAGGTTAGGCTCGACCGTGGCGGTGCTGGCGCCGAACCGCGCGCGGTAGACCTGCAAATTCTCCATGACCCGCTGGACGTAGTTGCGCGTCTCGGAGAACGGGATGCGCTCGACCCAGTCGACGGCATCGACCTTGGGATCGCGCGGATCGCCGTGCTGTGCCACCCATTGCTGGACTCGGCCGCGGCCGGCGTTGTAGCCCGCAAACGTCATGATGTAGGAGCCGCGGTAGTCGGTAAGCAGCGCCGCGAGCTCGGCCGCTCCCATCTGGGTGTTGTAGGCCGGGTCGGATACGAGGCGGTTCCAATCGTAGGAGATGCCGAACCGCTTTGCCGTGTCGCGGCCGGCTCCCGGCGTGACCTGCATCAGTCCCACGGCATTGGCCGCCGACTTGTCGCGCTGATCGAAGGCGCTTTCCGTGCGCACGACCGAATACACAATGCAGCGATCGAGCTTCGACCCAACGGGGCTGTAGGGCGGCACGCCGATGTCGGGGAAAGCGTAGTGGTCGAGCGCGAGATCTCTCGCGAGCGCCGTCTTGCCGATGAGGAGCATCGACCGGGCGTCGTTACGTCGTGCCGTAAGCTGCCCCAGCGCTGCCAGCAGGGCGGCATCGTTGCTCTCTTGAGCGAGGTCGGTCATGAAAGACCTGACGAGGTCGGTTTCGCCGATCGCATAGAGCATGTCTGCCGCGCGCACGAGTTCGGTCGCCTCGCCGGGCGCGGGTTCGGGCGGCGAGCGGAGCGGTGCGATCTCGCCGAGGCCGAGCCGGGCGCGCGCCAGCTGGCCGTAATAGGCGGTGGGAAATCGCGCCGCCTCCTCGTAGTGCGCGCGCATCTCTTCGGACTGGCCGGCTGCCTCGGCCGCGCGACCGCGCCAGTAGGCGGCGCGGGCGAGGACGATCGGATCAGCCGAGGCGCGATCGACATGGGCGAAATGCTCAAGCGCGGTGACCGGATCGGCGAGAAAGCGCAGCGCAATCCAGCCGGCCATGAAATAGAAATCGGCGCGGTAATAAGGATTGGCCGGCGGCGCCGCCTCGTGCACGATGCGATATGCGGTCCGTGCGTCGCCGAGATCGATGAGCTTGCGGGCGAGCATGCGACGCTCGCGCCACCATTCATCAGTGTCCTGACGCGGCAAATCCTCGGGCGAAGCGGCGAGAACCAGTTTGACGGCTGCCGCAATGTCCCCTTTGGGCGTCACGATGCGGCCGCGAACATTCGAGCCTGGCGAGTCGTTGCGCAGCAGCCAGTGCAGACGGCACAACGCGTAGCCCAGATCACCGCGCGCGTCGCCGCCGACCGCGTCCAGCAGCGCGCCGCCCTTGGCGGATTTGGTCTCCGCGGCGCTGCATGCCTTGACGATCGCGACGTGGTCGTCACCGATGCGTTTTGCGGCGCGCATCGCAGCGCCAAAATCCTTGGCGCCGACGCGCCGGTCCATGCGCGCCACATGGTCGGCGCGGGTCAGCACGCCCGGAAACGCGGCGAGCACTGCGGCTTCCATTTCGGCCGACAATGGCGCCGACCGCCACGCCGCGCGAACCTTGCTCTCGGCGGCGGCGCGGCTGCCCTCCCCCATCTCGACACGGGCGAGCGCAAGCCGGCCAGTCGTGCTGGTCGGGTCGTCGCCGACGAAACGGCGCACGGTGGCAGTATCGGGCCGCGTCTGCCACAGCTTCTCCTCGGCACGCCGGCGCAGCAGCGGAATGCTCGGCCAGTCGGGATTGGCACGGCTGAAGGCAGCGTACCGCTCCAATCCGGCCTCGGTATCAGAGCGGCGCAGCAGCGCCCATTCGACGATTTTCTGAGCCAGCGGATTGCCGGTGGTTGCCGCGAGTGCGGTCGCTTCCCCCACCTTACTCTGGCGCGCGAGTTCAATCGCCTGTTTCGTTGCAGCGAGATCGTGCGGCAGCGCTGCTGCCGTATCGACGGCTGCCGGCCGGTCCATCGGGAGGGGAACCGCGTGCACGCTCTTGCGTTCACTCTTGCGTTCACTTGGCCGCCCGCCTGCGCTCCGCTTCGTTTCCCGTGCCGAACGGCCGCCTTTGTGGTGCTCGGTGTTGGCGTGATGCTCCGTCTCGGCGGCCTTTCTCGCTTGCGTCGGCAAGTGCTTATGACTCGCCTGCTTATGGCTCGCCGCCGCGATTGCGAGAGGAGTTCCGAGCGCG
>WNFF01000932.1_pt1 | contig 23074 bp, 21 predicted proteins | sample 5400441 | NCBI WGS metagenome assembly WNFF01 (sample SAMN13153345, study PRJNA577476) | soil metagenome | isolation source: 120 cm saprolite under Douglas fir tree site 2 hole 3 replicate 1 | place: USA:California | collected 2015-04-18
GCCGGTGAAAGAGTGCGCTCGGGATTGACGAAAAGCCAGGCCACCGCGCCCATGGCGGCCAATCCTGCCGCAACGTGAAACGGAACGGTCCAGCCTAGGCGCGACGCGATCGCGGGAGTGAGCGAAGCCGTTAAGGCCCCGCCAATTTGATTGCCCATGTTCATGAAACCGGAAACGGAACCGGAAGAACCAGAGGCGATATCCGCCGTGACGGACCAAAAAGAGCTTTGCGAAAGGTAGAGCGCTCCCGCGCCGCCGGCGAGGACAATACTGGCGAGGCGCGCGCTGTGCACTTGCGAACCGAATGCTAGAAAAATAGCGGTCAGCGAGAGTGCGCACACTGCAATGCCGCACCTCCCGATGCGTTTGCCGTACATCTTGGTGAGCTTATCGCTGATGGCGCCGCCGAGCGGACTGCACGCGGCCATTGTCAGGAAGAGAAGAGTGGTGAAGGAAGCGCTGGCCTTCAAATCCAATCCTCGAACCGTACGAAGGTAGTCGAAGAACCAAGTAAAGAAGATCCAAGCAATATAGCCAAAGCAAAAATAGCCGAAGGTCACGGCCCACACGTCTTTGCTTGCGAGAATAGCGCTCCAGGGAATTCGGCTTTCGCTAGTTTTCGCGGTGGCGGAAGATGAGGTAGTTCGGCCCGCCTGAATGTGCTCAAGCTCCGCACGCGAAACATGCGAGTGCTGCTCCGGCGTGTCTCGCGCCAAAAGATACCACGCCGCTCCAGCGATCAAGCCGAGAAGGGCGCTTGCCCAGAAGGACGAGCGCCAACCGTAGTGAACCATGATGTAAGTGATAAAGACTGGCGTAACGCCTGCTCCGATGCCAACGCCGGCAAATATGACGCCATTGGCGATTCCACGTTCCTGCGTGGGAATCCAGCGCGAGACGAATTGATTGGAGGCGGGAAACATGACGGCTTCTCCGGCTCCGAGGAGAAAGCGCACCGCTGCCAGGTAAAAAAAAGCGAAAGCGATTTTCGATGACACGGCGGTGGTCAGCGCGGTGAAAATCCCCCACCACAAAACACCCACCGCGAGCACGCGCCGCGGCCCGAGACGATCGGCGAGCCATCCTCCGAGCATCTGAAAAAGTCCGTAGCCCAAAAGGAAGGCACTGGTAAGCGCGCCCCATTGAACTTTGGTCAGATGAAACTCGGAAGCAAGAGAGCTCCCGGCGATGGCGATGTTGATGCGATCGACGTAGGCCACCGCGCTCAAGACGAACAACCCGAAGACCAGGAACCAGCGCACGCGAGTTGAGGCGGCTTCAGGCACGGAGACTCTCCTGATTCGCGCGATCCAACAAGCCGCGCGAGATGAGAGAAGCGACCTTTCGGAGTCTGGTTAAACGCGCAGTCAATTCACTCACGCTGAGTGCGATTTAAAGAGTTTGACTAGATTTTCGGCGACGATTTTCTCCTCGCCGGGCTGCAGCATGAAGGAGTTCATGGACAACACTTCGCCTTCCTCGCCGGTGGAAAGAACGATGGACGGCTTTCCGGCCCGTAACGCCTTTCCGGCTTCGCGCGGCGTCAGCGGAATGCGTTGCGCATCCCACTTGATGTGCATATGAGGGACGTGGTTGGCGATGTCGGGAATCATGTAGGAAGTGGTAACGCCGGGAACCTTCGTGATTCTCGCGGAGACAAACTCCAGGCGGCGCTGCCATTCCTTGTTGAGGGCCTCGTGATCCTCCTTCAAATAGCATTCGAGCGCTTTGACCATCCCGATGATTTCCTCTTTGCCGACTTTCTGGCTGCGGCCGAGAGTGTCTTCGTGAGGACTGTTGTTGAGCAGCGCATAGGCGACGAGGTCCTTCCTGCCGATCAGCAACCCGGCGCACTGCGGGCCGCGAATGGCCTTGCCTCCGCTGAACGCTGCAAGGTCATAACCCATGACGGTGTAGTCCCAAAGATGCGATACAGGCGGCGTATCCGCGGCAGCATCGATGAAGGACGGTACATTGAGTTCCTTGGCGAGCTTTGCCCACTCCTCCACTTTAATTTGGCCCGCGGCGTTGGCGAAATTCGTGAAGTGCATCATGCCGGTTTTAGGATTGACGGCCTTTCGCACGTCCTCGCTGGTTTCCACTTCGACCAGTTTCACACCCGTGGAACGAAGCTGGTGATCGAAGGGATTGCGGTGCGATTTCTGGATGATCACTTCGGACTTCATTCCAGTGAGGTCCGGCAGTTGTTCAATGAACTTCGGATTGTCTCCCGTGAGGATGCCGGCCAATCCTGACTGCATCGCGGCTGCAGCGCCTGAGGTGACAAGAGCCGTGTTGCCCTCGGGCAGTTTGAGCATTTCCGCGATGCGCTTCCCTGCCGCGACTTCGAGTTCGGGAACGCTTACAAAATGCAGCGAGGCCAGAGCCATAACTTCCTCGACCTCGGGGCGCATCAGGGAGCCGCCGAGCACGGTCATGGTGCCCTGGCCGTTGATCACTGTGGTTACGCCCAATTCTTCGTAAACATTGCCAGTCGCGCCAAACCCGCTGATTTTTCCTGCCGGCTTTGCAGTTGCAGCGGGGCTAGCGAACAGTTTTCGGGGACGGAGCAGAGTGCCGGCCAATGCGCCGAGGCTGCCCAGAAAGGTGCGGCGTTCCCATTTTTTGGTGAAGACCATGGTTACGCTCCCTTCTTTGCAGCGGCCACTACCGCTGCCGTGCAATTGATTTCCACGAGCGAATCGCCTGGAAGCGCCGCGACCGCAACAGTCGTGCGCGCAGGCCCACCGTGCGGAAAATATGTCTTAAAAACCTGGTTCATGCCCTCGTAGTAGTCGATGTTCGCAAGGTAGACGGTAAGCTGCAGGATGCTGTCCATCGTGCCGCCGCCCGCTTCAACGAGTGTCTTGACGCTTTCCATCACGTGGCGGGCATGATTCTCGATGTCCTTCGGAAACGTTTCGCCTTTGTCGTGGGAATGAGCGCCCTGGCCGGCGATGTAGATCACTCCGTTGTGAACGATGAGGGGCGTGATAAATCCGGTTCCGGTGTTGAGCTTGCCCTCGTAAGTCAGTTTCTGGACTCCACCCGGTGCCTGCTCTGCCGAAGCGGCGGAATTCGAAAACAATCCCGCGATCCCAGCTGCGGTGAAGAGCGATGCAAAACGCGCTGCAAAACCTCTTCTAGTGCTGCGGCCTAACATCATTTCTTGTTCCTCCTTTGAAAGCATGATTGCAGAAAATTAAGTCCCCCTAGGGCAATCCAAAAATGAAAACGTCGCTCCCCGTGGCGATGGCCACGAACTGTTTGCCGCTCACTGCGTACGTCATCGGTGATGCATGAATGTTCTGCCCGGTATTGAAATGCCACCGCGCCTTACCGCGCGCCGGTGTAGTCGCCGTTATAGCTTAGCCAGTTCGCCCCGACCGGCCGGACAAGCAGCTGTTGCGGCTGTACATCGATTGCCGCTGAAATCGAGGTCTTCCCCGAATCCTGAGCAGCCGCGGGCAAGAGCATGCCACCCCACAGCGGCAACGTCCTCAGGATGATTCGGTTCACCCTCATTGTTTACAGCCGGCCGAACTTCTTGACAGCTTCCTCGATGGATTTAAGCTTTTCGATCACCGCGTACATCGAGTGCTCCTTGAAATCCATCTCTTGGGCGAGCGCAAGCACCTTCGGAGCCAGCGCGCGTGGCACTACCACCACGCCATCGGGGTCTGCAACGACAATGTCCGCCGGATGGACTTCGACTCCGTCACAAACGACACGAATGTTCGATCCTGCGAAGCGATAATGGCCGATCGAAGTGGAAGGCACGATCCCTAGCGCGTAAACGGGAAAACCGATCTTCTGCAAGTAGGCAGCATCACGCACTCCGCCGTCGATGACGGCGCCCGAAAAGTTGCGCGCGGACATCGCCGTTCCCATCAGGCCGCCCATTCCGGCGATATCTGCGCCGTCTTCGACAACCATCACGTAGACGGAATTCGGCGCGCCTTGATCGATCGCGGCGAGCATGCCCTTCAGCGCATCGGGATCGTGATTCGTTTCCTTTTTCAAAGCAACGGTGAGCGCGAACCCGGCAAACCGGGTGGAAAAGATAGGCCGCATGCGATGTGACAAATACATTTTGCGGCCGGCTATCTGTTCCAGCGCGTCCGACACCGAAGCCACTTCGACGTGGCGGTAGCCTTCCAGCAATGCGGCATCCTCCTGAGCCGCTGACGGTTCTTGACGCGGCTTCGCCGTTGGCGTCCAGGCAAGTCCGGCAACCACGGCAAGCGATAGAGCCGCGAAGATGAAGGAGGCTTTGAATCGGTTTAACCCGGCGAAAGGATGCGTTTTGGTCATGCGTTCCTCCTGGGCTGCGCCGGAGCGAACTTTAACACTACTGCCTCGCGCGAAGAAACAGTTTCGAATTTGCCAAAGATGAGAAGGAACCCGCCTGAAAACTCGCTCCCCGGTTCGCCCGCGGTCAAAATCAAGAAATCAAAATTTAACTGGAAAGCATCGAAATTTTGGTTTTGGCAATTTGCATCTCGACGCGTAAACTATTCTTGTATGGTTTCTCGCTCCAAAGAGACCTCCGGGATGTGTGCCTGCTGTCCATGTCGCGAGGGTGTGTGCTTTGGCGCGGGGAGGCTAGGTACCTAGAGACTTAAATTCTAGCTGAAAAGTTTTCGACCCACCGCCAAGGAATAGTTGGCAGGTGGGTTTTTTGTTTTTTATGCCTAGGAGCGAATTTTTGAAAGCCAGAGCAAAGAAGCGCGACTTTTTCGGACCGCGCAAGCGAACCAATCGCTTGCAATCGCAAATCCCATTGGTGATTTTTATGCTCCTGCTTGCGGCCGGTCCAGCGCGTGGGCAAAGCGCACGCGTCGCAGTGCGCGCGGGCTATTTTCCAAACGTCACGCATTCCCAGGCCCTTGTCGGACGAGCGCGGGGCCGATTTGAACAGGCTCTTGGCCCCGGAGCGCTCATCGACTGGAAAGTCTTCAACGCCGGGCCATCCGTGATTGAAGCTCTGTTCGCCGGAGCGCTCGATTTAGCTTACGCCGGCCCAAACCCGGCCATCGCCGGCTATGTGCGTTCCAAAGGCGAGGCCCTGCGCGTGATTGCAGGTGCCACCAGCGGCGGAGCAGCCCTGGTCGTGCGTTCCGCCGCTGGCATTGCGAAGCCCGAGGATTTTCATGGCAAAAAGATTGCCACGCCACAGCTTGGCAACACGCAGGACGTCGCCCTGCGCGCGTGGCTGCAAGCGCACAACTTGAAAACGCGTGAAAAGGGTGGAGACGTCCTGGTCATCCCGATTGCCAATCCCGACCAGCTAACACTTTTTCTCAAAGGAGAAATCGACGCCGCTTGGGCGCCCGAACCCTGGGCTTCGCGCCTCATTCAGGAGGCCAATGCCCGCCTCTTCGTGGATGAGCGCGACCTCTGGCCCAATCGTCAGTTCGTCACCGCCCATTTGATTGTGCGGACCTCCTTTCTTCGCGAGCACCCGGACGTCGTCAAGAATTGGCTCCGTGCCCACGTCGAACTGACGGAATGGATCAACGCAAAACCCACGGAAGCCAAACAAATCGTCAATCAGCAAATTCAAAAAGACACTGGCAAGGCGCTTCCGCCGAAAGTGCTGGACGAATCCTTCTCGCGCCTGCAAGCCATCTACGATCCAATCCGCAGCTCTCTTCTGACCTCGGCACAGCAGGCCTACGATGCGGGATTTTTGGGCCGTGAACGTCCCGACCTCTCGGGCCTCTACGATCTGGTTCTCTTAAACGAGGTACTTCTGGAGAAGAAAGCGAACCCCATCCAATGATCTTGCGAAAGCAGGGACGAAACTGGCCCAGAGCGTTGCCCCTTGAACGTCATGATTCTCGATGCACTGATTCTCTGCAAGCAGGGTTCGGAGGCTGATATGGCTGCACTCATGGAAGCACAATTGCCACTCCGTGCGGTGAACAACAAGATCCGGCTGGATGGCGTGTCGCGTCACTTCCCATCAGGCCATGGCGGCCAACTGGCGGCACTCGAAAATATCAATCTCGAAGTCCTTCCGGGAGAATTTTTGTGCATCGTCGGCCCGTCCGGGTGCGGCAAGTCCACATTGCTTCATCTCATCGCGGGACTCGATCGCCCTTCGACGGGAGAAATCTGGATCGATGGCCGCAAAGTGCAAGAACCTGGTCCCGACCGCATACTCCTGTTCCAGGAGCTGGGACTTTTTCCTTGGCTCACAGCGAGGGAAAACGTCGAATTTGGCCTGCGGCAGAAAGGGATCGACCGGCGTGAACGCCATGAGCGAGCGCGCTATTACTTGGATCTCGTTCACCTCTCCCAATTCGAAGAACACCATCCGCATCAACTCTCCGGGGGCATGAAGCAACGCGTGGCGCTGGCTCGCGCGTTGGCCATGCAACCCGATGTCCTCCTGATGGATGAACCATTCGCTGCTCTGGATGCGCAAACCCGCGACCTCCTTCACGACGAGCTCGAGCGCGTCTGGCGCGAGACCGGACAAACCATCATCTTTGTCACCCACAATGTGCGCGAAGCGGTCCGCCTCGGCGATCGTGTTCTCGTTTTGAGCTACCGGCCAGGCCGCATCAAAACAAAGTTTTCCATCTCTCTGCCGCGGCCTCGCCACATCGAAGATCCCGAGGTGGCCTCCATGTCCAAGAGAGTTCTCGGGCATCTTCGCGAAGAAATTGACAAATCCGTGCGAGCTGAATTTCATCATGAACAATTTGCGTAAGATCGCGAGGCAAGTCGGCTTCTACGCCGTTGTGCTGGCGCTTTGGCAAAGCCTTGCGCTCTTGAAGCTCTGGCCTCCTTATGTTTTTCCAACTCCGGCGAGCGTCTTCGAGGCGCTTCGAATCGGTTTTTCGGATCACACATTTTGGATCGGCATCGGCGTCAGCTTAAAACGCATGCTCGTGGGCTACGCCCTTTCCGTCATCCTTGGTGGCGCGCTGGGGCTGCTTCTCGCACAGAGTGATTTCCTAGAGGAGACCCTTGGCCGCCTGGTCGTGAGCGTGCAAAGCATGCCGAGTATTTGCTGGTTGCCACTGGCGATCCTGTGGTTCGGACTGAGCGAGAAAGCAATTCTTTTTGTCGTCGTCATGGGCTCGCTGCTCTCCATTAGCATCAATGTCGAGGCCGGCTTGCGAAACGTTCCGCGCATCTACGCCATGGCAGGCCGCAATCTCGGCGCGAGCGGCGCGCGGCTCTTTCTGCACGTCCTCTTGCCCGCCAGCCTCCCTCACCTGGTCTCGGGCCTGAAGCAGGGCTGGGCTTTCGCTTGGCGGTCGCTCCTCGCGGGAGAAATGATTTTTGTCAGTCTTGGGCTGGGTCAGCTTCTGATGATGGGGCGCGACCTCAATGACATCAGCCAGGTGGTGGCAGTGATGGTGGTCATTATTCTCATTGGGTTTGCCGTCGACGGACTTGTATTTCGCGTCGTCGAAAGAAATCTTCGCCGGAAATGGGGTTTGTCCTCGGCGGCATAGAAATCTGGGGGTTTTTAGAGTGCACCTATCGGAAGTTTCTTTCGAACAGCAGGACTCCTCGGTCGCCAGCGGGGGTCCGGAGCAGCTTGCATCAAAGAGGCTCAATCACCTTCGCATGCTGGAGTCGGAGAGCATCTATATTCTCCGCGAGGCTGCGGTGGAATTTGCCCGTCCGGTCATGCTCTATTCGATCGGAAAGGATTCTTCGGTCATGCTCCGGCTGGCGCAGAAAGCATTCTTCCCCGGCAAGATTCCTTTTCCCCTGCTGCACATCGACACAAGTTACAAATTCCCGGAAATGATCGAATTTCGTGATTCCTATGCGAAACAGATCGGCGCCGAACTGATCGTCCACAAAAACCAGGAAGCCCTCGACGCAGGCGCCAACCCATTTTTGCTGGGCACACAGAAGTGCTGCGGGCTGCTGAAGACGAAGTCTCTACTTGACGCCCTCAACGAAGGTGGCTTCGACGCGGCCTTCGGCGGGGCACGCCGCGACGAAGAAAAATCACGCGCGAAGGAACGCATCTATTCCTTCCGCGACTCCCTCGGCCAGTGGGACCCCAAGAACCAGAGGCCGGAGTTGTGGAATATCTTCAATTCGCGCCTGGATAAAGGCGAAAGCATCCGCGTCTTCCCGCTTTCGAACTGGACTGAGCTGGACGTCTGGCTGTACATCCACGTGGAACAGATTCCGATCGTGCCGCTCTATTTTGCGCGGGAGCGTGAAGTTGTTTTGCGAAACGGCTCCATCGTGGTCATCAACAATTCCTCGCAGCTCTTGCCGCGAGAAAAAACACAAACACTGAAGTGCCGCATGCGGTCCCTCGGTTGCGTTCCCTGCACGGGAGCCATCCGTTCCGAGGCGGATACTCTGCCGAAGATCATCGAAGAGATGGTTTCGTTCCGCCGCTCCGAGCGCGAGAATCGCGCGATCGACCACGATGAAGAAGGCTCCATGGAGATCAAAAAGCGGGAGGGATACTTCTGATGATCTCTTCCGCAAAAAACACAACCGAAGACGCATTTGCTGCATTTCTCGATCAGGATCTGAGCACCGAGCTTCTTCGCTTTACGACGGCAGGGAGCGTCGACGACGGCAAATCGACTCTGATCGGGCGGCTACTGCACGATTCGAAGGCCGTCTACGAAGATCAGCTGGCCTCGGTAAAGCGGAGCCGCATCAACCGTTCCACGGGCCCGATCGATTTCTCGCTGATCACGGATGGCCTGCGCGCCGAACGCGAGCAGGGCATCACCATTGACGTGGCTTACCGCTATTTTGCGACCTCGCGGCGCAAATTCATCATTGCAGACACGCCCGGCCACGAAGAATACACGCGAAACATGGCGACAGGAGCGTCCACGGCGGACTTGGCCGTGATTCTGATTGACGCTACCAAAGGACTTCTTGCGCAAACGCGGCGCCACGCATTCATCGCTTCCGTTCTGGGAATCAAACACGTGCTTGCCGCTGTGAACAAGATGGACCTGGCCGAGTATCGCGAGGATCTCTTTCTGAAGCTGAAAGACGACTTCGTCACTCTGGCTGCCCAGCTTGGAATCACAAACGTCCAGTGCATCCCGATCAGCGCACTGGAAGGAGACAACATAGTCGAGCGCAGCGCGCGGATGCGCTGGTACGACGGGCCAACGCTGCTGGAGCATTTGGAGACCGTGCCCCTTCCGGACAGTGATTCTTTGGAGGGCTTGCGGTTCCCCATCCAGAGCGTCCTTCGGCCCGACGCAAATTTTCGCGGCTTTGCCGGGCGCATTGTGAGCGGTGTTGTGCGCCCCGGTGATTCCGTTGTGGCGCTGCCCTCCGGACAAAAAACACGCGTGCACTCGATCGTGACGTACGATGGCGACTTGTCCCGCGCTTACTCGCCGATGTCGGTGACGTTGCGCCTTGAAGAGGAGATCGACCTCAGCCGCGGCGATATGCTGGTGTCCGCCCTTGATGTACCCCGCGTCGCTCGGAATTTTCACGCTACGGTTGTGTGGCTTCATGCCAATCCCCTGGAATTGGGGCGAACCTATCTCGTCAAACACACGGTTCGCCAGACGAAAATCCGTGCCACGAGCATCCGCCATCGCGTCAACATCAATACACTCATGCAGGAGCAGGCGACGCAACTGCGGATGAACGAAATTGGTTCGGTTGAGTTCGAAGCAAACGTGCCGCTCTTCTTTGATCCGTATGCCAGCAATCGAACGACCGGCAGTTTCATCTTGATCGACGCCCTTTCGAACGCCACCGTGGGCGCAGGAATGATCCAAGAAGATCCGGCCGCAAAACAAGGGAGTGCTCCGGCGGAAGCAGTTGCGAATCTGCGGATTCCAGGGAGTTCTCCGGTGTCCGCGGAAGAACGCCGCATCCGGCGCGGGCATTGGCCCGCCGTGTTGCTGCTCGAAGGCCGGCAAGCGCTTGCGACCAAGCTCGAACGCCATCTGTTCGAGCAAGGTTTCGAAGTACTCCATCTCACGGATTCCGCAGTTTCCGCCGCTGTGCTCTCAGAAACAATCCGCGTAACGCAGGCCGCGGGAATCGTGGTGCTCTACTCCGGTAGAGCTCTCGATTTGGAAACCAAGCGCCTCATCGCAACGAATTCGGAAGGCCGCTTCTTCGACCTGGCCGAATCGAAAACGTCGCATTTGTCTGGAGAAGAGCACGCAAGGCAGGCCCTTGCATTCGCGCAGGCCCTCCGGCTTTCTCCAGCGGAAAAGAATCAGGAAAAGGTGAACTAAATGGGTGTCGATCGGATTGCAGAAACGGCGGAGACTCTAACGCCGGAGGCAGTGCTCGATGCCGTGCTGGGCGCCAACGAAAATGCACTCCCTTGCCTCACGAGCAGCTTTCAGGCGGAGGACATGGTTGTACTTCATCTTCTCCGCAAGCGCATCCCAGACGTGCCGGTTCTTTTCTTGGACACCGGTTACCATTTCCCGCAAACGTATGAATACCGGGACCGCCTGGCGAAAGAATGGTCACTAAATCTTGTTAATGTGCTTCCAGTCCAGACTGTCGCAGAGCAAGAGTCCGCATTCGGCGTTCTCAATCGGAGCGACCCCACACGCTGCTGCCAATTGCGCAAAGTCGAGCCGCTTCTCGATGCACTGGAACCGTTCGATGTGTGGTTCACAGGCCTAAGACGCGAACAGTCACCGACGCGCAAAAATCTGAAGAAGGTTGAGCTTCATGGCCTTCCCACGGGCAAGAGTCTGTGGAAAGTAAGCCTGCTTGCAGACTGGAATTGGGAGCAGGTTTGGAATTACGTGAATTCGAATGGGATCAGCCACCTGCCTCAATACGATGAAGGATATCTCAGCATTGGGTGCCAGCCCTGCACCGCGCTGCCGGTCGATCCGAACAATCCGAGATCCGGCCGCTGGGGCGGGACGAAACTCGAATGCGGCATCCACACATTTTCGAAGCAGACGAATGCGTAGTCTTCAAGGGGTCGCCGGGGGAGGTGACTATCACCCTGGGGAATGGCGGACTGGGTGGCTGTTCTTGCCCGCACCCTACTACGAGAGCGACTAATACGAAGGCCACTAACGTTATTTTCCTCAACCTTGAATATGCGCATTAGCTTCCCTGTTTAACCAGTGACAAGGCGTTCCTTCTTCGATTCCATGGCCGCTGTAGGTTCAAATCCGTGAAACCTGCAACCCGCGTTGTGGGTCCAATCCGCTTCGATGGCCCGGAGCCGCCACACACAGGTCGGAAGGAAGGCGGTGCCCGCTGCGGTAGCGTTAGGCTAGGGTTCGTGTTTTGTTGCTTGCGGAGATTTCTCTGTGACGCAAAACAGATTGGAACACACTACCCTTCCTCAAGCACGCGCGGCGTGCAGCTCATGTGAGAATTAAGGGCGGAATTTTTTCTGGTTCTTCTGGCGTGCTACTTCGAGGTCATCTGTTAGTTTTTTCTGGCGCTCGACTTCCTTTTTTGGGCCATCTTCTTTTTCTAATCTCAGGGCCTCCACGATAGCAAGTTCGGCTTCTGCATTCACCGGTTTGGACCAAATGACGAGCCCAAAACGATCGGTGAAGGAAGAACGGACCAAATTGAAGGAGTATTGCGAATCTTCCCAGGACGCGACAGGTTTTTGCTTCACGTCATAGCGCTCGATGGTCGCGGAATCAGTCTCCGGCGCAACACTTGTGGCAGGTCCGTACGTCGCAGCGATGGATTTCACCATGTCTTGCGAGGTCAGCCCCTCCGTGGAAGTCTGATCGTAAGTTACGGTAATTTTGTAGAGCTCGCCGTTGTAGAAGGAGAAAAGAATCTGTTCGACACTGTCCGCCCGGAATGAAGTCCCGGGGATATTCGGCGGCCACCAGGTCACTTCCTGAAACAACGGCCGGCCAGCATGCGTCACGTTTACATCTGTTGGCTTCTTGTCCGTATGCTTCAGCACCGTCGCCAGGCTCGTTCCCAACGAAAAATCTCGATACTTTGAAAGATCCTGCCCGCGAAGCGCAGGAGCCGCAAGAAGCACGGCACCAAGGCAAAGCATCGAAGGGCGCATCGTTTTCATTTTCATTTCTCCCATGAATTCCTAAGAACTCGTATTCAGTGCCACGCGTGGTTTCGTGAGCGCTTCTCCTATTGGGGCGGAAGCAGGTGTGCTCAGGACAAATTCCTTTGTGGCGACCAGGCTAATCGCTTCCTGGATATGCCGGGAATGAATGGAGACATGCGTGAAAGGAATGCCGAGAAACTGTTTCGAGATAACGCCCGTAATTTCAAGAGAGTTAAATTTCAGCCGGTCCAGTCTCGGAAGCGCGCGCCGGACGGCCTTGCGCATGGTCTCTGGCCCTTCGCGGCCCAAGACCACTGTCCTGATCACACCCGCGAGATAGAAATAGTTCCACTTCGCGTCTTCCATTTTTCGAGCGAGTCCATATCCATCGAGATTCTTGGCTACTCTCCAGCCGGGCAAAAAAGATTCGCTATCGACCGCCAAGCCTGCGGGCAAGAGAGTATTTTCTCTGATGAAAATGGTTCCGTATGTGTTGTTGGCCGACATTTGATCTTCCTAGAATGAGAACGCGGGCAACGGTTGCAAGAGAACACGTTCTCCAGGACCTAAATGAGCAGGACGGCGAGATGACGGAAACCGTCCGGCCCAGCCTGCATCCCGGCCAATGTCGCTCATTCTCGCCGTCTAGCAGTAGATCCTACCGGCTATGGGGACAAATAGATGTCCTCTATGTGACACTCCTACGAGGAACATCTTTCCTTATCGGATTTCTGGTTAACCATAACACCCCCCCCTGTTTTTTCTAAGTGTTGATTCTAAAGAGGGTTAGGGAAGGCATAGGACGCGTTTGAATGTTTGAAGGTTGAAATGTTGAAAGGAAAGAGGTTGAAGGTTCAAAGTTGAAAGTTGAAATGGACCGGTCCGGTCGACAAACGGCGGGGAGCGAAGATCGGGTGTCACTCGGGGTAAAGAGGTAGCGGACAAAGGAAGGCGCTCCTTTCTCCGCCGCGTTGAAAGACAACGGGTTATAACGCGAAAGGTACTGCGTGTAAATGTTTATTTAGTGTGTAATTCGAATGCACTTGGAAATTGTTGAAAGGAAGTGGCTTGCCGATCCATAGATTCAAACCCGCACCTTGAAAACCGCAGGGTGCGGCACCCGCCAAAGGGAACAATTTCTACTTGTGTTCGTATTGGGACAGACCGGCGAACCCCGACCTAATAAACTTGCTTTACTCGCAGGAATTTCATTCCTCTCAAAGGGAAGTCCGACCCCTTATTCCCCGGCGCTAGCGAGAGGGATTTGGAGGCGAGCGGAGGCTGTTCCTGCGCTTCCGTGATGAAGGGCAGGGATTTAAGAGAAGAGAAATCACGTGATGTACAAGCCGTTCGTTGCGCTGCTCGGAATGCTTCTGGGTAGCCACGCGCCGGCCGCAGCACAAACACCCGCACCCCAGCTCGTCCTAGTGCAAGAACGCGCTGCTCCAACCATGGCGATGCTCCCAATGGTATCGACCGCATTTCCGGCAGGTTCCACCCTGCTGTCCCAAGACACCGGAAAATCTCCAGCCCATTTCAATCGCCTGTACGTGGGAGCTTACGAATGTGACACTAGCTTGGGACAGCTTCTCCCGATGGAACGGGTCAAAAATTTGCTTTTCACGCAGGCGAACTTGCCGCTCGTCCAACTCTGGGGCGGACGGTTGCAACTGGACGCCTTTCAAAGCACGCTTCACATTCAGGACGTGCAGCTTGGTCTTACAGGCTATGGCGGTACGCAGGGCTTTCGTTCCGCGCGACAAAGCTATTATGGCGGGCCGAATTCGGTCCGTTTCTCCGGCCTTAGCCTGAGCTTTCACTTTGGCGGGGACGCGCGGGCTGCCCGCCCGACTGAGGTGTTGCGACCGCTGACCCGGATTGTTGGCCACCTCCTGAATTGAGCGGTATTGCTTCGATCTCGATGTTCTCATGGATGCTCGATGAAGAAGAAAACGAAGAAAGAATTCGGCGCAGCGACGCACGCCAGCGTCAAGAAAGAAATGGCGAAGCCGCGCATGGCCAAGTCCGTGCGCGAAGGGGAAATAAGTCTAGGCGCCGGGCGAATCGCTCCCAGTAAGCCATGAAAGAGCAAACGGCAGCCGGATCCCGGCTGTCCAAGCGCAGACGGGATCGGTCAATCCCAAAGGGTAGAGAAGAGTCGCCCATCCGCGCGATTATACGTTTGAAGAGTGTTTTTCCGGAAGGCTGGCAGCCTTTCACAAAGCAAACTCAGAAGGTACCTGAGCGATGACAGTGGGAGTGGGGCGAGCCGTTATGTCGGAGCTAAAGCTGTGACCCCCAGGAGGGGGCGCGCTTTCCGGTAGGAACCGGAACGCAAACAACGCGGAAGCACGCCGGCATGCAGAAAGAAGACGCAAAAACAAAATGGGGCACGATCCATTCGGCTACGCTCAGGACAAGTTGGATCGTGCCCATACAGCGGCGGGCACGTCCGTGCCCCCGAATACCGGCTGGCAAAGCTAAGGCTTTATGGCTTTTTCGTAGCGGCCGGCTTCTTTACTCCGTGTGCTATATTGAACAGTCTCGACGCAGGTTCTCAAACTGTGAACTGTCCCCTTTTGTACAGTTCTCGGAGGGGTCGCCTTGTTAAGGTAATAGGGGCCGTGGAATGACCATGTAGAGATGGTGTTTCCAGTTGAATATGAAACCCAAAAAAAGCAAGAAAAATGGAAAAGGCGGCTCGTTCGACCCGCAGAGCTTTCTCGATACCACAGGAGTGGCGAGAAAAGTTACAGAATTCCGGCGAGGCGAACCGATCTATTCGCAAGGTGAGGCCGCGGATAGCGTGATGTACGTGCAGAAGGGCGGCGTGAAATTTTCCGTGGTGAACGGGTCCGGAAAAGAAGCGGTGGTCGCCATGTTTGGCCCGACTGATTTTTTTGGTGAGGGATGCATGGCGGGCCAGACGATTCGGATGGGCACGGCTACAGCCGTTACGCCAACCACACTTCTGGTCATTGAGAAAAATGAACTGCTGCGAGTGCTTCACGCGGAGCATGAGTTATCGGACCATTTCATCTCGTATATGCTGGCGCGCAACATCCGGGTCGAAGAGGATCTGATCGATCAACTCTTCAACTCAAGCGAAAGGCGGCTGGCGCGCACCCTTTTGCTTCTCGCGCGCTATGGAAAACAAGATCAGCCAGACCGCATACTGCCGAAAGTTTCCCAGGAGACGCTGGCCAGCATGGTAGGAACCACCCGTTCGCGCGTGAATTTTTTCATGAACAAATTCAGAAAGCTGGGCTTCATCGAATACAACGGCAAAATCAAAGTCAATAAGTCATTGTTATCGGTCGTTTTGCACGAGTAGAGCGAAGTCGGCCGTCTCCGATGCCTGGGGCGGAATTCAGGATTCGCCAGAACATCCCGGAGCCCAGGCACATCCACTGCGAAAGATTCTAGGTAGTCACGCGGTGATTCTTCCGCAAGTCATGGATTCACAGGAAATCGAATGGCACTACCTAAAATAATACCGCTCGTGGAGACCGTGGCGTTGATTGAAATGCAGTCTCTCGAGTTGGAAGAGAAGCCGGTCACGCTGACAGCCGTACCGCCGCGCCCAGCACTCCCCACTAGAATCGCGGTGGTGGGGAATTATCTTCCGAGGCATTGTGGAATCGCGACATTCACAACCGACTTGTGCGATGCCCTACACGCGGAGTACGGCGCGACGGAGCTGCTGGCACTTCCAGTTAATGATACGGAAGAGGGCTACGATTACCCAGTCAGAGTGCGATTCGAGCTCTCGGAGAATAACCTGGCTTCCTACCGGCAGGCCGCGGACTTTCTCAATTTCAGCAATGTGGATCTGGTCTGCCTGCAACACGAGTACGGAATCTTTGGAGGGCGCGCCGGTGCGCATATTCTGGAGCTGCTGCGGCACCTGCACATGCCTTTCGTGACGACGCTGCACACCGTGCTTCGCGAACCGAATCCTGACCAACGCGCGGTGATGGAGGAAATTGCGACGCTATCGGACCGTCTGATCGTCATGAGCCAGCAGTCTGCAGATATCCTGCAGGAAGTGTTCCACGTTTCGAGCGACAAGATCGATCTGATTCCGCATGGCATCCCCGATCTGCCTTTCACGGATCCCAATTTTTACAAGGACGGCTTCGGAACGGAAGGAAAGGATGTCTTGCTGACGTTTGGCCTGCTCTCGCCAAATAAGGGCATCGAAAACGTCATAAGAGCCCTGCCAAAAATCCTGTCACGTCACGGCAATGTCGTTTACATGATCTCCGGCGTAACTCACCCGCACATCCTGCGGCGCGAAGGCGACAAATACCGGAACTACCTGCAGAACCTTGCGAAGGAACTCGGCGTTGAAGACCATGTGATCTTTCGCAACCGCTTCGAGAGCCCTCAAGATTTGGTGGAATTGATCGGCGCGGCGGACATTTACATCACGCCTTACAAACATAAGGGGCAGGTCGTTTCCGGCACGCTTGCGTATGCCTTGAGCGCCGGCAAGGCCATCATTTCAACGCCCTACTTGCACGCGATCGAGCTGCTGGACGGCGAACGCGGCGCCCTTGTACCCTTTGATGATCCGGAGGCCATCGCCGAAAAAACGATGGCACTCCTGGACGACCACACAGCAAGGCACGCCATGCGAAAACGCGCCTATTTATACGCGCGAGACATGGTCTGGAATCGCGCAGCACAGAAATACATGCAAAGTTTTGAACGCATTTACAACGAGCGCCTACGGAATCCCCGCGCCACGTTCTCCGCCCAGAACACGGAAAAGGCCCTCGACCGGCTTCCGGCTATCAAGCTCGATCACTTGTTTCGAATGACCGACCACACGGGAATGGTGGAACACGCGGTTTTCGTGGTGCCAAACTATCCGGAAGGTTACACGACGGACGACAACGCCCGCGCGCTGATCGTAACCACCCTCCTCGAAGAGCTTGTAGTTCGCGTTCCCCCGGGCTCGGTCGACCTAGCCTCTCGCTATATGGCCTTCTTGTGGCACGCTTTCGATCCCAGCACCAAACGATTCCGAAACTGTCTGAGCTACGAATGCAGCTGGCAGGAGCCGGAAGGCTCGGAAGACAGTCATGGGCGAGCCCTCTGGGGGTTGGGAACGGTTCTCGGCAGATCCAAGATCGCCGGGCTCCGGGGTGCGGCGGGCCGTCTGTTTGAACTCGCCATACCGGCGGCTGTGGAGTTTAGGAGCCCCCGCGCCTGCGCTTTCGCGCTGCTCGGACTGCAGGAATACCTCGATTCGTTCCCCGGGGATCGCGCTGCCCTGAGCGCCTCCGATGCGCTGGCAAATCGACTACTGAATTCCTACCGTTCCAACCGATCCGACGACTGGAAGTGGTTTGAGAGCGGGCTGGCTTACTCCAATGCTCGATTGCCGCAGTCGCTGATGCGAGCAGGCGTGCGCGCGGCGAACGAAGAGATGATTTCAGCAGGACTCGAAGCCCTGGATTGGCTGGTAGCGATTCAGCGTTGTGAGGTGAAGGGTCATTTCGTACCTATCGGTTCGCAGGGCTTTCACTCAAAGACAACCGAAAAGGCCCGCTTTGACCAACAACCCGTGGAAGCATGCGCCAATGTCGCGGCCTGCTTGCAGGCCTATCGAGCAACAGGCAAAGGGCGTTGGCGGAAAGAGGCGTGGTCCGCATTCAACTGGTTTTTGGGAGATAACGATCTTCAAATTGCGCTCTACGATCCGGCTACCGGCGGCTGTCGAGACGGCCTGCATCCCGACCGGGCCAATGAAAATCAGGGCGCGGAGTCCACGTTGTCTTTTCTGATGGCGCTCCTGGAGATGCGGAAGCTGGAAGAAGCCGACGGTACGGAGAACAAGCTCTGACAAACGGCGCGGTTGCGTGTGAGCCTGAGCAGAATCTTGAGGGGGTTTTTCGATGACGACTGCAATTTTACCCATGAAACCGACGATGTCGAAATACGAGACGCTATTTCACCGCCATCACGCCAATCCCATCCTGTCGGGAAAGGATTGGCCATACTCGATGAACAGCGTCTTCAATGCCGGCGCAACCATGCTTGCGGATGGGTCCACCCTTTTGCTTTGTCGCGTGGAAGATCGCAGAGGGCTTTCGCACTTGTGCGCGGCTCGTTCGGCGAACGGCGTGGACGGCTGGCAGATTGATCGCGAACCGACGCTGCTGCCCAATGCGGAAGAATATCCCGAGGAGGTATGGGGCATTGAAGATCCGCGCATTACCTTCGTTCCGGAACTTAAGAAATATGCCGTGGCCTACACCTCCTATTCTCGCGGTGGTCCCGGAGTGTCTTTGGCTCTCACAGAAGATTTTCGCAGCTTCGAAAGATTCGGTGTCGTCATGGTGCCGGACGACAAGGACGCCGCACTGTTGCCGCGCAGGATCAATGGATTCTGGGCCTTGATTCATCGGCCCATGACCCCACTCGGAGCGCACGTCTGGATCTCTTACTCTCCCGACCTGCGTCACTGGGGAAGTCACAAGCTCATGCTGGAAGCTCGCCGCGGTGCCTGGTGGGATGCCAACAAGATTGGCATGTCGCCTCCGCCGATTGAAACTTCAAGAGGGTGGCTAATGATTTATCACGGCGTACGAAGGACGCCTTCAAGTTCCATCTATCGGCTGGGGCTGGCTCTCTTCGATCTTCAAGAACCGGAAAAATGCCTGGTCCGCGGGGATTCCTGGATGTTTGCGCCCGAAGCGGAGTACGAACGTCAGGGAGATGTCCAGGATGTCGTATTTCCTTGCGGCTACACCGTGGCAGCGGATGGGGACACAATCAATCTCTATTACGGCGCGGCCGATTCCAGCATTGCCTTGGCGCACGGCAGCATTCGCAGTCTTCTGGCCTGGCTTGACGCCAACAGCCATTCGGAACACGGTGGCGACCGGCGCCACAAATGATCCCTTGGCAGGACTGCCACAAAATCCGTCACACGAACTCCTAGATAGTTTTCGCTCAAGGCCGTTGTGCTGGCGCCTGATGATCTGAAATGGTTAGAGGTCAAACTGCAAAGGATGGTTCAGGTAATGCGACCTTTGCAGATGGCCCCTGTGCAGCGTTCAGCGGAGCGCCCCGCTGAACCACTTTTCTGAAGACGCACAGCTTTTCCGCTGGTCACTCGCCGCAAATCCCAATGCATCCCGGCCAGCAACTACGCAATAATCCAGGTCGCTCTTGGGGCGCAAAAGGGCTCGTAGCGGCAACCGCGCCGGTCTTTGTGTCGATATACATCGAGTGAAGGCAAGGAATGTCAAAGCCCGTGAACCGCACGGCGCGAACAATTACATCGAATCCTTCGGATTCTTGAATCGTTTGGCGAGAGCTTCTCGCCGTCTCTTGTCGCGAATGTGTGGCTGGCAATTCACAGGATCAGCAGCGGCCCCAGTCGTCACGACCTTGATAGCCCCAGCTTGATCGTCTTTGTTATGCCACTCGGGATGCAGTTTAATGATTTGAGCGTAGAGCCCGACGCAAATGCGGCGACTCATACAAACGATTCCCTTGCCTTCGTTCGTGGAACACCGCTCTTCGAAGTGCTTGATTTCGGTAACTGCTTACAAAATCCACTTCTAGCTAAATGATCGGCCGCGAACCGGTGATTAGGGTGTCCACGAGTCTCTTGGCGCTTTTCCGCCAGTCGGGACCGGACGCCACGTTGGCGACGCCGATAAGAGCCCGCAGCAGATCGAGTGGGTCAAGGTCGGGGGGTATGTCGCCGCTCCTAATTGCTCGCCCGACCAGTGCATGAGTCGCTCCCTTGATTTGAACGCCGGAAGCTTCAAACAAGTCCCCCGAAGGGGCGCAGCACCACTGCGCCCCAAACGCCCAGCCGTCAGCAAGGCCCGGAGCCGCCGTTCGTGTTGCGGAATTACGATGCGGATGCAGCGAAGGTTGGCCAATACGGCTTATCTTTGTCGGCCAACGTGCCATCCGAGTATCTGTCGTGATGCCGAATCCAGGCCATCGTAAACGGCAACCCATCTTCGTCCCGGCCCTTCGGCACATAATCGAGATAGTTGTACGTGCTCATCGTCATCTCCGTGCCCCGTGCGTAAGCCGAATAAGTGTGGAAGATGTTTCCCGCCTTATCCTTGTAGAACACGCTGATCCCCGGCCCCTCTTCACTCGGGAAGGCCTGCACCTGATAGTTGTAGTACATCTTGCCGCTCGCCTTTTCCTCCTTGGTGAACGACACGTGATAGTCCTGGTTGAAGTCATTCCCGTTCGACGACACCCACGCAAAGCACCATCCCATGCGCTTCTTGAACGCTTCGATCTGCGGCAATGTCGCCCGCGAAATAGCCGCAAACGTCACATCGCGCTGTGCCAGATGCACCAGCGCGGCGTCCGTATGGTCCATATTGAACGAGCAGCTCGGGCAGCCTTCCTTCCAGCCCGGACCAAACATAAAGTGATACACAACCAACTGGCTCCTGCCCTCGAACAGATCCGCCAGCGTCTTCTTGCCGCCGGGCGCATCGAAAACGTATTCCTTGTCGACTTTTACCCACGGCAGTTGCCGCCGCTCCGCGCTCACCGCGTCGCGTTGCCGGGTAAGATTCTTCTCCTTGGCCAGCAGCTCCTTGCGAACCGTAATCCACTCCTCCCGCGATACCACTCTCGGGTTATCGATCGTTTTCTTGCTCGTACCTTCCTTGCTCATGACTCTTTCTCCTTTATTTGAGTTCACTCGCTCCTGCCAACTCCCGCCATTTTCTTCACGCTCTTCTCGCGAAACTTATGGATCAGCACAGCTGCCACCCCGCCCGTCGAGGTAGCTCCCGCGATCATCATCGCCAAACTAGCCAAGCATGCCGGGCACATAATCACCTCCCTTGGAGTGCAGCGGTCTTGGCGGCTCTTTCACAGCCGAAGCCGCACCAGGCGTCAGCATTCACCGAAACCGCTCCGAAGCTAGGGCTACGTTTCTATCTCTCACCGCCCCACTGCTCTCCCACCTCTCACCGCCGCCTCCGCTCGGTCCTTCAGGCGAGCATGCGTGTACTTCCAACCATCTTTCACGTGTCGGTCGTCCTCCCGAATTAGTCCGAAGGCCATGTGATGAAACTTGATTAGCGTTCCGTCCTCTGACTCACTCAAGCGGTATTGCAGATTATTGGAGATCGGGTAGGACATAATCAGTGGTCCACTGATTTCGAGCAGCGTCGGCCGCTTAATCGCTTGTACGTGTCCCCAGAAGTGGCCATTGCTTTCACCGAGGTCGCGATACCATCTGCCTCCCGGCCACGGTTCAAGTTTCATCGGCAGCGGTCTGTTTTCCGCGACCTCGTTGTGCGGCCCCAGTTGCTCAATCAATGTTGCAAATGTCACGTCGATCGGCGCCTGCACCCGGATTTCCTCGGTTATGCTCAGCGTCATTTTCTCGATTGCAGATTCCGTCGAAATCATCATTCCTCCTGAATTTGAAATCACATCAAACCCTCTTCATCTTCTCTTCGGCTCGCTCTTTCAGCTTCTGCAGTTGATGCTGCCACAGCCGCTCAAAGGTGCTAGCCCACTCGTGTAGTGGGCGAATCGCGTCCGCGTTCACGCGGTACAGCATCTGCCGCCCCTCCCGCCGTGCCCGAACTAGGTCGACCTCCTTTAAGACGCGCAGATGTTTGGAAACGGAAGGCTGCTCCAACTCTAGCGCCGCCACGATATCGCCAACCGGCCGTTCCTGCAGCGCCAAATAATTCAAGATGTCCCGCCTCCGCGGCTCTGCCACCGCGTTAAAAGCGTCAGACGTTGTAGCGGCTCTTGCCATAAAGGAATAATACATTCCTATATGGGCATATGTCAAGCCCTTATCTCCGCCATCGCCAAACCTGTACCGTTACGCGGGAGAGGAGCGCATCGAATGTCGGAAGATTGGTAATCGGCTCGAATACCGCCGTGCTTCACTCGATCACTTCAAACAACAACAGATCCGTCCCGCTCGACGCCCCGGCGCTCGCGGCATAATTGCGCCAACGCTCGGCTCCGGCAACTGAGAGGAGCGTCTTTGGGACTCTACCCGCTAAGCATTCGGTCGATAGCCGCATGCTCTACCCAAACTATGTAATTGATTGATACAAAGAATTTTGGCTCCCAGGGAGGATTTGAACCTCCAACATCTCGGTTAACAGCCTTGAGACCAACTTAATCACAATTTGCCGGAGCCGAGACAAATCGAGGGGAATCAGCAAGTTCTGATCAAATGCGGCTAATTCAGATTCACCTTCTCTTTTCAGTTTTCATTACCATTTGCCGCCATTCATCACTATTCGCATGACACCTACATGACACCTGTGTTCGCCTAGCTAGCAGCGCGGCTGTATTTGAAGCTGGGCAGGCGAGGGTCTCCCGATTGTTGTGCAGGTAGTAGAGATCACCCGGAAGGACAACGCGCGAGTGGCGAAATCATCTCTGATGAATTGGGGCACATTCTCATTTGGTTTATGTACCTGCCCGCTGCCGTGCCAACCTTGCCCGGCAGCTAAAGCCCTCGATATAGTAGATGGCTGATGGCAGGCTGAGATCGGTCCTCCCTGCCTTGCACTCGACCCGTGGAGCTCATTGTCACAGTGGCGAAGACGAGCGCAGCCAAGTCGAAGGAATCAGAGAAAGGCAAGTTGCGGATCGGCGATGATTGGAATGCTATCCGTATCATCGCACTCTCGCAAAGCAATCCACTCAAGGCCATCGCGGAATTGGTCGAGAACAGCATCGATGCGCGTGCCAAGACCATTACCATCACCCGCTGCCGCGAGCAAGGCGAGCACTATCTAACGGTGAAGGACGATGGCGACGGCGTCCCGCGTGACTCGAATGGGATCCCTAACTTCAAGTACGTTGCAACTCATATCTGCGACTCGGTCAAGCGGCGCTTGAAAGCAGACGGCGCTGGAGGCGGCTTACAAGGGGAATTCGGAATCGGTCTTTTGAGTTTCTGGACCGTGGGCGGCACGCTCACGATGACTTCTTCCGGTGCCGATCAGCGGGTCTATCAGATGGTTATGAGCAAAGGGGATCCTCGTTACATCGTGAAGCTTCGACGGGTGCTCTTTGCCGAGCGGGGCA
>WNFF01004142.1_pt1 | contig 23071 bp, 20 predicted proteins | sample 5400441 | NCBI WGS metagenome assembly WNFF01 (sample SAMN13153345, study PRJNA577476) | soil metagenome | isolation source: 120 cm saprolite under Douglas fir tree site 2 hole 3 replicate 1 | place: USA:California | collected 2015-04-18
GCGCTCGTCGCTACAGGGGTGCCATTCCGACGCACTGTATAGCCCGTCACGCCGACGTTGTCCGTCGATGCGGTCCAGGTCAGGCCGATCGCGTTCGTACCCGGTGTGCCAACAAGGTTAGTGGGTACAGAAGGTGGAATCGTGTCGGGCGGGGGAACGACTGCGGTCGTGACGCTTTGGTTCGGCGAGTTGGGTGAAATGTTGCCGGCCGCGTCGCGCGCCGCCACCGTATAGCTGTAGGTCTGGCCAGGGGACAGACCCGTGTCCGCATAGATCGTGGTGGTAGGCGTTGCTACTTGAGCGCCACCGCGCCGGACGATGTAACCCGTCACTCCGACGTTGTCGGTCGATGCGCTCCAGGAGAGGTTGGCGCCGGTCGAACCCGCCGCCGTGGCGGTGAAATTACCGGGTATAGAGGGTGCAGTCGTATCGGCCGGGGTTGTCGAAGCCGGAGTTGCGGAACCTCCCGAGCCGTCCGGCTCCGGGCCGCCGCAGGCGGCGAGCGCTAGGGCGACCAGGGAAAGGAACAGTAATGTCTTCATTCGCAACATCGGAATTCTCCTTCCGCGAACGACACACCGACTTTGTTTCATGGTCTCGAAACCTGACCTCGTGGACCTGCTGCTCGCGTTCCTGACGACCGCCGTCATGGCGACGGATCGGCGATTGGATTCCTCGAGATGATCAGTTCGTCGTACCACGTGTAGGCGATGGGATTGGTGACCGTCGGGTCCTTGCCCGTGTCATAAGGCAGCAGCCAGACCTTGCCGTAGTTGCTGATCGCCGGGGTCAAGTTCACCAGATCGTAGCCGGTTCCCACGCTGGAATCGCGCTGCATCGCCAGCCGGGAAGCCTGCCCCACCTCGGCGATCCAGAGGTGGATCGCGCTGTCGCCAAGGTAGACCATGTTATTCGTGTACCAAGTTCCGACCTTGACATGAACTTGGAACGTCATCCATTGATTGGCCTTGTAGGGTATGCAGTTGGTGGTGGTGTAGGGACCCGGGTAGTTGCAATTGGGGAGGCTGGTCGAGGCATACTGCGGATGGATGGTGCTGCCGCTCGTGACCACGTCGAGAGGCTGGTACTGACCATCCTTGACTCCGCAGCTGTGATACATCTGCGGTATGCCGCGCAGGAAGGTGTTTTGAGTGACGACCTCGAGCTGGGTGCAGCTGCTGGCGCAAAAGCCGCCGTTATCCTTGGTCAAGCTATTGCTGGACGTGCAGCCGGGATTGTCACCCTCCCCGATGATGGCCTGCTTCCAGCCGCCGCCTCCAGCGAAAATAGTCGTAATGAATTCGGGCGAGAAGCGCTGGCGCCACTGGACATAGAATTCCGAGTTCTGACCGAACTGCGTCATCAGATCATTGGAGAAGTTGATCCAATAGGATCCGGAGCTGTTGGCCGAGGACTGCGCCGGGATGACGAACTTGAGAGAGCTGTGGCCTACGACTCCGTCTCCCGAGGCATCGAACATTGGGTCAAGCGTCGGGGTTGCGTCGCCGGGCAAGATGCCGCTGTTGTCGCCGAAACCACCCGCGATATCTGAAGCCGAATCGAAGCTAACGCACCTGAGAACTCCCGGCTGCGCGCACCGGGTCGTAAAGTTCTGGCTGCCGGGCGGAGGCGTCACGGGCGGTGGCGGTGGCGGCGGCGGCGGAGCGGCACTTGCAGCGCTGGCGTCGCCGACCTGTTGTGCCGCTCCACCACAGCCCGCCAACGCAAAGGCGACCAGGGGAACGAACAGCAGAGTTTTCATGCGGAACATAGGGATCCTCTTTGCTTGACCGCCACAGCGAAGAGATAGGGCGAAAGGGTCAGGTCAGTCGCACTGGTGGAACGTGTGCCGTTCGTATCCTTCGTGCCGCCGAATTGAACCACGTTTCATGCATGTGTCATATTCCATCGCATTTATTGGGCGGCAGTTTCTCACGTTTGATATCACATTTTCGACCCGGAACGACGGGGAGAATGCCAAGCCTACCTTTTTCGTGAAAAAATCCACTCTGTGCCCACTGTGCTTGCCGTCCAACATTGTACCCTCCCAGGGGCGACAGACTGCAGACCCCGATCGTCTCAGCCCAGACCCCGATCGTCTCAGCCGGATCCTTTCTGACGGTCGGCCGTTGAATCCGGCCGCGCCTGCACACTGCGGCTCTGGGCGAGGTTGCGCAGGTGCGCCTCGATTGCCGCCAGGCTCTTTCCGATGGATTCCAGCACGGGCGAGCGTTCTTCCAGCTTGCTGACCTGGACAGCAATGGCCGCCAGCGTCTGGACCTGCTCACGCAGCATCCCCTGCACTCCGCCCTCAATTGGCCCACGTTTCGTGTTCACGCGACGTTTTTCTATACGCTCGGAATGCGGCGGCCACTGCAATTCCTTCGCGGCGGCTTCCACGACCTCAGCCGTGATTTTCGGCAAGTGGTCGGCATAGGCGCAGGTCAACGTCGTATCGCACAGCGTGTTGATCAGGCGCGGAATGCCCCCGGCGTACTTGTAGATGCTAGGCAGCGTCTCGGGGGGAAAGAGCGTCCGGTTCGCCGCGCCGACTATGCTAAGGCGGTGGCGGATGTAACTACCAAGTTCCGGCTCGCTCAGGGCGCGGATGTAGTACCGCAGCTTTACGCGCTGCATCAGCTGCTCCATTTCCGGATGGTCGAGCATCTCATTCAACTGTGGCTGGCCGACGAGAATCACGTGCAGAATTTTCTCCTTGCGGGTTTCCAGGCCCGCGAGCATACGGATCTCCTCCAACACCTTCATGCTTAGATTGTGCGCGTCATCCACGATCAGAACGATCTGCTTTCCTTGCAGGAACTGTTCGATGAGGAACGTGTTGAGCATGTCGAGCAGTTCAACCTTCCTCGCATTGAACGGGTTGAACCCGAACTCCACCAACACCGCCTGCAGGAACTCCACCTCGTCAAGCTGCGTCTGAAAAACCTTCGCAACGACGACATTCTTGTCCAATTCCGAAAGGAGCTTCTGGATCAGCGTCGTCTTGCCGCAGCCGATTTCTCCGGTGATGACCACGAAGCCTTCGCGGTTCCACACCGTATAGTCCATGTAGGCCTTGGCGCGGCTGTGAGGCTCGCTCATGAAAAGGAAACCGCTGTCCGGGGTGAGCCCGAACGGCTGTGCCGAGAGGCCGAAATACTCTAGATACATGTCCGATTATCGCCTGGATCGAACGTCGGGGAAACTTCCGGAACTGTATCCCAAAACCAGTACTACTCGGTTGTCCACGAAACCTTGCAAGGGTACCGTGCTCTGACGCTTGATGCGGCCGATGTCCGTCGCGACGGTCACATTGCTGTTCAGTCTGTAAGTCGCGGTCACGCCGTAGGTGCGATCCGTGTCCTGTCGATCGATATTTGCAAAGGCGCGCATCGAGTAAGTTCCGGACGCACCGAACCGCATCGAGCCGCTAAGGACCCAGCTCCATAAGAACGCCCCGCCTTTCTCTAAGTAATCGTTGTCGTCCTGAGTTACAAAATCTACACGGCGCCAAAACCCCTGCAGAGTGTACCCGAAACGTCCGTCGTTATTCGCGTAGCCGAGGTCGCCGCGCTTGCTATGATACAAATCACCCGAAGCAAAGGCAGACGGATTGAGCACCACAACTGCCGGATCCCTTGGCGCCGTTGAAATGGTCACTCCTCCGAGCAGGTCGGTGTAGGTATCTGAGACTTGATCGGAAAGCGCAATCCGAACCGTCGACTGCGACGACAATGTTTCCGAGAACGTGGCTCGTGCGAGTCGGCCGCCCACGTCCGGGCCCGCCCCATATGTCGTCGCCCGCGAGGTACCGATGTCTATGGTCGTAGTGTTCATGGCTGAACGGTTCTCAAAGCGCCCGAACCAATCCTTTCGGAGGGCTTTGGAGTAGAGTTGAGCTCCGGGCTCGAAATACACGCGCGCCGCTTCATAGTTCAGGGATATCTTCGACTGAGGGGTCAACGCGTGCACGCCTCGCACATAACCGGTGTAGCGTTGGTTGTCATTGATGCTGTTTTTGATATCGAATCGGCCGTATCTGCCGCCGAGTACCGCCGAATTCGTTGAACTCAAGGGGAAGGTGAAATCCGGACCTGTGCTCAGGGTATTCGACTTGGTGAGGTTGGACGGCGTATTGGGGGCGGTGACATCGATCTGCACCTCCCGGAATGTGTCCTCGACGGTCCAGTTGAATTGCCGCGGCAATATCGTCCAAACCGTCGCTCCGTCCAGGAATCCTCCAGTATCATCGCTGAAAGTATGGTGATAAAAATGCCGCCTTTCCACCTGAGCGTGAACTCGCGCAGTCACGTCAATCGTGTTCTCCCGAAAGAAAAGACCGGCCAGCAACGACTGGGTCCACTCCCCTTGCGGATTCGTCTCAACGCGGAAGATGTTGCTGTCGTGCGCGAGGGCTAGGCCGATCCCAAAACCGGACTCACCGGCGTGGGTCGGGGTGGCACAGGCCCAGCCGAGGATGGCGGTGCACCAGATTCTCCGTCTCACGAGAAGGAAGAGCGAAAAGCCGCGGGCGCTACTTCGCTTCGGGTCAATAGCGCCTTCCGCATCGCCCTCCTCCCGACGACCTTTTGCATTCGGTCAGCGAATCCGCGGGAAGCGCGGCTCGTCGTTCAAGATTATGCCAAGCTGCTTCTTTTCGCTGATGGCATTGAGGCACCTGGCTATCTGCGTGTTTGTGGAGCTTGCGTAGCGCGCGACGACGAGCACGTAATCGGCCAGGTCGGAAAGAATACGGATGTCCGCGATTTTCGACATGGGAGGGCCATCCATGATGATGAACCGCTCCTGGTACCGCCGTCGTACGGTTTCCATCAGGCGCTTCATCTTTCCCGATGTAAAGTGTTCTTCAAGAATTTCGCGCCGATTCCCTGCGGTGATTACGCGAAAGCGTGCGATACCCACAGGGTGGATGATCTCTTTGACGTCGAGATCAGAGTTTTCAAAGTATTCCGTCAGACCCGGCGCCGAGGCATTAGCCAGCAGATTGTGCACGCTCGGGTTCTTGAGATTGCAGTCGATCAGGAGGGCAGTTTTCCCCATATCGAAAGCAAATGCCGCTCCAAGGTTTCGCGCAATGAAGCTGCTCCCGCATCCCTTACTCACCGAGGTGACGAGAATTACGGCGTTCTGACCCTGGCTCTGCTGGATGATCTTGGTCCGCAAGTCGCGGAACACCTGCACCGCTGGATCTTCTCCCTGCTGAAGCTGGATAATGCCCCGCTGCGCGAGGTCGCCCGCACCGAGCAGGCGCGCCTCGTTCTGTGCCATGCGGGGGATAGTCTCCGGATGCGCAACTCGATCCGTTACCAAGGCCGTTCCCGATGCGGGCCCCACGCCTGCGACGGGTACAAGTTGCAGATTTCCTCGTTCCTCCCGAGCCCTGCTGAGTGCCTTCTCGATCTTGCTCATCTCAGAGCACCTTTAGGAAGCGCATCGCGGACAAGGCTGCTGACACAGCGATCGTTGCCACGACGAGCAAGGTCAGCAGCACGAGCTCCGAGCGCAGGGTTCTCAGTTCGGTCGGGCTCCATAGGTGGGGTATGACCGTTACGATCGGCAACTTGTGCGCTACAGTGATCGCGCTTCCAACGCGAATGCGCGGATCGAGCTGCAGTCGGGCGTAAAGCAACCCCAGCGGAATCAGTACCCCGAGCAGAACCCCTCCGACCACAAAATGCAAAAACCGTGGTCCACCGATGGACTGTGGCAGGGTAACCGGCTCCTGGATCTTGAATGTCAACCCCTGGCGGTCGCTATCCATATTCATCGAGACACGCGCATTCTCGCGCCGTCGCAAGAGGTCCTGATAAATATCACGGTTGATCTGATAGTCGCGTGTAAGCTCAGCCAAACGGGCATCGCCGCTGTGCACCCGCTTGCCCCGACCCACTTCATCCTGCAACTGCCGCTGCAACTCTGCGATACGCGCCGTCAGGGCTTCGATCATGCCTTGATTCTGCGACCGCTCGCGGCGCAATTGCTGGTAGACGGGATTGTTTACTACCGACTCGTCCGGCTCCGAGTTGCCCGAGCGCTTTGTCTGCTCGCGGCGCACGCGCTCGGCATTAATCCCGTTCGTCAGCTCCTGGATCTGCTGCTTGACTTGAACGATGTCCGGATGTGTGTCGTGGTAACTTAGCCGCAGCGTGTCCAGCTTCGATTGGAGCTCCCCTATTCGGCCCCGGTATTGGCCTTCGCGCGAAATCGCGTTGGTCGACTCGACCTCGCCTGACACCTGGCGCTCCAGCGAAGCCTCCTTGACCTCCGCTTCTCGCAGTTCCTGCGTTGCGGCATCTATGCGTCTATAGAGGTCGTTCAGCCTTGTAGCCACCTCACCCTCGCTCCCGCTACGCGTGTCTAGGGTCGTTGAGCGCAACTCCTTCAGTTCCTGTTCGGTGTGGGTCAGCTTGTCCTGGTATTCCTGCGTCTGCTTTTCGATGAAGTCGAATGCTGCTTTGCTTTCCGCAGCTTTCGCAGCGATGCTTTCCTGCATGAACAGCTCGGCGAATTTCTCCGTCACGCGAAATGCCCGGCCCGGATCATCGTCGCGATACTCGATTTTGAGAATGTTCTTCCCCACGGTGCTTATGACCGTTCGCTTCTTGATTCCTTCGATTAGGAGTTCACGCTCCTCTACGCTCGGCTCGGCTTTCAACCAGCCGTATTCTAGGACGAGGTCCATGATCTTGCGTCCAAAGATCACCTCGCGCGCGTTCCTGCTACGGTCCAGGGCGTCGGTCGCTACCGCAGCACCCGCCATCAGGGGCTGGATAATAGTCCTCTCATCCACGAGGATGCTGGTTGATGCCGTATAAGCCTTGGGCCACAGCAATCCTCCCGTCAGCATCGCCGCGTTCACAATGACGAATATCCCCACAACCAGTCGCCGCGAGTGGAACGACTCGGTGATGAGCCCTTTTGCGATCTGTTCTGGATGCAATTCCATCGTCCCTCTCAAAAAAAATCCGGCGGCAAGCCGCCCGGCTAGAACAATCGCTCGGGAACAGTGACCACATCACCCGGCTTGAGCAATAAATTGGTTTCAAGCCGACCCTTGTTGAGTATGTTTCCAAGCTCGATATCGAACACTTCCGTCTTTTCTTTGGTTCTGCGATAAACCTTGGCTCGATTGGGCGACGCGAAGTCATTCACTCCGCCGGAATCGAGTATGGCATCGAGTACGGTCATCCCTTGACGATGGGGCATCGAACGCGGAGTGCGCACGGCACCGGTCACGCGCACGCGCGTCAGGTATTCATGCGAACGCAGTTCCGTCACAATTACTGCCACATTGGGTTCGCGAAGATACGCTGAGAGCTGCCTCTTGATATTTTCGGCCACTTCGGTCGGTGTGTGGCCGCCCGCCTCCACATCGCCGATGAGCGGCACAGATATCCTTCCATCTGGCCGCACCGGCGCGTTCACGGTCAACTCCGGGTTGCGCCAGACGGTGACCTGCACACGGTCGTCCACTCCGATGCGATAGTCTCCCACGACACCGGCTACATCAGCGGGCTGCGGGATCTCGCTCAGATCTGCGCAACCGGACATGATGAGTGCCACCGTTACAATAACAATACCCACCCGCAATTCACTCATCTACCACCTCGCGACACGAATGTTTCTCTGCCCGGCCTTCCTTTGTCGCCCTCGTTTGAGGGGAATTTCGCATCATGGCAGGCACAGGGCATCGCGCCTGTTTAGTCCACCGTTTAGGGTCTTGACAACAGTTTTAAGTCCGCTCTTCCGAGCCTCGGCGGCCATAGACGCGGAAAATGTGCAAGAATCCTCTTACCCGAATCACTCCTCTGTCCGCACGCTCGGACGGTTGTCATGGACGACTATTCTGCCTTTTACGCTACTCTCGGAGTAAACCCCGACACCGATTGGAAGACGCTGCGCGGGCACTATAGGCGCCTCATCGGACAATGGCACCCGGATCGGTTTTCGGGTGACACCGCCGCCAAGGAAATCGCCGAGGAACGCAGCAAACAGCTTACGATCGCCTACCAAGCGCTGGGGAATTACAGGCGCGCATACGGCGTGCTTCCGCCAGGGAAGCCTGCGATAGATGTTGGGGCGCAAACACCGAGGCGTCACACCGACACGGTGTCCGAACACACCAGTTCCAACGACCATCGTGCGGCGACGGGCGCCATCGGCGCAACGGCCAGCGAACCTTCGAAGAGCAGTCCGGGGCGCCGGCGCCGTGTCGTGCTTGCGATTTTCATCATTGTCCCCTCGCTGTATCTTGTCGATCGCTACGCAGGGCCAAGCGACAGCGCACCCGACCCCGACACCCCTACCACCCGTCCAGACACTGCGACACAAGCGCCCTCGGCGAGCCCTCGCGAGTCTGGTTGGGTTTGGATCGGCTCGACAGTCGGCGAGGTCTACGCCGCTCAGGGCGTTCCGACTTTCACTCAGGGCGAAACCTGGCACTACGGAAAGTCGCAGATCCACTTTGCGCAAGGGAAAGTGATTTCTTGGAACCAACATCCCGACCACCCCTTGCGAATTGGTCGTGACCAACCCGCTCGGATGCAAGACGGAAATTTCGACATCGGGTCCACCAAGGACGAAGTGCGGGTGATCCAGGGGACACCGGTGACGGAAACCGACACCGTCTGGGACTACGGGCCGTCCCGGGTACATTTTAGGAACAACCGGGTTACTCACTGGGAAGAATCGCCCATGCAACCCTTGCGCGTGGCGCACTAGCCGACGCGCCTTTCGCGCATCGACGCACACGCCTGCGCCTTTCGCGATCGCCCTGAGCGTCTCACTGTTAGGCATTCGATACCCCTGACTCCACATAGTGAATCGGGCGTCCATACAAAATCCATTCCTAACGTTCCGGCTGATTCCGATTCTGACTTCGCCCTGAAAGGAACGTCCTTGAGCGGCTACGAACGCCCGACGCCGCAAGAGCTTGCCCTTAGCGCGCGCTGTCATGGCCAAACAAGACAACCTGTGCAGTCTGAAAGAGAATAACCAGGTCCAGGAACAGGGAGTTATTCTTCACGTAGTAAAGATCGAATTGCAGCTTCTGCACCGCGTCGTCCACCGACGCTCCGTAGGGATAGCGAACCTGCGCCCAACCCGTGATACCCGGCTTCACGGAGTGCCTGCTTGCGTAGAAAGGTACCTTCCGGCTGAGTTCGTGCACGAACGGCGGACGTTCCGGACGCGGGCCGACAATTCTCCGCGTCGACACGCATGCTGCGAAACTTGAAGATTTCGAATACCTGTCCGGACTCACCGACTCGCTTCTGCCGATACAGGATCGGCCGGCCGGTCTCGAGCCAAATGGCCAACGCCGCGACCAGCATAATCGGCAGGGTGGCGACCAACATCGCTCCACTTACGCAGATATCGAATGCACGCTTCAAGAACTTCTGAAAACCGGTCTTGGAGAATCCCTCGGAAAAGACCATCCAGCTCGCGCTCAGTGAATTCAGTTGAACGTAACCGGTCTCCCGTTCGAAGAAGGTCGGCAAGTCCACAATGCCGGTCCCTTCAAGCTTGCACTCGAGAAGCTTGGACATGGGAAAGTGTCCGTTGCGCCTGTCCCTCACTCCCACCACGATTTCGTCGATTCGGTGCTGCCCGACGAGAGAGCGCAAGGCGTTGCAGTCGCCAAGCAACTTCGACTTGTCTCGCCCCGGCTGCTCGTCACCGCACAGCACGAAGCCGACCAGATGAAATCCTGCGCGCGAACCGAGCCTGCTCAGGAGCGCTTCGACCTCGGCCGCGCGGGAACCGCTCCCGAGCACGAGCACCCGACGCTTCAACGTTTCGCCGCCGACAATCCGGAAGAACACGACCCGTGCCAGCACCGTGAGGATGAGCGAAAACAGAAAGCTCAATGCCATGATGCCGCGCCCCAGGAAGCTCGCCGGTATGATGTAGAAGAGGATCACCATCGCCAAGGCCCCGGCGGGGTAGCTCGCAAGGAACCGCACCTGGTACTCGCGGTCGTTCTTGTGCAATGCCGAACCGTACAGGCCGAAGGCGGTCATGACGCCCAACATCACCAGCGCATACAACAGGGCCCGAGGCAGCAGCCATCCGTAATCCCCAGTGGCGGAATAGATTACGAAGTTGATATCCAGGAAGCGCAAGGTCCCTGCAAGATAGACCGCGCCCACGTGAATCGCCGCTTCCGCAACCATGAGGAGCATCAGCGGCAGTGATACGTAGTGCCCGAAAATACGAACGCTCACCACCCCTCCCATACCCATACTTTTACTGCTTATTCCAACAAATCTAACTACCCGTTGCCGAACGTCTTTATGACCGACCCTATAGTCCGCCTGGATCGGTTGCTCTTATGCCCTTCTACCGGCTTTACGGGGGCATCTATGCTAGGCGATCCGGTGCTACTCCGCAACAGATTCGCGCCCCGGCCTAAGAAGGTTGCTCTGGCGAGACGCCGATCCTGTGCTCCCCTTGACACCACACGTGAGAACCTCCAATTCCAAGTGCAGGGATCATGCCAAGGGCGATTCTTTCGATGTCCATAGTAATGTCGGGCGCTCGCGAGCGATGTGCGGTAGCGCGCATACGCAGTTGCTTTTTATAACATTCAATGACTTATGAGGGTCTCCAGAGTGTCTGGCACACCGGTCGGGCGGCGAAGCGTATAAGGTGTCGCAAGCCGAATTCGCAGGCCGCGCCTCGCCCGCCTGGATTCGTTGTCGTTTCTTCGGCGATGGGTGGAAAACCCGACGGGCTGACGTCCCCGTAACTCCAGGTCGCACCCGGGCAAGGCGATGGTGTGGTCAGCGCGTTGGCGGAGAGGGTGGGATTCGAACCCACGATACGCTTGCGCGTATTCCGGTTTTCGAGACCGGCACGTTCAACCGCTCCGTCACCTCTCCGATCTGCGCGCATTTTACAGCGCGAGAGATCAACGCGCGGGATCGATGGCCTTGAGTGAGCCCATATAGGGCTGCAACGCGGCAGGAATATTCACCCCGCCGTCGGCCCGCTGATAGTTTTCCATGATCGCAATGAGCGACCTGCCTACCGCGAGCCCCGAACCGTTCAGCGTGTGCAGAAGCTCGGGCTTCCCTTTCTCATTTCGAAAGCGCGCCTGCATGCGCCGCGCCTGAAAAGCCTCGAAATTGCTGCACGACGAGATCTCGCGATACGCGTTCTGCCCGGGAAGCCAGACCTCGATGTCGTAGGTTTTTGCCGACGAGAAGCCGGTGTCACCGGTGCACAGCGTGACCACGCGGTGCGGCAGCTCGAGTTTTTTCAGGATCGTCTCGGCATGTCCTGTCAGCTGCTCGTGTGCTTCGTACGATTTCGCGGGATGGACGATCTGCACCAGCTCGACCTTGTCGAACTGGTGGTTGCGGATCATGCCGCGGGTGTCCTTGCCGGCGGCGCCGGCCTCCGAGCGAAAACACGGCGAGTGGCAGGCGAACTTCAGCGGCATCGATCTTGAAGAGATCGCCCTTGAACTTAGCGAGGCTCGTCACGCCGTCGGCGCAGGCGCCGCTCACCATGTACGGCGTGTACACCTCCGTGTAGCCGTGCTTCATGGTGTGCGTGTCGAGCATGAATTGCGCGATCGCACGGTGCAGGCGCGCGACAGCGCCCTTCATCACCACGAAGCGCGCCCCGGCGAGCTTCGCCGCGGTATCGAAGTCGAGGCCGCCGAGCCCGGCGCCGATCTCGACATGGTCCCTGGGCTGGAAGCCGAACTTGCGCGGCTCGCTCCAGTGGCGCTGCTCGACTGCGTCCTCGGATCGGCTTCCGACCGGGACGCTCGCGTGCGGCAGGTTCGGGATCAGGGAGACGAACTCGCGCAGCTTCTCCTGGACGGCGGCGTTGTCCGCTTCCATTTGCTTCAGCTTCTCCCCGAACTCGGCGCCCTGGCGCATCAACGCGGCCGCCTGCGCCTCGTCCTTCTTCGCCTTCGCCTGGCCGACTTGCTTGGCGAGCGCGTTGCGCTGCGACTGCAGCTGCTCGGTCGCGGTCTGGATCTGCCTGCGCTTCTCCTCGAGCGCCCTGAAGCCGGAAATGTCGAGCGTGTAGCCGCGAGTTGCGAGGCGTTTCGCCACCGCGTCGATCTCGGTTCTCAGCAGCTGGACGTCGATCATTTCTTCGTGGCCGCGTCGTCGCGGCGGCGCAGCTCTTTCATCTTTTCTCTTATCTTGTCCTCGAGGCCGCGGTCGGTCGGCGCGTACCACTTTACCTCGGGCATGCCCTCCGGAAAATAATTCTCGCCCACCGCGTAGGCATCCGGTTCGTCATGAGCATAGCGGTAGTCGCCTCCGTAGCCCAGCTCTTTCATGAGCTTCGTGGGTGCATTGCGCAGATGGGCCGGAACCGGCCGCGACGCGTCTTCCGAAACGAAAGACCGCGCGCGATTGTACGCCTCGTACACGGCGTTCGATTTCGCTGCGCACGCGAGATAAATCGCGGCTTCCGCGAGCGCGACCTCGCCTTCCGGGGTGCCGAGACGTTCGTACGTTTCGCAGGCGTCGAGCGCGACGCGCAGCGCGCGCGGATCGGCAAGTCCGACGTCCTCGACGGCCATCCTGACCATGCGCCGCCCGACATAGAGCGGATCGGCGCCTCCATCGAGCATGCGCACGAGCCAGTACAGCGACGCGTCGGGGCTCGAGCCGCGCACCGACTTGTGCAGCGCAGAAATCTGGTCGTAGAACGCATCACCGCCCTTGTCGAAGCGGCGCAGGTTGCGCGCGAGCGCGTTCTGCACCCAGTCGCCGTCGATCTTGCTCGAGCCGGATTGCGCCGCGGCGGTGTGGATCAATTCAAGGAGATTGAGCAAACGGCGCGCATCGCCGTCGGCAAGTCCGATCACGCGCTCGCGCGCTCGCGCGTCGAACGCGAGCCCCGGGATGGTTTCGCGCACGGCGCGGTCGAACAGTTTTCCGAGCTCGGCTTCCGAGAGACTCTTGAGCACGTACACCGCTGTGCGCGAAAGGAGCGCACCGATCACTTCGAAAGAAGGGTTCTCCGTCGTGGCGCCCACGAAGGTGAGCAGCCCGCGCTCGACGAAAGGCAGGAACGCGTCCTGCTGCGCTTTATTGAAGCGGTGCACCTCATCCACGAAAAGGATGGTGCGCTTTCCGGATGTCGCCAGCGCCTCCTCGGCCCGCCGCACGGCCTCTTTGATATCTTTGACGCCGGAAAACGCAGCGGAAAGGGCGATGAACTGCGCGTCGAAGGCGTCGGCCATGAGACGCGCGAGCGTCGTCTTGCCGACCCCCGGCGGCCCCCACAGAATCATCGAATGCGGCTTGCCCGATTCGAACGCAAGACGCAAGGGCTTGCCCGGCCCGAGCAGATGCTGCTGCCCGACGAATTCGTCGAGCGATTTGGGTCGCAGGGCTTCGGCCAGCGGCGGCACGGGCACAGGAGCGGGAAACAGATCGGTCATCCGCTTGCCGGACGAAGAACAGCTATTTGACGTCGCCGATCACGTCGGCGCCCTTGGGAGGCGAGAATCGGAAGAGTCCGGGATCCAATTTGGGATTGCGCTCCAGGGACCCGAACTTGAGTACAGTGGTCTGACCGAAACTGTCGACAAGTTCCATGACTTCGAGACTGGAAGAACCGAAGCCCATGCGGATCCTCTCGAAGCCGCCTTCCTTGTCCCGAGGCAGCGCTTCGAGCCATTCGAGACCGTCCTTTGCACCCTTGTCCGAGAGCTTGAACGCCCGCATGGCTTCGTTGTTCCCTGCGAGCAGCGCAGCCGGCGTGGAGCCGAGCGCTTGGTCGAGTTTCTTCACCGTGACCTGCTTCAGATCTTCATCATAAATCCATACCCTGGAACCGTCGCCGACGATGAGCTGGGCATAGGGCTTCACGTAGTTCCAGCGAAATTTCCCCGGCCGCGAGAATGCGAGCACGCCGCTCGACTGTTGCAGCAGCTTGCGGTTTTGATCGAAGATCTTTTGCTCGAATTCCCCCCTTGCAGTGAGGGTCTGGGAAATAAAATCGGAGAAGCGCTCCAAGCTCGATGCATGGGCGCCGGACACCGCAAGCGCGAGAAAAGCTCCCAGAGAAACCGCCACGAGCCCATAACGCACGGCCACCTTGGCGCCTATTCCACTTTCGCGGGCACCAACACCTCGCGATTGCCGTTCGATTGCATAGCGGACACGAGTCCCGCCTGCTCCATCTGCTCGATGAGGCGCGCGGCGCGGTTGTAGCCGATGCGCAAATGGCGCTGTACGAGGGAAATCGACGCGCGCCGCGTACGCATCACGAGCTCCACCGCCTGATCGTAAAGCGGATCGGCCTCCCCGCCCTGTTCGCCCAAGCCCAGCTCGGCGCCGCCGTCGACATCCTCGCCTTCGAGCAGCCCTCCCACGTATTCGGGGCGCCCCAGCGACTTGAGATAGTCGACAACCTTGTGCACTTCCTGGTCGGCAACGTAGGCGCCGTGCACGCGCTGGGACATTCCGCTGCCGGGCGGGAGGTAGAGCATGTCGCCCTGCCCGATCAGCGACTCCGCGCCATGCTGGTCGAGGATGGTGCGCGAATCCACTTTGCTCGACACCTGAAAGGCTATGCGCGTCGGAATGTTGGCCTTGATAAGCCCGGTAATCACGTCCACGGACGGACGTTGCGTCGCGAGAATCAGGTGCACGCCCGCCGCTCGCGCTTTTTGCGCCAGGCGCGCGATCAGTTCCTCCACCTTCTTGCCCGATACCATCATCATATCGGCAAGCTCGTCGATGATTACGACGATATAGGGAAGTTTCTCCAGCGGCTGCGGTTCAGCCGAGTCGAGAGTGTCGGGATCCTTCAGCGGATTGCCTGATTTTTCGCCGTCGGCGACCTTGTGGTTGTAGCCGGACAAGTTTCGTACTCCGATCCAGGTCATGAGCCGGTAGCGGCGTTCCACTTCGCCCATGCACCAGGCAAGAGCGTTCGCGGCCTGCCGCATATCGGTGACCACGGGCGCGAGCAGGTGCGGGATATCCTGATAAGCGGAGAGTTCGAGCATCTTCGGGTCGACCAGGATGAGCCGGACCTCGCGCGGCTCGGTCTTGTACAGAATGGACAGAATCATCGCGTTGAGGGCGACCGACTTCCCCGAGCCGGTTGTTCCGGCAACGAGCAAGTGCGGCATCTTGGCGAGATCGGCAACCACCGGATTGCCGGCGATGTCCTTGCCGAGCGCGAGCGTGAGCGGCGCGTGCAACTCGTGGTAGGCCCGCGAGCTGACGATCTCGGAAAGCCGTACGATCTGGCGATGCGGATTGGGGATCTCCAGGCCCATGCAGGACTTGCCCGGGATGGTCTCGACCACGCGGATGCTATAGACCGACAGTGCGCGCGCGAGGTCCTTCACCAAGTTGACGACCTGGCTGCCCTTCACGCCGACCGCCGGCTCCACCTCGTAGCGCGTGATCACCGGCCCCGGGTAGGCGGCGAGCACTCTGACCTGAACCCCGAAATCGCCGAGTTTTTTCTCGATCAACCGCGAGGTGTATTCCAGGGTCTCGGGCGACAAGACTTCGATGTCGCTTACAGCTTCGTCGAGGAGCTTGATCGGGGGTAGCGGCGTGTCGGGCAACTCGCGGAAGAGCGGCTCCTGCCTCTCCTTTTGCACTCTGGAGGATTTCGGAATCTCGACGACAGGGGGCTCAATCCATATCGGCTCGTGTTCCTCGATCAACAGCCCGCGCTTTTCTCCCACCATCGCCTCGCGCTTCTCCGCGGCGATGGCTCCGGCCTTGCGGTCCTGCCACCCCTGCCATTTCCCCAGCGACCAAAGATACGCGCCTTCGAGCGCCCCCCCCAGTTTTTCCATCACGGCCAGCCAGGAAATGCCCGTGAATAGAGACAGAGTCATCGCGCAAAGCGTAAGCAGGATCAGCGTGGCGCCCGTGAAGCCGAAGCCCGATTGCAGCGCCCTCGCCACGACATCTCCGACCAAGCCCCCTGGGGCGAGGGGAAGCGCGACCTTCAGTGAATGAAGGCGTAAGGCTTCGACGCCGCTCGATCCGGCCAGCAGCAGGCAAAACCCGGCGAGTGCGATGAAGGAAGATCGCCGGTCGCTGGTCGAGCTGCCATCCAGATGCCGCAGGGTCCAAGTCGCGGCAACCGCGAGGAGCACGACCCACCACCAGGCCGAAACGCCGAACAGAGACAACAGCATGTCGGCCAGCCAGGCACCTGCCCTGCCGCCGAGGTTGCGGATCTCGCCCGCCGCCACGCTGTGGGACCAGCCGGGGTCTGCTCGGTTAAAAGTGGTGAGAACGAGGGAAAGATAGAGCGCAGCTGCGGCCAGGACGAAGAGCCTCGACTCGCGCAGCAGCGCGGCGACCTTGCCGGGTAGGGGCGCTTGGTTCCGTTTCAAAGAGGCTCTGATTGATTCAAACCGCTCACTGCGCTGTGGGATGCCGGCCCCCCTCCGGGCCGGGCCCCCTCAATCGATCGTTAGGATGGTCTCGTGCAGGAAAATCGAACCAGGACGCACCTCGATGTAGCCGCCCGACTGGAGGTCCTTCATCACCCGGCTGACCATCTCGCGAGAGGCTCCGATCATCTTGGCGATGTCCTGTTTGGCGAGTTTTTTAGTGACTACCTTCTGGCCGTCCACGGTTTCCGCCATATCCAGCAGCAAGTGCGCCACCCTGCCGTACACGTCCATGAGGGCGAGGCTGCCGATCTTTTGATCGGCCTCTCGAAGCCGTTTGGCCAGTCCTCGCATGACCGTCATGGTCATCTCGAAGTTTTCGGAGAGGCATCTCTTGAAATCGCGCTTCGAGAGACTGAGGAGTTCGCAAGCCTCGAGGGCAACCACGCTCGCCGATCGGGGATGATCGTCGATCAGGCCCATCTCTCCGAAAAACTCGTTCGGTCCGAGAATCGCGAGGATCACCTCGCGCCCCTCGTCATCGCTGATCATGACCTTGAGCCGGCCCGATATCACCACGTAGAGGGACTCCGTTACGTCGCCCGCGGCAATGATAGTGGTCCCGCGGGGAAGGCCCTTGCGGCTCACCGCGCTGGTGAGCAGCGCCAGCTGATGCTCGGACAGCATCGAAAAGAGCGGCACGTTGCGCAGAAGCAGCATCGATACGCTGGGCGGGGCCGGCATCTTCCTTCCTCCAGGAACCTCGTTTGCTACCCGCATATCTTAACAGACTCGCGAACACCCCCTCACACGGCAGATCCGGTCGACGTCGCAATGCCTTCAGGGGCCCCGCATCAGGCGGAGCAGCGATTCAACCGGGTTATAATTTGCGCAAGGCGGTCGAATTGAATTCGCACGGCGTCGTCTCCACAACTCCTTCATGTTGAAAAAAACCAGACATTCTCGGTTGTTGATACTGGGGTCCGGTCCGGCGGGCTACACCGCCGCCGTCTACGCTGCGCGGGCAAACCTGAACCCCGTCGTCATTACGGGCCTCGCTCCCGGCGGACAGCTCATGACGACGACAGACGTGGATAACTGGCCGGCTGACGCCAAGGGAGTACAGGGTCCGGAGCTGATGGAGCGTTTCCAGAAGCACGCCGAGCGTTTCGAAACCGAGGTCGTGTTCGATCATATCCATGCTGTAAGCCTCCGGGAGCGGCCGCTTCGGCTCCAGGGCGACGCGGGTGAATACACTTGCGATTCCCTCATCATCGCCACCGGCGCCTCTGCCCGCTATCTCGGGCTCGAATCGGAGAAAAGGTTCATGGGAAAAGGGGTCTCCGCCTGTGCCACCTGCGACGGGTTCTTCTACAAGGGTCAGGACGTCGCCGTCGTCGGCGGCGGGAACACCGCGGTTGAAGAAGCGCTCTACCTTTCCAATATTACGCGTCACGTCACCGTGATCCACCGACGAGACAAATTCCGGGCCGAGAAGATCCTTCAGAAAAAGCTCTTCGATAGAGGCAACGTCACGCTGCGCTGGAACCACGTTTTGGACGAAGTCCTCGGCGATGCCAGGGGAGTGGCCGGCGCCCGGATCAAGGACATCCAGACCGGCGCGACGCAACAGATCGACGTGCAGGGGCTGTTTATCGCCGTGGGCCACACTCCGAATACCGGCATTTTCGAAGGACAACTCGAGATGAGGGGCGGATACATCGTCACCCGCGGGGGGAGCGAGGGTAACGCCAGCGCAACCAGCGTCCTAGGGGTGTTCGCAGCAGGGGACGTACAGGACCACGTCTACCGGCAAGCAGTGACCAGCGCGGGCAGCGGTTGCATCGCCGCGCTCGATGCGGAAAAATATCTGGATGGTCTGCGCTGAGCCCCGCGACCGGCCTCGGGTGTCGCGCCGACGACGAAACCATGCGCAAACGCACGAGTAGCGGATTTCCCGACGACGAAGCCGCCCTGTTTCGCGACGCGGTTCGGGATGCAACACCCCTCGAATCCTCGGCGCGGGTGGGGTCCAAGACCGAGTCGCCGCCGCCCGTCCCGGTTCAATCGTTGCTCGACGGACATGACGCGCTCCTCGAAAGTCTGGCCGGCGCCCCTTCCTGGGATCAATCGATCGAGACCGGGGAAGAGCCATCCTACCTGCGAACCGGCCTCGCCCGCGATGTGCTGCGCAAGCTGAGGCGGGGGCACTGGGTCGTGCAGAATATTGTCGATTTGCACGGGCTCAACCGGCAGGAGGCCCGGTCGTTGCTCGCGGAATTTCTTGGCGGATGCCTCAAGCGCGGACTGCGCTGCGTCCGCGTGATCCATGGAAAGGGTCTGCGCTCGCCCGGACGAGAGCCGGTGTTGAAGGGGAAAGTACAGCGGTGGTTGGCGCAGCGAGACGAAGTCCTCGCCTTCTGCGAGGCCCCGAAAAATCAAGGTGGAAGCGGTGCGCTGCTGGTGCTGCTGAAAGCGTAGGATTGAGGCAAGTCGAGCAAGCTTCTTCTCTGGATCCTCCGAACCGCCGACTTCCGACGCGGCCGCTAGACGGCCGCCTCGTTGGTTTCGCCCGTCCGGATACGCACCACCTGCTCCACTGTGCTCACGAAGATCTTTCCGTCGCCGATCTTTCCGGTGCGCGCCGCCTTGACGATCGCCTCGATCGCTGCCTCGAGCATCTTCTCCGTCACCACGACCTCGATCTTGACTTTCGGCAGGAAGTCCACGACGTATTCGGCGCCACGGTAGAGTTCCGTGTGCCCCTTCTGGCGACCGAAGCCCTTCACCTCCGTCACGGTCAGCCCGGTTACCCCGACTTCGGCGAGGGCCTCGCGGACTTCGTCGAGCTTGAAGGGCTTCACGACGGCTTCGATTTTCTTCATGGCCATTCTCCCGCGTTGACTGCTGCTCGCCAGTATAACAAACGAGCGTCGAAACTTGCCCGATGAGACCCGCGCGCCATCACCGGCTATTCGTACGGCTCCCGGTAGCGCGATGTGATCGGATAGCGCCAATCCTTGCCGAAACCGCGGTGGGTGATGCGGATGCCGATGGGCGCTTGGCGGCGCTTGTACTCGCTGCGGTGGATCATCTCGACCACACGCCTCACGTCCGCGGCGCTGAAGCCCTGCGCCACCATTTCAGCAGGGCTCAAGTCGTTCTCCATGTAGGCCGAAATGATGGAATCGAGAACGTCATAGGGAGGGAGATTGTCTTGGTCGGTTTGATTGGCTTTGAGCTCGGCCGAGGGGGCGCGGGTCAGCACGCGCTCGGGAATAACGCGCTCGACGCCGTTACGATAGCGGCACAAGCGGTACACCAAGGTCTTGAGAATGTCTTTGATCACTGCGAACCCGCCGGCCATATCCCCGTAGAGCGTTGCGTAGCCGACCGCCATCTCCGATTTGTTGCCGGTGGTCAGCACGATCGCTCCGAACTTGTTCGACAAAGCCATCAGCAAAGTACCGCGGATTCGTGCCTGGAGATTTTCCTCTGTCGCATCCGCCGGAAGGCGCGCAAACTCCTTCGCCAGCAAAGCGAGAAAGGCGTCGAACGCCGGACCAATGGGGATCTCGTCGTAGCGCACCCCGAGGTTCTTGGCGAGCTCACGAGAGTCTTCGAGGCTCATCTCGGAGGTATATTGGGAAGGCATCATGACCGCGCGCACCCGCTCCGAGCCGAGCGCATCGCAGGCGATGCACAGCGTCAACGCCGAGTCGACCCCGCCCGAGAGGCCGACGAGCGCTCCGGGAAATCGGTTCTTCCCGACGTAGTCGCGCACCCCGAGGCAAAGCGCCTTATAGACCTCGGATTCGAGCGGCGGCGGTTCTGCAATCCGGCCCCGCTGCGGTTCACCATCGGCCACCGTCACGAATTCCAGTGTCTCCTCGAAAACCGGGAGCTGGCATGCCACTTCCCCTCGCCGGTCGAGCGCAAACGAGGCGCCGTCGAACACCAGCTCGTCCTGGCCACCCACCATGTTGGCGTAAACGAGCGCCATACCCGTCTCGATCACGCGTTCGCGCATCACGTCGTAGCGCGATTCCTGTTTTCGCATGTGATAAGGCGAGGCGTTCAGTACCAGCAGAACCTGCGCACCCGCTTCGCGGGCCGCCTGCGGCGCCTTCGCACCCCAGGCATCCGCGCAGATGTTGATGCCGATGCTGACGACATCCGGCCGGGCGGTCAGCGGCCCCTGCGGCCCCCAAGTGTCTTCGCAGATGTTTACGCCGAAGCGGGTCTCTCTTACCTGAAAGACGCACGGACGGTCGCCGGGTTTGAAGTAGCGCTCCTCGTCGAACACAGTGTAGTTCGGCAGGACGTGCTTATAGTAGGTGCCAAGGATCCGCCCGTCCTTTACGACGGACGCGGCGTTGTGGCGTTTTCCCTGGTCTTCATGCGGATGCCCGACCACGAGCGTGATGCCGCTCACCTCGCGCGCCAAGCGCTCAAGCGTGGCGTTGCAGTCGCGATAGAAGCCTCCGCGCAACAGAAGGTCTTCAGGGGGGTAGCCGCACAGTGCGAGCTCCGGGGTCAGCATCAAGTCCGCCCCGGCTGCGCGCGCACGTTCGCAATATCGAAGGATCTTGGTGGCGTTGCCGGCAAGATCACCGACGACACAGTTAATCTGGGCAATCGCGATCTTGACGATGCTCGCCATCCGGCAAGTTTAGCATCGGGGGACGAGCCCCCGCGCTCGGGACGGCTCGATCGACTCTATAATCGGCAACAGTGAGCGCCACCTCAGGACCGGTCGGTTGAAGGAAGACACGCCCTCGGTCAAAGTGACCGATACGCTCCGGGCTATCGAGCCGGGGGCATGGAATGCGCTCGCCGTGGGGCATCCGTTCCTTCGCCACGAATTTCTCCATGCGCTTCATGAAACGGGTTGCGCCTGCGAGACCACGGGTTGGTCGCCTCACTATCTCACGCTGTGGCAGGGCGCATCGCTCGTGGGTGCCATGCCCCTCTATGCCAAGTCGCATTCCTACGGCGAGTATGTCTTCGACTGGGCATGGGCCGATGCCTATCACCGTCACGGACTTTCGTACTATCCCAAACTGCTCGGCGCAATACCTTTTTCGCCGGTCACCGGACCCCGTCTGCTTGCGCGCGACGCCGAGACCCGGGCACTCCTCGTTCGCGCCGCGCTGCGGCTTTCGCTCGAAGTCTCGTCGCTGCACGTGCTGTTTCCCACCGAACCCGAAGCACGCGAGATGGAGACCGCGGGAATGATGCTGCGCCGCTCAGTGCAGTTTCATTGGGAAAACCGTGGTTACGCGAATTTCGATGAATTTCTCTCCGATCTTGCCCCCGCGAAGCGCAAGAAAATCCGCCAGGAGAGACGACGGGTACGGGAAACGGGCGTGCACGTGCGGCGGCTGGCAGGAGCCGAAATCCGCGACGAGCACTGGAGCTTTTTCACGTGCTGCTACAACAACACGTACCGCGCGCATCACTCGACGCCCTATCTCAATCTGGAGTTCTTCCGACGGCTCGGTGAGACGCTTCCCGAGCACCTCCTGATGGTGCTTGCCGAGCTCGATGGAAAGCCGATCGCAAGCGCCCTCAATATTTTCTCGCCGCTCGTGCTGTACGGCCGCTACTGGGGCTCGATTGGCCACGTGCCGCTGTTGCATTTCGAGGTCTGCTATTACCAAGCGCTGGAGTTCTGCATAGAACGCGGCATCCGTGTCTTCGAGGGGGGCGCACAAGGCGAACACAAGCTCGCGCGAGGATTCATGCCGAACCCCACGTGGTCGGCGCACTGGTTACGTCATCCGGAGTTCGCAAACGCGGTGGAAAAATTTCTTGCCCGTGAGTCGAAGGGAATCGAGCTCTACGTCGACGAGCTGGCCGAACGGAGCCCGTTCCGGACAAAAAACTAGAAGCGCCTACTTGTTCTTGGGCAAGCCGCAGAGCAGCGCGGCGACTTGGCGAGGGGCCTGGTGCGGCGTCGCCGGCCGAGCCACGGCCGATGTTGCTAGAGCCGGTTTGTAGGGAGAACTGAAAATCGGGTCGACATTCTTCGGGCTCGAAGCTGCGCGGGTCAAGCGATCGCGCTCCCGATCGTCTTGACGCGGCCGGCGCTCCCGCGCCGCGTGATCACGACGGCCGGTCGGCTTGCTCATCATCGAGGGCGCTACACTCAGATCGGGCTCGAATCCCGGAACGATCTTCCTCGGGATGCTGAGCCGGACGGTCTTTTCGATCGCATCGAGCCGTTCATGCTCCTCTGCGCACACCAGCGAGATCGCCTCACCGCTCGCCCCGGCCCGGCCGGTGCGGCCGATGCGGTGGACGTAGTCTTCCGGCACGCCGGGCAGCTCGAAATTCACGACGTGCGGCAGGTCTTCGATGTCCAGACCGCGCGCGGCGACGTCGGTCGCCACCAGCACGCGAACCTTTCCCGATTTGAAGTCGGCGAGCGCCTGAAGCCGTTCCGGCTGGCTCTTGTCGCCATGGATTGCGGAGGTATGAATGCCGTCCCGGTTGAGCTGGTAGGCGAGGCGGTTGGCGCCGATGCGGGTTGAAGTGAAGACCAGCACCTGCCGCAAATCGCGCGACTGCACGAGATACGCGAGCAGCTCGCGCTTGCGCTCGCGCCGGACCGGGTGCGCCACGTGCTGCACCAACTCGGCCGCGGTGTTGAGCCGCGCCACCTGCACGAGCACCGGGTCGTGCAGGAAGGAG
>WNFF01002071.1_pt1 | contig 23055 bp, 20 predicted proteins | sample 5400441 | NCBI WGS metagenome assembly WNFF01 (sample SAMN13153345, study PRJNA577476) | soil metagenome | isolation source: 120 cm saprolite under Douglas fir tree site 2 hole 3 replicate 1 | place: USA:California | collected 2015-04-18
TCGTTCCTGGACCGACGGGCCGAACCCCAACCGGCCCAACCCGGAATATTTGTCGCCAAATTTATACGGAACCATTAATGCCACCGCAGATCGGTCGCTGCCGGAAAGCTCGATCGGCGCGTTTGCCGCGCCGTCATTCCGCCGGATTGGCCTCGGTGCCGGCGGTGGTGCTCGCCCCCGGCTTGCGCCGCTCGACGTACCAGACCGACCAGATCGAGCCCTCGTAGAGCAGCATCAGCGGCAGCGCCAGCGACAGCTGGCTGAGCACATCGGGCGGGGTGAGCACGGCGGCGATCACGAAGGCGCCGACGATGAAGTAGCGCCGCTTCGCCTTGAGCTGCTCGGAGGTGATGATGCCGACGCGGCCGAGCAGCGTCAGGATCACCGGCAGTTGGAAGGCGATGCCGAAGGCGAAGATGAGCTTCATCATCAAGGTCAGGTAATCCTCGACCTTGGGCAGGAGCTCGATCGCGGCCTGACCGGCGTCGGCCGCCTGCTGCATGCTGAGCGAGAAGCGCGCCAGCATCGGCCAGACCAGGAAATAGACGATCAGGGAGCCGAGCAGGAAGAAGATCGGCGTCGCCACCAGATAGGGCAGGAACGCCTGCTTCTCTTGACGATAAAGGCCGGGCGCGACGAACATGTAGATCTGCGTCGCCACGATCGGGAACGAGATGAACGCCCCGCCGAACATCGCGAGCTTGAGCTGCACCACGAAATATTCGAGCAGGCCGGTGTAGATGAACTTGGAATTTTCCGGACCGGCGACCCAGACGTAGGGCCAGGTCAGGACGTTGTAGATGGTCTTGGCGAAGAAGAAGCAGCCGACGAAGGCGACGCCGAAGGCCATGATCGCCTTGATCAGGCGCGAGCGCAGCTCGACCAGGTGCTCGAGCAGCGGCGCCTTGGTCGCCTCGATCTCCTTCTCCTCGTCCTCGCGGCTCATGCGGCCTTGCCCCCCGCATCGCCCTTGCCGGGGTCGGCCCCGGCATCCGCGGGCGCCGTCGGCGAGGCGACGGGCGGGTCCGGGCTCGGCGTGATCGTCGGCTCGGCGCCGGCCGAAGAGCTGCTCGTAGCCGGCGGCGGCGGCGCAGGCTGGTCGGTGGTCGCGACCGGCGCCGCCTCGGGCGGCGGTTGGTCGGTCATCGCGCGCTCGATCTCATGCTGCGTGCCTTCGAGCTCCTTGCGCACGTCGCCGACCGGATCGAAATGGGCGTAGCCCTGCGCCTGCGTGGTCAAGTCGTCGACCTGCTTCTTCAGGTCGGCGAGCTCCGCTTCGCGCATCGCCTCATGGAACTGGTTCTGGAACTCGGAGGCCATGCGGCGCAACTTCGCCGTCCACTGCCCGAGCGTGCGGAGCACTGTCGGCAGTTCCTTCGGCCCGATGAAGATCAGCGCGACGATGCCGATGAGCAGAAGCTCGCCCCAACCGATGTCGAACATGGAAGTGTCAACTCCGAGCGGCGCGCAACAAGGTCACGCGCTCCTGCGCTGGCTCGATCGCGGTGCCGGCGCGCCTGCGTTTGCGCCCGCCCGCCGCCCGGACGCCGCGGCGCTTCCCGTGCTCAGCCGACCTTGCGGGTTTCCGCGGCGGCGGTCGGGGCCGGCTGTTGCTGATGGTCGATGGTCTTGATCGTGTCGGTCTTCGCCGGTTCGGCGTCGGCTTTCTCGTCCTCCGCCAGCCCCTTCTTGAACGACTTGATGCCCTTGGCGAAATCGCCCATCAGCTCGGAAATCTTGCCGCGCCCGCCGAACAGCAGGAGGCCGACGGCCAGGACCAGAATCCAGTGCCAAATGCTCAGTGAACCCATGCGCAAACCCTCCGCCTCGACGGGGCCGCCCGCCCTGCTCGTCTGTCGGCTTTGTCCAGAAACTAGGCTCCGGGCTCGTCAAAAACAAGGACCGCACCGATGCAAAGGCTGCGATCGCCGCGGCCGATCGGCCGAAAATCGCCGCGGAACGCGACCTTCCGCCGCAATTAACCTAAATCGCGCGCGTCAGTCCTTGTCCGTCCGTTCCGGCGGCGGGACGAGGCCGAGATCGAGGTCGTCGGGTTCCAGCGGATCCTCGTCGTCGCGCAAGGCCGGGTCGTCCGACGGCACCGGCACCGAGAAGCCGGGCGGCAGCCGACCGTCGAGCAGCCCGGACCCCTTGAGCTCCTCGAGCCCCGGCAGGTCGCCCACCGCATCGAGCCCGAAATGCGACAGGAATGCCTCGCTGGTGCCATAGGTCACCGGCCTGCCGGGCGCCTTGCGCCGTCCGCGCGGCCGGATCCATCCGGTCTCCAGCAGCACGTCGACCGAGCCCTTCGACGTCGTCACTCCGCGGATCTCCTCGATCTCGGCGCGCGTGACCGGCTGATGATAGGCGATGATCGCGAGCGTCTCGATCGCCGCGCGAGAGAGCTTGCGGGTCTCGACCGTCTCCTTGCTCAGGAGCCAGGAGAGATCGCTCGCGGTCCGGAACGTCCATTTGCCGCCGATCCGCACCAGGTTGACGCCGCGCGCCGCGTATTCCTCCTGCAGGCGCAGCAGCGCCGCGTGCACGTCGATGCCCTGCGGCAGCCGCTCCGCCAGCGATTTCTCGTCGAGCGGCTCGGCCGAGGCGAACAGCATCGCCTCCAGGAGGCGAAGCTCTTGCGCCCGTTCCGCCGCCCGCGCGTCGTCTCGCGCTGCGCTCCCGGGCTCATCGTCGTCGACCGGCGTCACCACCTTCAGCCTCGGCATTGCGTGGGCCCTCCTCTATCCCTGGCCGTCGCCGGGCGCCGCCACGCCCGCCGTATCGGCCGCCCCGTTTCCAGTCTGCTCCCGCTTGCGCACATAGAGCGGCGTGAAGGCGCCCTGCTGGTGCACCTCCATCACTCCCTCGCGCACCATCTCGAGCGTGGAGGCGAAGCTCGATGCGAACACCGTCGGCACCTGCGACGGCTCGACCACGAACGAGATCAGATATTCGTCGAGCCGCGACCAATCCGAGGAGCCGCCGATCAGGCGCTCAAGCGCCTCGCGCGCCTCCGCCAGCGACCAGACCGTTCGCTTGGCGAGCCGCACATGCGCAAGCGCGCTGCGCTGGCGCTGCTGGGCATAGGCGGAGAGCAGGTCGTAGATCGTCGCGGTCCATTGCGGGTGCTTGATATGGGCGATCGGCTCGGGCTGGCCGCGGCGAAACACGTCGCGATCGAGCTGCGCGCGCGCGAACAGGCGCTCGGCCAGCCCGCGAATGGCCTCGAGCCGCTTGAGCCGCAGGGCCAGCGCGCTCGCCATGTCTTCCGCGCTCTGGCCTTCCGGCGCGCTCATGTCCGGCAACAGCAGGCGGGACTTCAGATAGGCGAGCCAGGCCGCCATCACCAGGTAATCGGCCGCGAGCTCCAGGCGCAGCTTGCGCGCCTCCTCGATGAACGCGAGGTATTGATCGGCCAGCGCCAGGATCGAGATCTTGGCGAGATCGACCTTCTGCTGGCGCGCGAGCGCGAGCAGGAGATCGAGCGGGCCTTCGAAGCCCTCGACGTCGACGACCAGGGCCGGATCGCCGGTCGCTCGCTCGGCCGCAAGATCGACTTCGAATTTGATCTCGTCGGGTGTCATCAGCTCGCCCTCTGCCGCGCCGCGGCGGCACCCATGAGCGCTGTCCATTCGGCCCGCACCGCCGCGACGTCGTCGTCCGACACCCGCCGGCGGGCGAGCGCGGCATCCGCACGGGTAGCGGCCTCGCCCGCGAGCGCCGGCACGGCTTCCGCCAGCGCTCGCATCTCGGCGAGCGCGCCGCTGCAATAGAGCACGAGGTCGCAGCCGGCGGCGATCGCCGCCCGCGAGCGCTGTTCGATCGAGCCGGACAAGGCCCCCATGGAAATATCGTCGCTCATCAAGAGGCCGCGAAAGGAGAGCCAGCCCCGAATCACATCCCGGACCAGAGTGACCGAAGTCGTGGCCGGAGCAAGGGCGTCGATCGCCGTGTACACCACATGGGCGGTCATCCCCAATGGCAGATCCCCGAGCGGCCGGAACGCGGCAAAATCGGTCGCCTCGAGGGTCGCGCGGTCGGTCTCGACCACCGGCAGCGCGCTGTGACTGTCGAGCGTGGGCCGGCCATGCCCCGGAATGTGCTTGAGCACCGGCAGCACGCCGCCCGCCAATAGGCCGTCCGCCACCGCCCGCGCGATCCGGGCGACCTTGTCGGCGCTCGTCCCGTAGGCGCGATCGCCGATGACGGCATTGGCGCCGGGAACCGGCACGTCGGCGAGCGGCAGGCAGTCCACGTCGATGCCCACCGCCGCGAGGTCGGCGGCGATCAGGCGGGCGCCGAGATGCGCGGCCTTCGTTCCGACGGCAGGGTCGAAATCGTAAAGCTCGCCATAGGCGGCGCCGGGCGGATAGGCCGGCCAGTGCGGGGGTCCGAGACGCTGCACGCGCCCCCCCTCCTGGTCCACCAGCACGGGCGCCTCGCGGCCGACGGCTTCACGGAAACTTGCCGTCAACCTCGCGACTTGCTCCGGCGTCTCGATGTTGCGCTTGAAGACGATCAGGCCCCACGGCTCGCTCTCGCGCAAAAACGCGCGCTCGGCGGGCGTGAGGATCGTGCCCGCGATGCTGCAGATGAAGGCGCGTGCCGTCATCGACGCGGATTAGCCCCCGCGCGCCGGAAGGGTCAAGCGGATCTCACTCGTTCGGGACCACGCACTGGCCGCCCGCGGCCTTGTAGTTGGCGCAGAACTGAGCTGCTTCGTGGGCCGATGCGAACGGACCGACCGCGGTGCGGTAGAACACGCCCTTCTTGCCCAGATCCGCGCGGCGGATGACCGGCTGCCGGTCGCCCAGCTCGTTCGGGAACTTCGCCTGCAGGCTGCGGAAGGAGGCCAGCGCCTCGGCCTCGCTCTTCTGCGAGGATAGCTGCACGACAAATCCGCCCGTGCTGGCGGTCGCCTCGGTCCGGCTCGGCGGCGGCGCGGTTGCAACCCGCGCCTTGGGCGCCGGCGCCGGCTCGCTCGATTGCGGATCGAGCGAGATCGGACCGCCGGTGCTGCGCGTGGGCGCAGTTCCGGCGCGCGGAGCCGGCGGCGGCGCCGTGCGCGGCGGCGCGGCGGCTGCGGCCGGCGCGCCCGCGGGCCGACCGGCCACGTCGGTTCCATCCGGCCGAATAGTGACGGTGCGGATCTTCTTGGCCTCGGAGGGCTGGGCCGCTCCGGGGGGAGCGGGCGCGACCGGCGCCGGCAGCACCACGCGCGGGGCCGCCTGGGTTCCGAGCTCGCGCACCGCGACCGGCTCCTCCTGCTTCGACACGACCTGTTCCTGGCCGGCATTTGCCAGCCGATCCTGGACCGCCTTGCTCGACTGCGGGTCGCCGGCCGTGGCGGGCACGATCTTGGTCGGCGTCGAGCTGTCGGCCGTGATCACCGGCGGCGGCTGCGTCGAGTCGGGACTGCCGTAATAGCTGCGATAGGCGTAGGCGCCGGCGGTGCCGAGCATGGCGCAACCGATGAGCGCGAGCGCGGTGACGAGCCCGCCCCGACGGCGGGCGCGCGGCGCGTCGTCGTACATCGCGTCTTCCTGCGGCTGCAGCGGGGCGTCGTCGGGGTAATAGCTCTCGACCTGCTCGCCCTCGACGCCGTCGTCACGCCGGTGCTCGCCGGCGGCGAAGTGCGCGTCGTCGTGCGGGCCTTCATAGCCGCGGTCATCCTGAGCATGGGTTTCCGTGGCCGGCGGCAACGGATGGCTGTAATCCTGGCTCGACCGGTGATCCGAGGCATAGGTCGGCTGGTAGGGCGCACCCTGGTGCGATCCATAATTCGCATCATGAGAGCCCTGCTGCGATCCGTAATTCGGATCATGGGAATCGTCCCGCGCGCGGCGCCAGGCATCGTCGGAGCCATAGTGCTGGTCGTAGGACGGCGCGGCGGGCCAGTCGCGCGCCGCGGCGGGAGGCGCCGCCTGCGTCCTCTGCTCGGCCCTCTGCTGGTCTTGACGCTGATTGCTGCGGCCCAATTCCGCAAACGGATCGCTCTGCCCGATCAGACGGGCGAGCTCCGCGAGCGGATCGGATTGGCTCGACCGCGACGGCTCACGCCGGTGCGGATCATTGGAGCGATTGGATCGAAACGTGTTGTCGTCCGCCATACTCATCCCGTTTCCGGTACAGGCGCCGCGCTCGGTCGGTTTCGTGACGGATCCGTCGGGTCCATCTGCCCTAGGGCACCGAGCGAGATCAACGCATCTCCTCAGGCGCCTCGACGCCGAGCAAGTTGAGCCCCGACGCGAGAACGGTGACGACGCCCTGCACCAGTGCGAGGCGTGCCACGGTCATTTGTGGATCATTCTGGATAATGAAGCGTAAATGTGGCGTGTCTTTCCCGCGGTTCCATTGGGCGTGAAAATCGCTAGCGAGGTCATAGAGATAAAAGGCGATCCGGTGCGGCTCGTGGGCGAGCGCGGCGGCCTCGACGAGGCGCGGATAAAGCGCGAGCCGCCGCATCAGGGAAAGCTCGCCGGTATCGTCGAGCCGTTCGAGCGGTGCCGCCGCGAGCGCGGCGGCGCGCGTCGCGCCCCCGCCCGGCAGGTCGGGAGCGACCTCGCGCGCGTTCCGAAAGACCGACTGCCCGCGGGCATGGCCGTATTGCACGTAGAACACCGGATTGTCGCGGGACTGCTCGATCACCTTGGCGAGGTCAAAATCGAGCACGGCGTCGTTCTTGCGGTAGAGCATCATGAACCGCACGGCGTCCCGGCCGACCTCGTCCACCAGGTCACGCAACGTCACGAACTCCCCGGCCCGCTTCGACATTTTCACCGGCTCGCCGCCGCGCAACAGCTTCACCAGCTGCACGATCCTGACGTCGAGCTCGGCGACCTCGGCCTTGGTGATCGCCCGCACCGCCTTCACCGCCGCCTGCATCCGCTTGACGTAGCCGCCGTGGTCGGCGCCCCACACGTCGATCATGGCGGCGAAGCCGCGATCGACCTTGTTCTTGTGATAGGCGATGTCGGAGGCGAAATAAGTGTAGCTGCCGTCCGACTTCTTGAGCGGCCGGTCGACGTCGTCGCCGAAGTCGGTGGCGCGAAACAGCGTCTGCTCGCGATCCTCCCAGTCCTCGATCGGGGCGCCCTTGGGCGGCGGCAGGCGGCCCTGGTAGACGTAGCCGGCGCGCTCGAGCGCGGCGATGGTCTCGCCCACCTCGTCGCGCGGCCCTTCGATCAGCGAGCGCTCGGAAAAGAACACGTCCTGCGCGACGTTCAGCGCCATGAGGTCGCCGCGGATCTCCTCCATCATCATGGCCACAGCCCGGTCGCGGACCACCGGCAGCCATTCCGCCTCCGGCTTGTCCTTCAGGCTCGCGCCGTAGTCGGCGGCGAGCCGCTCCCCCACCGGCTTGAGATAGCCGCCGGGATAGAAGCCTTCCGGGATCGCGCCGATCGCCTCGCCGAGCGCCTCGCGGTAGCGCAGGAAGGCGGAGCGGGCGAGCACGTCGACCTGGGCGCCGGCATCGTTGATGTAGTATTCGCGCGTGACCTCGAAGCCGGCGAAGGCCAGGAGATTGGCGAGCGCGTCGCCGAACACGGCGCCGCGGCAATGGCCGACATGCACCGGACCGGTGGGATTGGCCGACACGTATTCGACGTTCACGCGAGTGCCCTGCCCTACCGCGCTTCGCCCGTAACCGGCGCCGGCTTCGAGCACCGCGCGCAAGGCACCGATCCAAGCCGCCGGCTTGAGCGTCAGATTGATGAAGCCCGGTCCCGCCACCTCGACCTTTGCCATCAGCGGGTCGGCGCGAAGCTTCTCGGCGATGGCCTGGGCGAGCTCGCGCGGCTTCGTGCCGGCGTCCTTCGCCAGCACCATGGCCGCATTGGTCGCCATGTCGCCATGCGCGGCCTCGCGCGGCGGCTCGACCACGATGCGGGACTGATCGGCGCCGGTCGGCAGCAGCCCGTCCGCGATCAGCGCGCAATTGGCCGCGCGGACCTTGTCGAGCACGGCGGCGAAGATATTCTGGTCGCTCATGGGCTGCGCTTCATCGGGCCGCGCCGCGTAACGCAATTCCCCGTCGAGCAATCCCGTAGGGTGGGCAACGGCGCGACACAGGACGTTACCGCGTGGGCAAAATCGCACGCGCCCACAGCCCGTCGAAAGACGGGCGTAAACGCCCTTATGGCCCCACGCGTCAACGATTCGGCATGCGATTTTGCCCACCCTACGGCCGCGTCTCGTTCGGGCCGCGCCGGGTAGCCCAATTTCCCCGGCAAGTCAAAGCGCAGGCGCGCGGCCTTCAACCATGCCGGCAAGCGGGCGACGTTCGCACGAGCGTCGACGCCATCCCGCCGAGAGCATGGGACAGCGCTACCGCAATTCCGGCGTCGAATGAAACAACCTTGCGTGCTCGATGAGCGCATAGCGGTCGGTCATTCCGGCGATGAAATCGGCGATGCGGCGCAGGCGCGAGGCCTCGTCGCCGGCGTCCGCGCACTCGACCCAATCCGCCGGATTGGCCGCCGGAGCGGCGGCATAGCGGGCAAAGAGCTCGCAGACGACACGCTCGGCATCGCCCATGATGCGCATCACGCGGGGATGCCGGTACATGCGCGGGTAGAGGAAATCCTTGATCGCCCGGTCGGTCTCCGCCATGGCCGGCGAGAACGCTCCGACCGGCCCGCCCCCGTGTCGCACGTCGTCGGCCGCGCCCGGCCCGAGCGCCGCGAGGCGCTTGCCGGTCTCGCCGACGACGTCCTCGATCATCTGCGTGATCAGGCGGCGGATGAGCTCGTGCACCAGCCGTCCGGAATCGAGCCCGGGATGGCGGCCGCGGATGTCGCGCACGAGCTCGCGGATCGGCGGCACTTCGCCGAGATCGTCGAGGGCGAACAACGCGGCCCGCAATCCGTCGTCGATGTCGTGGGCGTCGTAGGCGATGTCGTCGGCGATGGCGGCGAGCTGGGCCTCCGCGCTGGCGAAGCTCCAAAGCTCCAGATCGCGGAGCTTGGCGCCATCCCCGTAGGCGCTGATCGCTTCCGGCAGCCCGCGGTCGCGATAGCGGCCGATCGGGTTGCCGGCACGATCGGTGAGCGGCCCGTTGTGCTTGACCAGGCCTTCCAGCGTCTCCCAGGAGAGATTGAGCCCGTCGAACGCGGGATAGCGCCGCTCGAGCGCGGTCACCACCCGCAGCGTCTGCGCGTTGTGATCGAAGCCGCCGCATCGGGCGAGGCAGCGGTCGAGCGCGCGCTCGCCGGCGTGGCCGAACGGCGGGTGGCCGAGATCGTGGGCGAGCGCGAGCGCCTCGGCCAGATCCTCGTCGAGCCCGAGCGAGCGAGCGAGCGAGCGCGCGATCTGGGTCACCTCCAGCGTGTGGGTGAGCCGGGTGCGGAAATGATCGCCCTCGTGGAACACGAAGACCTGGGTCTTGTGGGCGAGCCGGCGAAACGCGCTGGCATGAATGATGCGGTCGCAATCGCGCCGGAAAGCGTTGCGGGTCGGGCTCGCCGGCTCCGGATGGAGCCGGCCGCGGCTGCGGCCCGGATCCGACGCATAACGGGCACGCGTGACGGCCGCCGCGATCGCCATGGCGGACCCTTCGATTGAGCGTGTTGACCAAAGCCCTGCGGGCACTTAACTATCGGTCAGGCCCCCTGGCAATCACGGATTGCGGATGGAGAACGAGATCACCGTCACCGAACGGGCGGCGCGCCGGATCGGAGAGATTTTGCGCCGCGAGCCCGCGGGCACCATGCTGCGCGTGAGCGTGGAAGGGGGCGGCTGCTCGGGCTTCCAGTACAAGTTCGACGTGGAACGCTCGCAGGCGGCCGACGACATCGTGATCACGCGCGACGGCGCAACCGTATTGATCGACCGGATTTCGCTCGGCTACCTCGCCGGGTCCGAGATCGACTTCGTCGACGATCTGATCGGCGCCGCGTTCCGCGTCAACAATCCGAAGGCGACCGCCTCCTGCGGCTGCGGCACGAGCTTCTCGCTGTAGCGCTTTTCGCCGTAGGTTGGGTCGAGCTCTTGCGAGACCCAACGCCGATGGGCCGTGAGATGTTGGGTCTCGCGCAAGCGCTCGACCCAACCTACGAAGACCTACGAACCCCGCACTCGACCCAACGAACTGATCACTCCGCCGCGACGGCGGTGGGCCGCGACGGCTCGACCTCCTCGAGCTGCGGCTCGAGCCGGTATTTGAGCATGCGGTCGATGCGGTCGAGATAGACGTAGACGACCGGCGTGATGAACAGCGTGAGCAGCTGCGAGACGCACAGGCCGCCGACCACGGCGACGCCGAGCGGCTGACGCAGCTCGGCGCCCTCGCCCGAGCCCAGCGCGATCGGCAGCGCCCCGAAGATCGCCGCGAAGGTCGTCATCATGATCGGACGGAAGCGCAACAGCGCGGCCTCGCGGATCGCGGCCTCGGCCGAGAGTCCGACGCGCCGGCGCTCGATGGCGAAGTCGACCATCATGATCGCGTTCTTCTTGACGATGCCGACCAGCATGACGACGCCGATCATGGCGATCACCGACAGTTCCATGCGGAACAGAATCAAAGTCAGCAGCGCGCCGATGCCGGCCGAGGGCAGACCCGAAATGATCGTGATCGGATGGATGAAGCTTTCGTAGAGGATGCCGAGCACGACATAGGCGGCGAAGATCGCCGCCAGGACGAGGAGGCCCTGGCCGCGCAACGCTTCCTCAAAGACCTGGGCGGTGCCCTGGAATCCGGTCGAGATCGTCGCCGGCAGGTTCGATTCGCGCTCGATCTTATGGATGGCCGAAGCCGCATCGCCGAGCGAATATCCCGGGGCCAGGTTGAACGAGATGGTGACCGCAGGCTGCTGGCCCTGGTGGTTGACGAGCAGCGGCCCGACTGTTGCCACCGGCTTGGTCACCGCGGAAAGCGGGATCGATTGTCCCGAGGGAATCCCGTTTCCGGACACGCCCGCGCCCGGCCCCGTCGCGGTTACGTTGGTCTTCACAAAGATATGCGAGAGGCTTGAAACGTCGGCCCGGTATTCAGGCAGGGCCTCGAGGATGACCTGGTAGTCGTTGGTCTGAGTGTAGATGGTCCCCACCTGGCGCGCGCCGAAGGCATTGTACAATTCCTGTCGTATTTGATCGACGGTGACCCCGTAGGCGGCTGCCTTTTCGCGGTCGACCTCGATCATGACCTGCGGGTTGGTCACGTAAAGATCGGTGGTGACGTCCTGCAGCCCCGGCAGCTCGGCGATCTTGTCGCGCAGCTCGGATGCGAGCCGGTACAGCGCGTCGGTATCGCTCGATTGCAGCGTGTACTGGTACTGGCTCTTGAGGATCTTCCCGCCGATATTGATGTTCTGGATCATCTGGAAGAACATGGCCATGCCGGGGACGCCACTCGTCTCTCGACGTAATCTCTGGATGACCTCGTTCAGCCGGCCGCGTTCCGACTTCGGCTTCAGGGCGACGAGCATGCGGCCCTGGTTGGCCGTCGAATTGGGTCCGCCGACGCCGACGGTCGAATTCACGTAGAGCACCGCTTTATCGGCGCGGATGATCTCGGCCATCTTGCGCTGGCGCTCGACCATGGCGGCGAAGGAAACGTCCGACTGCGCCTCGGTGATGGCCAGCATGTAGCCGGTATCCTCATTGGGAAAGAAGCCCTTGGGGATGAGGATGTAGAGCCAGACCGTGCCGATGATGGTCGCGAAGGTGGCCGCCAGCGTGATCGCCTTGTACCTGATCACCTTGTCGAGCGCCCATTCGTATGACCTGAGCCAGGCGAGGAAGAGGCGCTCGAAGAGGCGCAGGATGAAGATTTCCTTCCTGTCCTCTTCGTGATGACCGCGCAGCACGCGCGCGCACAGCATCGGCGTGAGCGTCAGCGAGACGAATCCGGAAATCACGATCGCGACGGAGATCGTCACCGCGAATTCGCGGAACACGCGGCCGACCATGCCGCCCATCAGCAGCACCGGGATGAACACGGCGATCAGCGAGAACGTGATCGAGATGATGGTGAAGCCGATCTCGCGCGCGCCCTTGAGCGCGGCCTCGAACGGCCGCATCCCGCCCTCGATGTGGCGCACGATGTTCTCGAGCATGACGATGGCGTCGTCGACCACGAAGCCGACCGACAGCGTCAGCGCCAGCAGCGTCATGTTGTTGATGGAGAATCCGAATGCGTACATCGCCGCGCAGGTGCCGACGAGTGAGATGGGCACCGCGAGGCCCGGAATGATCGTGGCCGACGCCGAGCGCAGGAACAGGAAGATGACGAGGATGACGAGGCCAAAGGCAATCGCCAGGGTCTCCTGAACGTCCGCGACCGCCTGTCGGATCGAGATCGATCGGTCGAGCAGCGTCTCCATTCGGATCGAGGCCGGCACCTGGGCGCGGAACTGCGGCAGCTTGGCCCGCACCGCGTCGACCACGGCGACCGTGTTGGCGTCGGGTTGCCGCTGGATCGCGAGCACAACGGCGCGCTCGTTGTTGAACCAGCTCGCGATTTTGTCGTTCTCGACGCTGTCGATGATGCGGGCGATTTCGTTGAGCTTGACCGGGGCGCCGTTGCGCCATGCGGCAACGACGTCGCGGTAATCGGCCGCGTGCCGGATCGCTCCGGAGGCGAGCAGGGTGACGTCGCGGTCGGGGCCCGACAACGTTCCGACCGGAGTATTCGAATTCGCCTTTGTCAGGACGCTACGGATATCGTCGAGCGAGATGTTGCGCGCCGCCACCGCAACCGGATCGACCTGAACGCGGACGGCGAACTTCTGCGCTCCGTAAACCAGCACCTGAGCCACGCCGGCCAGCTGCGAGATCTGTTGCGCGATCAGGGTCTCGCCGTACTCGTCCACGGTCGACATCGGCAGCGTCGGCGAAATCAGGCTGATGAACAGGACCGGGAAGTCGCCCGGATTGACCTTCCGGAAGAACGGCGGCGTCGTCATCTCGACCGGCAGCCGTCGCGCGGCGACCGCCAGCGCGGTCTGCACGTCGAGCGCGGCGCCGTCGATGTCGCGGTTGAGATCGAACTGGATGGTGATCTGGGTCTGCCCAAGCGTCGACTGCGACGTCATCGACGAAATGCCGGCAATCGTGGAGAACTGCCGCTCGATCGGGCCGGCGACCGAGGCCGCCATCGTCTCGGGGCTCGCTCCAGGCAGTGTCGCAGTGACCTGGATGGTGGGGAAATCCACCCGCGGCAGCGCGGCGACCGGGAGCAGCCGGTAGGCGAAAATGCCGAACACGACGATCGAAACGGTGATGAGTGTGGTCAGGACCGGCCGACGGATGCAGGTTTCGGACATCGTCATGTCACGAGCTGACCTTCTTGCGCTGCGTCACTCGGGTTCCGTTCGAAAGGAGAAGCTGGCCGTCGGTTACTACCACCTCCCCTTCGGCAACCCCCGACTCGATGACGGATACGCCGTCAACCGTGCGCTCCACCTTGACCGGACGAACGGTCGCCACATCGTCCTTCACCACGAACACGAAGGTACCCGTTTGACTGAGCTGGAGAGCGGTCGCCGGAACGGTGACCGCGTCCTCGATTCGCAAGGTCAACTGCGTGCTCACGAGCGTGCCCGGCCAGAGCACCTCGTCCTCGTTCGGCATGGTCGCCCGGATGGTCACCATGCCGGTCGCGAGATCGACCATGTTCTCGATCATCGTGACCTGGCCGGAGGCGCGCGCGCCAGTTCCGGGAACGATTGCCTCCAGCGTCGCCGTCTCGGCGGCGAGCGCCTGTCGAACATCCGCCAGGCGGCCCTGAGGAACGGTGAAGGACACGTAGATCGGCGCCGTCTGGTTGACGGTGGCGAGCGCGGGGAGATCCGCTTGCCGAACGAAATTGCCGACCTTGACCGCTGCCATGCTGGCGCGACCGGAGATCGGGGCGCGAATGCTGCAATAGCTCAGCTGAATATTGAGATTTTCGAGCTGCCCGGTGTTGGAGGCGACCGAAGCGCGGTAGATATTGACCTGCGTCATCGCGTTGTTGAGGGTGACCTGGGTAGTGGCGCTCTTGGCGTAGAGCTCGGTGTAGCGCGCAACGTCGCGCTCGGCCTGCTCGAGGTTCGCCTTCGCACCGTCGAGTATTCCCTGCACCTGCTTGATCTGCGCCTCGATCGCGCGGCCGTCGAGCGTAAACAGGAGATCGCCTCGCCGCACCATCGCGCCGTCGCGGAAATGCACGCCCACGATCTCCGAATCGATGCGCGGCTTGATCGCGACACTGGCGATCGGAGTGACGCTGCCGAGCGCCTCGACACGAACCGGGACGGTTTTCTTCACCGCGGTCGCGACCTCGACCGGTGCCGCCCGCGGCGCGGCCTCCCGTTGCGACTGCGCGACCGCGCCGCCCGACCACAATCCGCCGCGTATCGCCGCGACAATGCCGATTGCCGCAAGCGCCGCGACCCCCCCGAGCACCAGCGTGCGTTTCTTCATTACCTCGTTACAATGCCGAGCGAAGCCGCCCGGGCGCCGCTCGGCCTCCCTTTCGATCCCGGCGCCCCGCCCGCGACGATTCTACCTAGTATGCCAAGCGTCCCTTCTAACATATCCATGCTAACGGTACATCATTCCCGGGCGCTTACTGTCTAAAAAAGGCGTAACTTTCGGCAGAAACGCCCATCCTTGACACCAACACCATCGCCCCACCGCCGCGTCCCCGCGTCTCGCACGAAGTTGAATTCGACCGCCGTAAACAACATCGCTGCCGGCCATGCGCATCGCCACCTGGAACGTCAATTCCATCAAGCAGAGAATGGACAACCTGACCGCTTGGCTCGCCGAGCGGCAGCCCGAGATCGTCTGCCTGCAGGAAACCAAGTGCGTCGACGACGCCTTCCCGCGCGAGCCGCTGGAGGCCCTCGGTTACAATGTTGCGGTGCACGGCCAGAAGGCCTTCAACGGGGTGGCGATGTTGTCGAAATTTCCGTTCGACGAGGTGACGCCGCGCCTTCCCGGGGACGACTTCGACGACCATGCCCGGTTTCTCGAGACGGTGGTGTCGACGGGGCGCGGCGCGCTGCGGCTGGCCTCCATCTATCTGCCCAACGGCAATCCCCCGGACAGCGACAAATATTCGTACAAGATCAATTGGATGGACCGGCTCATTCACTACGCACGCGAACGCCTGCCGCTGGAGGAGCCGTTGGTCCTGGCTGGCGACTTCAACGTCATCCCGTCGGCGCTCGACGCCCGAAACCCGGACCGCTGGCTGGGCGACGCGCTCTACCTGCCGCGCACGCGCGCGAAATTCCGCGCGCTTTGCCACCTCGGACTGACCGACGCGGTGCGCGCCGGACATGACGGTCCGGGTCCCTACTCGTTCTGGGATTACCAAGCCGGTGCCTGGCAGAAAAACGACGGGATTCGCATCGACCACCTGCTCTTGTCTCCGCAGGCGGCCGACCGGCTGGTTGCGGCCGGCGTCGACAAGCATGTGCGCGGCTGGGAAAAGCCCTCCGACCACGTCCCGGTTTGGGCGGAGCTCGAGATCAACGCTGCTTGAAGAAGCTGTCGAGCATGCTCCAGGGCAGCTTGTAGTTCACGCCGAGGCGGACGATGTGATCGTCGGGACGGGCGTTCTGGTTGATCGCCACGCTGGGCGCCGGGGTGAAGTAGGATTTGTCCTGAAGCCCGACGTAGAGATATTCGATCTTCGCCGTCCAGTCCGTGGTGAGCTTGACCTCGACGCCGCCGCCGGCGGTCCAGCCCAGGTGCCAATGCTGCTCCGACAGCGCAAGGCCCGGGATGCTGCTCGCCACGTTGCCGAGCGCGCCGCCGGCCGTGGCGTAGAGCAACCAGTTGTCCTGCGCGTAGCCGACCCGGCCGCGGAACGTCGAAAGCCAGCGATCCTTCACGTCGTTGCTGAAGGCACTGTTGGCCGGGAATTCGAATGCTCGCCTGCCGCTCGCCGAGGTATCGCCCTCGTAGCCGAGCACGACGTTGCCTTTTTGAAAGTTGAACCCGGAGGTGATCCCGAAGCTGCCGAGATCCGGGCGCGAGGTCGGATCGGCCCCGATCGCGTTATTGGGCACGACCGCGCTGCCCCCGGCGCTGCCGCCCCAGCCCGCGGTATAGGAGCCGCTCCAGGCAGCTACCGGTTCAAGTGGCGCCTTGTAGATCGGCTCGACGCCGAGATCAGTCGCCGCGGCCGGCGCCAGCGTCGCCAGCACGAATCCCAAGGCCGCCGTGCTCACGCACAGCCCATACTTCATAAACGACCCTCGCCTGGGCGCATTTCGCATTGCGACTAGAGATACGCCCGCTCTGGATTCGGGTCTATGAAAACGGGCCGGTGCAACGTCGATTTTGGGCGACTGTGGCAATGGCGCCACAGGTCGGTCACTCGCGGCGATCTTTCAGCCAATCTTCCAGGTACTTATGCGCCATTGCTCGATCCTCGTCCGGAGCGGCGCTGTCCTTGGCGACGATAAGCCAGAACAGGCCACGCCCGGCCTGCCGCGACACCTCTTCGCCTTTGAACAGCATGCTGCCGAGCAAAGCCTGCGCCCGGTGGTCGCCCTTGTTGGCGGCAAGGCGCAGCCAGCGCGCCGCCTGGATGGCATCCTTCGGCGCCCCCTTGCCGATGAGGTAGAGCCGGCCGAGATAATATTGGGCTTCCGGATCGGCGAAATAGGACGCGGCGTAACGGAACATTTCGTGCGCCACATTGGCGTTGGGCTTCAGCGTTCCGGGGATGCCTTCGAGGTGATAGAGGCCGAGCGTCACGAAGGCGTTGGCAACGAACCGGGCGTTGGGCGTGTGCGCGCTGTCGTCGCCATGGGACGAGGTGAGACGGCGGAACAGCTCGTAAGCCCGCGGCTTGTTGACCTTGACGCCGTCACCATCGGCATACATCCGCCCGAGCTTCCAGAGCGCGCCGGGCACGCCCTGCTCGGCCGCGTATTCGAGCTCCATCACGGCTTGGTCGGTCTTGCCCTGGCGGAGCGCCTGGGTGCCGGAGCGGAACGCCTCCTGCGGGGTCGGCGGGACCACCGTCGGCGGCGCCATGGTGAGCGGTGCTACCGGCACGGCCGCGAGCGGCGTGGCGCTGCCGAGGGAATTGACGGGGGAACTGGCACCCGGGCTCGGCAGCGGCACGGCGACCGTCGTTCCTTCGGTGCGCGTGCCGTCGAAGCTCACTGCCGGCGACAAGCCGAAAATGAGGGCGAGCAGGCCGAGGCTCACGACCGCATCAGATGTCCGCATAACACGCCTTCTCGGCTGCACCGCCGGGATGGGTCACCGCGCCATCGCGCGCCGACCCGACCTGCTGGGCGTATTTCCACAAATATCCTGAGGTGAATTCGGGTTTGCGCGGCTTCCACGCCTTGGCGCGCGCCTCGAGCTCAGCCTTGCCGAGCTTGACCTCGAGGCTGCCTTTCACGGCGTCCAAGGTGATGATGTCGCCGTCGCGAACGAGCGCGATCGGACCGCCGACGGCGGCCTCGGGACCGACATGGCCGACGCAGAAGCCGCGGGTCGCTCCGGAGAAGCGCCCGTCAGTGATCAGCGCCACCTTCCCGCCCATGCCCTGCCCGTAAAGGGCGGCGGTGGTCGCCAGCATCTCCCGCATCCCGGGCCCGCCTTTGGGCCCTTCGTAACGGATCACGAGCACTTCGCCTTCCCTGTACTTCTTTTTCTTGACGGCGTCGAAGCACGCTTCCTCCCCGTCAAAGCAGCGCGCCGGGCCGGTAAACTTCAAGTCCGCCATCCCAGCAACCTTAACGATCGCGCCCTCCGGCGCGAGGTTGCCCTTGAGCCCGACGACGCCACCGTTGGCGGATAGCGGCTTGTCGGCGGGACGGACCACGTCCTGGTCCTTGTTCCACTTCACCCGCTTGAGGTTCTCCGCGACCGTACGCCCCGTCACGGTCAGGCACTCACCGTGGAGATACCCGTGGTCGAGCAGCGTCCTCATCAGCAGCGGAACGCCGCCAGCCTCGAACATATCTTTGGCGACATAACGGCCGCCCGGTTTCAAATCCGCGATATATGGTGTCCTTTTGAAGACCTCGGCGACATCGAAGAGATCGAAGCGCAAGCCGCATTCGTGCGCGATCGCCGGCAGGTGCAGCGCAGCATTGGTCGAGCCGCCCGTGGCCGACACGACCGTGGCCGCGTTCTCGAGCGCCTTGCGGGTGACGAGGTCGCGCGGACGGATGCCCGCCTTGATCAGGTCGAGGATCTGCTCGCCGGCGGTCATGCAGAACGCGTCGCGGATCTCGTAGGGCGCGGGCGCCCCGGCCGAATAGGGCAATGCGAGCCCGATCGCCTCGGACACCGTCGCCATGGTGTTGGCGGTGAACTGCGCCCCGCAGGCGCCGGCCGACGGGCAGGCGTTCTGCTCGAGCGTCTCGAGATCGGCATCCGACATCTCCCCGACCGAATGCTTGCCGACCGCCTCGAACACGTCTTGCACGGTGACCGGCTTGCCTTTGAAGGTGCCGGGCAGGATCGAGCCGCCATAGATGAAGATCGACGGCACGTTGAGCCGACACATCGCCATCATCATTCCCGGTTGCGACTTGTCGCAGCCGGCGACCCCGACCAACGCGTCATAGGCGTGGCCGCGCACGGTCAGCTCGATGGAATCGGCGATCACCTCGCGCGACGGCAGCGAGGACTTCATGCCCTCGTGGCCCATGGCGATGCCGTCGGTGACGGTGATGGTGCAGAACTCGCGCGGCGTGCCGCCGGCGGCGGCGACGCCCTGCTTCACTGCCCGCGCCTGGCGCATCAACGCGATGTTGCAGGGGGCGGCCTCGTTCCAGCAGGTCGCGACGCCGACGAACGGCTGGTGGATCTGCTCGCGCGTGAGCCCCATTGCGTAATAGAACGAGCGGTGCGGCGCGCGCTCGGGCCCCTCGGTCGCATGCCGGCTGGGCAGCTTTCCCTTGAGATTGGCCTTGGCGTCCATCGCCCCTTGTCCCGTTCTCCTACCCTCGCGCCTGCGTGCGGGGACCGACCGGAGGTCTTCGGCCATCGGTCTCGGGGCGCGGTATGGCCAAATCGCGGCGCGGCCGGGTCGGATTCCCGCCAGCATGTCAATGTTTTAGCTCTGTTGCAGCAAGGCAACAGGTTTAACGCTCGGTTAATAAAATATGTCACACCTTGGCCACGGGAGAGTCTTGTTTTCGCAAAATAGCGCAGCCCGCTACCCCTCCCGCCCCTTCCCCGCCGGCGCGGGTAAATTTGCAGGCGCCGATCAGAATTCGGGATCGAAGCCGAGCTCGGCGCGCGCCTTGCCGATCGCCACCACCCCGTCGTCGTCCGCGACATTGTAGATGCCGGGCGCGCCGCGGCTGACCGCGAGCAGCGCGGCGTGCGCGGCCGCGTCGACGTGCAGCGCCGGCTTGCGCGTCGGCGTTTGCGACCAGGTGCCGGGTCCGTAGAGCAGACCGTAACGCAGCACGATCGCCTCGATGCCCGGCGCGGCGAGGACTTGTTGCTCCATGTCGGCCGCGCCTTTGACCGTCACCGCACGCGCCGGGTCGGCCAGATTCAAGGGATCGGTCTCGGGATGCGGCTCGCCGCCTGCCGCATAGGCAAACGCGATGCTCTGCACGATGAACCGGCGCGCGCCCGCCGGCCGAGGGCCGGCGGCCTGCGCCGCCGCGATCAGGTTGCGGGTACCTTCGGTGCGGATGCGGGCATTCCTGCCGTAGGACGCGGTGATCCGCGCCGCGTCGAACTCGCGCGGCAGATCGGTGAGCTGGTGGATCACGACGTCGGGCGCCGCGGCGCAAACCGCGGCGGTCACGGCCTGCGGGTCGAATATGTCGAGCACCGCGGGCGTGACCCCGGCGCGCGCCAGCTCCCGGCCGGTCTCGGCCGAGCGCGTCGTGCCGGTGACCTGATGCCCGGCGCGGACGAGGAGCGGATGCAGCCGCCGGCCGATAGCGCCCGCGGCGCCGGCCAAGAATACTCTCATGGCTCTATGCTAGGCCGTCCCTTCGCTCGCAGTCGACCCGTCGCGATGCCCATTCGTCTCCGTCGCAGCTTCTTCTCCCGCAGCGTGCACGCGGTGGCGCCCGACCTGATCGGAGCCACGCTCCTGTTCAATGGCGTCGGCGGCATCATCGTCGAGGTCGAGGCCTATCACCATACCGACCCCGCGGCGCACTCGTTCGGCGGGCGCACCGAGCGCAATGCCGTCATGTTCGGTCCGCCCGGCTACGCCTACGTCTATCGCTCCTACGGCATCCACTGGTGCCTCAACTTCGTGTGCGAGCCGGAAGGCTCGGCGAGCGCGGTGCTGATCCGGGCGCTCGAGCCGACGCGAGGCGTCGCGGCGATGCGCCGCCGCCGCGGCGTCGAGAACGAGCGGCTGTTGTGCTCCGGGCCCGGACGCGTGGGCGAGGCGCTCGGCATCACCGCCGCGCATTACGGCCTTGCGCTCGATCGGCCGCCGTTCGAGCTCATTGCGCGCCCGCACGAGGTCGAGCTTGCGGTCGGTCCGCGCATCGGGATCAGCAAGGCCACGGATCATCCCTGGCGCTACGGCCTCAAGGGCTCGCGTTTCCTGAGCAAGCCGTTCCGGGGCTGATCGCGTGCATTTGCCTCGAGCTGTCGCTCGGGCGCGGATCGAGATCGGGTGATCATTCCACGCCGGGCGCAAACAGCTCGCCGGCATCGACCGCGCGCGGCGAGAGCCCCTGCTCGTGGACATAGCGGCCGATGGCCTCGAAGGTCGGCCGGTTCGGCTCGAGCCCATAGGCCCAGAAATCCCGGCCGAGCACCCGCCAGGCTTCCTCGACGTGGTCGATGAGCCAGGGCAGCGCCACGCGCAGCGCATCGGTGTCGTAGAGCCCATCGACCGCGAGATCGCGCGCCTCCACGAACGCGCGGTAAATGCTTTTCGCCGCCCACGGATGCGCGCGATGGACGTCCTCGCGCAGCACCACGGTGTGCATGATCGGAAAAACTCCGGTGCGGCGGTAATAGTCCTGCTCCGCCGCCTTGTAGGCCGGAAACAGGCGCACGATCGACGGGGAGCCTTCGAGAAAGAGCTTCGGAATATAGAGCGAGAGCAGCGCGTCGAGCTCGCCGGCAGCGAGCATCTGCTCGAGCGTCTGCCGGCCGGACAGGAACTCGAGCCGGATGTCGCTCGGCAGATTCAGCGGGATCAGCGGCGGCTCGACGAAGCTGTTGAGCCCGCCCATGAACCAGTGCATGTCGCTCGCCTTCACGCCGTAGTCGTGCTGCAACATGCCGCGCATGAAGACGAGGCCGGTCGAGCTCCACTGCGAGGTGCCGACGCGCTTGCCCTTGAGATCCTGCGGCGCCGCGATGCCGGCGCCGGGGCGCACGTAGATGCAGGAGTGACGGAAGATTTTCGAGAGCGCGACCGGCACCGCCACGAACGGACACTGGCCGCGGCCCTTGAGCGCGGTATAGGACGCGAGCGACAGCTCGGAGACCTGGAACTCCCGGTGCTCGAGCATGCGCTGGAACATCTGGCGCGGACGCAGAATCCGGATGTCGAGATCGATGCCCTCGGGCTTGACGCGCCCGTCGATCAGCGGGCGGGTTCGGTCGTAGTCCCAGCAAGCGAGCGTGAGCTTGAGGTCGGCCATGGTGCGGGGCAGTCTACACGGCACCGGGCCGGAAGCGGATCGTTGCCGGCACGAGCAGGATCGGCAGCGCGGAGAGCACGATCGGAAGGAAGGCGAAACGCGCGGCTCCGCCCAGGTCCCAGGCCGCGCCGCTGAGCACCGATATCACCAGCGCTTCGCTGTAGCTGATGGTGAACATCGCCCCCGACAGGCGCGCGAGATTGCCGGGCGCGCCCAGGAGCGGCGGCAGTGCGAGGGCGAACGTAAATACCACCGCGCCGAAGAAGCCGAGCCAGAAGGCGAAAAAGACCGTCCATGCGCTCGCCGTGGCGACGATGCCGATTAGGCACACGATGATCAGGGTGCCCGAGGCGATGATCGGGTAGGCCCGGCGCTCGAGCCTGCCGGCGAGCGCGAGCAGCGCGAACGATGCCGGCAACTGGCCGAAATTGAGCGCGGTCAGCGCGGCGCCGATCAGGTCGGCCCGGCCGGCGCCGGTGAGATGGCCGGGGAGAAAGGCGTTGGTGCTGAAATAGGTGCTGTTGACGCTGCCGAACAGGATGCCGATCTGCCAGACCAGCTTGTCGCCCCAGTCGGGCCACCAGCCCAAGCCCGCCACGGGCGCAGCGGAAGTGGTCGCCTTCGAGCGCGGAGCGAGCGCGACGGCAAGGAGCGCGATCAACACCAGCGGAAGGCCCCAGACCACGAGGCCCCAGCGCCAGGAGCCGCCGGTGAGCGGCAGGACGAGCGGGATCGTCAACATCACCGCCAGCGTCTCGCCGACCAGCAGCCCGTTGGTGAAGACCGCGGTGCCGAACGTCAGCCGACGCGGCAGCCATTGCCGCACCAAGAGCGGCAGCGCCGGCTGCATGATGGCAATGCCGGCGCTCATCACGACAGTGGCGGCATAGAGCGCCAGCACGTCGAAGGCGGCGCCGCGCAGGCCGGACGCGATGCCCGCGACAACGAGCCCCGTCGCCAGCGTCGCAAGCGCGCCGAAGCGCGCGATCAGGAGCGATGCCGGCAAGGCCGCCATGGCGAACAGGATCACCGGCAGCCCCGAGAGAATGCCGATTTCGGTCCCGGAGAGGTACAGATCGGCTTGAATGAGCGCGATCACCGGCGGCACCGCCAGGAGGGTCAGCCGCAAGCCCACGCCGGCGAGCCAGAGCAGGCCGACCGCAACCCAAAATTCCCGCATGGGTTATGCCGCGCCCGCGAGCCGCCCGAGCGCCTCGGCGATCTTGGCGCGGCGCAGCGTGGCCTCCTCGCGCTTCTCGCGCTCGCCCTCGACCACCTCCTCGGGCGCGCGCCGCACGAAGTCGGCATTGGCGAGCTTGGCGTCGATGCGGGAAATGTCGGAATCGACCCGCGCGATCTCCTTCTCGAGCCGCGCCTTCTCGGCGGCGAAATCGATCACCCCCGAGAGCGGCAACGCGGCGATCTCGCCGCGCACCACGAGCTGCACCGAGCCCGGCGGCGCGCTCGCCGCCAGCGAAAGGTCGGAAAGGCGGGCGAGCCGCCGAAT
>WNFF01003812.1_pt1 | contig 23051 bp, 21 predicted proteins | sample 5400441 | NCBI WGS metagenome assembly WNFF01 (sample SAMN13153345, study PRJNA577476) | soil metagenome | isolation source: 120 cm saprolite under Douglas fir tree site 2 hole 3 replicate 1 | place: USA:California | collected 2015-04-18
CCCTCGAGAAGAGCGAGTTCGCCGCGCTCGCCATCGTGACGCTCACGCGCGGCTGGAGGATTCCGTAGCCCTGGGTGACCCGGCGCAGCTTCGGGTCGAAGACGGGCTTGTTGAGCGGATGGCTGATGATCTCGACCAGTTTCCTGCCCACGTCGCGCGGGAGGCGGGTGTCGCTGTCGAGGGTAATCACATATCGGATCTGAGGAAGGATGGAGAGATCTCCGACCTGGACACGGAAGCTGGTGTCGGGGGCGCCTCGCAAGAGCCGGTTGAGCTCTTCCAGCTTGCCGCGCTTCCGCTCCCAGCCCATCCATAGGCCTTCCTGCGGATTCCACTTCCTCTCCCGGTGGAAGAGGAAGAACTTGTTCTGCCGTCCGTTGCCGTGCTTGGCGTTGAGCGCGGAGATGCCCGCCTTCGCGGCCTCGAGAATCAGGTCATCATCGGGCATCTTCTCCGTGGAGGCATCGATGAAGTCGCCGAGGATGGCGAAATGGAGGGAGGCGTCCATGTTCCCCAGGGCTTGCACTTCCAGATGTTCGAGAAGGCGAACCACCCCTTCGACGCTCTGGAGAAGCGTGGGAACGACGACCATCGTGCGCGCGCTGGCGGGGATCCCACCCGAAAGATCGATCCTCGGCAGCCTTCGCGGGGTGACGAACCATGCCCCCAGCTTCTGGACGAGGAAGATGGCCGCCTGGCTCGCCGGCAGGAGATTCAGGAGCACCAACCAGCCCCTCATTCCCGGAGCCAGGTCTGGACCCGCGTACTCCAGGGCCAAGGCGATCCACAGCGCGGTGAGGACAGCGATGGTTCCCAGGTAGGCGATCGTGGCGTGCGCGAAGGCGAATCGGCGCAGTCTCTGATTCAGGGGAGGCTGCCAAGCCACGTCGGTTTCGAAGCCTTTCCGGCCACCCCCGATCAAGTGGTAGCCCACGTGACCCGCGAGCTCGACTCCAGGGGATGTCTCGGCGTCCCGTGCGCTCGCCACCGCCCGCAGCGCCACCCGGACCTGAGCCTCGCCGGTCGCGTCGGCCAGCTCCTCGACGGATTGCCGATAGCGGTCGCGGCTGGCGAAGTCCATCCGGCCGTAGACCCCGGCGGGGTCGCGCTGGAGGACCTGCTCAACCAGGCTCACGCTCTCGAAGTAGTGGCTCCAGTCGTGCGTCGCGCAGAGCCTTAAGCTGGTGATCGTATTCGCCACCGAGGCCTGCAGGGTTGCCTGGCGCTGGTGCTCGGTCCGGATCGCATCCTCGATGGTGATCCCCTGGATCGCCAGCCGCTCGTCGAGCCGGGCGCGAAGCGCGATTGCCTTCGGCCCGTAGTCGCGGACGCGCTGGAGCAGATGAACGACCAAGGCGGAGTGGAGGACGCGGGGAAGCGGCATGAGGGGAATTTCCCCCCGGTCCAGCGGGGCCAGGTGGCTCTCCGCCGAAACCCGCTCGTCACGTCCTTCGAGGATCCCCTCGGCGAGGCCGCGGAAGTTCTCGATCAAACCCAGCTTGAGCATGCTCGGCCACGCCCAGAGCTCGCCGATGGTGAGCGGCGCCACAGTCTGGAATGCCATGATGAATCGGACCAGGCGCTCCGGATCCAGGCGGCCATCGCTGTGGCGAATCAACTCCCGCGACAGGGCATAGATTCGCGTCGTCCCGGTCAGCTCGCGCGGTGCCAACCGCGGGAGATGTCGATGATACGAAGGTGGCAGGTCGTGCCGAACGCGTTTGAACTCGGCTTCGGCGACGTGGAAGTTATCGAGCAGCCATTCGGTCGCGGGGGTAATCGTCTCCCCGTTGTGGACGTCGTCGGCCAGAGTCCGATAGGCCCCGCGCAAAACGCGCTCGTCGTCCTTGAGTGCCTTCAGATACGCGCGACTGGCCGAGCGCGGCTTTGGCGCCAGCATGAACGCGGCCGCCAGCGCCTTGGCCCGCTCTTCGAGCCCTTCGATGTTCAGAAACTCGCCGGTGGGGGCCACGGAATGCAGTAATGGTACCAATCAGAGATCGACAAACAATTAGAAAATTCGCTTGGGATACGTCGTAAAAAGCGACGTTATCCGGCGCGCCAAAAAAAACAGAGGCGGCTCTCGCCGCCCCTTAAACGAATCAGTCAACCGAGCTGCTTATGCCCGGGCGGCGATCTGCTGAATGGTTGAATTGCAAACTTCGTAGGTCTGAAGTTGCGGAGTTCCCTCAACCACTTTTGACAAGGTCTTCAACACTTCTTGGTAACCAGCGCGGTTGTACGCGTCGGCTTTCTCTCGCGTATCCCAGAAACTGATCGAATAGGCCTCGTTCTCGTTTGGGCCCAGGAAAGCGATCTCGTCCCTGAATCCCTGCTGCTTTCGAAGCAAGGGAATCACTTCCTTCTCGAGCGTCTGGGTAAACTGCGCGCTGGTATTGGGCTTGAGCTGCATATGAACATTGCGTGCAAACATGTTGGCCTCCTCAAAGGTCTGTAGAGGCTAAGTTTTGCGGAGTTTCGGGATGTCTGACTTAGTTCAGAGAACCCGAGGGGGGTGAGCGGAACGCCCAGCTCTCAGTGTGCGAACATGACTGCACGAAAAAATATTCCCCGGGTGCGATGTTGTCAGCAATCGCAGGCTCTTGAGGCCGCGCCTGCTTGAAGAGCGTCCTCAGCTCTTTATCTCGAGCCGCCTGATTCCGAGCTTGTCCACCACCAGATTCGCCCGTACCTCGCGCTGGATGTGATGCATCGATACCCGCACCTCAATCGGAAGCTGGTAGCGGCGGGGGGCATCGACGAACCGCGCGTGCCTTGTCGCGGGGTCCACCACCGGCACGCGCTTGACGGGGTCGTGCAGTCGCGAGAACAGCGGTGACAGATCATAGCGAAACACGTGTCGAATGCGTTGGGCTCCGGAAGTGGCCACGGTGGCGTTCGCCAGAAGATGCCCGCGATGCAGGTGATGCACCACGGTAACGCGCCTCGAGGCGTTCCCCTCCGGGTTGAGCGGGTCCGGCCGAACCACCGTGGTCTCATTGCACCATTCGCGCGCGCGGACGATCAGGCTTTTTTTGGATTCGGCCAACCGACAAAGAACAACCCTTTGGGCGTGGAATCGATAAACCTTCCCGGTAATCCAGGCGCGGCCGAGCTCCTTCATGCGGTCTCGCGCCGCGTAGGCGAGGCCAGCCAGCAGTACGAGCACCGCCAACCCGGAGCTGAGTCGGGAACCCGTCGAAACCTGCCCGAGCACGAGCTGAGCGCCGAATACCAGCATTCCCGCGACCAGGGCGGAAAACGTGGCGACCCATTGTTGGACGCGGTCGTCCAGAGGGTAAGCCTCACGCGCCAACTCCAGAACTTCCAGAAAGTGTTTCTTCAGCCGTCCCGCCCGCTCGACGTACTTCTCCAACGTTTCGGGTATTTCGGGGTCCGGCAAGCCGAAGCCGTGCGCCCGTCGATAGGCAATTTCGGCCTCCACCGCCGCAGCCAGCCGCTCTTCCGCAACATCCAGGCAGGCCCTGACTTCCTCTACCTCGGGCAGCTCACCTTCTTTAGAGGTGGAGAGGACTTGTTGAGAATCGGCGAGAAACTCGAGCAGCCGGACGCTGATGAACTCGTCGGCCAGGGCGCGCTCGAGGGACAATTCGGCGGAATCCTGCGGAAAGGCGACGGTGAGCTGCTCCCGCGAGGAGGCGACGGCGCCAAGGGCCGCATCGAGCCACGTCATGAGATAGTTGTGGGCATCGGAGGGGTTCTGACAAGGGGATTGACCGGTCGCTTCATGGCAGTGCCGGGCAAAACCCTTGCGCGCACGGTCGAGCATGCGCGCGAGCGACACGGCCTTCTGGCGAAGGGAATTCACCGACCCATCCGCGCGTACCGATGCGAGGTCCGCGTCGAGACGCGTGAAACCCTGCACCAGGTCCCAGGGTGAATGTCCGGAGAGGGCATTGGATGGGATTTCAAATTCTGCTTCGATGCTGTATGGGACGGTCCCCGAGCCGGGGATCGGGAGGACGACCTGCCATTCAAATCGCGAGCTGTCATGGACGCTGACCTGAAGCTCCGGGGCGTCATCGGTCCGCGGGAGCAGATCCGTTGGAAAGACGACGGCCTGGGCAGGGGTGGAGAGCTGCGGCTCTGCGCGCCCTTGCTCCATGACTTCGCGGTTTGCCTCGGTACCCATGCTGTCTCCAACTATAGCGCCCGCGGCCAACGGATGGTCCCAGGCTGTGACGAAAGCGATGAGCAACTATTACACGAACCGCGGTGAGGCCATGAAGGGTGTTGGCGCAGCTCCGGTGATGGCCTGCTTGGCTGCATTTGCCATCGGCGGTTTCGTCGCGCGCTTCTCGCGCCAAGAGAGCCCCATCAACTGAATCGGAGCCAGGCAATGAATCCCGTGACACTGATGTTTGGATTTCTGACGGCGACCCTGATCGTCGCGCCGCCGGATGTGAAGCGGCCTCGAATCCTGGGTGTCGCGCACATGGCGCTCTACGTGAGCGATCTGGGAAAATCTCGTACCTTCTACAAAGAGCTCCTCGGCTTCGATGAGCCATTTTCGCTCAAGCGCGACGACGGCAGTGAGCGAATTGCCTTCATCAAGATCAACGACCATCAATATCTGGAATTGTTTGCGGAGGCGCCGAAGAACGCTGGTCGGCTGAATCATGTCTCCCTCTACACCGACGATGCCCATCGGATGCGCGATTATCTGGCCTCGCACGGTGTCAATGTGCCCGAGAAAGTCGGAAAGGGCCGGACGGGCAATTACAACTTCAACATCAAGGACCCCGACGACCATACGGTCGAAATCGTGGAGTATCAGCCGGACAGCTGGACAGCGCGCGAACGAGGCAAATACATGCCGTCGCGACGGATTTCCGCGCACGTGATGCACGTTGGGATCCTCGTCGGCTCGGTGGAACCTGCGATGAAATTCTACCGGGACACTTTAGGATTGAACGAGCTCTGGCGCGGCAGCGCTTCCGGCAAGGAGCTGAGTTGGATCAACATGAGGGTGCCGGATGGAGAGGACTACCTTGAATTCATGCTCTATTCCAAACCTCCCGATGAACAGACGCGCGGAGTCAAGAATCACGTCTGCCTCGTTGTTCCAAACGTTGAAAAGGCGGTCGCATTGTTGCGGAGTCGCGCGAAGCGCATCGGCTATACCAGGCCGATCGAGACGAGGGTGGGCACGAATAAGAAACGCCAAGCGAACTTGTATGACCCCGACGGGACGCGGATTGAGCTGATGGAGCCGAATACCATAGATGGCAAGCCCGTCCCGTCCTCGACCGCACCAGCGCCGCCGGGGGCTTGACGTGGCCGGGTACTCGGGAACTCCTCTGCCAAAAAAGCTCGGCATCAAGGATGCCCACCGGGTCGCGATTCTCGGCCCGCCCAAAGACTTCGAAAGGACGCTGGGCGTGCTGCCCAGCGCCGTGTCCTTGCAGATCGGACTTGCCGGAAAGCTACCCTTCGATGTCCTGGTACTGTTCGTGACCCGCCGCGCGGAGTTGGCGCGCCAGCTCGCATCGGTCAGGCGGCGCATGACCCCGGCCGCTGGGTTCTGGGTCGCCTGGCCGAAGAAATCGTCGAAAGTCCCGACCGATATCACCGAGGATGTTATTCGGTTCGTCGCTCTTCCCACCGGTCTCGTGGACAACAAAGTGTGCGCGATCGACGAGACGTGGTCTGGGCTGCGGTTGGTCATCCGACTCGAGAACAGGTGATGAGTCGCGCGACGAGCACGGGCGCCTGGAAAGGCGATTCGTGGCGGTTTTGCGAACCGGTATCCCAAGGCCCAGATTGTTGCGAGGAAGCCGTTCTGGAGGTGTCGACGCATGTCCAAAGCATTTACGCGTGAGGACGATGGCTCTCATCCGGGTCCGGTGCAGACCCCGCGCCGCGGTGGTCCCAAGCGACCGATTACCGCGGAGGGCAGGGCTCGTCTGCAGCGAGAGCTTTCCGAGCTGACCGCCGCGCACCCGCGGGCGGGTCACCCGTTTCCGGACTCTTCGTTGGAGGACAAGCAGATCGAGCGGCGCATCCTACTGCTCTCCGCAGTGATCGAAGACACCCTGGTTGTTGAGGCAGGCCGTGAGGGGGAAGGGCGCGTGACGTTTGGGGCGTGGGTGCGCATTGAAGACGAGCAAGGCGCTCAGCTCACCTATCGCCTGGTCGGTCCCGATGAGGCGAATGCCGCTGCGGGGAGCATCAGCGTGGAATCTCCCCTCGCGCGTGCCTTGATCGGGCGAAGCGTTGGTGAGTGGGTGACGGTGGATCGCCCTCGCGGAAGCGCGACATACCGGGTCGCCAGCCTTTCCAGCCAGCCGCCCCCTTGAGAGAAATGGCTTTCGTCCGAGCTGGCGGAGCGACGATACGTCTGGACGAGGCATGCAGAGGTGAGAACGAGCGACGGCTCCCCTCTGACCTGGACCCAGTTTGAGGTCGCCCGGCTCCAGATGCATCGTCTCCACCCCCATGGAAGCCGCGCTGGAACATTCAAACCTGCCCGTCCCTGACGCGGCATGACCACGACGTAGTGATCGTCCGCGCGGCGATGGCTCATCGAGCGCGGCTTGCCCGTCTAGAGAGTGAAGAAAGTTACGCAAAAACGTAGCTTTTTTACAAAACGATGCGGGTTGGGACGCGGGCAAACGGACCGAGCTGGAACGCCGGGCGGAAACCGGCGTGGAGCTCGGCCTTGAATCGCTTTAGGGCAGCTCTAGAAGTTCCGCGCCCGCCGAGCCGATTGCCTGCAGAAGCTGGTCGCGGTCGATCGGGCTGGGGAAGTAGAATAGGCGCATCTGGCGCGTCGAGTAGGAATGGGTGAATGCAATGATGAAATCCCGCGCCTTCACTGCAATGCGGATCGTCCTGAGATCGAGAAGGCGCGAGAACCCGAGCTTCTCCACCCGGGCCGTGAGCACGTTGTTGGCGAGGCTGTATTCGATGACGTAGGGCGCTTTGCGGGCCACTTGCTCCATCATCCGCCGCGCCCGGCGGGTCACCATTCGCCGCGTGAACCGGCGCAGCGCCTTGTGCGGTTGCCGTCCCAGTACTGCAAAGACGGCCGCGAATACGACGAAAGCGACGCTGAATTGCGGGAGGGATTCTTGCCGGCAGTGATCCATCGTCCAGCCAAGCAGAGACAGCGCCAGACCTACCACCGACAGCAAAATGCCCGCGAGGCGAAGCTGCGGACGAAAGCGAACGAGAAAGGGCGCGCGGGAGCGCAGGTACTCGTAGTGGCGTTCATTCTGCAGCCAGAGCGCCTGTTCGAGTGGAGCGGCGGCCGCGCGCGCAAGCTCTGGAGTCACTTCAATTCGGTATTCGAGGTCGTTCAATGATGTTTCAATTGGCGGCTCGAGCGTAACATCGCCAGCTCTCAGCCGACATTCGCCGGAGTGCGCTCTTACCAACGCCAGTGCGATGCTGTGGCATGCCTTCGCATTGTGTAGCTCCGGGACGAGATCAACGTGCGGATCGCCGGCCATCTCTGCAACCCGGAAGCGGTCTCGCCACCAGGCAGGTCGGCAGGCAGGGGCCTCACGTACCCAAGTGACCTGGAATTTGCGCCGGTACTGTGGAAGGTTGCGAAAACAATGCAAAGCGAACCAGCCACTGCACCGCGGAGCCATCACGAACGTTGGACGGGTGGAAATCACGGCGGAAGTCGCTGGAGGGCGATTGTTGCATCGCTGCTCGCGCTGATTCCTTGCGCCACTTCATGCGGCGTGTCCGTCAAGAGCCACAGCCCGGCTCTCGCCGGCTGCATACCGTCCGGGACCGAGGCTGAGATCAATTCGTCGCTCGTTGGGCCGGCAGCGGAGGCGATCCTTTGTGCCGGCGCGGTCTTTATTTTGGCGGGCCCGGTGCGATTCACCGCGCCCGACCAACGCCTCTATACCGACGGGTTTCCTGTCGATGACACGCGCGCACTGCTGCGCATCGGCGGCGGCACGCTCACCAACGCCATCGATGGCAACCATCAATCGGGAATAGCCATTCAAAACATCCAGGTCGACGGCAATCGGACCAATCTCGGTTATCAGTCTGGAACCGCGTTGATCGAGATTGGCACCGGTTCGGACCAGACGGTCCAGAACATTGTCGCCTATGACACTCGAAGCTGGTCGATTCTCCACATCCACGAAGGACGAGTCACCGACGGCGTCCCCGAGTGCCAGAACGCGACGATCACCGACAATACCGTCGGCCCGGCGGGCACTCCCGACGGCAGGTGGGCGGATGGCATCTCGCACGCGTGCGGCAACAGCACGGTGATGAACAATGTCATCACCGACGCGACCGATGGTGCGATCGTCGTCTTCGGCGCTCCGGGGTCAATCGTCTCGAACAATACGATCATCGCCCTGACGCGGACGCTGCTGGGGGGAATCAACATGGTCGACTACCAGCCGACGAATGGCAATTACACCGGGACGGTGGTGACCAACAACGTGGTCGATGCGAACAGCGCCTTCATCAAGGTGGGCATCGCGATGGGCCCGGACGTGTGGAGTTGCCCGCACACCATCAATTACGGCGGCACGGTCACCGACAACGTCATTCAGGGCGCCCATTTCGGGTATGGATATGCGGTCAACGGCGTGAGGGATTGGACGGTCTGGGGCAACGTCGATCTGGCCACGCATGTTGGCGTGATCCGAGCCGGTTGCGGAGGGCCCCCCTCGGATCCGGGCGGCTTTCAATATCAATTGGCGGAGTCGAGCACGCTGCAACCAGAGTTTTCCCCCGCCAGCCTGACCTATGTGCTGGGTGTCTCGGAGCCACCGATGTGCCCGGATACCGGGGGATAAATCGGACCGCAGCGCCGGCAGTCCTGCCGCCCGGGTGAAGTTTCACGAGACCCTTTGCGCCTTGGACGCTCACGGCTCGAAGCCGTGGAGTCGACCCGGTCCTGGCTGGCCAGGTGACAGAACGGTGAAGTGACTGGCCTTCCCCCTTGGGCACGCGCAGTTCGGGTTGGCGCTTCGCGCCCAGCGATGCTATTGGGCCGCCATGGCTGAGCTGGGGAGCAGCTCTTTGCAAATGAGCTCGTCCCGGGGCGAGTGGGACGCGGGTGACATAGGCTGCGGCGAGCTGGTAATGGAACTGCGCCTGAGAATGCTCGCGCTAGGCCCCGGCGAGTGCTTCCGGCTCACCGCGCGCGACCCGGGTGCTCCGCAAGATCTCCCCTCGTGGTGCCGGATGACCGGGCATCGACTCGTCCAAGCCAATCACCCGCAGTACCTCATTGAACGGAGACAGGACCCATGACCAAACAATTCTGCGTCAGTCTGTCGTTTGCCAAGAACGATACCGACAAAGCCACCGTTGGCTTCGTCATTGCGAATGCCGCCGTCGCTTCGGACAAGGAGACGATCGTGTTCCTCAGCACGGAGGGCGTGCGACTCGCCCAGAAGGGTTACGCCGATGACATTCACGAGCAGGGATTCGCGCCGCTGCGAGAGCTGATGGCGAGCTTCGCCAAGGCAGGCGGGAAAATCTGGGTCTGCTCACCTTGCTTCAAGAAGCGCGGGCTTGATGAAAACAAGCTCGTGGACGGCGCGGTCGTCGTCGGTGGTGCGAAGCTGGTCGAATTTCTCTCCAATGGGGCAGCATCGGTCAGCTACTAGCCCTTCAGGACTGCGCGTGGAACACCCGTACGGCGCCAAAGCGAGCTTCGATGGTGGCGATCTGGACTGCGGCAGTGGGCTGTTGCTGCTGATCCGCAGGCACATCGATCCTCTCGCTCCAGGTGAGTTGCTCGAGATTCGCTCGCGCGAGATCTCGGTGAATGAGGAGTTGCCTGCCTGGTGCCGAATGACCGGGAACGAGCTCGTCTCTCAGTTGCGCCAGGGAGCCGAGAGCAGTTTTCTCGTCAGCAAAGGGCCGTTCCGTGGAGCGGCGACGAACGGCTCATCGATGCCCCTGCCGCGCATCGGTGGGCCAAAGGCGGCGGAAAAAGCGGCGGCCGAGGCCCCCGCGGCGCGCCCGTTGCCAGCCCCCGCATTGCCCATCCTTCCGGTGATGGGTATCGGAAGTTGGCCCAGGCCTTCCTGGCTGCTGCGCGCGCTTCATGAGCATCTCGAGCACCGCTTGCCGGATGAAGATTTCGCGGCCGCCGCGGACGATGCGGTGCGGCTTTCGATCCAGGCGCAGCTGGATGCGGGAGTCGACGTGCTCTCCGACGGGGAGCAGCGGCGCGACAGCTACGCGAGCTTCGTGGGTGGCCTGCTCGAGGGCTGTCAGCTGATCCCGATCATCGACCTGCTTCCGTACGTCGATGATCCGGAGAAGTTCCGAATCGAGCTGCAAGCCCTCGACGTTCCGGCCGAGCGGGTCCGCCATCCCGCGGTGTTTGGCCGGATCCGGCGCGTCCGCCCGCTCGCATTAGGGGAATTGACGTTTGTCCAATCCATTGCCCCTTCCCATCCGGTCAAGATCGCGCTCCCGGGGCCCTATTTGTTGATGCGGACGATGTGGCTGGATTGCGTCTCCGATCGCGCCTACCCCACCCGAGAGGAGCTGGCGGGAGATCTCATAGAAGTGCTCCGGGCCGAGGTGGCGGAGCTGCTCGCCGCCGGCGCGGCGCTGGTCCAATTCGACGAGCCGGTGCTCAGCGAGGTGGTCTTCGGAAAGCCGCAGGCGCAGCGCTCGTTCATGTGCGGAGCGCTGGGCGAGCGGCGCGGCCCCGACGAAGAGCTTGGCCTTGCTCTGGAGCTGCTGCGCGCGGTCGCGACGGGGTTCCCGGCCGATCGCCTGGCGATGCACGTTTGCCGGGGCAACTGGACGACGGATGAGAACGTGGCGCTCTCGGGCGACTACCGGCCGCTGCTGCCGTTGTTGTCCCGGGCGTCGGTGGGCACGCTGTTTCTGGAGCTGGCCACGCCGCGCGCCGGCGAGCTGGAGGTGCTCGCGGCCCTGCCCGATGACAAGCGCATCGGCGTCGGCGTGGTGAACCAGAAGTCTCCGCGAATCGAAACGCCGGAGGTGGTTCTGAACCGCGCGACCCAGGCGGTGCGACTCTTCGGTCGCGAACGGGTATTGCTCACGCCGGACTGCGGCTTTGCCACGTTCGCGGACAATCCGATCGCTTCCGCCTCGATCGCGACGGAGAAGCTGAAGTCGATTGCCGCAGCCGCTCGAATGCTCCGGTTGGAGAAATCTCTTCTGTCATAGGAAAGGGTGCCGAAAATGAACCTCAACAGACTCTTACTGGTCGCCTTGATGTCGCTTGGAGGCCTCGCTGCCGCGGAAGGCAAGAGCGGCGAGGTGCAACCGAAGAAGGCGTTTTTCAAGGTCAAGAACGTCTTTACGGTGAACGTTCCGAAAGACGCGAAGACCGTCCGGATCTGGTTCGCCGTCCCGCAGGAAGATGCGCAATCGAGCGTTCGCAACCTCACCGTGAACACCGACGGCGCCGTTCGCTACGAGACGGATTCGTGGGGGAACCGGGTTGGTTTCCTGGAGCGACGCGCTCCATCGTCGAACAAGATCGTGGTTACCGAGGAATTCGAGCTGATGCGCTCCGAAATTCGAAATCAGCTCGACCCGGCGAACACGCGGCCGTTGACCCCGGCGGAGCGCACCGCGCTGTCCCGCTACCTCCAGCCCGCCACGCACGTGATCATCAACGATCAGATCAAATCGCTCGCGGCATCAATCGTCGGCACGGAGACGAATCCGGTGCGGGTCGCGCGCAAGATCTACGACTGGACGCTGAACAACGTGGAGTATTGGGTCAAGGATCCAGATCACCTCAAAGCCTCGCCGGTGGGCAGCAGCGAATATTGCCTGACAAAGAAGACGGGCAATTGCACCGATTTTCATTCTTTGTACGCGTCTCTGGCGATGGCCTCAGGACTGCCGACGCGCATGGTCTATGGCTCGCTTCTAAAGCCAACCCTCAATGGCCTTGAGATCGACGGCAGCTATCACTGCTGGATCCAGTTTTTTGCTCCCCAGATCGGCTGGGTGCCCCTCGATGTGTCCCTCGCGAACATCTACGCCAAGGAATTTCCTCTAAGCGAAAAGAACAAAAAGCTGGTCGAGCTCACCACCGCCACTGGCTACAAGGGCGTGGACCCGAGCAAAGTCGACTACTACTTCGGCAACCTGGATGAGCGCCGGGTGACCTGGTCGACGGGTCGCGATCTGATTCTCCAGCCCGCCCAACAGGACGGCCCGGTGAATGCGCTCACCAAGGCCTATGTCGAGGTGGACGGCAAGCAGCACACCGACTGGACCCGCGACTTCAGCTACAGCGAGATGAACCGCTTCTGAAGCAGGGCATGAAAGGTTTATCGAAGTCGCGACTTGAGCGAATGCATCAAGTGTTGTCCGGATACTCGGCACGATGGCGGTCGGCCATCCCGCGCCAATGAAGCGCGACACGATCTTTCGCATCGCCTCGCTGACCAAGCCCATCACTGCGGTTGCGGCAATGATTCTGGTGGAGGACTGCAAGTTGCGGCTCGATGAATCGATCGAGCCGTGGCTGCCGGAGCTTGCAGATCGCAACGTGCTGAAATCGATGTTCTCGCAGCCCGATGACACGGTGCCTGCGCTGCGTGCGATCACCGTTCGCGATCTGCTGACGTACCGAATGGGCTTCGGCAGCGTGATGGCGATACCCGGTACGTACCCGATTCAGAAGTTGATCCGTGAATATAGGGTTTGCGGCGACGGCCCGATACTGCCTTCGCGGATACCGGGCACGCAAGAATGGCTGCAGAAGCTCGGTTCGCTGCCGTGGCTGGCGCAGCCGGGCGAGCGGTGGATGTATCACGTGAGCGGCGATGTGCTCGGGGTCTTGATCGCGCGAGTGTCGGGACGTTCCCTCGGCACCTTCATGCGGGAGCGCATCTTCGATCCGCTCGGAATGAAAGACATGGCATTCCACGTGCCTCCCGGAAAAAATGAGCGCTTGCCCGCGGTCTACTCCTTCAATCATCAGACAAACACCCTGGATGTGTTTGACGAGATGGCGAGCAGCGCATGGTGGCCCGATCCGCCGTTCGAATCGGGGGCAGGCGGGCTCGTCTCGACGATCGATGACTATTTTGCTTTCAGCCGGATGATGCTGAACAAAGGCCGGCACGGCCGAGAGCAAGTTCTTTCCCGCGCCGCCGTGGAGCTGATGACCTCGGATCAAGTCACGGCCGAGCAACGCGCAGGCGCCGAAAACTTTTTCGGTTCCTACAGCAGCTGGGGCTTCGGAATGGCGGTGGACATTCAGCGCAACGAAATCTTCCGTACCCCAGGCCGATTTGGGTGGGATGGTGGCTTCGGGACGTCGGCATACGCCGATCCTGAAAACGGAATGATCGGCATCCTCCTCACGCAGCGGATGATGGATTCTCCGGAACCGCCGAAGGTATTCACCGACTTCTGGACGCTGGCGTATGGAGCGATGGAGTAGCGCCACCCGCGCGTCCAGGCGAGGTTGTGGAAGACTCGCCTGCGCGCACGGCCCGGGCTGCTTCTACGGCTTATGCGAGGTTGTGGAAGACCCTCTGGACGTCGTCATCCTGCTCCAGCGCGTCGACCAGGGCCAGGACCTCGGTGGCTTGATCCTGCGGCAGCTGGACGGGCGTTTGCGCGACGTACTCGGATTCCGCGGAAATGAGGGGCAGCTTTCGCTGCTCGATCGCCGCTTGCAGTTGACCAAAATTCGCCAGCGCGCAGTGGATCACGATCTGTTTGTCGCCCTTTTCCCCCAGCACCTCGCCAATCTCTTCCAGGCCATGGTCGATCAGGTCGAGCGCCAGCGAATCCGGGTCGAGCCCTTCCGCGGCGAGGCGGAAAACGCCCACCCGTTGGAACTGGTAGGCGACGCTTCCTGCATTGCCCAGATTGCCCCCGTGACTCTTGAAATGGTTCCGCACGTTGGCGACGGTGCGCACCACATTGTCGGTCGCGGTTTCGACGACCATCGCGATCCCGTGGGGGCCATAGCCTTCGTAGAGGACGATCTCGTAAGCCTGCTGGTCTTGGCCGCTGGCGCGCCTGATTGCCGCTTCGACCTTGTCCTTGGGCATGTTCGCGCCGCGGGCGTTCTGGATGGCTCGCCGCAGCGCCGCGTTGCCGTCGGGGCTCGGACCTCCCGCTTTCACCGCGATCGCAATGTCCTTGCTGATCCGGGTGAACGCCTTCGCCATCTTGTTCCACCGGGCGAACATCGTGGCCTTGCGAGTCTCGAATATTCTTCCCATGGTCTCTTGCCGGCAAAATGGCGATGCCTGCCCGCCTGATAGCAAGGTGGCGTTATATCGGGCCTCCGCGCAAAGGGTGCGTGATCCCCGCCGATTGCTCCGCATTCGCAGCTGACGGTCGGGTGTCTGCCTACCAGGGAGCTAAGCGTCCGCAATGTTCGAACGGCACGAGAAGTGGTAATTCATCGGATCGGCGCCAATCCTGGCGCAAATCCCCACAGGCCACAGGAGTCGAACTGCCATGGCGATGCTGAAGCGAGACGAGTTTCCGAATGCCCCCAGCGCACCCAGCGACCTGTTGCTCGGGCGCGGAGCGCGATTTGAGGGAAAGCTCACTTTCGAGGGTACGGTTCGCATCGATGCGACGTTCATCGGCTTCATCATCACCAACGACGTCCTGGTCGTCGGCGAGGCGGCGCGCATCGACGCCCAGATCACTTGCGGCACGATCATCATCCACGGCGAAGTGAACGGGAACATCCAGGCGAAGACCGCGGTGGAGATCCGCCAGGGTGGCAAGCTTCGCGGAGATGTGGAAACCGGGTCGCTCGCGATCGAGAAGGGCGCATTCTTCCAGGGCGGCTGCAAGATGGAGTCCGGCGCCAAGCCTCCGGCGCAGAAGACCGCGGTCTCTGCAACGCCGGCCTGACCGGATCCGACCCCACGCCCCAGCCTGCCAACTTAGCGAAGCTGACCGCGGACCTGGATCGGCAGCAATCCGAGCAGACCGCCGGCCAACATTCCCATGTTTCCCCACGCGCCCGCCACGCTGCAGCCGAAGGCCCCGGTTGCTGCGGCGATCGACGCGGCTCCGACGAGGAATTTCGACCCGCCGCCCTGGTGCCTCGAAGCGACCATTTCGAGCGTCAGCCCAGCGACCAGGCCGCTCAAAGGGCAGCGATCAAGGACACCACGGGCAGCAACCGTTCGCCGCAGCATTCGCCGCGAGCGCAACCGCCGGGGTGAGCAATACTGCGACAGCGAGGATTCTTCGTTTCCAGGTTTTCATTTCATCATCTCCCGGAGCCGCCTGAGTGCGTCACCGCAAGCAATAGGCACCTGGAGTCCTGAGCGTGACCGGCAGCACGACAGCGGATTCGTTCAGCTATTTTGGGCAGGGGTTTTCGGCGCGCCAGGCGTCGAAGCGCTCGCGCAGAGGCACGAGCGGATTTTCCGGTGAGGTATTGGTCACCTCGATGCGAAGGTAGCTCCCTTCCGCGGTCCCCTTCGGGTCGACCTCGATGAAGGCGGAATCGGATGGGATTCCTCGAGGGGTGCAACGGCTGTCGCCCTCGCCGCCCTCGGCGCCGGCTTCCAGCGCAAGCATCAGCCTGTCCGCCAGGTCGCAGCCGAATTTCGACAGGAACGCGGCTTCGGCCTGGTCGATCACGCGAACGCTGGTCAGGATGTTTCCCTGCACCGAGTAGGTATAGAGGTCGACAAAACCCTGCCGATCCTCCGCGTAAGGCATGTCATTCTCTCCAGTGAAGCCCGCGGCGCGGCCGGAGAGATCGACGATTCCATACTGACGAACGGAGGCCGCCGGATCGAAGCTCGAAGAGGTGATCTCCGCGATGATATCGCTGGGGTCGACTTCGTCGCGCAGGAGCACAACGGCCCGGTCGCGTCCGACGGTGCTTATCTGCGCTTGGGCGTGAACCGCTCCGTAACCTATCGCCACGCCGTAGATGATCCGGACCGACAGCGATCCCACGCAGGATGTCCCCGCGCCTCCGACCTGTTGCGTCATCTGGTCGGAAGCCACGATGGAGTAGGTTGCCCTCGCGGAGCCGGGCAGCACAAACAAGAATGCTCCTGCGAGCAGACGAATGGTCAGCAAATTGCTCACTGAATGGTTCACGTCTCATCCCCCTGTGCTCAAGATGGAGTGCAGTTGTGCTTAACAAATAGTTATTGGCACTGTCCACGGCCGCTCACCCGGAGCGTGATATAGGGCTCGCGGGTCTTGAACGAGCCAAAGCGAGGCAGATCATGGATACGACCTTTTGGAGTCACGCGATGCAGTCCCTGCGATGCGGCGTGTGGCTGATCGCCGGCGGGGCCGTCTTCTCCGCGGCGGCATGGGCTCAGTCGGGGGGAGTGACGAAGCGAACGCAGGCGCGGTCGATGACAATCACCCGCTTCGGCATCGTCGCCACGAGTCAGACCCTCGCGTCGCGGGCGGGGGCGCAGGTCCTCGAGCTCGGCGGAAATGCGGTGGATGCCGCGATTGCCGCCAACGCGGTGCTCGGCGTCGTCGAGCCGACGAGCAATGGCATGGGCGGCGACCTGTTCGCGATCGTCTACGAGGCGAAGACAGGCAAGCTCTATGGGCTCAACGCGAGCGGTTGGGCGCCGAAGAAAATGACGCTGGAATTCGTGCGCGGGCAAGGGCACCAAACGATGCCGCACGACGGGATCCTGAGCGTCACCGTTCCTGGCTGCGTGGCCGGCTGGGATGCGTTGCACGCGAAATTCGGGACACTCGGATTCGAGACCCTGCTCAAGCCCGCCATCTATTACGCCGAGGAGGGATTCCCGGTCACCGAGCTGATCTCCGCCGGTTGGAAGAACGCCGAGAAGCTGACCTCCTTGAACGCGGCGTTCAAGCAAACCTACTTTCCCGGAGGCCACGCCCCCAACGTCGGCGACATCTTTCGCAACCCGGATGTGGGTCGTTCGCTTCGGCGGGTCGCGGACCACGGCCGGGATGGCTTCTACAAAGGGCCCACTGCGGAGGCGATCTTAAAGCTCTCGCGCGAGGCGGGCGGGGCGATGGAAGCCGCGGACCTGGCGCAGTTCGAAGCCGAATGGGTCCAACCGATCACCACCAACTACCGCGGGTGGACCGTCACCGAGCTCCCGCCGAACGGACAAGGAATTGCCGCGCTGATGATGCTCAATCTGATGGAGCGGTTTCCTTTGGCCGAATACGGACAGAACAGCACGCGGGCGCTGCACGTGATGATCGAGGCCAAAAAGCTCGCCTACGCGGACCTGCTGCAGTACGTGGCCGATCCCCGGTTCGCGGAAGTTCCGGTCGAGGCAATGCTCTCGAAATCACATGCCGAGCGGCGGGCGAAGCAGATAAATCTTGAGCGGGCGCAGGCTTCGGTAGCGCCGAGCGCCGCCGACGACCTCAAGGCGAAGCACGCGGGCGACACGATCTACATGTCCGCCATTGACCGCGAAGGGAACATCGTCTCGCTGATCCAGAGCAACTACAGCGGCTTTGGCTCCGGCCTGGTTGCTCCCGGAACCGGCTTTGGGCTCCAGAATCGGGGCGCCTTGTTCACCCTCGAACCGAAGCATCCCAATGCCCTCGCGCCGCGCAAGCGCCCGCTGCACACGATCATCCCGGCGTTTCTGCAAAAGGGAGACGTGCGCATCGGCTTCGGCATCATGGGCGGGTGGAACCAGGCGCAAGCGCATGCTCAGTTCGTTTCCGACGTCGTCGACTTCGGAATGAACATCCAGGCGGCCCTGGAAGCGCCGCGGTTCACCAAGGGGACCTTCGAGGGTCTGGACGTGGAAATCGAGCCGCGCATCCCGGAAAGCACGAGAGCCGAGCTGACTCGCCTGGGCCACGAGCTGAAAGTGCTTGATTCGCCGTACTCCCCCGTGGTCGGGGGTGGCCAAGCGGTGCTGCGAAACGGGCAGGGGGTGAACTTCGGAGCATCGGATCCTCGCAAAGACGGCGCCGCGGATCCCCAGTCGCCTCCGATGTTCGCCAAACAGCCCGCAGCGGCTCGGCACAAAGATGCACCGAAGCGATAGATTTTGAGCACCTGCCGCGGAGCTTGTTCGTAACGAGTTTGACTCTCGCGCGACCTTGACCCATCCGCGCCTGGGATCCAGCTTAAGACGATCTCGCGGTTGAAGATCGCTGCCCCGATCCGACGGCGAACACAAGAGGAAGGGTGCGATGGCCAAGACAGATGGAACGAGCGGTTGGGATGTGCCGCGTTTGACGGACGGTGAGCACGACCAGCAGCAAGAGATGTCGGGCTCGCACCGTCCGGAAGTGACCCGGCGCCAGCTTCTGGGGGTCGCTGCCGGCACGGCCATCCTGACCGGACTGCCCCGCTACGCGCACGCCGCGGAAGCCAAGGGAGAAGTCCCACGCCGGACGCTCGGCGGCACCGGGGAGAAGGTCTCTGCGATTGGCCTGGGCGGATATCACCTGGGCAAAAAGGAGCTTCCGGAGGCCGAGAGCATTCGCATCATCCGCACGGCGATCGACAACGGGATCGATTTTCTCGACAACTGCTGGGACTACAACGGCGGCCAGAGCGAAATCCGCATGGGCAAGGGCCTTCAGAATAGCTATCGCCAGCGAGCCTTCCTGATGACGAAGATCGATGGTCGCGACAAGAAAACGGCGGCGCAGCAAATAGAAGACTCGCTTCGCCGGCTGAAGACCGATCGCATCGACCTGCTGCAGTTTCACGAAATCATTCGGACAAACGATCCGGATCGGATATTCGCGGAAGCGGCGCTCGAGGCCAAGCAAGCGGGAAAAATCCGCTACATCGGTTTCACCGGGCACAAAAGCCCCGCGATACATCTGAACATGCTGCAAACCGCGGCAAAGAATCAGTTCCGCTTCGAGACGGTTCAGATGCCGTTGAACGTGATGGACGCTCACTACGACAGCTTCGAGGAGAAGGTTTTGCCCGTGCTGGTGAAGAACAACATGGGCGTGCTCGGGATGAAGCCGATGGGCGACCATTTCATCCTCGAAAGCAAGACGGCGACCCCGATCGAGTGTTTGCACTACTCGATGAGCTTGCCGACCAGCGTGGTGATCACCGGATGTGATTCGATGAAGATATTGGAGCAGGCGCTGACCGCGGCACGGACCTTCCGCCCAATGGAGGCGAGCGAAATCAAGGCCATTCTCGCGAAGACTGCGCCGTCAGCGAAGCAGGGGAAGTACGAGCTCTACAAAACCAGCCACCACTTCGACGGGACCTACCAGAATCCGCAGTGGCTGGGGTGATGGGTCAAAGCACCGGCGCGAAAAGTCGGGCGATCTGTACCACCACTTTGAAGGCGAATGACCGGTCGGTGATTTCGCTCATCAGCAGGGGTCGGGACCGCGCCAGGTCGGCCTCGAGCATCTTCTCCAATTCCGCGGCGAAGGGGGCATCCGCGAAAAGAAGCGTGATTTCGAACTGGAGCCGAAAGGAGCGTGTGTCGAGATTGGCGGTTCCCACGGCCGCCAGGTCGTCATCGACGAGGAACACCTTCTCGTGGAGAAACCCTTCCTGGTAGCGGTACATCTTCACTCCGAACGGCAGCGTATCCTTGAGGTACGAGAACGCGGCAAGCCAGACAATCAAATGGTCTGGTTTGGACGGGAGGATGATCCGCACGTCCACGCCTCTCAACACCGCGAGGTGCAAATTGACGAGGATCTCTGGATTGGGAACGAAGTATGGGCTGGTGATCCAGATGCGCCGCTTCGCCACCTGAATGGCGTGGGTGAAGAAGAGGGTGCAGCTATCGACCTCGTCGGCGGGGCCCGTCGGCAGCACTAGAACCTCCTTCCCATCCGCTGCGGCAGGCACGAGCGACCAGTCGAGCTCGGGAACCGTCCCGGTCGACCAGTGCCAGTCGTCGACAAACGCGATCTGGACTGCCTTCGCCGCCGACCCGGTGACAGAGGTGAAGGTATCCCGCCAGGGGCCGAACCGCCGGCTGCGACCGAGGTACTCGTCACCGACATTGAGGCCGCCGACAAATGCGTGCTGCCCATCGACGACGACGATCTTGCGATGATTCCGGAAGTTGATCTGAAACCGGAAGCTCAGACCGCGACTGGTGCGGAACGGGCGGGCCTGGATTCCCTCCCGGCGAAGGTCGCGGAGGTAGCGCCTCGACAGGCCACGGGAGCCGATCTCGTCGTAGAGGAAGTAGACTTTGACTCCCTGGCGCGCCTTGTTGATCAGTTTCTGCTTGAGCTCGCGCCCGATCTCGTCGTCGTGGACGATGAAGAACTGCACCAGAACGTACCGGGTCGCCGCTTCGATGCCGGCGAAGATCGCGTCGAAGGTGGCTTTGCCGTCGATCAATAAGCGCGCCTTGTGCCCGGTCATGAACGGCATCTCGGCGAGGCGATTGAAGACTCCATACGCCGGGGGCGCCGAGCTTGGCAGCGAATCGCGGCCCTCCGAGGCCTGCGCGAGGGCAGCTCGCAGATGCTCGATGTGCTGGCCCTCCTCCCGCCGCGCCTCGATGTAGCCAAGGAAACGATCCCGGCCAAAAACCCAGTAGAGCGGAAGCGTGACGTAGGGCAGGGTGATCAGCGCCAGAGCCCAGGCGATCGCGCCCTGGCTGGTGCGCGTCTTCATCACCGCGTGAATGGCGGTCATCGCCCCGAGCAGGTGGATCGCCGGAACCAGGATCGTCCAGACGCGCGGGAGATAGTGGCTGATCATCGGCCCGTTCTCGCATGGTTGCGGGCGCCGCGCTGCAAACACCATTTATCTGAACTCAATAAGATGCGGTCGCGCCCCCCTCGATCGCCGCGAGAAGCGCGTCGAAGGTGTACGCGCCGTTGTGTCGAACCCCGTTGATGAAGAAGGTGGGGGTACCGTTGACACCGGAACGCACGCCGTCCATGAAGTCGCGGCGGATGCGATCCAGAAAACGGTGCTCTTGAAGATCCCGGGTGAATTGGTCAACGTCGAGATTGAGGGCCTCGGCGTACGAAACCAGCGAGGTCAGGTCGAGCGCATCCTGGTGTTCGAAGAGCATGTTGTGCATTTTCCAGAATTGACCCTGGGCTCCAGCGGCCTCCGCTGCCTCCGCGGCCTGCAGGGCGTACGGGTGGACCTGGCTGAGTGGAAAATGGCGAAAGACATAGCCCAGCTTATCTCCTAGAACCTTGAGCAGGCGCTTGACCTCGTGGTGCGCGGCGCCGCAGAAGGGACACTGGTAGTCGCCGAATTCGACGAGAACGATCGGCGCATCGGGAGAACCGAGGAGGTGGTCTTGAGAGCTTACGGGGGTTCGAAGTCTGCTCATGGCCGCGCCTCCTGCGACTGGGATTGCTGCTGCTCCTGACGGCCGGCGGTAAGCCGCTCGAGAGCGTCAAGGACCCCGTCTGCTCCGGGGTTCACCGCCAGCGGTGAGACGTGGCCCCAAAAGATCTTGCCTTCCCCATCGATCACGTAAAGCGCTCGCTCGGAGAACCCATCGTCTTCGCGGTAGGCATTGTAACTGCGCGACACTTCCCCTTTGGGATGGAAGTCCGCGAGGAGCGGAAAGCGTAGGCGCCGATCTTTCGCGAAAGCGAGATGGCACCACACCGAGTCCACGGAAATGCCGCACACCTGGGCGCCGTGTTGCTTGAGCTCAGGAAGAAGCTCGTTGAAGACCGCGAGCTCGTCGGAGCACACCGGGCTCCAGTCCGCCGGGTAGAAGATGAGCACGAGCGGATAACCGACACACTCATCAAGGGAAAGACTCTGATCCGGTGTCGCTTTCAGCCGGAACTTCGGTGCAGGAGCTCCGTTCGCCAAAGATTGACACTGTTGCGTTTCCATTGCGGCACCTCTTTTCGGCCATTCGCAAAGCCAACAGCGGCTCACCGTCAGCGTATCAGCCCGCTTGAACGGCAAGCATTGAGATAGAGCCTCCGTCCACGCCCTCGACCGGGAACGTCACCTTCTCGCCCTTTCGCTGCGACCCAAGGACGTAGAGGAGCGGAAGGTAATGATCGGGGGTTGGCACGGACAGAACCGCGTCGCGCCCGAGCGATTCGTAGTCCACCAGCGGTCCATGTTCGCCGGAGAGCATCAGCCTTCGGGCGGCGGTCTCGAAGCGAACCGCCCAGTCGAACGGATCGGCCGGATGGCGGCCCCAGGCATAGGTGTGCAGGTTGTGCACCAGGTTGCCGCTGCCCATGAGGAGCACGCCTTGATGGCGGAGCGGCGCGAGTCGATTGCCGAGCTCGTAGTGAAACGCGGGCGGCTGCGTCTCATCGATGCTGAGCTGGATCACAGGCACGTCGGCTTGCGGAAACAGATGACAGAGGACGGACCAGGTGCCGTGGTCGAGGCCCCAGGCCCGGTCGCGGCCAACCGGAACCGGCGAGAGGAGCTCTTGAACCGTTCCCGCGAGCTGCGGGTCTCCGCGCGCCGGGTAGCGAACGCGATACAGCTCGGGCGGAAAGCCGCCGAAGTCGTGGATGGTCCGGGGCGGGTCCATCGCGGTGACCAGGGTGCCTGGAAGGTACCAGTGGGCGGAGATCGCCAAGATGGCCCGCGGTCGCGGTGTTGAACCGCCGATCCTCGCCCAGGCTTGGGTATACCCGTTCTGCTGGATCGCGTTCATTGGATTGCCGTGCCCGATGAAGAGGGCCGGCATCTTCGTCGCGGTGGTCATCAGGGCCTCCAGAATGCGTCGGGCAAGGGTAAACGCATGATCGCCGCCGGCGCCGGGAATTTTCTACCCGATTGACCGATTTGAGGCGGCGCATCGTTCGGCGGCGAAAATCGGTGCGCTTTTGCCCAGGTGCTTCGAGAGGGGTACAGACCATGTATCGACAATTCGTTCGAGCCGTGCTGCTGACTCAAGGCTTGCTGCTGTTTGCGGCCACGTCCCATGCGCAATACAGCCTGGAGCTTCCGAGGGCGAGTCCTCAGGCGAGGGTGATGCAGCGCGTTGGGCTGACTCAAATCACGATCAATTACAGTCGCCCATCGGTAAAGGGGAGGAAGATCTGGGGCGGCCTCGAGGCCTACGGGAAGGTCTGGCGCGCCGGCGCAGACGAAAATACCACTTTCGAGGTCAGCGACCCGGTGAACGTGGAGGGGAAGCCCCTGGCGAAGGGAGTCTACG
>WNFF01000936.1_pt1 | contig 23049 bp, 18 predicted proteins | sample 5400441 | NCBI WGS metagenome assembly WNFF01 (sample SAMN13153345, study PRJNA577476) | soil metagenome | isolation source: 120 cm saprolite under Douglas fir tree site 2 hole 3 replicate 1 | place: USA:California | collected 2015-04-18
GCTTCGTCCGCACCACGGCGGCGCCGCGCACGAGATCCTGGCTCAGCCCAAGGTGTACGGCTTCGACACCGGGTTCGTATGCCACGCGAAGCGCTGGGACACGTTGCGCGACGACGACTGCGGCTTGCTCTGGGAGCACGTGGTGCTGGAGACGCTGCAGTCGATCGAAGGCGTGATCGAGATTCGCTTCTGGCGCGACAAATCGCAGCGCGAGGTCGACTTCGTTTTGCCTCGAACGCGAGATGCATGCGACGCGATCGAGTGCAAGTGGAGCTCCGAGTCCTTCCGTCCGCAAAGCCTGGCGGCGTTTCGAACGGCCTACCCCAAGGGCCGCAATTTCGTCGTCTCTCCGCGAAGAGCCCCACCAGTCACCCGGCGCGAGGGTGGGCTCGAGGTGACGCATCTCGGACTCGATCGGCTGCGCACCACTCTGCCCCTCACGGGCGCCCGCGCTCGGTGAGCTGTCGGAGGCGGCGTGCGGCGCGAGCACCGCGAGCCTGGCGGCAACTCGCAGCGGGAGATCAGGCTCTGACCGGGCGGGATCATCGAGTCCCGCGGTCGCCTCCACGCCGTGGCACGGTTTGGCACTGGTGCGCCGCCAAATTCGGACGCGGGCGCGCTTCCCGGCTCCGCCATCCTCGTCTTGCCCTCGTTCTTCTGCGGCGTTGCGTGCGATTCCGGGCGGGTAGGGCGCGATGGGCGCCTCTGGTTCACGCTTTCGATTCCCGCCGCCTCCACCAATTTTCTTCCGTGACTATGGCTAGTTGGCAGCGGGCCCAGTGCCCGTTGCCACGCCGTTGCCACGCCGATCCAGCAGCTGCACCGCGTTCCGGCCAACCTCGGGACTGAGGTGCGCGTAGCGGAGCGTCATCTCGATCGTCGCATGGCCCATCAGCTCCTGCACCGCCTTGAGCGGCACCCGCTGCATCACCAGGTGCGAAGCGAAGCTGTGCCGCAGCACGTGCCAGCTGATCCGGCGCAGCCCGGCCTTCTTGCAGGCACGCCAGAGGGGCCACTTGCACTCGTTCTCCTTCCATGCCCGTCCGGCTTCGGCGCAGAAGACCAGCTCGCCACGCAGGTGCCGCTGCGCCTTCAGTGCCGCTAGCGCGTCGCCGCTCAGCGGCAGTTCCCGGTTCCGGCCGCTCTTCGGCGTGCCCAGGTGACCGCGCCAGTCGCAGCGCCGGACCATGAGGCGGCCGGCGACCAGGTCGACGTCGTCCCAGCGGAGTGCCCGCAGCTCGCCCAGGCGGAGCCCGGTGCGCAGCGCTAAGGTGAACATCGGCTGCCACTCCGGATCAGCTGCCTGCAGGAACCGGTCGGCCTCCTCGAAGCTGAGGAAGTCGAACTCCGGCTGCGGGCCCTTGAGCCAGTGCACCTTGGGCACATGCGAGAGGAGCTCCCAGTCCACCGCCACCGAGAGCGCCTTGCGCAGCATGGTGAGGTGGTTGTTCACCGACTTGGGCTTGAGGCCGTCGGCGAGCTTCTTCGCCTTGTACGTCTCGATGTCGCGCATCCCGATCTCGTCGAGCCGAAAACGCCCGAATGCGGGAACGAGATGGTGCTTGAAGGCAGACTTCTTGGCGGTCAACGCCGAGTACTTGTTGTTGTTCGCCGCGTACACGCCGAGGAAGTCTTCGGCGAACGTGGCGAACCTTGGCGCTTCCTTCCGCTCCTTTCTGGACCCGTCGAGCCGAAGGCGCCGCAGAAGGCCAGACCAGGATGGCGGGTGCCGGGAGGGAGGTTGCCACCCAGGTGACGGAAGGGCGTTTATCCGGCCTACCTCGCGAAACGCGCCGACGACCGCGCCGAAGTTCCTCTGCCGCGCCTGCGACCAGGCTATTTGCATCCTGACCGAGCTATTTCGCTTGCGCTCGAATCGCAGCCACAGCCTGTAGAGCCCGCACTCCGCGCTGTCCGCGATCGTATCGGCGCGTCGTCTCTGGACGTGCGTGGTGGAGAGCAGCTTGCACTTCGTACTCGGGTAGGCCGGCGTCGTAGCCGGCGGTCGCAAGAGCCGCGCGGAGTTGGTGTGGGGTGACGTGACCCACCGCGCCGGCCTGGCGTGCTCGCAGTTGCAGCACGCGGTAGACCGCGTCGCCCGAGATCGGTTCGCTGGTGCCGGCAGACGCAGGGAACAGGGCGCCTGATGTGATTCCTGCGACCTTGAGCCATGCGGAGACCGCGTTCTCAGCCTCCTCGACGAGCATCACGTCTCGGAGCGCGCCACCCTTTATCCTGGCCCGCAGCAGCGTTTGGTCGCCCTCTCGGCGGATATTCTCGATCGAAACCGAGGCGACGGAGCTGCGCCGCAAGCCCGTGTGCCAGAGCAGGGCGATGATTGCGTGATCGCGATGTCCGCGCCAAGTGTCGGAATCGTCCAGGGCGATGGCGAGCATCGCGCGCACGTCGTTATCGCCTACCGCTGGCGTCTGCCGCTGGGGTGAAGGCGACGGCCACGCGAGGAGCGCGCTATGGAACGGGTTCGCAACTACGACCCTCCCGCGGAAGAGCTGCTTGTAGGTGCTGCTCATCGCTGCGCAGGCGCGATGGACAGAAGCAGCAGGGGAGCGTCTCTTCAGGAGTTCATCGCGGTAGGTCGTCGAGTCGGTCAGCACCGCTGCCCTGGGGTCCAGGCCCTCGCCATCGCAGAACGAGAGCCACGAGCGTAACTCGTAGCGGTACGCCCTGCGGGTGCCCTCGTAGGGTCGCGCCCAACAGGAGCTCTCGGAGGAGTTCCTCGCCTACTCCCGCGAGGAAAGCAGAACACCCGGGCCTGGGTGACCGAGCAGCGCGCCACCCTGTCCTGGTGGGCCGAGCGCCTGAAGGGGATGGACCTGCGCGGCGCGTCGGTGCGCGAACGGCCACGTCGACCCTGCCCAAGGCAGAACGGGCGCCCCGTGGGTGGTGGCGAGGAGACTGGCGCCAGAGCTGAGCAAGACAAGCGAATAGACGGCGGTTCGGCCCGGATCCTCGGCCGCTGCTCGCTCGTGCGTCGTTTCTGGAGAGCTCATCGCAATCGTCATCCAGGCAAGGAGAAGGAGAGACAGAGACCTCCCGCATCCCAAGCCGTCATTGCGGCCACTCTCCAGGAGATCCGCAGCCCCACGAGGAGCCCAAGTCCCAACGCGACGGCGACTGCGGACGAGAGTGGACATGCGGGTCAACGCAGACCAACGGCGCAGATCGGCTGGCGCGCCGCGTCTTGACTCCCGGTCCCGCGCGACGCTTTCAGAGGAGCGGCCCGGATCAAACATCGAGCGACCCCCGTCAGTGGCCCTTGCACAGGGGATCGCCATGGCGTCGTCTCGCTGGAACCGCCTGCTGATCGTTTCCGGACTTGCCTTGCTGGCGCTGGGCACAGCCGCGCGCGCGGAAGTCACGGGCATCACCTTCACCAGGAGCTCGCCCTTCGGTGCCACCACGTTCGGAAGCGCGGGGACCTACGAGCAGATCGACGGCACCGTCACCGGGGAGATCAATCCGCACCATCCGCGCAACCGGGTCATCCAGGACATCGAGAGAGCGCCGCGCAACGCGCGCGGAAACGTCGAGTACGGGATGAGGTTCTCCATCCTCAAGCCCGTCGACCTGGCCAGGAGCAACCACACCCTCGTCTATGACGTCGTGAACCGCGGGAACAAGCTGATCACCGCTTTCCTGAATGTCGGGACGAGCGCCGCCAATCCCGCCGGCGACGGCTTTCTGCAGAAGCAGGGCTTCATCCTGGTCTGGAGCGGGTGGCAGGGCGACGCGCTTCCTGGTGGCGGACGGCAGGTGATGACGCTGGTCCCGGTTGCGCGCCACAAGGACGGCTCCTCGATCACCGGCGAGGTCCGGCAGGAATACACCCCGTCAGCAGCCGTGCCGTCCGAGCCCCTCGCCGGCAACGCGCTCACCGCGCCCATCGAGACCGCCACGCTGGACAACTCGACGGCCACGCTGACGAGGCGCATCCACCACAACGACCCCAAAGAGCTCATCCCGCGCAGTCAATGGGCGTTCGCGGACTGCAGCGCCACGAATCCATTCCCGGGAACTCCGAGCACCACGCGCGTCTGCCTGCGAGGCGGATTCGACACCAATCACATCTACGAGCTGGTCTACACCGGGAAGGATCCCAAGGTGTTGGGGATCGGGTTTGCGGCGACGCGCGACCTGGTCGCCTTCCTGCGGGGCAGCACTCGACAGTCGGGGCCGGCCAATCCTCTCGCCGGGGCCGTCCACAGCACCATCGGCTTCGGCATCTCGCAGAGCGGTCGCTTCCTGCGCACGTTCCTCGACCTCGGATTCAACGAGGACGAGAACGGAAAACGGGTGTTCGACGGGCTTGATCCGGAGATCGCCAGCTACCGCATCTCGCTGAACATCCGCTTTGCGCAGCCCACGCGCCTGGCGGGCACGCAGCACACCGAGAAACAATTCCCCGGGCAGGAATCGCCCGCGACCTGGGGCGACGCCCACGACCGCTTCGCGCACATCGACGGAGGGCTGCTCGACCGCTGCCGGCGAAGCCACACCTGTCCGAAGATCTTCAACACCGTCAGCAGCACGGAGTACTGGCAGGCCGGTATGTGGGCCACGACCGTGGATGCCGATGCCGACGAGGACGTGGAGATTCCCGAGAACGTGCGCATCTATCTCTGGGCGAGCACGCAGCACGGGGGTTCGCAGCCCGCGGTCGCTGCGACGCAGAATGCGATCTGCGAGCAGCTCAGCAACCTCAACTCCTCTACGTACAACTTCCGCGCATTGCTGGTGGCGTTGCGCGACTGGGTGGTGCACGGCAAGAGGCCGCCGCACAGCCTCTACCCGACGCTGCGCCGCCGCACGCTGGCGCCCGCCGACCGTGTCCGGTTCCCCAGCATCCCGGGCGTAACCTTCGTGGGGAACTTCAACAGCAGGCAGGTGCTGGATCGCGGACGTGGGTTCGACGCGAGGAACGACTCGGGCGTGATGGACGAGCCACCCACCGTCCGGCACACGTACCCCGAGCTGCTGCCCAAGGTCGACGCGGACGGCAACGAGGTGGACGGGGTCCGCTCGACGCAGCTTCGGGTACCGCTCGGGACCTACTCCGGCTGGAACACGCGCAAGGTCAATTTCGGCAACCCCGACCTGTGCGACCTCACCGGGCAGTACATCCCGTTCGCGGTGCACGCGACGGACCGCAAGGGCGATCCGCGCCGCTCGGTCGGGGAGCGCTACGGGTCGAAGGCGGGATACGTGGCGCAGGTGAGGGTGGCAGTGGAGGAGCAGGTGGAGGAGGGCCTGCTGCTGCCCGACGACGCTGCGACCATCATCATCCAGGAGCAGGCGAGGGACATCGGGCTGCCCTGAAACACAGCAGGTAGCGCAAGTCGATCGCGAGCCGCTTCTGCGCGGCGAGGTAAGCGCGCCCGGCTGCGACGCGCTGTGCATTGACTCCACGCGTACAGAGGCGTACCGGCCGGGCTGGCGCCCGCTGCTGCCCCATCTCGCGCCCGGGGGAAGGCCCAATGAGACGCACGAGAACAACCGTCTCGAGCTTCGCGCTCGGGTTGCTGGTCACCGCCTTCGCCGAAAGGGCTGAAGCGCGCATCACCAAGATCATGATCACGAGTGTCGAAAGACCGACGTTCGGCGGAACGAGCTTCGGGACGAACGGCAGCGGCGGCGCGTACGAGAAGCTCCGTGGCGTCGCCTTCGGCGAAGTCGACCCCGCCGATCGGCGCAACGCGCTCATCGTCGACCTCCGGCTCGCGCCGCGCACCGCGACGGGCAAGGTCGGGTACTCGATGGACATCTTCATCCTCAAGCCCATGGATCTGGCCAAGGGCAACCACAAGCTCTTCATGGAGGTGAACAACCGCGGGGGCAAGCTGTTCGGCCCGTTCAACCTCTCCGGCGGCGGCAACAATCCGACCACTGCCGCCGATGCCGGCGGGGCGTTCTTGATGAACCAGGGCTACTCGATGGCCTGGAACGGCTGGGACATCTCGGCGGCGCCGGGGAACGACCGCTTGACCATCACGGTTCCGGTCGCGACGAATCCCGACGGATCCGCGATCACCGGACCTTCGTACGAATACCTGGTCTTCGACAACGCCACGACGAAGTCGGCCCCGCTCTCGTACGCCGCCGCCTCGCTCGACAAGTCCAAGGCGACGCTGACGGTGCGCCAGCACCTGACCGATCCGCGCGCCACCATCGATTCCAGCGGCTGGGAGTTCGTCAACGAGCGTAGCATCCGGCTGCTGCCCGCCGGAACGGCATTCCAGCAGAGCGCCATCAACGAATTCATGTTCACGGCGAAGAATCCGCTGGTGGCCGGGCTCGGCTTCGCCGCGACGCGCGATTTCGTTTCCTTCCTGAAGCACGCCACTGCGGACGACTTCGGCAATCCCAATCCGCTGGCCGGTGACGTCCGCCTGGCACACGCCTTCACGGTCTCGCAGCCAGGACGGTATCTGAACGACTTCGTGTCGCTCGGCTTCAACGAGGACGAGCGCGGTCGACCGGTGTTCGATGGCGTCGAAAACTGGATCGCGGGCGGCGACGGCGTCGCGCTCAACTTCCGCTTCGCGCAGCCGGGGCGCACCGAGCGCAACCGCCAGAACCACCTCTATCCGGAAGCCAACTTCCCGTTCGCTTTCCCCCGGACGTTCGATCCGCTCACCCGCGAGACCGACGGGCGGATCGTGCGCTGCTCGGAGACGCGCACCTGCCCGAAGTTCTTGCAGGTCATCTCCGCCAACGAGTACTGGGTCAAGGCCGGCTCGCTCGCGCACACCGACGCTCGCGGGCGCGATCTGCCGGATCCGGAGGACGTCCGCTTCTATCTCTTGTCCAGCGTCGAGCACACCGTGGCCGGCGCGGCGCCGAATTCACGGGGCGTGTGCCAGCAGTTCCAGAACACCACCGATCCGACCCCGGCGCTGCGCGCTCTCTTCATTGCGCTCGACGAGTGGGTGAGCTACGGCATCCGTCCGCCCAAGAGCAAGGTGCCGCGCGCGTCCGACGAGGACACGGCGGTCTTCTCCATCCCCCAGCCGAACGGGCTCGGCGTCGTGCCACAGGATGAGCTCGGTTGGCCGAACATTCCCGGGGTGACATACACCGGGGTCATCACGGTCCGCCATCTGTTCGACTGGGGGCCGCTGTTCAAGGAAGGCATCCTGACGATCAATCCACCCGACTTCTCGGGGCCGGTGTATCCGTCGTTCGTGTCGAGGGTCGACAAGGACGGCAACGAAGTGGCCGGCGTCAGGCTGCCGCCTGTGGCGGCGCCGATCGCGACGACTTCGGGATGGGCGCTGCGCGCGCCGGCCTTCGGCGGGCCGGATGGGTGTGAGTCGTCGGGGCAGTGGATCCCGTTCGCGGCCACCAAGGCGGAGCGCCGCGCGAGCGGAGATCCGCGCAAGTCGCTCGAGGAGCGGTACAAGAACCACGAGGGCTACGTGCGCGCCGTGAGGAAGGCGGCCGAGAAGCTCGAGAAGCGCCGGCTGCTTCTTCCCGACGACGTGAAGCGCTACATCGACGCGGCCGAGGCGAGCAACGTGCTGCGCTGACGCCGCGCCTCGGCCGCCGGGAAGCAACAGGCGCTTGCTGACGAGGTCGTTCGCCGCCGCGGTGACGGCGGCGACGCCCTTCTCCCCGGCCTAAGCCCATGCCCGCGCGTTCGCCGGCGGCGTCGTCACGGACGGCGTGCAGCGCGCGGTGCGGGTGATAGCTGGGGAGAGGCGCGGATCGGGTCGTCCCTGGTCCATCCGTGCCCATCGCCGCCTGGCTGAGGATCTGCGTCTCGCGCGACTTTCGTCCCCGGCCTGACGAGCCTCAGACTCACCGCGTCTTGATTTTCCGGTGAACCCCGCGCCTAGGTCCGATCCGCAGCCGTCGGGGGAAACATGAAAACCATTGCGAAGCGAGGTGCGTTGCTCTGCGTTGCCCTGCTCGTCGCCTGCACGGGTCAAGCCGTCGTTCAAGGAACGGAAACGGGTCCCGCGGATCAGAAGACGGCATCACCCGCCGTGCCGGCGACCGGGTCCAGCCAGCCGCAACCCTGCGACAGCCTGACCAAGGTCGAGCTGCCGAACAACACGACCGTGACCTCGGCCGTTTCGGTTCCGGCGGGTCCGTCCGTCCTGCCAGGCGCGACGACGCCCGTCAACGTGCCTGCCTTCTGCAGGGTGGCAGGCGTGTCGAAGCCAACCGGTGACTCGCTGATCAACTTCGAGGTCTGGATGCCTGCCGCCGGCTGGAACGGGAAGCTCGACCACGGCGGCAACGGCGGCTACGGAGGAAGCCTGTCCACACCTGCCGGCTTCATGCTCGCCGGGCTGCTGCGCGGCTACGCGACCACGGGCACCGACATGGGCCACAGCTCCACCGCGACGCCTGGGGCAAGCTTCGGCTGCACGACGCCTGCGCCTTCCGGTTCATCCGCGAAGTGCCTCTCCCACCCCGAGAAGATCGCCGACTGGGGCTTTCGCGCGAACCACGTGACCTCGGTGGCCGCCAAGCTGGTCATCCGGGCCTTTTACGGCACCGGCCCGCGGCTCTCGTACTTCACCGGCTGCTCCGACGGCGGGCACGAGGCTCTGATGGAGGCGCAGCGATTCCCGGACGATTACGACGGCATCGTCGCCGGCGCCTCGGCGAACTTCTGGACGCATCAGTCGGCGGCCTGGGTGTGGGAGGCGCGCGCGACCCTCGACGATCCCGCGAGCGCCATTCCGCTCAGCAAGCTGCCCATGATCAATGCAGCCGCGGTGGCCGCCTGCCCGGGCGTCGTGCCCACCATCATCGACGACCCGACGCGGTGCCGGTTCGATCCGGGGTCGCTGCTCTGCGCCGGCGCCGACCAGCCGAGTTGCCTGACGGCGGCGCAGGTCGCCGCGGTCGGCAAGATCTACGCGGGTCCGCGAAACCCGCGCACCGGAGCGCGGATCTATCCTGGCCTCGAGCGAGGCAGCGAGTCCGCGGGCGGCTCGCTGTCGGCAGGAGCTAGCTGGTCAGCGCTCATCGCCGGGCCGCAGACGTTCTTGGGCGGGGATTTCTACAAGTACATGGTGTTCGACGATCCGAGCTGGGATTTCCACTCGCTCGACTTCGACCATGACATCGCGACCGCCGACAGGGCGATGGCCGCGGTGATCAATTCGACCAGCCCGGACCTCGGCGACTTCCGGGCCCTCGGCGGCAAGCTGATCATGTGGCACGGCTGGGCCGATCCGCTGGTGAACTCGCGCAACAGCATCGACTACCTGCGGAGCGTAGCCGCCTCCCTGGGTCACCACCGCGACGACGAGGAGGAGGAGGAGGACGAGCACGGCGCCGCCCGCGCCACGCTGGGTTTCCTCCGGCTGTTCATGGCGCCTGGCATGGCCCATTGCGCGGGCGGACCGGGGCTCAACACCTTCGATACCCTCACCGCGATTGAGCGGTGGGTGGAAGAGGGCAAGGCGCCGAAGAAGCTCATCGCCTCGCACACCACGCTCGGCTTCCCGGACAACGTCATGTCTGCCACGCCGCCACCCGGGGACTTCTCGCGGCCCCTGTGCCCGTGGCCCAAGACCGCGCACTGGACGGGGAGGGGCAGCAAGACTGACGCCTCCAGCTTCGTCTGCGCACGCGCGGATCGCGAGCGGGACGACGACGACGAAGACGACGACGACGACGATTGAGCCGCTGTGCGCCAATCCGACGGGCGGCGGCGCAACCACCGAGACGACGCGCGCCGCCCTGGTTGCGATGGACCTGTGGGCGGGGCGATAGGACCGATAAGGCGCTTTCTGCCAACTCGATGCTCCCTTCCTTCACTGGACCGAGCGTAGCAGGCCAGCCCGCGGCCATGCTATGCACCGGCCGCGCAGGAGGTGGTGCTCCCGCCCGTGCAGGTGCAGGTCGAGCTGAAGCCCGCCGAGACGGAGATCATCGGCTCCAACCTGAACTCGAAGGAGACCTCGCAACTCTTCGAGCCGGCGCGCGCGGCGTTCGCGCGAGAGGTGCCGCCGATCCGAAGCTGCAGGCGCAGGCGCGCGCCTCGGCGGAGCAGTCGCTGCGCGCGCTGTTCGTCGGCCTCGGGTTCACCGAGGTGGAGTTCGTCCAGCAGCTGCCGCCGATGGCCTCGCGCGGCTGGCGAGCAAGGCAGCTTGCCTCGCTGCCGCGGCTGCTGTAGGTCCTGGATCGCGTTTCTCGCGGAGGGGGGGACTCCGTGCTCACATTCTTGCTGCTTTTGGGGATTGGTCTTCATCCCGTGGAGAGGTTCGCCCGGGAACATCCGGGCAGCCAGCGGTTCCAGTCGGCGGACGGGCAGCGCCTGGTCCACGCCAGCGGTTTCCTGGTGGACACGGGCACGCGGCGGCCCGAGGATGCCGCCCGCGCCTTCCTCTCGAGTCACGGCGCGGCGTTCGGTGTGACCGAGCGCGAAATCCTGGTGTTGAAGGGCGGGCCTGCACCAGGAGCGGTGGGCGCCGTTCATTTCCAGCGAACGATCGAAGGTCTTCCGGTGTTCGGAGGCGACCTGGTCGTCGGAGTCGACGAGCACGGCCGCGTGTTCCTCGTCAACGGAGGGCCGGTAGCGGCCTCCGTCTCCGGCCGCCACTCCTTCGGCGAGGTCGCGGCGCAGCGGGCGGCCGTGTCATCGTTCAAGGGCGGCGTGCGCGGAGCGGGACCGGCTACCGTCGCCGCCGGGTGGCGCGCGTTCGGTGCATCGATGCGGGCGGTGTACCGGGTCGATTTCATCGCGCAGCGACCCGCCGGCGACTGGCGCGCGTTCGTGGACGGCGAGATCGGCGCGGTGCTCTTCCGCGAGGACCTCCGCTCCTACGCCACCGCAGCCGGCCGCGTGTTCGAGGTCTCGCCCACCGAGACCCTCGCCTCGGCGTGCTCCTTGAACGGCTCCGGCCATTCCTTTTGCGCCAGTCCGGTGAGCGTCACTATCCCCAATCTCGTCACCGGCGCCAACCTCGCCGGCTCGCAGACCACGGTCTACAACTGCAAGGGGGCGGACTACCCGACGACGCCGGGGACGGTTGCCACCTCCTGCGGCGCGCCGGTCGACGCGGCCGGCGGGGCATTCAACTTCAACTTCGATTCGACCTACAAGGACAAGGCCGACGACTTCGCGGCGGCGATGGCCTACTACCACCTCGACAAGCACGTGAGCTTCCTGAAGAGCATCGACCCGACGCTCCCGCCCGCGGGCACGACGTCTTCCGGATCGAGCCGCGCGGTGAGGGGAAGCCTTCCCGCGCTCGTCAACGCATTCCAGAACGCCGCGCCTCTCGAGAACGCCTTCTTCTCTGGGGGCCTGGACGCGATGGTCTTCGGCCAGGGCGCCACCGCCGACTACGCGTACGACGCCTCGGTCATGTACCACGAGTTCACGCACGGCGCCGTCTTCGCCTGGGGCGGCTTCCAGCTCGACATCGATTCGCTGGGAGGAGTGATCGAGCCCAAGGGCGTCAATGAAGGGACCGCCGACTCGATGGCGGTGTCCGAGCTGGGCAGGAGCCAGATCGGCGGCTTCGTCAGCGCCACGATGAATCCGCCCGCGCCCTACTTCCGCGACCAGAACGACCCGAACGCGTCCCGCACTTGCCAGGGCGACGGCACGCTGATCAACCAGCTCGGCACCACCAATCCCATCTTCATCAACGGCCTCGACGGCGAGGAGCACGACGACGGCGAGATCTGGAACGGGTTCTACTGGGAGGTCTACCAGGGGCTCAAGCTCGGCGGCTTCAAGGCGTGCGGCGGATCCTGCGACGCGGGGCCGGCGATCCAGTACAAGGCGATCCAGCTCGCAGGAGGAACGGTTCCGACCTACGATCGGTACTGGAACACGTTCAAGGCGGCGGCGACGGCACTCTTTCCGGCGCAGCCCGCGGTGGCGAGCTACGTCGACTGCGTGGCCCGGCGGCGCAAGCTGGACAGGTGCGACCGCACCATTCCTGTCTACGCCGGCGAGCACAAGCTGGAGCTGATCCAGCTCCGCTTCTCGCCCTTCCAAATTGCGCTGCAAGCAACCGGTGCCACGCAGTTCAGAGCCTGCGGCGGCGGTTCGACCGCCACGACGGTGTACGCGCGCAAGGGCGCGCCTGCGCAGATCACCAACATCGATCCCACCACGCACGCCGCGACCGTGACCGCGGACATCACCTTCGCTCCCTTCACGCAGGCCTGCTCCGGAGGCACGGCCCTCTTCAACCTGCCTTCGTCCGGCACGTGGTACCTCCTCCTCGATTCTCCCAATGCCTTGCCGCCGGACTCCGAGATCTATCGCATCGACGCGAGCCCGAACGGCATGGCGTCGCGCCCGGCCGCGACGGCGGCGACTGCCTGTCAGAAAGCCACGACCCTCGCCATCGCGCCCGGATCCGCAAGCGTCGCTCCACGCGGGCAGACGGCGTTCGCCGCGACCGGCGGCAGCGGCACGGGCTACGTCTGGTCCTTGCCCACCAACGGCTCCGGCGGCTCGATCGACGCCTCGACGGGGGCTTACACCGCAGGACCGACGGGGAACGTCACAGACACGGTCAGGGTCACGGATTCGGTCGGGAATTCCGCCAGCGTGAACGTGACCGTGACCGCGCCTCCGCAGGGCGGCGGCGGTGGTGGCGGCTGCAGCACGGGCGGCGTCCCGGAGGCTGCACTCCTGCTGCTCGGCCTCACAGGTCTGTTGCGCCTCCGGCGCGCCCGCATCTCCCGCTGAAAGGAGCGCCCGGATGTTCCAGGTACTGCTGGTGGCGGCTGCCCTCGGGCCGGTCGCCGATTTCAAGGCGGCTTTTCCGGCTGCTTCCGTCATCGAGTCGCCCGCGGGTGGCCGTCTGACGAGCGCCTCGGGATTCGAAGCGTCGGGCCTCGGGGACACGCCGGAAGCCGCGGCCCGCGCCTTCCTGAAGGAATACGGGGCCGCGTTCGGGATCGACCCGCGCCAGGAGCTCGTCGCGCGCACGGCCCTGGCGGCCGGCCAGGTCGGCCCGGTGCGGTTCGAGCGGCACATCGACGGATTGCCGCTCTTCGACGGAGACGTGGTCGTGGGCGTGGACGCCAAAGGCTCCGTCATCTTGGTGAACGCCGCCGACGTTCCCGCGCAGGTGAAGGGACGGGCACGGATCTCCCGGAAGGCCGCCATCCGCGCCGCGACCACCGCCATCCGAGGGCTGCAAACGGCCGACAGGCCGCGCGCGAAGCGCGGCTGGCGTGCCTCCGGCCAGCAGATCCGTCCGGTCTGGCGCGTGGACCTCGTCGCCGCCCGGCCACCCGGCGACTGGCGCACCTACGTGGACGCGGAGACCGGCAAGGTGTTTTTGCGAGTCGATCTCCGCACCAGCGATGGCGTCGGGATCTCCCCGAATCGCAGCGCGGCGGATCTTTCCTCGCCGAAGCGTTGAGCCTCAGCGCGGCGGCCCGGCCTTCCGCTCCAGCTCCGCCAGCGCCGCGGGCGTATCCGCGTCGAGGAAGGGTCGCTCGTCGGCCTAGTCGACGAAGGCGGTGCGCACCGCGTCGAGGAGACGCTTGGGACCCGCGCTTCCTCGAGCGAGCAGCTCCGACGCGACCGCCAGGCATGGCGCGCGCCGGTACAGCGCGCACAGCGGCTGGCGCGCGCCGCGGCAGGTCGGAACGACCGCGTCGCGAATCGGGCGCCGCCGCGAACAAGGCGTCGAGCAGCCGCGCATCCGCCGCGCCGCGCCTGCTCGATGGCATTCTCGAGCTGCCGCTCGCCGAACGGCGCAGCCACGAGCAACACCAGCATCCGAAGCGCGGCCATGCAGTAGAAACGACCTCATTTCCTCAGCGCGTCAAGGATCGCCGCCGCCGTGGCGCGGCGCTTGTACGTCTGCGCGAGCGAGCGCCAGACGATCTTTCCCTCCCTGTCCAGAATGAAAATGGCCGGCCAGGAGATGCCGTTCTCGGCGTCCTCGACGCCGAAGGTGCGGATCGTCGCCCGGCTTTCGTCGGAGAGGAGCGGGAACGTGACGCCGAGCTTCTTCGCCGCGGCATCTACGCGCAGATCGACCGAGCGAATGCCCTCCTTCAGGCGCAATTCGCGGTTCGCCTGCCGCGGACGGCGCCGAAGCTACGAGCTGGCGCCGGCGCAGCGCCAGCAGGAGTCGAACTGGCCCTCGATCTCCTCGCCGCAGCGGGAGCAGACCCAGGGGGCGAGCGCGGCCAGCGGCAGCCTCCGTCTGGCGATGAGGTTGAGCGCTGCCTCCTCGTCCGCATCGGACACCCAGACTGACGGCGCCGTGTCCGCGGAGACGGGTAGCCCGCCGCGAACGCCCCACAGGCTCTCGCCGCGGACCTGGGTTTCGATGCCCCTGCTCTCCAACGCGCCCCGGACCACTTGGGCGTCGAGCGGGTTGCGGGCCAGGTAGACGAGCTTCACGTTCGCCTCGGGCTGCACAACTCTCTCCTAACAGAGGCGAGGCGGCGGTCAAGGACCAGGCGCGGGGTCAGGGGGCAGACTTCGTCCCACTCGAGCCGGCCAGCGACGCGCTTGGCTCGCGCCGCGAGCCCTCGTAGTGATCGAGCCCGACCTCCAGCTTCGGACGATTCGGGATCGTGCCGAGAGATCGCACGCTCCGTCGCGCTCCGCGACGGCCGCCGCAAGCGGCGAGGCGACGAGAGGTGGCACACCGGGCGATCAGTCCAGCACGTCCGGGTTGAATCGCTGCACGAGAAAGACCAGGCTCACGAGCATCAGCACCGAACCGATGAGATACACGTAGGGCAGGATGACTACGCCTGCCCCGAACCCGACGAGGCTCAGAAGCGAGATTGTGGTGACGACCCCGATGCACGGCGGCGTCAGCGAGATGCTCGTCGCCAAGATGCTACCCACTAGTGTCCCATCTGGTTGTTCCGCATGACACACTTCGCCCGGTCGACAGAGGCGAGGATTGATGCGGCGGACTTGGTCCAGATGAACGGCTTGGCGCTGGCGAGATTGTGGGCGTCGATGTAGCAGCGGATTGCGGTGCGCAGCTCGGCGACGCTGCTGAACGTCCCGCGACGCACTGCCCGCTTCTCGAGTTGGGAGAACCAGCTCTCGACGGCGTTGAGCCAGGAGGCGCTGGTCGGAGTGAAGTGCAGCTTGAAGCGGGGGTGCGCTTCGAGCCAGCGGTTCACTTCGGGCGTCTTGTGAGTGCTGCTGTTGTCGAGGATCAGATGCAGTTCGACCGACTGCACATGCGCGCGATCGATCTGTTTCAGGAAGTCGAGAAACTCTCTGGCCCGATGTTTTTCCGTGATGCGCCCGAGCACGTCGCCGGTCGCCACGTTGAACGCGGCATAGAGGCTGGCGGTCCCGTGCCTCTTGTAGTCATGCGTGCGTCGCTCGACCTGGCCGGGCCGGAGCGGCAGCATGGGCTGCGTACGGTCCAAGGCCTGAATCTGCGTCTTCTCGTCCACCGAAAGGACGACGGCGTTGTCAGGCGGATTGAGATAAAGGCCGACCACGTCGACCACCTTCTCGCTGAACCGAGGATCGTTGCTGATCTTGAACGACTTGATTCGATGGGGCCGCAGATCGGCGGCCTTCCAGACCTGCTCGACTTGCCACCGCGTCACCCCGGCGTACTTGGCCATCAGGGCAAGGCTCCAATGCGTCGACTCACGCGGCACTCGGTGCGTGGTCCAATCGAGGATCTGCCTCGCCTTCTCCGACGTCATCTTCCGCGGCTGACCAGGCCGCGGAAGATCCTCGAGGCCGGCGACGCCCTGGCTGCGATAGCGCGACCGCCACTTGTAGACCGTCAGACGCACCACGCCGAGTTGCGCCGAGATCGCCTCTGCGCTCAGACCCTCCGCGCTCAGCAGGATGATCCGCGCGCGCTCGGCGTGGCTCTTGCGCGTCGTCCCTGCGCGCAGCCAGCTCTGCAACTCGCGGCGATCAGTCTCGGAAACCGGAAGTCGTGTCGCCTCGGGCATCAACAGCGTAGATCATACCTTACGATCCGTGGCAAGCTGATTAAGCGGATGGGACACTAGGCAACGACTTCAGGCGTAGCCGCGGGCACCCGCTGTTACGGCCGATTGCGGCGCGGCTTCCGGCCCGACAACCCGTCCGCCATGAAGCCAGTCCGCCCGGATCAGGAAGCCTGCGGTTTCTTGAACAGCAGCTCGACGAACGCACCGGCGGCAGCGACGCTTGCCAACTTCGACAGATAGGCGATCTGCCAACTCCGCACTCTCTGCCTTCAGTCGGAAGCCGGGCGGGAGGTTGGCGCCGTCGAAGACCACCGCCCCCACCTCCGTCAGTTGTATGATCAGAGCGTGCCGCCCGACTGGGTCCGTGACGCGCTGGTCAAGTCCGCCGAGGAGGTCCGGTCGTTTGTCGGGACCGGGGCGCTGTTCACCGCGCGGCCGCAGAAGTTCGCTCGCGAATGGTTCTCGGGGCGCCTGCGGGCGCTCAATCCGCTGGGCGTCCTGGTGACGGGCGCCGGCGTGCTGGCGACGGCGCGGCTGATACTGACCAGGCCCCTTGATGGGTGAGGCAGAGAGTTGCCTCTCGGGCACCGCCAAGGCGACCGACGAGGTGAAGGCCGTCTCGGACGAGATCCTGACCATCCTCAGGACCTACCGGGTCTAGGATGTGTCCATGTTCGGATCCGACTGCGCCCCGGGCTTCCTGCGCGCGTGCAGATTGTCGACCAGCACGAGGTACAGATCCCGTGGTCCTGCAGTTCATTCGTCTAGTTCTATGATCTGCGGTTCCATGTTTGTCGCGTCGGTGCCGATGACGATTATCTCGCTGTCCGCCACCAGGTAAAACGCGGCGGTTCTGCTACCCGCAATACCGCCGGATGATGTTACGGTGACCGTTCCTCTGTTGTTCGTTGTATCGGTTATGGTAAACGTTCCTGATGCGGAGCCAGACACCGCGGCAAACCCGAGCACGCTGATGTAGCCCGTGCCGTTCTGGAAGCTCCCCGAATTGCTCGAGACGGTGAGAGGAAGCACGGCCAAGCCGTTCTCGCTTTTCGCCGTGGCCACGCCGGTTGAGCCTATGAAGGTGCCATTCCCTCCTGAAGTGACGCTCTGTGGAAAGAAACCGCCGCTCCGGCCTCTGTTGCTGGCGTCGTCGGCGGGCTGCTCCAGGAGAAACCCGATACCCTGGCGCCTCAGGTAGAAGACGAATTTGTAAGTCACGCTGCCGAGCTTGATGCTCATGGTGCCCCGCCCTATGGGATCGACGTGGAAAGATGCCGGATTCGGTCCGTTCGGACCCGCGAAGGAAATGGGCGGGCTATCAGGTACCGAGCCGCCGTCGTTGAGATCCAGAATGCCTTGGAGGAAACCATCGGTCGTCGAAGGGGGCACTAGCCGTTGGCCGCTCACAAATGTACCCACCATGGCACTGGCATGGCCACCGTTGATGCCCAACATCTCGAAGAGGGCTGCCCCCAACGAGGTGTTGTCGAATGGAGCCGTCGGCGGCAGGAAGCGCACGACACCAAGCAGGATACCATCCGGGCTCCCGCTTGCCGCGTTCTTGTCGGTCCGGAGCGCGTAAAACCTTCCCTGCCCCCCGATATAGAAACTGATGGTATAGGGATTGATGGTCGCATTCGCGGTTCCTGTGATGTTGAACGTGCCGTGACCGCTCGTTTGATCATCAATCGTATAATTTCCCGTCAACGTCAGCGTCGGCGCGCCGCTCTGATCGTCGCTCCTGCTGGTATTGACAATCGTTCCCTTTAGCGCCGTCGACGCGGCAAGATCAAGCCTGCCAATGAGGCCCTTATTGACGGCGCCGGTGCCAACTCCGGCCGTCCCCGCAAGAGACATGATATAGCTGCCAACGATGTTGGCCGTGGTGAACTTGGCGCTATTGCCCTGAACTTGAAAATCGCCAGAACCGACATAGGCCGGGGTCGCTGCACCGTCCGTCTCGATTAGCCCGCCGAAAGTGCCGTCCAGGGAAAGTGCGAACGAAAAGTTCATCGGCGCGGGGGGCGGGTTGGCAGGCGGAGTCCCGCTCCACGGTGCTGGACTCGTGACCGTCAGCTTCATGGTTCCATGGCGCGAGCTATCCATGCTGTAGGTACCAGTAAATGCGACTTGCGTGAACGCCGCCGAGCTCCCGTCGGCTTGGGCGATATTGACGTCTTCAAGGCCCCTCGCGATACCGCCGCTTCCGTCTGCGTTGAACCGGCCAATTACGCCAAAAGTGAAGCCCGAAGAAGAGGAACTAAAGCCCCTGAGCCGGAATACGAACCTTCCGAAGAAGAGACTGTTGTTTGTCGGCACGACGACTACGACAACGCATGGTCCCGTCGTCGCAGGCGATTGCAGCGCGGTAATTGTGACGAGATTGCCGTGTGGCGCCTCATCCACCGGGACTTCAAGCCCGACAACGTGCTGGTCGGAAACGACGGCCGCGTGCGCGTCATGGACTTCGGTCTCGCGAGCGCCGCCGCTCCGAGCCCGCTGGTCTCGGATGCAGGAGGCGGAGGTCTGCCCGATGTTCGAGAGGATCAACAGTACGGGCACGAAGCTCACGATCTACGACCTAATGGTGGCCGCCACGTTCGAGACCGATTTCGACCTGAACGACGAGGTCGAAGCCTTGCAAGAATCGTTTGAGGAGGAGGGTTTCCACCTCGAGGGTGAGAGCATCATTCGTGCACTCGCGGCTACTCGAGACACGGTGGTCTCGAGGTCCTCGCTTCTGGCACTCCGGAATGTTGGCTCGTCCGAGCTGAAGACGAGCCTCAAGACGGCCCGGCTCTCCATCGAGAAGGCGATCGACTTCCTGCAGACCGAAGTTGGTGTGGTGTCGAGCGATTTCCTGCCCTACGACGCCCAGCTTCTGGTCCTGGGAAAGCTTTTCAAGAGCACGAAGTCCTTCTCCGCAGAACAGCGCAAGCTTGTACGTTCCTGGTTCTGGGGGTCTTCGTTTACAGAGCGCTACCGAGGAGCGTCCGACTCACTGTTGAACGAAGACCTCGAGGACCTCCCGCAGCGTTTGGCGAAGGGCGACCCGCTACTTAAGCCGGTAGCATTCACCGCCGACGATCTAAGATCTCGCGAGTTCCGGTAGAGCAGCGCCATCTCGAACGCGTTCGTGGCCCTTCTCGCCTCAAACAACCCACTTAACCTCACGAACGCTGCTCCAATCGACGTTACAGGGTCGCTGGCATGGTCGAACCAACGCGAGTTTCACCACCTCTTCCCTCGGGCGTTCCTCGCTGGAAGGACGGAGGCCGAGAGGCGGGGCCAGAACAACCTGAGGACGCGGCGCTGGTCTTGCTCTTCAGCCTGGTGGCGAGCGGACAGATCAAACTCCGCAAGCTGGATGGCTTCCGCAGGATCGCCGACGTGCTCAGCCTGCGAATCCACCGGGCAGCCTGATGTCAGAGAGCTGTGCTACAGGAGGAGAAGCGATTGAGCCGGAAGGGTGTGCCAATCGAATTTCCACATCAAGCGAGACGCGACCTCGGGATAGGGTCCTGGCGCTGTGTTAACCACTCTCTGCTGTTCTCTCCCCAAGAGAGTTCGAAATCGGTGTCCAATGGCCCACCGGGTCGCAACGGGGGCGTGTCCTCCGGTGCCCCAGTCTGGGTGCGAACAGCCAGAGAATCCGGCCCGACGGAGCGCTGCAGCGCAAGTGCGCGGAGTTCAGGGCGGAAAAGGCACGACGTCGTGCCGATGCGCCAACGCGCCTGTGTTAAGCGCCCGCAGGCGATGTTCTACTGGACCAGAGGAGTGGCTCCCCATTGGACACTGATCTAGAACGGATTTCTCTCGCGGGTCCGAGAATCAAGGACTTACGTGCGGTTGTTCGTGATCCAGAGTGGTGCCCGGTCGCGATCACGAACTCTCTCTGTGTTAAGCGCGTGCGAGTGACGCGTCCGGTTAACACAACAGAGAACGATGGACACCTGAACCACGGCCCAAGGTCGCATCTAGGCGACGACTTCAGGCGTAGCGGCGGGCGCTCGCTGTTACGCCCCCAGAGTCACGGGGAATGCCTTGCGCCATGACAATGCCGCTTGAAAAGAGGTACGGCGACCCAGAGCGCCGCGCGGCCTCGCCCCACCTCGGAAGCACGTCTCGGCTGGAGCACGCGCCAGAACGTGGTTATAGCTGTGTGCGACGACGCCCTGAGCACCAATCAACCGCCAGGCCGTTACGCACGCGCCGATCGGGTCGGAGAGAACGCCGCGATGTTCATGGCGATCCGCATCGTCTCGTCCGGATTCTGGCGTCAAAGTACCCTACGCTGCCGCCTCGGTGAACGCCGGCCCACCCTGCATCCTGCCGATGCCATGGAGCAGCGCGGCCTGCCGTTAGTCCCATTGACACGGAACAACGAGCGTGAAGTCATTCTGCGGGGTCCAAAGGGGGGCATCGAAATGGCCAGCAAGCGATCCTTCGGCGGCGCCGTCGCGCTCGCCTTCGCGCTCGGCTGCGGCGGCAGCAGCAAGACCACCGCGCCCGGCAACATCACCGTCAGCGGGCAGCTCCAGTCGGGGAGCGTTACGCACGCGCGCTCGGGTCCCGGCGGCGCAGACGGCAGCCAGCTCCGGCTGGCTGACCGGTCCGCCCTGGTGCTCGCCGGCTACCAGCTCAAGTGCGTCACGTTCGGCAATCCGCCCGTGGCCGCCTCGGGCACCGCGGACGCGGCGGGAAACGTCAGCGTCACCATCGCGGCGCAGAGCGTGGCGTTCGGTTGCTTCATCCTCGACACGAGTGGGAACAGCGTCGCCACGCTGACCTTCACCGCCGGCTCGACGAGCGGCACCACGCTCACGCTCTCCGGCAATGGCAGCCTGGGCACCATCACCGTCGACCTCACCAGCGGGCTCGCCTCGGCAAGCGTGACCACGGGCACGGTGGCCTCGACGCCCCCGGGTGCGGCGTGCCCCACGGGATTCTGGGTCTTCCCGACGGGTGCGACCGACCCGAGGTGCTCTTCGCTCGCGCCGCAGGCCGCGGCGAAGGTGTGGATCGTGCCACAGCCCGGCGGCGGCTACCTCGTCAGCATCATTCACGGTCCCGAGGTGCATGGCGGCGGCAGCGCTATTCTCTGCACCTACTCGTCGTTCAACAATGTCCCTTCCGTTTACGCCAGCGGCAAGCTGACCATCGCACCGTTCCGGGACAATCCCGCCTCGCCGTGCCCGAGCACTCTGGCCATCCAGATGACGCCCAGCGCGGACTGCAACACCGGCAGCGCCACCGGCACGTTCACCGGCTGCGCGAGCTGTCCCGGTGGCCCGGACTACTGCCCGGGCACCGGCACTTCGACCTGCGGCACCGCCACCTGCACTGCGACCTGGAGCGGCTCGCGGCAGCCGTAGCACTCCAGCGTTCAGCTGCGACACCACTTGATGGTGGCCTGGAGGGTCCGTGAGGGCGGTCAGGCATCTCGCGCTCGCCGTCGACCCGACCTGGGGACTGAAAATCCCCGTGTCGGTGGTTCGATTCCGCCCCTGGGCACCAACTTCCGCGCAAGTCGCCGGCCGTCACGATCCGGATGGTCGCTAACCTGGCGCACTCTTCCACGCGCGAACTAGAACCCGATCGACCTCGCCGCGCACCGCCTCGCGCGCCTCGCTGCTCTCCATCCCGCTCATCAGCAGCTCGTCGTAGAGCGTGTTTCCGTGACGGACGGCGGCGACGACCGCGAGGATCAAGGGGCGCTCTTCCATCTCCTTCGCCGCCGCCGTCCTCCCGACCCGGCCGCTCTTCCGCACCGTTGCATGCCGAGCGATGGCGCCGGCGGGACGCGCTGCCCTGAAACCGAGCCCGCAGGCCTCTCCCTCGCGTCTCCGGTACGACCAGAGCGCGAAGTACGCGCCGAACACCAGCGAGGTGAGGAGGATGCGGGCGACCGACGGGCGCGCCCCGGAACGTTAGGGACGAACACCAGGTCGTAATTGGTGGTGAAGAACGCGTTGCCCGCGATCGGTCGTCGCGCGAGCTGTCCCAGACGGCGCTGAGTCCCTCGGAGCCCGCGGGAATGTACGCGCTCACGTCCGTGGGTGACCAGGACCCGCACGAGCGATGGAGAATGGTCCGCCCGGCGACGTCAGCGAGACAGCAGGCCCGCGGTCAGGGCCGCCGCCGACGCAACCAGCAGCAGGTGCGCGGCGAAGAAACTGCCGACGAAGGTGTAGATCAGGAACGCCGTGGCGGCGGGAACGAGAGAGAGAAGCACGACGATCGGCATCGTCGCGGAGGAAGGCCGGACCGCAATCCAGCCGAAGACCAAGGCGAGCACGAAGAGCGTCGCGGAGTCGGCGAGCCAGAGCCCCTTGCAACTGTTCGCATAGAACGGCGGGAGGTTGGACGCGGCGATCGCGGCCAGTGCGTTCTTGAACGCGGCGGCGTGAAACACCGCACCGACGCCCAGGAGCAGGGAGGAGAACGAGAGAATAAACCTCGGAAGGTGCAGAGGCATGGAATCGCTCGTTTTCAGGTGGCGGCCAGGATGGTTGCCCCACTTGGCCGGTCCGGGCCTTCAACGTTCAGCGCTGCCGCGGAGGTAGTCATGAGCGTCCAGTGTTTTCCCATGATAGCCCCCTCGGCGGGCGCTTTGCTCCTCGCCGCCCTCACGAGCGAGTTTCAGCCAATGGCCGCTGACAAGGACCGGGTCGATGAGCTCGTGAGCGGTGGCAACGGCGAGTACTTCGATCCCGGACACGGAAGGCTGATGAAGGAGTGGGTCACGATCGGGCCCGGAGCGGCGCCCGGTTCGAATCCGGTGTTCCGCGAGAGGGACGACGTTTGAGGGCTCCTCGCGAGAAGGGGCCACTTGCCCCTTGAGGTAGGATAATCGGGGTCCATGAAGAACGATGACGCCACGCGCAACAAGGGCGTATACGCAGTACGCTAGCCATGTTGGGTCTGCTGGGTCTCCTGCCTGGCGCGCGCTCTCGCGCGCCTTCAGGCGGCCAGCGAGGACAGCCTCGCCAACTGTCTTTCCCGCCGCGAGCTCGTTGTACAGGGCGATCACGAACTCATACGCGAGCGCGTCGGTGACGCTCCAGAGCGGCGCGATGAACAATCCCGCGCCTCGCCCCACCAGTTGCGTTGCCCAACCCGATGTTCCGA
>WNFF01002103.1_pt1 | contig 23044 bp, 17 predicted proteins | sample 5400441 | NCBI WGS metagenome assembly WNFF01 (sample SAMN13153345, study PRJNA577476) | soil metagenome | isolation source: 120 cm saprolite under Douglas fir tree site 2 hole 3 replicate 1 | place: USA:California | collected 2015-04-18
AACTTCCTGTGTAACAGTCTGTGAACGACTTAACCGTGTCACTAGGCAGTTTCGTGGTTTTCCGCTAGCCGCAAGCCGCTGACCTGCGGATCTTCGGTTGGCGTACCACCGAACACCCAATTAGCTGCGGAACGCAGGGCAACGCGGTCCAGCACCGCCAAGCGCCAGCCATCAACCCCGATGAAAGATCAGGGCTAGGTCCGGACTGACGAGCGAACGCGGAACAACCACGGGCCGGAAATGGCCTTCACGAGGGGACCCCAAACGGATATAACCCCAGCTCAGGACGGGTGCGCCGCCAGGGACTCGAACCCCGAACCCGCAGATTAAGAGTCGGCTGTTATGAGTTCGCCTGCTACCGGATAATGCCTGGCCGCACCGTTTTGTCCGCGGCTCCCCGCCTATTTCGGTGCCGACCGATACCGGGCACTGCCAAATAGTGCCGCGACATCCGAGCAAACATCGAGCAAACATGAGGCGGGGCTTTCGGGTCAGGTGAATCGTAACAGGGGGTCATGCGGGACTGGATCGATTCATGAGTCCGAGGGAGCCGCGGATACAATCGGTAATTGACGCCGCGTGCGGGGCGGGCGATCGGAGCGGTGAGTCGGCTCTGGGTACGGACGCCGTTCCCCGGTCGGCTTGCCTGGCTGATGTGGCTTGCCGTCGTGATACCGCCGTCCAGGCTGCGCCGGTCAGGCTACTTTCCAGCTCCGGTCGCCGAGCCGGGCGACTACGTCGATGCTTCCGCCGAGTGCGGCGACGTAGGCGCGCACGACGTCGATGCCGGAGATCTCGCCGTGCTCGATCTTGGAGATGCGGGCCTGGGACACGCCGAGGGCATCGGCCAGCTCTGCCTGGGTCACCCCGGCGGTGGTGCGCATCTCGGCGAGCTGGTGTCCGCGCACGTATGCTTCCCGGCGCTCGCGGGCTGCGGTCTTACCGGCGGCCTGCTCTTCGCTGGTCCGGGAGTCAAGCGCGCGGCCCTTGGCCTTGATGTCACTCCACTTGGAGTAGCTGCTGCTCATCGCTTCTCCGCTTCCAATTCGATCAGATGCTGGGTGAACCGTTCGTCCGCCAGCGGGATGGCCTCGCGGTACCAGCCATCCCAGTTTCCTGCCTTGTCGCCGGCGACCAGGAAGATCGCCTCGCGCCTGGGGTCGAACGCGAACAGCAGCCGTATCTCAGCTCCTTCATGTTGTGGTAGCGGCTGCCCTTGACCCGGTCAGCCAGTGGCCGCCGCAGGGCAGGGCCTTCGGCGGCGAGCTGGTCGATAGCATCCTCGATGAGATCGGCGGTCTCGGGTCGTTCTTGCAGAGCGCCAGATACCACGACTCGACCTCGGGATGGAGGCTCACCTCCCACGCCATGCTCGGATTATAACCTATCAGTCATGTCCCGGCCGGATGGGTTCTGGCGGCCGGGCAACGGGACTTGAGCGTGGTTCACTCTGTTCGCGGGAGGCTGTGGGCGCTTGGTGTCGGGGTGATGCGCCGGGGGTCGGGGAAGCTGAGGCTGGTGTATCCGGGGGCCCGGCCGGCCAGTGTTGCGGCGAGTACGCCGGTGGCGGTGTCGTGGTAGTCGTGGATCTCGGCGGTGGCCTTGCCGGGGTAGGGGCGCAGGATGCGCCCGGCGTACTGGACGAGCCGTCCTTTCCACCTGACCGGGGCGGCGAGGAACAGGGTGTCGAGGATCGGGCAGTCGAAGCCTTCCCCGGCGTATGGCCCGGTCGCCACGACCAGCAAGGGCGGGCTGCCTGGCTGGGGTTGCAGGCGGGTCAGGGCAGCGGAGCGGCTCTTGGCGTTCATGCCGCCGCGCAGCACAACAGGGTCATAGCCCAAGCTCCGCAGGACGTCGGCGAGTTTCGCCAGGTGCGCGATCCACTGGGTGAGCACCAGGCAGTGGCGGCCCCTGGCCAGGGCTGCGGTCACGTCGGCGGTGATCTGGCGGGTACGGTCGTCGTCGGCGGCCAGGTCCCGGTAGATGGTGGCCATCCCGCCCGGCGCTTGCGGGTCGGCGTCGCCGGTGTAGCAGTAGGTGGTCGGGTGCACGTGCAGCACGGGAACCGGCCGGCTGGGTGCGCTTGGCGGGGTGACGTCGGGCAGAGCGAGGGTCTCGCGGTCGCCGTGATCGTGGTCCCGCTCGCGCGGATGGACGATGGTGTGCCGGATCTCCCCGACTTGCCAGGCGATGAGGTCATCGAGCTTGTCGCGCCGGTACGGGGTGGCGGTGAGGCCGAGCCAGTGGCGAGCCGGGATCTGCCTGACGGCATCCTCGAAGGCCGCCGCGGGGACGTGGTGGCATTCGTCAGCAACGACCAGTCCGTAGCCTGCGGTCAGCTCGCCGACATCGGTGCGCCGGGCCAGCGTCTGCAAGGTGGCGATGTCGATGGTGCCGCGGAGCTTGGCCCGGCCGCCGCCGAGCTGGCCGGGCTTGATGCCGAGGAACTCGCTGACGCGGGCCCGCCACTGGTCGGCCAGGGCCTTGCGGTCGACCAGGACGAGCGTCGAGGTGGCGTGCGCGGCGATCACCGCGCAGGCGATGACCGTCTTGCCTGAGCCGGGCGGCGCGACCAGCACACCCTGCTCGTGCAACCCCGCTGAATTTCATCAGATGCACGATCGGGTGAGCCGTGACCTGCAGAGCTGCGAGAACTCTATCGGCTGCCGGGCATGTCACGCATCGTCCTGACCAGGCGACTTGCCTTAGGCCTGTCGTCTGATGCAGGATTCTCGCGTTGTTCGGCGATGGTGCGGGTGAGGAGAGCGGTGGCATCTGGGGTCCATGAGCCCGCGGGTTCGGCCAGGTTGGAGCTGGTCAGCGGGGTCGCGCTGTTGCGCGAGGAGGACGCGGTGCTGGAGGCGATGCTGGCGGGGTGGGCCAAGCAGCAGTCCGGCGGGCGGGGGCTTGCCCCGGGCACCGTGAAGCAGCGGCGGGCGGTGCTACGCCGGTTCCTCGAGCACGCCGGCGAGTACCCGTGGAACTGGACGGCTGCCCACCTTGATGACTGGTCCGCGGATCTGGTCAGTGTCGCGGGCAAGGCGAAATCCACGATCCGCAACCACCATGACGCGATCCGCTCGTTCGAGAGCTACCTGGTCGCGCCCCAGTACCGGTGGGCTGAGGAGTGCCAGGCCCGGTTCGGCACGCATCCGGTGCAGATCTGCTTCGAGTCGAACACCACCGCGCACCTGGTGGACTACGAAGGCGACCCGGACCGGCGGCCGATGACCCGCGAGGAGCTCCAGCGGTTCTTCGACTACGCCGACGACCGGGTCGAGCAGGCAATCCGGCTGGGCCGCAAGGGAGCGCTGGCCGCCTACCGGGATGCCACGGTGTTCAAGGTGATGTATGCGTGGGGGCTTCGGTGCACCGAATCATCGAAGCTGGACGTCACCGACTGGTACCGCAATGCAGAGGCGCCTGAGCTGGGGAAGTTCGGGAAGCTGGAGGTCCGGTGGGGTAAGGCGTCCAGGGGATCCCCGCCCAGGCGGCGCACGGTCTGCACCGTGATGCCGTGGGCGGTGGAGGCGGTCGAGGACTACATGGCTAACGTCCGGCCCTGCTACGGCTTTCCTGATCGCCCGGCGCTGTGGCTGACCGAGCGCGGCGGCCGGCTGCGGCCGCGCCAGATCGAGGAGCGCTTCGCCGCCTACCGGGAGGCGCTCAAGTTGCCGCCTGAGCTGGTGCCCCACTGCCTGCGGCACTCCCACGTGACCCATCAGATCGAAGACGGGGTCGACCCGGTATTCGTGCAGCGGCAGGTCGGCCACCGTTACCAGTCGACGACGGCGATCTACACCGGCGTCAGCGGCGACTTCATGAACACCATGATGCGCAAGGCCCTGAACACCGCGTTCACCACCGACGAGGAGGTTAAGCGATGACCGCCAAGCTGGACTACACCTGGAAGCTGCGGGAGGTCATGGCCACCCGCGGCCTGTTCCAGACCACCCACCTGCGCCCCAGGCTGGCCGAACGCGGTATCCGCCTGTCTGATAGCCAGGTCTACCGGCTGGTCGTCGATAAGCCCGAGCGGCTCAACCTCAAGATCCTCATGGCGCTGCTGGACATCCTCGGCTGCCAGATGGACGACCTGATCCAGCCGGCCGCCCTCCCCGCGGCCAAGGCGAAGAACAAGGCCGCCGGGCAGGGCGGCGAGCCGGAGCCCGGCATTGGCGCTTTCCGGCCCAGGCGGGCGCGGATCGTCCCCGGCTCCTCCTCATGACCCGGTGACCCGCCCGGCCAAGGACGCAGGGTTCCTCACCGAGCCCGGCGCGGTCGTCGCCGGCATTGTTCACGGTGTCGAGCCAGTCCTGGACCAGGACGGCATCGCTGCCGCGATCGCGCGGGCTGCCCGGTCCCGCGCTCAGCAACGACGCCTCGCCGCGGCGCTGAGCGATGATCCCGGCCTGCTTACCTCCGGGCGGGCAGAAGGCCCGCCCCAGATCGAGCTGCTGATCAGGGCACTGCAGGAGATGGGAGCCCGGCGGCTGATGCTGCCGCGGTGCGCCCATTGCGACCAGCCCGGGCGGCTGGTCCAGCGCGACGGCAGCCTGCGGATCTGCTCAGCTTGTGACCACCTGAGGCGAGGCACCGCCCAGCCCTGCGCGATCTGCGGGAGCACCAGGCAGGTCGCCGCCCGCGACCAGCACGGCCGGCCGCGCTGCGCCCGCTGCCGTCCCTACGGCAGTCCCGACCCCGTCGCGCAGATCGCGGCCCATGCCAGCCGCCTGGAGCCGGGGCTGGATCACCTGAGGCTGCTCGAGGTGATCCAGGAAGCGATCCCGCAGCCGTTCCAGCACCACCAGGTGCTCTGGGAGCTGGACCAGCGCCCTGGGCTGCTCACCGGCGAGGGCGCGCATGGCTCACCGCGGGCCAACGCCCTCATCCGGGCGCTGCTGGCCGCCGGCGCCGCCGGCATCGTGGCCCCGGCCTGCCCGTCCTGCGGCCGGACGGTTCCCTTGAGCCACCGGCGCGGTGCGGTGCGCTGCTGCCGCCGCTGCTACGACCAGGCCCAGTCTCAGGTCTGCAGCCGCTGCCGGCAACGCGCCCAGGTGACCAGCCGAACCGCGGCCGGCGAGCCGGTCTGCGCCAGCTGCTTCCGCCAGGACCCGGCCAACCACGAGCAGTGCGCTAACTGCGGGCGGACCAGCCTGGCCAGCCGCCGCGAGGACGGCCGTGCCTGGTGCCGCCGCTGCTACCGCGCGCCGCTGGCCATCTGCACACTGTGCGGCCGCGAAAAGCCCTGTCACCTGGCCTCCGCCGGCACGCCGCGCTGCGAGCACTGCTCGCGCCGGATGCGCCACGCCCCCTGCGCTCGCTGCGGCCACAGCCGGGCCGTGTGGACGCGCACCGCTGACGGCCAGCCGCTGTGCGGCTCCTGCAGCCGGCAGCGCGTGCCCTGCGCAGGCTGCGGCAACACCCGCACCGTCGCCGCCCGGCTCCCCGCCGGCCCGCTATGCAGTACGTGTTACCGCAAGCACCCGGCATCGTTCCAGCCCTGCACGGAATGCGGAGCCGCCGAACATCTCTACCACCACGGGCTCTGCACCCGCTGCGCCTGCCGCCAGCACCTGCTCAGCCTGCTGTCCCACGACCAGGGCGGCCTCCATCCCCACGCCGAAGCGATCTACCAGGTCCTCGCTGCCAGCAGCCCCGCCTCACTCATGCAGTGGCTGACCAGGGGCTCCGCCGCCCCGGCAATCCTCGCCGAGATCAGCCACGCCACCCGGCCACCCGACCACGCCGACCTCGACCGGCACCTGCCCAGCCGTGCCACCCACCACCTCCGCAAGGTCCTGGTGGCCGGCGGCATCCTGCCCGCCCGCGACGAACGCCTCGCCGGACTCGAACGGTGGGCCAGCCAGAAAACCAGCCGAGTTGAGGACCCCGCCGAGCGCCGGATCGTCCGCAGCTTCGCCACCTGGCATCACCTGCGCCGGCTCCGCGGGGAGGCGCCGCGGCACTACATCACCGCCGAGCAGGCCGACTACATGCACAACGAGGTCCGGGCCGCGCTCAAGCTGATCACCTGGCTAGGAGAAAACGGCAAGAGCCTGGCGACCTGCACCCAGCACGACATCGACACCTGGCTCACCGGCGGGCCGGGAACCAACTACCACGCCCGCGCCTTCGTGCTCTGGACCAGCAGACGCGGCCACACCCACGACCTCGACATTCCCCAGCACCCCCGCAACGAGACCCTCACTCAGATCGAAGACGACAAGCGGTGGGCACTGGTCCGCAGCCTTCTCCACGACGACGGCCACGCCATCGAGGACCGCGTGGCCGGCCTGCTCGTGCTGCTCTACGGACAGCCCCTGGCCCGCATCGCCCGCCTCACCCGCGACCAGATCACCCACAGCCCTCTGCGGGTCCAGCTGCTCCTCGGCACCGTCCCCCTCGACCTGCCCGCACCGCTGGACGAACTCGCCCGCCAGCTCCTCAACCGCACGCACGGCCGCGCCGCCGTCGCCCGCGCCCACGACCAGCCATGGGTCTTCCCCGGAGGAGCCCCCGGCCATCCGCTCTCCACCGCCCAGCTCAAGGTCCGCCTCGCGCGCCTGGGCATCCACGGCCGCTCCGGTCGCAACACCGCCCTCATGGACCTCGCCGCCAAGCTCCCGCCCGTCGCACTCGCCCGGCTGCTCGGCATCCATATCAGCACCGCAGGAGCCTGGGCCGAACGAGCAGGCGGCTCACCCGCTGCCTACGCCGCACAGGTGTCCCGCAGGTGATCATTCAGCACGTTCGGATATCGGTGGTTACCAATATGGGTCAGCTCGTCGGCGGCCTTTTGCTGGATGCTGGTCAGTTCTGCGGTGAAAGTGAAGTCCTGCTGAGTCCCTGCCGAGCGCTCGTCGGTGATCTCCAGGCTGCTGCCTGCCTCCTCGGCCAGCGAGGCGACTGTGCCGATCAGGCCGCGCGGGAGGATCAGGCCGCCGCCGATGGTCTCGTCGAAGCTGTGCAAGAACCGCGGCAGGTTCCAGGTGGAGGCCCGCATACGCTGCCGTTCACGTCGCAGCCAGGCCGGGTGTCAGCTCCGCCTGCTCCACCCGGATCCCGGCACCCAGCCGAGCATGGATGACTGGCGCGGCGGCTGGCCGTGTCGCAGTCGAGACCGGCGAGCTGAGCCGCTTCACCTCCGACCCCACCATCACCCGCCCGGCCCGGTCGGCCGCGCGGGTGACCTCTCGCGGGCTCATCCGGCTCAGCGTGGACAGGTAGGCCCACTGGTCCTGGTGCGGCTCCAGGGTTCCTGGGTCCAGGAACACGGTCGTGCCATCCTGCCGGGCCGGCTTGAACAGGGGCGCGGCGATCAGGTTGCCGACCCCGCCGGCCGGGAGGAGATCCTGGGATGGGAACAGCCGGTCATAACTGGCCAGCTTCATCCGCCCGCGCAGCGCCATCGTCTCCCGCAGCAGGCCGGCTCCCAGGCGGCGGGCCGCCTCCGCCGGGACCGGGGCAGTGAAGAACACCCACGTATGTGCGCCGGTCCCCGAACGCGAGACCTCCAGCGCCGCCGGTACCTGAAGTGCCCTGGCGGCTTTCAGGTACATCAGCGCGTCGAACATCGCCTCCGGCCCGTCGAAGTCAGCCGCCACCCACCAGCAATGGTCGCCGTCCAGCAGCGGGTAGAGGCCGATGTGCATCTTCCCGGACAGGTGTGCAGCCAGCACCTCCCCTGTCAGCGGCAGGTAATCCCGCTCGGCGTGCGGGACGCCCTTGCGCCATCCGCCCCGTACCGCCGGAACCCAGCCCGCCCTGCCCGTGCGCCGGTTCTCATAGCGGACCGCGTAGATATCCGTGCGGGCGGCGAACAGCGCGCCGAAGAACGCCACCTTCGCCTCCGGGGCCGAGCCGGCGTGCACCGGGCCGGGCGGCGCCTCGAAATATCCTGCCTGGGCCGGACCCGGCGGCGCAGCCTCAGCCGGGGTCAGCTTGAGAAGGCGCAGTAGCCGGGCATTCTCAGCCCGCAGCCGCCCCAGCTCCGCAGCCACCGCCGCAGGCAACTCGCCATCCAAGCGCTGGAGAGTCTCGCTCACGCTGACCACGCTACGTGGGCACGACGGGACAAGATGCGGCTGCTGGTGGTGAGCGTGTCCGCCAACGGGCACAGCGCCGGATTCATCCGGATTGGGCGTACATGATGGGACTGACTCCGAATGGCAGGCCTGAGCTAGTGGCGACCGTCTTGCCGCCGGGCATAGCACATTTGTCCGATGAGTGCAGCGCTCTCGGATCACCCGGCTACGGAGTGATAGCGGTTAGGTGGCAGCGGGTAATGAACGGACTCATCGGCGTCGGGAGCATTCGGCCAGCCACCAGCAAAATCCCGGAGACGGCTGTCGGACCTGCGAGGGATGTCCCGGGCGGCGGGGCACCCGCATGGCCAGGAGGTGCCTGGTAGCGGTCAGCAAGGTCGGCAGGCAACCTTTATGGAGGCAGGGGGAATGACCTGTGATGTCGCCAGGACAATGCCCGGCGGGCTTAGCACGCCACTACGCTTGCGGCTATGGCGGAGCTGAGCCAGGCGGACCTGGATGAGCTGGTCGAAGAGGCCATCGTGGACGCCTATGGCGAGGACGAGCAGCTGGCCGGCTTCTACACGATGATCGAAGAAAATCTGGCCCTGCCGTTCACGACAAGGGTCTTGGGTGTCGAGGCGACCGTGGCGGGCATTGACCTCACTGACTGCGGTATCGTCGCGATCTGCGTTCGCGGGACGCACCGCCAGTCGATTCCGATCCTCGACCTCCCGCTGGCGGCCCCTGCTCCGCCGGGGTCGGAGTGGATCGCCGCCTACCGGCACTGGGTGGGCCGGGGATGAGCGAGTACCAGTACTACGAGTTCCTCGCGGTGGACCGTCCGCTGACCGCTGCCGAGCAGGCTGAAGTCCGCCAGCTCTCAACCCGGGCCAGGATCACTGCCACCAGCTTCACCAACGAATACCACTGGGGCGACTTCAAGGGCAGCCCCGACCAGATGATGCAGCGTTACTACGACGCGCATCTGTACCTGGCGAACTGGGGCACTCACCGGATCATGCTCCGGCTGCCGCGCGCGCTCCTCGACCCGGAAATCGCCGAGCAGTACTGCGTCGACGTCCAGGTCGGCATGTCGACCACCCGCGACTACGTGATCCTCGACCTGGCCAGCGAGGACGAAGCGGGGGAGTGGGTGGAAGATGCCGAGGACTCGCTGTCGGCCATCGTCGGCGTCCGCTCCGAACTCGCCGCCGGAGACCTGCGGCCTTTGTATCTGGCCTGGCTGTCGGCCTACGGCGCGTGGGAACGCGATGAGGACGCCTTCGGCGATGAGGACGAGGATGAGCTGGAGCCGCCGGTCCCTGCCGGTCTGGGATCACTCACTGCCCCGCAGCGCGCCCTGGCCGACTTCCTCCGGCTCGACCCCGGCCTTCTCCAGGTCGCGGCCGAGGCCAGTCCGGGGCTGCCCGAACTAAAAGACGATGCGCGCGCGCTGGCCACCCACATCGCCAAGCTCCCCGTCAGCGACAAGGACAGGCTTCTCACGCTGGTCGCAGAAGACCAGGCGGCACGAGCCCGGATGGAACTGCTACGCGGCTTCCGCGGGGATCCAGATGAGCGGCGCTCCCGTCCCCGGCGAACCGTCGCCGGGCTCTTGGATGCCGCCGCGGCACGTCGCATGCGGCGAGAACAGGCAGCTGAGGCCGCGGCCGCCGTCCAGCAGGCCCTGCGGGAGCAGCAGCGTGCGGCGGCCCGGCAAAGGCGCCTTGACGAACTGGCCCACGACCCGGAGGCTGCGTGGGCCGACGCCGAAAGGCTGATCAACACCAAGCTGTCAGCTCAGTACGACGCGGCCGTCACCTTGCTCAGGGACCTGCAAGAACTCGCGCAGCGCGATGACCAGGCCCAGGCGTTCGCGCGGCGCTTCGCGGCTCTGCGCGAAGCGCACCTCCGCAAGCCCAGCCTTATCGCCCGGTTCGACCGAGCTGGGCTCACGGTTTGAGCGGATTAACAGAGGGGCCGAAAGCGGCTCTCTGCCGGGTTGGGCGTTGACCTTCGGCGGACCTGCGATGTACCTGGCGTGTACCTAGGCCGACCCGGTGCGGTGCTTCCATCGGCAGGCCGTGCCGCACATCGATGCTCGGATGTCAGGCGGACGCTCAATCTGTCGCTGGGCTCAGCCCTCATCTTGGTCAGGTGAGCTGGGAGAGATCAAGTTCAGCTTCGTGCCCGTCTGCGAACCGGACAATCACGCTGGCGTGCCCGCCCACGGCCTCAAGGTAGGCGTTGAGAGTGGACAGGAGCAGGTCGTGGGGCTGTTCCATGCGGCTGACCGCTGCCTGGGTGACGCCCATCCTCTTGGCCAGCTCGACCTGGGTCAGTTCGGCGGCCTGCCGTAGCGCGGCCAGGCCCATCGCGTAGGTGCGGTCGGCGTCTTCCATGTCCCGGCGGACCTGTGCGACGCCTTCGGCCAGGTCTGGCCGCTGGGCGAGCTGGCTGATGCGGTCGTTGCCGCGGATGAACCTAACGTCCTCGGTCATCGGAGTTTCCCTTCTGGCGCAGCCAGGCATCGACGAGCGCTTCCCCGCGTACTGCCGCGCTTGTGTAGAACACGTCCCCGATCGCCTTCTTGTCGAAGCCGATCAGCGCGATCACGACCTGGTCGTCGGCGAGGAACCAGCAGATGATGCGGACGGCGACCTCGGGATCGAATGGGTGGGCGACCCGCCAGAGTTCGTGCCGGCGGGCTTGCCGGACTCGCTTGAAGGTCGCGGACTCTTCGGCCGGTTTCGCCGGCAGGTCGGTGAGGGCTTGCAGCAGCGCGACGGCGATGGTCAGGAGCCGGCCGCCCTGCTTTTCGGCGTGGTCGAACCAGCGGTCGAACTCGTCTGTCCAGTCGACGATCACGTCTCTAAGTATGAGTTACAGTTAATATAACGTCAAGTTTGTATCTGCTGGTGGGCTGGCGTTCCCGGTTGCCGGCCCTGCGCATCAGCGGGGCGGCCGCGACGCACGAGGCGGTCCGCCTCGACGCGAACGTAACGAGATCCCTGCGGAGTCTGCCGCACGCGCGGTTGGCCAGTGCCGCGGAGAGCGCGCCGGTCACCTGCCGGTCGCCCCGGTGCAAGGCAGATACCAGGCGGCATCGCCTACGCGACAGTAGCAGTTTGCCTTGCCGGATGATCACAAGACGGGGCGGCGGGCCTGATGCGGGCCACGGGTTCTACGGTCTGGTAGATCGACGCCATCGCCGGGCCGCTGTTCAGTCCGGCTCCGGGACTGGCTGTTCTGGCGAGGCCGGGCGAGTTCGCGGCGGGTCGGCCCAGTAAGCGTCGGCGTAGGTGTGGGCCTGGCAGGCCCGCAAGGCAGCCGAGAAGGCCGGCAGGTTTGTGGTGCAGGTCGTCGAGGTCCAGGGCGGCGTGGGGCCAGGAGCGCGGTGAGCGCCTCGGACCGCAGGTCGACGTGGTAGGGGGTGGATAGGCTGGCGGTCGCTGTGCGTCGGCCGGCCGGCGCGATCCCGGTTAGCCGATGACCAAGGCCGGACCATCGGCGCGGGCGCGGCGGACCATCTCAGCCCAGACCTGATTGCGGGCGTGGGCGCTGGTGGCCGGGTGCAGCAGCAGGGCCCGCAGCTCGACGAGGGGAGCAGCGGGTCCGGCAGGCCTTCGGCCACGCGCGAGGTGCGCACGGCCAACGGCTGCGGCCTGGTAGTCAGCAGCCAGAATGTGGCGTCGAGGTCGTCCAGCGGGTGGAACACCGTATCGATCCGTGGGGTGATCCGGGCAGGGCTCCAAGTGCGGAAGGCGGCGGGAACGGGAACTCATCCAGCCAGTCGCTTGAACCTCCCACAGTCCTGCGGCATCCGGCGCGCGACCTTCCGCACGCCCGGCCGGGTCGGCGATGTGTCCGGCACTGACTCCGCGGCGTGTCCGGCGGGTCGGCCCGGCCGCGTCGGCCGCCGGGGCTTATGCGCCCGGAAATGTCAGGGGGACCGCTTACTGTGGCCATGCCACGACACGACGACCGGAGCCTGCTATGGTCCGCTGGCGCTTTGATGGGCAGCCGCTGCTGCGGTATGCCACTGTGCCTGATGCACCGGTGTACCGCGAGATCATGGAGATCTTCGCCCAGGCTGCGGCAGGTTACACGGGGCGGCTGTCTCCCGAAGATGTTCACGCTGCACTCTCAGCGCGCCTGGATCCTGGCGTCGATGATCTCGGTGATGACATGCCCAGCGTCGCCGACGTTAAGAAGCGTCTTGAACAGCTGTTCTTGTGGGGGAACCTGTCACAGGACTACGACACCACCCGCGCCACGAGCCTGGAGAGTTACGAGAAATCAGCTTACGTATACGACCTGACGCCGGGCGGTGAGGCCGCTGACGAGGCCCTCGCAGCCCTCGGTGATGCACTCCGGCGAGTGGGCGGACTCCAGGCCGTCGCGCTCCGGCAGATTGAGGAGATGCTAGGCCAGCTCGTCAGCGTGCTGTGCATGCCGCAGCCTGACGGTGAGCGTGTTTATGCACTGTGCGAGGACCTGCACACGCGATTTAAGAGCCTGACAGCGAACGCGGCGTTGTTTATGCAGAAGGTGAACCGGCTGCTGGCCGCACCGGTCCTCGACCCGCGGGATTTCTTGTTGTTCAAGGCGGACACGATCGCCTATCTCAATGACTTCATCAAGGACCTGGACATCCTGGCTGGTCATATCCGCGCGCGCCTGGATGCACTCGACAGGATCGACTCCGCGGTTCTCAAGGCTGCACTGGCAGCAGGCCAGGCAGCATCTGGCCAGATTCTTCTTGACAGCGGTGAGGACTCGCTGACCTGGGCGTTCCTGGCACAGACGCACCTGACAGGCCTGGCCGAATGGTTTCGCGGTGAAGCAGGTGCGAGCACGGGCGCCGGGGCACTATATGAGAAGGCACGCGCCGCCGTCCTCGGAATCACGCGTGCCGCTGAGCGCATCCGTGAATCGTCTTCCAGCCCGTCCAGCCGCTCCGCTGATCTGCTGAATCTCGCAGCCCGGTTCGAAGCGGCCGAAAGTGATGACGACGCCCACCGGCTCTGGCACGCGGCATTCGGCCTGTCGCCCGCCCGTCATCTGGGGATCGTCCTCGACGATGACACGGTCTCTGCCTCGGCTAGCTGGTGGGAAAACCGTTGCGCGGTCACTGTGGCGCGCCAACTCCGCGCATCCGGTCACACCGATTATGTGCGCAAGGCCAGGCAAGTTGCAGATCGCTCCGCCGCCAAGCAGGCTCTGGCGGCCTCCGCGCGTGCCACCCAGCAGCGCGCCGAACGCGCCGCTCACGCCCTGACACGGCTTGGGGTGGTCAGCATCAGTGAGATCAACACCCAAGTAGGCGGCCCAGTCGATCCCGCCATGCTGCGTCTGCTCGCCTCCCTTCTATACCGTGCACTGCGGGGAGGCCGACGCCGGGACGGCACCCGCCACGCTCTGAGCGTCGACGGCACGATGCAGATCGAGGTCGCCGAGCCGTTGCCGCCCCGCGCCGCGCGGCTGGAAGCATCGACGGGCACCTGGACGCTGCCCGACTACCGCATCTGCGTGGAGTGGCGGGAGAACGTGGTAACTGCCGGGCGCGCCGCGGCGGATGCCACCCCACCTAGCATCCTCGACCAGTCACTTCATGCCCGGCGGGAGACGCTATGACGACCGTAAGCGCACAGGAGGCCGCATCAGTCCGGGCCAGGGCCATCCGTACGCTGCTCGCCCGTCCCCTGCTCGACCGGCGTTCTGGCGCTGACTTCAGCGACGTCATCGCCCATGCCGCCTGGCTCCAGCGATGGTTCGACGAGAAATGCGGCTGGGCCCTTGTGGTGGACGCCCGGCACGGGTTCGCGCGGCTGCGCAAAGTCCCAGCGCGCCGGAGTTCCCGCCGGGGAGCGAGGACCAAGCGCTCCACGCCCCGGCCGTTCTCGCGGCGCCGGTACAGCCTGCTTGCCGTGGTCGCAGCAGTGTTGTCCGATACGACCAGGCCGCAGATCAGCTTGCGTGATCTCGCCGAGCGAGTGCAGGCGATCACCGCGGACGCCGAGGACATCACCGAATTCACTCCCCGCCGGGACGAGCGGATCGCGCTGGTGGACGCGGTAACCCTCCTGGTCGACCTAGGTGTGCTCAGCGTGGTCGAGACACGCGGGGACTACACCAATGACCAGGAGGCCAATGCTCTCTACGACATTGATGATCGTCGGCTTGGTCATCTGATCGCCGCCCCTCACCCGCCCAGCCTCGCCACCTCCGTCGAGCACCTCATGCACGAAAGCCGTTACGGCCCCTGGATACCGCCAGATGCCCCAGGACAGGTGCAGGCCGAGGCGGTCGGCGAGGAAACACCAACCGGTCACGCCGCAGGCAATACCGGCGCCATCGAAAGAGCGCGGGCGCTCGCCGCCACCGGTACCCCAGGGGCCGGTGAGGAGCAGCTACGCCGCCGCGCCCGCCACCGCATCATGCGGGTCCTGCTCGATGATCCCGTGCTCTACCTCCACTATCTCGACCCTGTGGAGCGAACTTACTTGCAGCAAGCCATTGGCGGAATCGCGAACTGGGCGGCTGAGGCCGGAATGGTGCTGGAACGCAGAGCTGAGGGCTGGGTGCTGATCGATCCCGACAGCATCGCGACCGATGTGCACTTCCCGGAGGGAAACAACCTGGTGAAGTTCGCGGCGCTGCTGCTGCTGAGCGCGCTGCAGCCTGGGGCGGTCCCAGCCGGACCGGTTCGCCATCCGCGCCACAGTGCCGAACGGGTAATCGCAGGGCGCCTGCGGGCGAACCCAACCTGGGCGCGCGGCTACCAGACCACCGACGGCGCGGTCCAGCTGGCCTCGGCTGCGCTGGACCTGCTGGCTGATCTCGGCCTGGCGGCGGTTGATCACTCAGGGTTCACCTTGCTTCCAGCCGCCGGCCGCTACCGGCCCCAGGTCGCCGATATCGCGACTGCAGGTGAGATGAATGCCGCTGCGCCAGCACGTGCCAGCGACCAGCAGGGCGACCACCGCGCAGAGCAAGTTTACATTTTCCCGGACATGGACCAGGAGCCCACCCCGTGACTGCGACTCTGCCGATGGACATTATCCTCGGTATCCCCGAGCCGACCCGGAGCCGATGGCAGCCCCTGCGGGCGGGAATCCTCAACCTTTTCCTGTACGACGAGCAGGTATTTGCGTTCCACAACGGCCGGCTGCTGCTGCGCGGGAACAACGGAACGGGCAAGTCAATGGCACTGGAGGTGCTTCTTCCCTACCTGCTGGACGCCGAGCTCACGCCCTCCCGGCTGTCAACCTTCGGCGGCAGCAACCGGAGCATGCGCCTGTGGCTCATCGACTTCGACAAGACGGGCGCGCGCACCAGCGAACGTGGCTACACCTGGGTCGAGTTCGGCAGACGCCTCCCCGACGGCAGATGCGAGTACTTCAGCGCTGGAGCGATGCTGGAAGGCACCCGCGAGAGCCCGGTCAAGGCACACTACTTCACCACCGCGGCGCGCATCGGCATGCATTTCTCGGTGGGCAGGCCCGGGGCTGAGCCGCTGAACGCCAAGCAGCTAGCAGCGGCTCTCGCCGAGCAAGCTGCCCTCGGCCGTCCCAGCCTGCTTCACGCAGACCCTGCCTCCCACCGCTCCGCGGTCAACGACGCCCTCTACCGCCTCAGCGACACCCGGTACGCCGCCCTGCGGCGGACCCTGCTGCAGCTACGACGGCCGAAGCTCTCAGACAAGCTGGACGAGCGAGGGCTCAGCGACATTCTCCGGGATAGCCTCCCGCCAGTGTCGGAGGTGATCGTACGCGACCTCGCCGAGGGGTTCGAGCGTCTCGACCGTCACGCGGCCGCGGTAACCGACCTGGAAGAAACAAGCCGTCACCTCAGCCGGATCCGCGATGCCTACCGCAGCTACGCCCGCGCCGCGAGCGCCGCACGTGCTGACGCCGTGGCGGCTGCCGAATCCGCGATTAACGAGGTAGGCGAGAAAACCACGGCAGCGCAAGACGCCCGCAAGTCCGCGGCTCTCGCCCTGGCAGCCATCCGGACCCGCCGGGGCGACATCAATATGGAATCCGCCCGAATCCGTGGCCGCATCGCCACGCTGACCCGGCGTGAGGCCTACCGGAAGGGCCAGGACGTCGAGCCCCTGCGCGAGCTAGTAGGCTCCCTGCACGGCACTGTGACACACGCCAAGGAGACAGCGCGGCGAGCCGAGGACACCAGCAGCAAAGATGCAGACTCAGCCGCCCAGGCTATGGACGACGCTGTCGCCGCCCGCGATCACAGCGCATTCGAACGTGAACAAGCCGCAGCCCATGCCCACCATGCCCACACCCAGGCACTGGATGCGCAGCTCGCCACCGCGATGGAAGCCCTCACCGGAGCTGACATCCACGATGGCGGCACAACCGAGCAGCTGCTCGCCAGCGCCCGCGAACTTATCAGCCGCCTCAACAGCCAAGTCAGTGAGTGGGCAGCCGAGGTGAAGTCTCTCGCCGCGCTCAGCAGCGACGCCCGCCAGCATGCGGCCGCGCTGGCAATTGCTCGCGGCGAGACCAGCCGCGCCCGCACCGAGGTCGATGACGCCGAGGAAGCCCTCAACAAGCGGCTAGAGGCAGACAGCGAAATCACCCTGGCCTGGATTAGCGAGCTGGGTCGCTGGGCAGAGCGCAGCACGCAGCTTCGCGCAGGCCAAGCTCCCCCGGTGCCATGGGACCCGGCTACCGCGCTCGAACACGCGCCACGGTGGGCGGCCGAAGCAGCAGCAGCGCGAACCGCGGCTCTGATTACCGAGCAGAAAGACCATCTCCTCGCCGCGGGCGAACGCGACACCGCCGCGGCGGTCGCCGCTGATACTGCCCGCCGGGTAAATGACCTCGCTGACCTGCTGGTGGCTGCCGGACGCGCCGCGACCGCTCACACCGAAGCGATCACGGCCTACCGGGAGACCGTCGCCTCCTGGGCGGCCACGGCGCTCGAGCTATCCCAGGGAGAAGCTGCGCCTGCCCTGGCGACCTGGCCCCTGGAAGGCATCCGTGAGGCTGCCATCGCATGGGCGGACCGGGCTGGGACAAACCGCACGCGGACGCTTCTGGCCGAACGGGCCGCCGTCACCGCCGAGATCGAGCGCATCTCTGAACTCATCACGGACTTGTCAATAAAGGAACGCCACCTGGCTGAAGGCGGGCTCGCCGAACCTGCTGCCCCGCCAACCCGGCATGCGAGTCGTGACCGCCGGCCTGGCGCTCCCCTGTACATGCTCGTCGATTTCGACCCGTCAGTCAGCGAAGCCGACCGGCTGGGGATCGAGGCAGCGGCTCTGGGCAGCGGGATAGCCGATGCCTGGCTCAGCCCGCAGGGCCGGCTGCTGGCCGGCGACGACGGGGAGCTGCTGCTCGACACCCAGCTCGACGCCTGGGCGTCCTCACACCCAGGCCCAACCCTCGCTGACGTGCTGGTAGCCGATGAGGGCGGCACGACAGCGGGAGTGCCGGCAGGCATCGTAACCTCAGTGCTCACCCGGATCGGATGCGCCGCGTCAGCCCAGGCAGCCAGGCTGGGAACGCACCTGGTGATCGGCCGTGATGGGTCCTGGCGGGCAGGTGCCCTGACCGGCGCGTTCCAGGTGGACACCGTCACCCTGATCGGCGCCAGCAACCGGGAATCAGCGCGGCTGGCCGCGCTCGCGGAGGTCCGCCGCCAGCTGGAGGAACGGCACGACGAACTGCGGCACCTTGAGGACCAGGACGCCAGTATCGCCACATCGCTGGCCCGTCTTGGCAGTGAGCGCGCCAGCCTGCCCCCAGATGACGAGGTCCGCCAGCTCCGCGATCAGGCGCAGGACGCGGCTTCCCGCGCGGCTGCTGCCGCCTCCGAAACGGGGGCCGCCATCACACGAGTTCCGCTTAGCCCGCCACCGGTCACAGGGCTGGATGAGGAGCTTCCACAGGCCAGCGCGGCAGATCTCGCCGCGTCGCTCGGGCTGCTGATCGGTGAAATACTCGCCGCGCCCGCCGCCGCCGAACTTGCCATACCCCTGCGCAGACTTGTGGAACGAGCCGATGCGCTCCGAGCGACCTGGTCTACCGCGGCGGCCTCGCTCCGTGCCCACGGCGAGACCTGCGCTGCACTCTGCGCAACGGTCGAAGAAGAGCGCGCAACGATCCCGGACGCCACGCCAGTCCGGGCCGCGCGGGCAAGCATCGCAACCGCAGCCGCAGAACTCGCCGGGACGCGCGGCCGGCTCGCGACGCGGGAGGAGGAAGAAGGGTCAGCCCTGCAACAGTCTCGAACCAGCAGCGCCGCGCTGCGCGCGGCGCTGCTGGCGAATTCACTGCCTGACGACTGCGATACCAACAGGCTGGCGGATGCGGTCAGGCGCTACAAGTCCGGCGCGGAACAGTGGCTACGCGCCGGGATCGACCAGCTCCGGACGGCGGGCGCAGCTCAGCTCGCACACGCCCGCTCTATCGATAGCACGCAGTCCGCCGAACGAGAACGTGGCGAGGTGAACCGCCAAACCACGCTGCTGCTTGAAAAGGAAACCGAGCTGACGGAGCTCACCAGCAACTACGGCAACGACTACCGGCAAATCGTTACCGAGCTAGAGCAACTCCGCGACCAGCAAGAGCAGCTCGAACAAGAGAACCAGGGTCTCGGCGCCAAGGAGAGCGCACAGATCAAGGCACACGCGGACGCGGAAGCGGCCCTTAGCAACCTGGATCACCGGCGCAGCGAGGCTGAAGGGGTACGCGCCAGCGCCACCGCGGCATTCCTGGCCGCGCACCGGCTGGGCCTGCTCGCGATGGCCGGACTTCCCGATGCGCCCCCCGGCGCGGGCACTGCCGGGACGGAGACCAGCCAGCCTGGGATGGTTACATCAGTCGGCGTGCGGGTCGGCCGCGACTGGGCCCGCGCCGTCCGCGAATCCGCCGGTGACCGGATAAGGCGAGACGCCGCAGCCGTCGAAGCCGCCGCGAACCGGGTCAACGAGACCCGCTACCAGCTAGAGCCGGATCTCGCGGGGAAGGTCAGCGTCCGGGACGAGCACCGCGACGGGCTGCTGGTCCTGCACGCGAGCCGCGGAAACCACGTCCTCCCACTCCTGGACATGATCGCGGTGCTGGCCGACGAGCACGCCCAGGCCCAGCAGTTGCTGGCCACGCACGAAGCCGAGCTATTCCGCATGTTCCTCGCCGACACCACCCGCCGCGAGGTTACGACCAGGGTCCGAGATGCCCGCACCGCGATCAAGGCGATGTCCGCACTCATTTCCGGTCACCCAACGGGCAGCGGAATCCAGGTCCGCCTGAACTGGGTGCCCGACGAGAAGAACGCCCCCGGCATGCAAGACATCGTGGCCCTGATGGCCAAGGACGCGCCGCTGGAATCCGAGAGAGAAAGACTTCAGGAATTCTTCCGGTCCCATCTCGCGGCCGTCCGCGCCGCCCCGGACGCCGACTACAAAGCCCAGATGGAACGCTTGCTCGATTACCGGCAATGGTGGCGCTTCACGATCAGCTTCAGGCGCAGCCCAGATCAGCCCTATGAGCCACTGACAGGCAAAGCACACGGATCCCTGTCGGGCGGGGAAAAAGCCGTATGCCTGCACCTACCACTATTCGCCGCCGCAGCTTCATACTGCAACTCAGCCGGACTACGCGCCGTTGAGCCCGACGGGTCCCATGTGCCCGGCTCGCCCAGGCTCATCCTGCTCGACGAGGTATTCGCAGGAGTCGATGAGGACAACCGCGGCGACCTTTTCGAGCTCATCCGCTCGCTGGACCTTGACCTGGTAGCGACCAGCGAAAGCGAGCAGGGCTTCTACCGGCAACTGGATGGCCTGGCGGTCTACCAGCTAATGGCCGCGGCCGATGCCATACTGGGCACCCGCACCCTGTGGGATGGCAATGCCCCTCACCGCATGCCCGCCTCCGGACCCAACATGAGTGAAAACGGCAGGCCGGGCGATGGACACCAGAAGTGAGCGTCCCCCTATCTCGCAGGATAACTACCCAGCCGCTGATGATCTCTTCCCGGCTGAGACCCTTGACGATGCCGTGATCCGGCGCATCAGGGACGTGCTCAGTGCTCCCTCGTGGCGATGGCTGACTACAACCGTCCGTGATGCCTGGGAGCGGAATCTGTCACGGCGGCGCATCAGTATTGACCTATCAGCCCTTAGCGACGCCGAGGCCGCCGCAATGGCCGACTTCTTCCGCTGGCCCACCCACCGTTCGGGAATCACCACCATCAGCCTGACACGGCTGGATGCCCTACTTCGCGCCAGCGGCCTGTCGGCTGGGCTCGCAGCATGCCTGACCGCTACGGGCGGGCCGCTGCACGATGAAGCGGGCCGCCGCCGGGCCGACAAGGCAGCGCTGCGCGCAGCCAATGACGACCTGTGGGCCGAAGCCGCCGTACATCCGGCGTTCCAGCGCCATCCACCGCTTGAGGCATGGCTCGCGGACGAACGCCGCACCGGCCGACTGCCTGCCGACCTTCCAGTACGCCGCCACGTCCTCTTCGACGCGCTGTCAGTACTCGCTGCGTTGCCTGATCCAGGCACAGGACTAGCCGGGTTCGCCACCCGCATCCTGGGGAATGCGCACGCACTCGATGACGGCCCCGTCCAGGCGACCGTATTGCGTGCCCTCGCCTGGCTCAGCGATCAACAGCACGTTCCTCCTGGCGCAGCACGCAGGCGTGCGCTATGGGCAAGCGCCGGAGTCGCTCTTGATACCGTGTCATCAACCGTGCTGACGCTGGCCCTCACCCTGCCGGGCCGGGGACCCGTGGTGACCACCCTCGCCGCCAATGCGGAGGCCGGCATGCCGGCCAGGTCCACACTCGGCCAGATACGGCACTACCTCGATGTTGAGCGCATGGAGAGTGTCGGCGCACCTGCCAGCGTGTTCGTCTGCGAGAACCCGAGCGTCATAGAAACCGCGGCGGAGGTCCTCGGACCCCGGTCCGCGCCGCTGATCTGCGTAGAAGGCAGGCCAAGCGTAGCCGCGGGCCTGCTGCTGCAAGAACTCCGGGATGCCGGGTCAGTGCTGCGTTACCATGGCGATTTCGACTGGCCAGGCCTCGCCATCGCCCAGCCTTTCCTCAGCGTCGGCGCACTCCCATGGCGCTTTGACGCCTCGGACTATCGTCGGGGGCTCGCGGGCAATCGCCGCTTGAAGCGCCTTCCGCTTCCCACCAGCCCGGTAGCGACACCATGGGATCCCGGCCTGGCCGCCACGATGATGGAACACCGCATAGCAATAGAAGAAGAAGCCGTCATCGATGACTTGCTCTCGGACCTTTCCGTTGATCATGAATGACCCTTGAAGTGGCCTGTACCTGATTCCATCTGCGCCGCCGAAGCCCATTGCCTGACATGCATCCTGCGACGCACCTTCGGCAAGCCCCGAGGAGGCCCCCACCCCAACAGCCGGCTTCAGAGCAAGCTCCCCGCCGCGTCGAGACCCACAGCGGGTACGCCGAAATCTGCCCGCTGGATGTGCATCCGAAGGGCAGGCAGGGGCGGTTGCCAGCTCGCCTACTGAGCGGTAGCCGCCGGTGGGGTGCGTGGCCGTCGGCTGCGGGGGCTGTGGGCGGGTTTGTGCTGGTGGCGGTGGGTCATGGTCCGGGTTAAGGATCTTCATCCCTGTCTGGAGGCACATCATGAACAGCAATCGCGATATCGTGTTCAAGCGGTGCGGCTGCACTGTGCGTGCCGAGAATCTCGTCCGCGGCTGTGACCAGCAGGGTTGCCCTCCTTGCCGTCCGGTCGTGATGATCACCGGTCATGTGCCTGCGGTTCGTCTTCCTCCTGATCACGCGGATGACCTCATGGCTGCGGCTGTCCCGGCGCGAGGAAGCATGGAAGACCGCGGAGATCCTGCTCCTGCGCCACCAGCTCGCCGTCCTGCAACGGCAGCTGCCACGCCGCCCGAGCCTGGACTGGGCGGACCGGGCACTCCTGGCGACCCTGCTCAGCGTGATGCCGAAAGCCCGCCGCCACGGGCTGCGGCTGCTGGTCACCCCGGACACGATCCTGCGCTGGCACCGCGACATCGTCCGCCGCCGCTGGGCCGCGAGGTCCAAGCGGGGCAGGACCGGCAGGCCAGCCACCTGCAGGAACATCAAAGCCCTGGTGCTCCGGCTTGCCCGCGAGAACCCTGGCTGGGGTTACCGCAGGATCCACGGTGAGCTGGCCGGCCTGGGAGTGAAAATAGCGGCGTCGACGGCGTGGGAAATCCTGAAGAGTGCCGGGATCGACCCCGCGCCGCGGCGGACCGGGCCAGCCTGGTCACTGTTCCTGCGCTCTCAGGCCGAGGCGATCCTGGCGTGCGACTTCTTCACGGCCGACCTGCTGGACGGCACCCAGGCGTATGTCCTGGCCGTGATCGAGCACGCCAGCAGGCGTATCCGCATCCTCGGGGTCACTTTGCATCCAACCGGGGAGTGGACCGCCCAGCAGGCCCGGAACCTGATCATGGACCTGGGCGAGCAGGCACACCGGGTCAAGTTCATGATCCGCGACCGCGGCTCGAACTTCACCGCCGCATTCGACGCGGTCCTCGCCGATGCCGGGATCCGGACTGTGCTTTGCAACGTGGCGACGCCTCGCATGAACGCGATCGCCGAACGCTGGATCGGGGGATGCCGCCGCGAGCTCCTGGACCGCACCCTCGTCTGGAACCAGGCCCATCTGCGGCGGATCCTGCGCGAGTATGAGACGCAACAACCAGCACCGGCCGCACCGGTCACTGGACTCCGCTGCGCCGCTGAAACCGCTACCCGAACGGGCCGACCTTGAGCAGTACCGCGTCCGAAGGCACGCTCGCGTCAGTGGCATGATCAACGAATACCGGCTGGTCGCATGACATGGACGAGGTTCTCGGCACCCACAGGCGTTGCGTGGCTATGACCCCGGTCACCTGGGCCGGGGTCATAGCCGCCTGCGGTACCCGGGCTGCTGTCAGCTCGCGGCTTTCTGGGCGGCGTCGAACGGGGCCTGGTCGAAGACGAGCCGGCTTTTGGTGATCTTG
>WNFF01001168.1_pt1 | contig 23041 bp, 14 predicted proteins | sample 5400441 | NCBI WGS metagenome assembly WNFF01 (sample SAMN13153345, study PRJNA577476) | soil metagenome | isolation source: 120 cm saprolite under Douglas fir tree site 2 hole 3 replicate 1 | place: USA:California | collected 2015-04-18
TGGGTACGGGAGGAATCAGCAAACATGCTACAAGGAGGCGATTGCCTCTGGGGCGGACATTATCGTGATGGTTCATCCCGATTATCAATACACGCCGCTGCTGGTGACCGCCATGGCCAGCATGATCGCCCATGGGGTTTACGACGTCGTGCTGGGTTCCCGCATCATCGGCGGTGGTGCCCTTAAGGGCGGAATGCCCTTGTATAAATACGTGGCCAATCGGTTCCTCACGGCCTTCCAGAATGCTTTCACTGGCGCGAAATTGTCAGAGTACCACACTGGTTTCCGGGCCTTTAGTAAAGAGGTGCTCGCCAGTTTGCCTTTGCTCGAGAACTCGGATGATTTCGTATTCGACAACGAAATCCTGGCACAGTGCATTTATTTTGGCTACAGGATCGGTGAACTGTCTTGCCCGACCAAGTATTTTCAGGAGGCTTCCTCGATCAATTTCGCTCGTAGCGTGAAGTATGGGCTTGGAGTGTTGGCCACCACACTAAAGTGCCGCCTCCAGAAGCTGGGGATCGCTCGGTACCGGTTATTTAGCCCAGAAGGTAGGAAGTTGATGCTTGATTATTATTCCTCTGCGAACCCGAATAAGGTGACAGAGTAGTCTAATCACCGCTTTCAATGAATGCTCCCGGGTGCGCGTACAAGAAAGATTTGCTTCGAAGCGGCCGGGGAATCATCGGGCTACAGTGAACTCGTTTGACGAATTCCTGGCAAAGCGTTTCCCTGATTCGCGCAGGAAGGCCTACTACCTCATGACGATTCACGAGCATCTCACACGCGTACCGAAGCCACAGCTTCGAGAAATCGGCTGGACCAAGGCAAGGGAACTCGTCAAGGTGGCGCGCAGAGACGGACCCGAGTTTGCTTGTGCACCCAGGGTGCACAAGGCCAACCAACTCCCAAGGGAACAACCCAAACGAGAGGTGGAACGGCACCTTACGGGAAAGGACACCGAGCCTTGGGAGATTATCTATTTCAAGCTTTATAAGAGCCAATTGCCCGTGGTCGAGAAGGCCATCGAAACAGCTGCCCTTATGCTGGCAACCGATAAGTCTATGGGTTACTGCCTCGAGATGATCTGTGCGGATTTTCTCGCTGGCGCCAACCTGGGCGAGAACCAAACCTAGATTCGTTATTCAACGCGAAAGTAATCCGTCCGACGTGACCTTACGCCTCGAAGTAAACTTGGTCACGATGAATCTCAGAACTTGATTACGCTCTGTAGTCAGTGCCACCGAAAGCGACATCGTGGAGTGCGATAAAGTTAAAGTTTTGATGAACTTCCATGCTGATATGGTGCGGCATCTTTCGCACATTTGAGGCACGCGAATCTCGCTGGTAGATCAAGGGGCGCGGAAGCCCCGGGGCCGGGCAGAACCAAAGACGGCACTGAGACCTTCACGAAGCGGGTAGAACGGAAAATTCCTGTTGTGGTCGCACTTTGCCACGAAGAGAGAGCGGCTTTTCAATCAAACCGAACAGAATCGTTGCCGAGATCCACGTCGAGAGCAGACCGAGCAACAGCGCTGACCAAAAGACGATTGCTGAATGGACGGGTGGCAGCGCGAATACTCGAGACAGGACCAGCGCAAGGGCCTTCAAAGCGAGGCCGTGGATCAGATAATAGGAGTAGCTCATATTTCCCCAAAAGCGCAATAAGTCCCAGGACAAAATCCACTTCAGTATTCCGTCGTACGCAAAGGAATATAAGCAAAGTAGAAAGCAACTCGTGCTCAGTACAAGAACCCGAAGGACGTTCTGATTCATCTGAAGATCCAACACTACATCAGCCGTCTGATGCCCCGGAAGAAAAGCGAACAGGCCTTGGTGTACCTCGAATGCGTATATGACACGCAAGGAACCGACGAAGTAAGCGATGGATAACATTTCTCCCCAACGCCCAAGGAGTTGCTTGACCGCGGAGGACTGCATCGCCTCGAAGAGCAGAATACCTACAATGAACATGAGGAGGCGAACATGCCACGGGTCCAGGCTAAGACAATACACAAGGGCCATAACCCAGACCGCAAGGAAAAACATCACTCGGCTGATGGGCCTCCAACTTCTCATTCCGAGTATCCACACTAAAAGTGGGATTGTGAGGTAAAAGAAGAATTCGTAGCTTAGGCTCCATGCGACTGTAATAATTGGGGTAATACGGAAGACTCCAGCGAGGATATAGCTTGCCGCTTCAAAAGACGTACCATGGATCTTATTCTCCTGAGGAAAGGCTATAGAGAGCCCCAGGTAAATAAGAAAAACCGTCATGAATGCAGGATAGATCCGCTGTACGCGCCGCCACATGAACTGCAGATAGCCCGCCGGCCTTCTTATCAGCACTCCGTAGATCAGGTATCCGCTCACGACAAAAAAGAGATCTACGCCAGTATGACCAACGACACCAAGGAAACGCGACACTGTGTAAACCCATGAGTGCGTATCGACATAGGAGCCAAAGAGCGCATGGAAGTGCACGAAGAACACCAATAATACGGCCAAGCCGCGCATTCCCTCCATACTGAGAAGGCGATTGGACTCGCCCGGCAGTTCGTAAAACCCTCGTAAACGCGTGGTGAGCCCCATGGATCCAAGTCTCCCCTAACGGAGAGTACACTATTGTCGCCCAGAACGTTCCGGCGGGCTCCCTTCCCCTCGTGCCGGGATGAGTTGCCCCACCACCCCCGGGCAATTTGTATCGTGGTGAAAAGAAGGGGGTTGCAGGAAAGGCAATTTGTAAGGTTATGAAAACAAACGGCGAGCAAATTCAATTGCGACTGAGAGACAGACGGCACCGGTGACGAGGAGGTACCCACACCCCGGGTGTTTTGGAAAAAGAGGCTGCAAGCTGTTGAAAACAAAGGATGGGAGTCGAAAAAAGAGGGCAAAGAGACACAAAAGAGGCGGCAAGTTCTTGAAAGCTCGAGGGTTAAGGCTGGAGCCGCGGGAGGAGTATGGGAGGCTTGTTCGAGATACACACGAAATGGTACCCCTGTCAATAGTAAACTTGTAAGTTCAAGGTTGTGTTGGGCTTACAGGGGAATCCTTGCTTGAGCGAAAAGTCGAAACCGGCAACTGAGAGGACCCGCCCTTTAAGGTCTTCGGAGGATATGCGAAAATTAGAAGTAGAGGCAGCTTTTGTGGCTCATGCTTGGCCAACACCTTGGGAATAGGATCGGAATAAGTTCCGGCGAAGCATAACGTTCAAGACGATGAGTGCTCCTAGCGTAAGCGTAATCATCCCGTCGTACAATACTGCAAGGTTCATAACGGAAACTTTGGACTCGGTATTTGCTCAGACCTTTACGGACTATGAGGTAATTGTAGTTAATGACGGTTCGCCTGATACGCCACAACTCGAAATTGTTCTCAAGCCCTATTTTGACAGGATCGTGTACCTCAAACAAGAGAACCGCGGGTTGGCCGGGGCTCGTAACACGGGCATTCGCCGAGCGCGGGGAGCTTTTCTCGCCTTTCTTGACAGTGATGACATGTGGTTGCCCGAGTTCTTAGCTGAGCAAGTACAGATTTTTCATAAAAATCCGGCGGTGGATCTGGTGTATTCGGATACTTTTCAATTCCGCAAAATGCTCGGCATGGGCACGCTGGTCGTGCGTCCTCTGCCATTCGACAGGCCGCTCACCTTCGAGACTCTCCTTAAGGCGGAATGCTCCATTATCGCGTCGTGTACGGTAGTTCGTAAGGTGCCGGTCATCGAGGCAGGACTTTTCGACGAACGTTTGCGCCGCGTTGAGGACTACGATCTTTGGTTGCGGATCGCTTTCCGCGGCGCAAAGATGGCGCATCATCAGAAGGCGCTCGGCCTGCGCCGTCTTCATAACGAGAGCTTATCTGCTGACCAAAAGGAAATGTACGAGGCGTGGATCGGCGTGATGAAGAAACTGGCTGAAACTCTCGAACTATCCATCCAGGCACGGATGCTGGTGGCTGAGACTATCCGAAAAGCCGAAGCTGAAATGGAATTATTTCAAGGTAATAGACATCTGCTGGACAGCAGACCTGAACTGGCCGAGATTTCGCTCGGAAGGGCGTACGAGTTTTTACGCGGTAGAAAGCTTCAGCTTACTCTCTTGGGGCTTAGGATTGCACCTTGGCTGGTTGCACCGATTGTAAAAGGCTGGCGGCATATCCTAGCGATCAGCGAAATCACCAGAGCAATTGCGGGAGGGCGGCTGCACTGGAACTGGAAGCACCGCCAGTTATACAAGGCGCGCCTCCGATCGGAACCCTAAAGGAAGGCCCACAGACTGAAATCTAAACAATCCCGCTCCCGCCCGTTCAGCAGATCTACCCAACACCCACATACTTAAGACGCGTGCCGACGGAAGGTCTGGGCCATCCGAAAGAAGGCAGACAGCCAGTCGCGATGCAGCATCACTAAGGCGAGGGCGTAAACGGCGGCTCCAACGAGAGTTTCCGAGGCGAAGCGAATGTACAGAGGGGATCCCGGGGTGAGCAAGCGCTTCAAGGCTTCAACGCTTACAGTCATGGCGATGCAACCGCTCAGTGCCGGCCAGAGTGCTGCGAAATACTCTTTGGTCGACATCTCGATCCTTCGGAATAGGCGCCAATAAAGGGGAAATGCAAGGAACGGGTAGAGAACAACCCACACGGCGGCGATGCCGCCTGTTCCCCATTGGCTAGCAATATAGAACGCGACTGGCAGCACGATCGCGGTAGTTAGAGAATTCCACATCGCGAAGCGTTCCTCACCGACTACGTTGAGAACAGGCGCTAGCAAAATCACATTCGATCGAATTAGGGCATGGAGGGCAAGCAGTTCCAGGGGAAGAACAGCCCCGTCCCACTTAGAGCCCAGAGCAAGATGCACGAAATCCTTGGCCACCAAGGCCATGCCGAGGGTGGCGGGAAATATGACCAGAGCCAACCCCCCCGTAATGTTTCGCAGATAGCGGCGCAAGGCAGGGAAATCAGACTGAATTGCGGCAAAGATCGAGGGCGTGACTCGATTCACAAGAGTGGTGAGCTTTTCGAGAGGGGCATGAGCTAAGGTCCATGCTAGCGTGTAGGCTCCAAGCGGTGCCTGGCCAAGAACGCGGCCCGCAACAAAAAAGTCGGAATCATTATAAAGGTACCAGCTCAGGCGCCCGGCTATGATATGCCAGCTATAGACAAGCGCCCGCCGAATTGTCGCGACACGCGGCCAGGCGAAGCGCTGCCGTCGCCAAACCATTGTCGAGGCAGTGGACGTCAGGCTCACGGAGAGGTTTCCGAGAACGAGTGCCCAATAGCCAAAGCCCAGGAACACCAGGGCGAGCGTCAAGACCGCCTGAATGATGGCTTGTAGACCTTCGATAGCGGCAAGGAGTTTGAAGCGCATTTCCTTCTGCAGAAGCGAATACGGGACAGTACGGAAAGCAGCGACCACAAATCCAATGCTCATCACAACCACTACGGCGGGAAGTTTGGGTGCTTTGAAGAAAAGTCCTAACGGATATGCGACCGCGGCAGAGATGGCAAAGCCGAAGAGTCCCAACAAAAGAGAAAGGCTATTGAGCTGCGACACCTGATCATTGGTCAGGTCCTGCAAGGTGACAATAGCCGTGCCCAGACCAAACTCACTGAAGTAGGTCACCAAATTTAGGAAAATCGCGGCCATCCCGACCAAGCCATAGTCGGAAGGGTCAAGGAGACGCGCGACGATCAGCGTGGCGCCCCACGTGGCGATTTGCGTAGCCCACTTGACAATCGCCGTCCAGGCGACGCCTCTGACGAGGATCCTGTCTAGTTTTTTTTGGTCCACCAACCCTTGCGTAGGGTGAGCCTCAAGGGAGTCGATCTTTTGAGCAGTGGCGATTTCCGACGGTTCTTTGGTGGACTCTGACACCACGCTCTCCGGCTCGATCTTTGAAAGTTTCATGCTATCACGTCCGCCGAACACGCTGGGCACGGACGGCAGAAGTCGCGTTAGGTGGGTGCTTAGCGCGCCAGGGGCCGCGACGGGCTTGGCGCTCGACAGAGGCCCTCGCGAAGGCCAAGAGGGTCAGATTGTGCTTCGATCCAAAGCGGAGAGCAGGTCAAAAACGGTTATCGCTTGTCGTCTGCCGGTGCCTCTATTGGCACGCCAAGCTCGCGGTTATTGGCAATCCAAAGTTGTCTACAGTAACAGGCACCGTTATGGCGGTAGCCGCTGGTGGCACGAGCGTGATCGCGGTGGCCGTAAGCGACTGGGGTGGAGCAACGACACCTTTTATCAAGACCTCAATACCCGGCAAGTTCAGATTCGAGCCGTTGATGGTCAGGGCGTTAGTCCCGTTGCAGACCATCGAAGTCGCGGAAAGGGAGGTAAGTTGTGGCGGGTTCGCCGGGAACACCGCGACGCCAGCAATGCCGTTGTTTAAGCCCGCGACATCCGCGCCGCAGTTGGTATTCGCTTGGCAGGCCTTCGACTGCCCAGCCGCATACGGACTGGCGCCAGCGCAGGAAGCACTTGGTGCTCCGGCACCGGTGCAGAGCGTATAGTCGCCGCCATTACCGTTATTGTAATTCGCAAAACCAACTGCCGAGGCCGTTGCAGGGCAGCTAAAGCTGGAGGGATATTTCGAGCAGTTTGCGCCGATGAGGATGTCCTGCGTCACAGACCCGGCGGGAGGACCGGAGAGCCAGGCTTGAATGGTCGGCGTACCTTCCGCAGTACCATCTGCGGCAATTCCAGTCCCGCCCGGAGCATAATTCACGTTATTCGTAAAATAGAAGGAAGTCGCCCGAGTGTCATCCGAAAACAAGACGAAAAGATTAGGCGGCGCCTGGAATGGAATTGTATTGTGGTCGATGGTGACCGCATCAGGCGCGCCTGTAAGATAATACCCGAAGCGGCCAATATAGGTGCCTTGCCAAACCGGGGCATTGATGTCGTCCAGCAGGTTGTTCTGTATGAGCAGGCGGTGCAGGCGCTTGGTGGTGTCAATTGGGGTTAAAGTTGGATCATTGCCCGCGATAACGAAACCTTCAGCGGCATGAGCGGCATAATTGTAAGTGAAAGCCACGTCGTTGATGACGGAGTTCAATCCGGACTGAATCAGGGCTTGGAAGAGCGCCACTTCGCCTGCCTGGGCATCTCCCCAGTTGTTTTCCAGCACGTTATTCTGGACGAGGACTCGGTTGCCTTCCTTCATCTCGTATAAATTCTTCACCGTATAGCGAATTCCCATGTAGGCCGGATTTTGTACATACCATGCGACCGGCTTGTAGATGAAATTTTTACGGATGGTCACATCATTTGAAAAGTTGTTATATGGAGGCTGGCTGCTTCCATTGGAGGCTCCTCCGAACATAATGTTCTCTCCCGCGCCTTCAATGAAATTATTCTGGATCAACATGGGGCCGCCGGAAACGGTGAGGATCCCCTGCGCATCGAAACCGATTGCGTGGCCTTCCGAGAGGTAGCTGTCGACGACGGCAACGTTATTCCCGTTCAAGTTGACCAAGCGGGACACCTGGTTCGATGCCTTGCCGTGAATGTAGCAACGATCGATCACGATATTGCTGGGAAGCTGGCTTGGTGTGGCGCTGGCGTAGCCGATATCGACCGCTTCATTGCTCGCCGCTACGGCCGCCTGTTCAAGTTCCAAACCCGAGAGCCAGTAACTGTTGACCGCCACATTGGCGACGGTCGCGACGACAGCTACGGGAACGGCCGTCGTTAGACGGGCAAGCTGACCGACGTACAGCGAAGGATCAAGCCGGGTGCCTTGCGCGGGCAGGGTCACGCCAGCAGTGGTGATGATGATCCACTGCCCGGATGCGCAGGTTTTCAGGGGCAGGGTGAAACCGCCCGTTTCGACGTCACCTTTTGGCAATTGCAGAACGGTTCCGTTCGGATTGCAAGAAGCATTGTTAATCGCCGCTTGGAGCTGGCCTGGCGTCACGTTGGTGACGGTGTAACCGGTTGTATTCGGGAAGGTTGCGTTGACGGTAGCTTGCGGCGGTGCAGGAAGAATCGGGCCGGTGGTCGATGTGCCGAACAGGTATGCGTTCACAGCCGTCGCGACTTGCCCATCCGAATTCTGGACGGTGACATTGACGAGGCCGGCGGATTCCGCGGGCGTTACGGCCTGAATCTGGGTCGCGCTGCTAACCTGCACGGACATCGCGGCGGAGCTGCCAAATTCTACGGTCGCGCCGCTTAGGAAGTTGCTGCCCGAAATGGTTATCGTGTCCCCTCCGGCCGGGGAACCCGTATTGGGTGAAACAGTAGTGATGGCAGGCGCCGGGGTGGTGGAAATGTTTATGGACAAGTTGCTGGAAGCAGTGGCCGCTTTGGAGTCCTTAACCTGGGCCCCGAACGCAAAAGAACCGGCCACGCTCGGCGTGCCGGAAATCGCTCCAGTGGACGAGCTGAGCGACAGTCCAGTAGGGAGTTGTCCGCTAACCGTGCTCCAAGTGTAGGGTGAGGTTCCACCGGCGGCCTGCAGTGTGGCTGAGTAGCTAGCTCCCATGCTACCCACGGCAAGACTCGTGGTGGCGACTTGCAGCGTCCCTGGCGGCGGGGTAGACGTGGTGGACGTTCCCGACACCAAGCCTGCGCAACCGCCCAAGAGAGCTAAAGTGAGTGATAGCATGACGACCACCGCCGAGGCGACCCAACCCGAGGGCGAGCGCAACCAATCGGCAACATTCCTTGCACTGTCCATACGGCGCGCCCGGGTCAAGCCGGGCGCTGAGCATATCTTGGATGTGAGGTTGTTAGCAACTCGGCAGGCATGCACACAAAGGTTTTTGGCGATCATCGGTTCTCTCCCTAGGTTCGGCCGCGCCTACGAAACCGCCCCCAAGCCTACATAACGGACACTGCTGTCACACTGAGATTCTGGACTAGTGAAATGAGGAAATCACCTGACCAGTGAGCGCAATAAGGTACAGTAGTGCTTATGATTTGCGGGTGTTCTGAGGTACAGGTCTGGGGCTGCCTGCGAGAAACTCGAAATGTCCGGCTAGCTAGAATGAACAAGACACTTGCATGAAAACCTTGTCAGATGAAGTGGTGTTGATCTCTTGCGTAAATATTTCTCAGATAAGGAGTTACGGAATTTAAAGTGTGTGACGAAGGCGGCCTACAACAAGAGCTAACGGGCGGTGAGGGAGTCGGTGTCGTGGAAATGGCTTCAGAACCCTCGTTGCCGCGCAACTTGGAAACAGGAATCCAATTATCGCAATTACCGGCGCTTGACGGGCTCCGGGCAGTTGCTGCCTTCATTGTGGTTTTTTATCATTTTGGATTCACGTTTGTTTCTGGGGGCCTGGGAGTCTTAATTTTCTTCGTGTTGAGCGGCTTCCTCATCACTTGGCTGCTCCTAAAGGAAGAAGAGCGATTCGGAGACATATCGTTACGAAACTTCTATTCAAGGAGATCACTAAGAATTTTCCCTGCATTCTATTGTTACTGGCTGCTGTACGTCGTGATGCTGGCCTTCCGTCACCGGAGCGTTATCTGGAACCAAGCGATTGCTTCGCTCTTTTATGTAAATAATTATTTTCAGGCCTTTCGCGGGGACCCAAACACGGGGCTAAGTCACACATGGTCCCTGGGAATCGAGGAGCAGTTCTACTTGTTGTGGGCGCCCAGCCTTCTCCTTTTTCGGAAGAATCGAAGGAGGCTCGCCTGGGTCCTGGCAGGCGCGATCGCTGCAATTTGGATTTACAGGGAACTTCTGGTTTTCGCTTTTAGGGTAAGGCAAGGCTATATCTATGAAGCATTCGACACGCGTGCAGACCATCTCCTAATAGGTTGTCTTTTGGCCGTGATGCTGAGGTCCAAATTGGGAATCAGATTTTGGCGGACCATATGTGCAAACGCCCTGGCTTCTGGACCTATCGCGCTCCTGCTTGCGGGGTCGGCTGTATTCGAATACCTTCGGGGAGCCGCGTATCGAGACGCGATAGGCTTTATCGTAGACCCAGTCTTGATCGCAATTCTAATCGCCCAACTGATTGCGTTTCGCGAGACTATCATTTGGTCCTGGTTAAACTTGATGTGGGTTCGGTATCTCGGGCGAATTTCCTACTCGATCTATTTATATCAGCAAATCACAGTTGAGCCGGTCAGGAAGATTTTGGCTCGATATCCAGTCGCGGTACAAGTCGTAGGTGCGGTGCTGGCTGTGATTTTAGTCGCGAGTGGGTCCTACTACGCAGTTGAACGCCCGTTCTTGAAACTAAAAGAGCGGTTTTATGAGAAGCCGCGACCCGCAATCTCTTGACGGCGACTCGCCCGCGCCTCGGACGCAGTGCTCGCAGTCATCTTAGGGTCTTATTTTCAACACTCACTCTAACTGGGGAGCGCCCGCGCCGCTCAGGGCGCACCGGCAACACTTGCCAAGACGTCTTCGAATCGCGGAGCAATAATGGACCAGTCGTATTTCCTTGCGGTATTGGCTGCGGCTCTGCCAAGTTGCTCGCGCCGCGCTTTGTCCTGCAGCAGTTCGACGACACATTCCGCGAAGTCAGAGGCATCGTCGGAAAACACGATATCCTCGCCGTCACGTACGTCGAGACCTTCGGCACCGATTGCGGTGGAAACAATGGCTTTGCCCATGGCCATGGCCTCGAAAATCTTTAGACGCGTGCCGCCGCCGATGCGCAATGGAACTACGAACACCGCCGCGGTCTTCAAATATTCGATGACTGAAGGCACGCTGCCCGTTACTTCAACGGAATCGGAAGCTAACTTCTTCACCAGAGGATCAGGGTTGCGACCTACAATGACGAATTTGGCATCCGGGATTTTGGAGCGCACTCGCGGCCAGATGTCCGCGCAAAAAAATCGCATGGCGTCTACGTTTGCTTCCCAATCCATCGATCCCGTAAACATCACGACCTTGCCGGACGGCTCAGAGGAACCCGCGCCGTTAAATTCCTGTAGATTCACACCGGTCGGCACGACCGAGATGTTCGCTCGTGCGGCGGCGTTCATCAACTTCTTATCCGCCTCGGAAACCGCGATGACGTGGTGGAATTTTCGCACTGCGGCGGCCTCGTATCGCTTCATCTTTGCGGCTTCCAGCGTGAAGAACAACCTCCTGAGCCAGTTTTGTTCACACAGTGCTTGTCTCTGCCACAGGAAGGCCTCGACATTGTGCTGAAATAGCACCGTCGGAGTGTTAAGCCGCTTCGGAAAGTTGTGCGAGACGGCCAGAAAATCACAGACCGCCACGTCGAATTTCCGGCTGTCCAGGTTTTCTCTTACAATCCGCCGGGCTTCCGGCGATGTGAATTTTGAAACGGCGTAAGGTGCCGGGAAACCCAACCTAGGAAGGTAATGGAGCAGGTTCGCGACGATTCCGTCCGAGTCCTCTGGTGCACCGTTGCAGACGAAAATCGAATTCGCGAAATGCCTGCGCAATTCGGCTTCGTATTGCGGATCAAGCTTCCCTCCATAACACGAAAGGAACGTCACATCGTGGCGCGACGAAAGATGGCGGAGGATATTGTAAGACCTGATCTTGCCTCCCGCATCGACGGGGACAAGCTTTCCGTACTTCACCCAGAGTATTTTCATCGCGTCAGTTAGATCACCAGCAGATTCCCTGGTACGCGCCGTGCTCGTCGGGCCGCCGTGATTTCTCGAGGTTGACGAAGTCGACGACGACTTGCTCCTTCCGAAGTTCTGGGAGCAGCGTGGCTTTGTCGACGGCGCGCGTGCCGATGACTACTACCTCCGCGAATTGCACGACCTCTGACACGTTAGCAACGAGCAGACTACCAATATGAGGAATAACTTCTTCGATGAATTGGCGGTTAGATCCGACGAGTCGGCCCAGCGCCACGTCACGGTCCCAGATGCGGACCTGACAACCTTCCCCCAGCAGGCGCTTAATGAACTGCACTAAGGGACTCTCGCGTAAATCGTCGGTCCCGGTCTTGAAGCTCAGGCCGAGCACTCCGATTTTTCGTTTGCCGGTATGCAACACTTCGTCTACGGCTCGTTCAATATGGTCATTGTTGCTCGGCAAAATGGATTCGATTAACGGGAGACGCAGGTCCAATTGGCGAGCGCACTGCGCTACCGCGCGCAGGTCCTTGGGCAAACAGGATCCCCCGAAAGCGAAGCCTGGAGTGAGGTACGCGGCTGAAGCATTGAGGCGCGTATCCGATTTGAAAATCTCAAACACTGCTTCGGTGTCAATTCCCATGTGTTTGCACAGGGTGCCGATTTCATTGGCAAAAACGACCTTTAGCGCGTGGAAGGCGTTGCAAATGGACTTGACGGTTTCTGCCGTGGTCAATGAGCTCTCGAAGGTCTTTCCAGGCACCCATGCGTAGAGCTCGCGCACGACGCGGAGATGCGAAGGGTCAGGAGCGCCTAATACCGTAATTGTGGGCTGCAGGAAATCTGCAACCGCACTTCCTTCGCGCAGGAACTCCGGATTGTAGCAAACACCGAAATCCGTACCGGCGCGCTTCCCACTCGCTTCTTCCAACTTGGGGATGACCAGGGATCCGGTCGTACCGGGCATCACCGTACTGCGCAGTACGACGGTGTGGAAGCCATCTTTCTCTCGCAGGGCTCTGCCAATATCCTGAGTGACGCGCTCCACCTGCCGGAGGTCGTGCTGGCCGTTGCGTAGATTGGGTGTACCGACACAAACAAACGAAACCTCCGACTTCAGTACGGCCTCCGCGGGGTCGGTGGTGGCGTGCAGGCGGCCAGCACGATTTGCTTCGGAAACAAATTCCTCTATTCCTTGCTCCAAAACAGGCGGGCGCCCGGACCGAAGGGTTTCCACCTTAGCCGGACTGACGTCCACGCCGAGCACTCGATTCCCTTTATGTGCCAAGCACGCGGCCGTTACCGAACCGACGTATCCGAGTCCAAAAATACTCACCGATCGAGACATACTCTCCTATTCCAGCGTGATGGCTGGAGAAGACTGCACTTAAGTGACCTTTACGTTGAACGATCAGCCTGCCGAACTACTGTTCTAACTCCAAAATAGCGGCAATTTCTAAAGATGACCGATTCTGTCGCGAGTGTTTTCCGCGCGCTTTAGGTACAATACCATTAAAGTGTAAATTGATTTCCTTTCTGTCCCAACGCCGTTCCTTGAATGAATTGGCGAGTTGACTTTGCAAAGGCTTTGAACGGTCAAGCTGGCTAGCTTGCGACACGCCATAATCGCCGCTTTGTTCATGCAAAGGATGATTAAGCCTTCCAGATCGGAAAATGAGAGACCCTGAACCCAATTATCAGCCAAGGGTGAATCCTTCCACCGTAGGCATCCTTCTTGCGAAAGCATGGAAGCGACTGAGTTCTCTCACTCGAGATGAATTGCTGTGCCGCAGTTGGCAGGAGATTAACAAGCGCTTGGACCTCGCACACTACCGGCTGGGTGCGCGGTTCGACGGCCACGAATTGGCTCATTCTGAGTCGCGTGAGGCGCGTTTTTTCTTTTCGTCGGCAAGCGTCCCGATGCTGATCGCCGAGGTGCAAACACGCTTTCCCGCAGAAACAGAACAAACCATTAGCTACGCTGAGCGAATCTGCCAACATCGGTTCGACCTCTTGGGATATGAAGAGATACATTACGGCCAGAAGATCGACTGGCACTTGGACGCGATACATGGAAAACAGGCACCAAGGAAACCCTGGTATCAAATCCAGTATCTGGATTACGAGGCGGTTGGCGATTCCAAGGTTACATGGGAGCTTAACCGACACCAGCACCTAACAACTCTGGCTAAAGCCTATCGCCTGACGGGCACTAAACAATTCGCCGAAGAGCTCTTCCGTCAATGGTTCGATTGGATCAACGATAATCCCTACCCTATTGGGATTAACTGGGCCAGCAGCCTGGAAGTCGCCTTTCGAAGTCTGGCCTGGCTGCAGATGTGGTCGCTGCTGGAAGGCTGCGACGTGGTTCCTCCGAAATTCCCGGATTCTTTGCACCGCGCTCTTGCCATAGCTGCGCGTCACATCGAGAGATATTTATCGACTTATTTTTCGCCCAACACGCATTTACTTGGTGAAGGCGTGGGACTATTCTTCATCGGAACTTTACTTCCGAACCTGGCAAGTTCCCGCCGCTGGCAAACGGTGGGCTGGGAGATCGTCCTACGCCAAGCTGCACGGCAAGTGCGGCCCGACGGAATGCACTTCGAGCAATCCGTCTATTATCACGTCTACGCGCTGGATTTCCTCATGCACTCCCGAATTCTGGCGTCCAAGAACAGCCTCCCAATTCCGCCCGAGTTAGATCAAACGATCGAAAAAATGCTTGAGTTTCTTGCCGCCCTGGCACAGGCAGGCAACCCTCCGCGCATCGGAGACGATGACGCGGGCCGTGTGTTTGCCCCGCGCCGAAATCGTGCCGAGCATCTGATCGACCCATTGGCCACTGGGGCAGTGATGTATCAACGTGAGGATTTCAAGGCATTAGCTGGTGGTGCGGCGAGAGAAGAAACGCTGTGGCTGCTGGGCGTGGAGGGACTTCAGCAATTCGATTCGCTTCCGACAGAGCAGCCAAATCCAAAATCGGCAGGCTTTCAACGCAGCGGCATTTACGTGATGACGGATTCGGTTCCGGTTCGTGCACAGCTCGTGATGGACGCCGGCCCGCAGGGCTCCCTTTCCGCGGGACACGGACATGCCGATGCACTGAGCCTGGAGTTCGCGTTGAATGGACATGAGGTGCTCGTGGATCCTGGCACGTTTTGTTATGTTTCGGACGATAATTCACGCAATATCTTTCGAGGGACTGCGGCACATAATACGCTGCAAGTTGACGGCTTAGATCAGTCAGAACCCGCCGGACCGTTCTCCTGGAAAGAGCACGTGGATACGCAAGTTGGAGCCTGGGTTGAAGGCAAGAGCTTTGAGCTGTTCCGCGGTGTGCACACGGGATACAAGCGTTTGTCACGACCCGCTGTTCACTACCGTTGGGTTTTTCATCTAAAATCCAATTTCTACGTTGTACTCGACCAGCTGGCGAGTGAAGGTGAACATGCAATTGACCTTTCTTGGCATCTGTCTCCCGGATTGGCAGTACGAGGCCAGGGAACTGGGCGCTTCGTACTCGACAAGGACGAGCAGTCCATACTTGCTCTTCTTGTAAATGAAGACTCAGGGTGGCAGCCCAAGCTCGGTGAAGGCTGGTATTCGGCGGTCTATGGCAAGAAACAGCGGGCTCCGGTGTTGCAATTTCACCGCAACTCACGGGGATTCTGTGAATTATTTTCGCTGTTTTTCGCGTTCCCCGACGCTGCCGCAGACCTGGGCCGCTTGTTTTCATCCATGGAGGGCGAATATCCCGGAGTAAGTACATGCACGTACGAAACACTTGCAGGCAAGCACCAAATGGTTTTCGCCGAGAGCGGAAAGAACTGGCGTGTGGGAAGGATTGAAAGCGATGCCAAGTTTCTCCATTGCCTTTTCGATGGGCAGGCCCGAGCGCTGTGCTTCGTTCTGTGTGAAGGTAGCTTCATGATCCTTGACGGACATTCGGTATTCGCCGCTAATCAATCTGTACGAATTCATGAGTGGAATGCACAGGTTTCTGCTAGCGGACTGACAGGAGAAGCCAGCGATCGCGAGAAGTTGTCTGTTTCCACCGGCAAGGCTCAAACTCCATCTCGCGGGAAGGCCGAATAGCTTATGTGCGGAATCTGCGGCGTTCTCTATTTCGACAAGGAACGGCATGTGGATCGCTCCGTTCTCGAAAGCATGAACGGACAAATCACCCACCGTGGCCCCGACGAATCGGGGTTCTACGTAGTCGGCAATGTCGGCATCGCAATTCGCCGGCTAAGCATCATTGACTTGCAATCGGGGCAACAACCCGTAACCAACGAAGACGGCTCCGTCTGGCTCGTTTATAACGGCGAAATATATAATCATGCGGAACTCCGCCGCCAGTTGGAGGAGCGTGGCCACCGCTACCGCAGTCACAGCGACACCGAGACGATTGTCCACCTCTACGAAGAGTACGGTCAGGAATGCGTCAAATACCTTCGCGGGATGTTTGCCTTTGCCATTTGGGACTCGCGTCGGCGCACCCTGTTTGTTGCCAGGGACCGGCTGGGGATCAAGCCACTGTATTTTCTGAACCAGGACGGCCGGTTTCTGTTTGCTTCGGAGATTAAAGCATTGCTGGTTCATCCTGGCGTGCGTGCCGAACTTAACCGTCACGCGCTGCCTGAATTTCTCGCCTTCGGGTATCTGGCTGGCTCGCGCACGATGTTCGAACGCATTCAGAAGCTGCTCCCTGGTCACACACTCGAGATAGGCGAAACTGGCAAGACTCAGATCGCGGCCTACTGGGACGTGCCGCAAGGGGCCAAGGAGGACACGCACTCAGAGAAATACTACGTCCAAACCTATCGTGATCTTCTGGAGCAAGCTGTTGCGAGCCACCTAATGAGTGATGTGCCGCTGGGCATGTTTCTTAGCGGTGGCCTTGATTCCAGTACGATTGCGGCGCTGATGTCAAAAATCCGCAAGGAACCCATCGAAACCTTTGCGGTGGGGTACGGTGAAGAGGCATACAGCGAACTCCACTATGCGCGCATGGTTGCTGATCATATCGGTTCGGTTCACCACGAAGTCCGCGTCGGCCGCGAGGAGTTCTTTGAGGCTCTCCCAAAGCTCGTTTGGCACGAAGACGAGCCGATTGTTTGGCCCTCCAGCGTCTCACTGTACTTTGTCTCGCGACTCGCCCGCGAACGCGTGAAGGTGGTGCTGACCGGCGAAGGCAGCGATGAAACCTTGGCCGGCTATGCAAGATATGCCTGGACGATCTGGAACTCACGATTTGACCACATATACCGCGCTCTGATTCCGTCGAGCGTACGCCGAGGAATTCGTGAACAACTTGCGGCTTCTTCTCGTTTGGGCGCCGATTTGCGGCGTCGATTGCAGCATACGTTTCTCGGACGTAACGGCGAATCGTGGACCGCGTTTTATTTTGACAATTTCTACTCGGCATTCCCCGAAGATGATCAGCAGGATTTGCTTGTCGACCCTGGGCAGTACAACTTAGACAGCGCCTATCGCGATGTGCTGAACTACTGGCAAGACTCGAAAGGCGACATGCTGGACCGACTGCTCTATACAGACATTAAGACCTACCTGGTCGAATTGTGCATGAAGCAAGACCAAATGAGCATGGCCGCTTCCATTGAGAGTCGCGTGCCATTCCTCGACCATGTTCTGGTCGAATTTGCTTCGTCTATCCCTGGTCGATTCAAGATGCGGGGCATGACCGGAAAACACATCCTTAAGGAGGGTGTGCGCGACTTGCTGCCCGAATCCATCATCCATCGGCGCAAAGTGGGCTTTTCGACGCCGCTGGCTAGATGGCTCCGCGGCCCGCAGCTGGAGTTAGTCGAAAATATGCTGCTGAGCGACCGCAGCGTGAGTCGCGGGCTCTTTCAACCGGATAGCCTGCGGCGATTGTTCCGCCAACATCGTGCAAATCAATACGATCATACAGACCGTATTTGGAGGCTGCTGAATTTTGAAACTTGGCAGCGCGTTTTTCTCGATGGCGACTCAACTTCCCTAGGTTTGGCCGCCCATCCCGCCTCGACGGCTCGATGGTAGGCGGTATGCTTGCAGTCTGAAGATAAAATGCCCTTACTCAGCCCCCACGCATGAAGATTCCCGTTCTCTTGATGGTGCGCGAGCTCAACCTAGGCGGGAGCGAGCGCCAGATGACTGAAATTGCGCTGTCGCTGGATCGCGCTCGCTTCGAACCCCATGTGGGAACATTTCGCCCCATTGGGCTGCGCGGAGACCAGCTGCGGGCTGCTGGTGTGCCAGTGGTTCACTTTCCTGTCTATTCATTCCGGTCAATTGCTGCCCTTGCGGGCGTTTGGAACCTGGGGCGGTACATCCGGCGCCACAACGTTCAGCTCGTGCATAGCTTCGACGCCCCTTTAACCATATATGCGATGCCGGTGACAAAGTACCTCACAACGGCAAAGGCGGTTTCCAGCCAGCGTGGACACAGGGACCTCGCGCCCGAGGTTCGCAAACTACTCCGATGGACCGATCATCTGGTCGACGGCATCGTTGTCAATTGCCAATATTTGCGAGGACATTTGATCGACGACGAACACGTGCCGGACCGCCTCATCCATGTTTGCTACAACGGAATCGACCTGGAGGAATTCTACCGGGCCACCTCGGCGCGGCTGGCATCTTTGCCCAATGACGCGCTAGTGATTGGTGTGGTCTGCGCGCTGCGGCCAGAAAAGGGACTCGCAACATTACTGGACGCTTTCGCACGGGTGCGCCCTCTACGAAAAGAAATGAAATTGGCCATTGTCGGAAGTGGGCCGATGCTCGTTCAACTGCAGGACCACGCGAAAAAGATAGGCATTTTCGGTGATTGCGTCTGGGAACCGGCTACTCCAAACGTTCCGGCGTGGCTACGCACCTTTGATATTTTCGTTCTTCCCTCGCTCAGCGAGGCGCTGTCGAACTCGCTGATGGAAGCAATGGCCTGCCGCTGTTCAGTCGTCGCTTCCAATGTCGGCGGAATTCCGGAGCTGGTCACTCATGGCGAGCGCGGCCTTCTGTTTGAGCCTAAAAATGTGGAGGCCCTGGCCGAAGCTCTGCGCCGCCTAATCGAAGACCCTGCGCTGCGGCGATCCCTGGCGGACGCTGGAGAGCGCTTTATCCGGAACGGCTTTTCGCGCAAGAGTTCGGCCGACCGAATGGCCGAGATCTACGAAGCGTTACTAGCAAGCGGGGGTCGCTAGACCGCTCATTCTCGTTCTCGACCCAGAATGATGACCAAAGACAGCTCTATTCGCCGGATGTTAATTCGTCATATAAGTTAAGCACGGCCTCAATGTTCTGGTCGTTCGATTGTCGTTGAGGTTCCCGCGGCGTGCGCGGGCCTCTTAGGAAGGTCTCTATTGTCCGCCGGAGTGCTTCTAGATCTCGAATCGGAATCTGAAGAACCCCCGAAGGACGCATCCCGGTATCTGTAGCAATCACTGGAGTTCCCAGGTGCAGAGACTCCCGCACGGAAATTGCATCGCCATCGTAGAGAGTGGTTCGGAGCATGAGGTCACTTTGGCAGATGGCTCGCAGCGTTGTCGGATGTGGTAGGTCTCCGCAGAGTTCAAGATGGTCGGCATACGATGTCTTCCGAATTCGATCTTTCAGATCTTCCTCCAGACTGCCGGCGCCAACGATGACCAGGCCCGCCTTGGGAAAGTTCTCGCGGACTAGCCCTAACACTTCAATTTGAAGCGGAAGATCGTATTCACTCTCGAGCAATCCAACGGTAATTAAGACAGGGCTGTGAGACGAAAAGAAATCGCGCAACGATTCCGGAAGAATGTCCGCGTCTTCCGACTCATTGCTGGAAAGAGAATGAGGAAAGATCAGCCGGGCACGCTCGGGCCGAACACCTAGGCGGTGGAGAAATTCCAATATCTCTCGATTTACACCAATAATCCGATCGAAGCGCCTCAGCACGAAGGCGCGAAGCCCCCAACGGCGTGCTGCCCGCCCTTTCTTTGAAGACGGGTAACCGCCGGAATGAAATGTCAGCACGGCCCTGGAATGAGGCTTGGCGCAACAGATCAGCGCCAAGGCTAAGATGCGAAATGTGAGATCTCCGCCAAAGTGAAGGTGAACGATGTCGCACTTCACGTGAACGAGCAAGCGAAAAAGCTCCAGTGCGCTCTTAGGATAATAAATTCCGTCACCTTCCGATTTGCGGTGCCTCGTTATATTGATAACCCAGCATGGGATATTTCGCTTAAACAATAAGCGTCGAATCGCAACGAGATTGGTCTGCACTCCACCATGTGGGGGTGGATACGGACCGATTTGTAAGACCTTCATGTTTATGGGTCTAAAGAAGAACTTCTTGCCAGCGTATTTCCTTCTCCGCAAGCTCGTGGGCCGATTGCATCATTCGCAGGCAGGTAATGGTGGCGCGGGCGCCGTCCCTGGCGGTGACGGACGGGGATTCTCCCTTCTTGATCGCTAGGAAAAACGCGCGCATTTGGTTCTGATAACCTTTGTCGGGAAACCAGCGCGATTTGCGACTGGCGACAGAAGCCCGGATGGCAAGCCGCTTAAAGTCCTCCGTCATCGCACCCAATCCAGGGGCAAAGACTTCGAGACGCTCGCCGCCTGAAGTTCTGCTGCCAACAGTGCAATAGGTCAGATTAGCCACCGACCCGTCAGCGAAGCGAAAACTTGCTGCAAGATTGTTTTCTCCGATGGGATCTTTCTTTCCTTGTGGCAGGCTGAAAGCCGCTACCGTGACTGCCTCTGATTCCAAGAGCCAGTACATCAAATCTACAAAATGACATGCTTCGCCGAGTATCGCGCCTCCTATAGAAGGATCGGCCATCCAATATGAACCGGAGATTCCCGGAGAATTAATCCGACAGTTTATAACGGCCGGACCGCTACGGCGTTGTAACCGTTTCTTGAGCTCGACGTAGTACGGTGCAAATCTGCGGTTGAACCCCACGGTCAGTTGGCGCCCCGTTTCTTGCTGGGCGCGCAGAATCGAGCGGCATTCGTCTTCCGTCAGTGCCATGGGCTTTTCCACAAAGACGTCCTTGCCCGCTCTCAATGCGGCGACAGCTTGTTGGGCGTGAGCTTGATTGCGACTGGCGATTACAACGACCTGAATGTCGGGATCCTGGAGAATAGCATCATATTCGGTACAACAGTAGGCAGCGCCAAACCGCAGTGCGTAGCTCTTGCCGCGAACTCCGTCCGCTGAATAGATTGCCCGCAAATTCACGCCGGGGACGCTTTTCAAATTTGGCAGATGCGCCCAGCGCGCCAAATTTCCAGCGCCTACGAGCGCGACGCCAATCTCTCCCGGATTCTTTGCAACCGCAGATGTCTCAATCTTGCGTTTTGGTGCGAAGATCGCTGTGGGTAAATCATCTGCCGAAGGATATCGAAGAGTTACTGCCAGACTGCAGGAATTGGGATCCAGGATGGTGTTGTAGGCGCGCTCGGCGTCAGCCAACTCAAATTGATGTGTCACCAGGGGCTTGACGTGTAAGTCTCCTCGGGAGATGAGGCGCAGAATTTCCGCCATGTTGCGATTTTCCGTCCAACGCACATACGGCAAAGGATAGTCTTTCCCCTGCTTTTCATACGTGGCATCGTAGCTTCCCGGGCCGTACGCGCGAGCCATGAAGAATTGAATTTCCTTGAGATACATTTCATTCCACGGAAAATTCAGTTGTACAGCCCCTACGTCGACAATTCTTCCGCGATCCCGGCAAATGTCCACGGCAAGTCGGCATGCTGCATCTGTCTTGCTGGCCGCAGCAATAATTACGCAATCTGCTCCCCGTCCGTTAGTGGCCGATTGCACCGCCTCCACTAAAGAAATTTCTCCAGACCACGCGTGTTCAGCGCCCAACTTCTTCGCCAGCTCGGCCCGTTCGTGCCTAAGATCGAGGCCAATCACGACCGCGCCGTGCAGACGAGCCAATTGCGCGACCAGTTGTCCGACCAAACCAAGGCCGACTATCGCAACGCTTTCGCCGAGTCCAATATTAGCGATTCGTGTGGTGTTCAACGCAATGCTGCCGAGCGTCGCAAAACAGGCGTCTTCAAAGCCTACATAATCCGGCACACGTACTACCAAATTCCGCCCGGTCACGATCGTTTCTCCGTGCCCGGTACGCTCTCCGCCGTACGCTACTCGGTCACCAAACTGCAGGTCTCCGACGTCGTCGGGTTTGTCAACGACAATACCAGCGCCCGCGTAGCCCAGGGGCGCGTATTCGCTGAATTTTGCCCGTACTTCTCTCAATACACTCTGAGGAGATTGCACTTTCAATGCGTCAATAATCTTGCGAACATGCGAAGGATTCTCGGCAAGAGTTCGGACAACATTTTCTTGATGGATGCTGGCCGTTTCCGTTCCACTGCTAATCAATGAGTAAAAAGGTCGAATTAGGACATGGCCGGAGACCACCTCCGGATCTGGGACGTCATCAACAGTAATTTCCTTTAAACCTCTCCGGATAACTTGTTTCACTTTATCATCTTAAATTGGGTCGCGATTTTTTTTCGCAACCTAGTTTAACACACCGCTATAGTTTGCGCTCTTGTTCCGCCCCGCGGAAAATGGCCGTGTCTCGCCTTTCTGGACGCTGGGACGTGGAAGCAGTGGTCGTTGTAGTCAGCGATGGCCGACCCGAAACCGAGTTTCTCTCCAAAGCTCCGGCTTCGAGGAAATTTCGGTGCCACAACTCAAACATGAGCATCATCCAGATCTCACTGGAGCGGTCTCGTCGCCCCCGCCAGTGCTCATCGAGCAAATCTCGCACCGCTTGAGCATCGAAGTATCCTCGCTGCAGAGTGCGAGGTTCAACCAATATCGCCAGCAGTTCCTTTTTGAGCTCTCCGCGCATCCAGTGCACCAATGGCAAAGCAAATCCCTGCTTAGGACGGTCCAGGACTTGCTGCGGCACGCCAACTCGAGCGGCTAGCTTCTTGAGGAGATACTTGCCTTGGCCCTGCCGGAACTTCATGTCCGTCGGCAACCGCGTGGCCCACTCGACAAAGACATGATCAAGGATGGGCGCCCGAACTTCCAACGACGACGCCATGCTCATGCGGTCTACTTTTGTCAGTATGTCGAACGGAAGGTACGTCTTGGCATCTAGGTAAAGCATGCGGCTCAAGAGATCTTTTGCGGGAACGTCGTCGAAATAGCCTTGAAATGCCCGGAGAGGAGACGTTAGTGTGTCGGCCTCGGACAAAAAGTCTTTCGAAAAGATGCCCCGCTCGCGACCGAACACTGAGAGAAAAGAGATGCTATCCAGGTAGCGGTCACGATCCCCGAGCGTAGCGTTAAACAGGAATCGTCGACCATGAAATCCGGCCGGCAGCCGTGGGAAGATGGACTCGCGGTAATACTTTCCCGCCCAAGAGGGAATGCGGTTGAGCGTTTGCCCCCTTAGGTTTATCGCGTACCGGTCGTAACCCCCGAACAGTTCGTCGCCTCCGTCGCCGGCAAGCGCCACGGTGACGTACTTTCGCGTCATGCGG
>WNFF01000937.1_pt1 | contig 23026 bp, 20 predicted proteins | sample 5400441 | NCBI WGS metagenome assembly WNFF01 (sample SAMN13153345, study PRJNA577476) | soil metagenome | isolation source: 120 cm saprolite under Douglas fir tree site 2 hole 3 replicate 1 | place: USA:California | collected 2015-04-18
CAGTCGCGACCAGACCCAGCGCGCTGATGACGAGGAAGGTCATATTCCAGCCGAGCGCATTGCCGATCCACGTTCCCGCGGGAACGCCGAGCACGTTTGCAAGGGTAAGCCCGGCGAACATCTGCCCGACGGCTTGGCCAGCGAGCTTGTCAGAAACGAGCTTCGTCGCGACAACCGCGCCGATGCCGTAGAACGGCCCTTGCGTCAGGCCCGCGATCACCCGGCTGACGAGGAGCAGGGTGTAACTCGTCGTAACAGCGCCGAGCAGGCTGCCCGCGATGAATAGCGCCATCAGTCCGAGAAGGACTTTGCGCTTTTCGAAACGGGCGAGCCACAATGTCAGGATCGGGCCGCCGATGACAATGGCGAGCGCGTAGGCCGTGATCAGATTGCCTGCCTGGCCCTCGGTGATCCCGAGCGAACCGGCGACCTGAGGCAGCAAGCCGGCAATGACGAATTCGGCGGTACCGATGGCAAAGGCAGACAGCGTGAGTATCCACACCTGAAGCGGCATTTTCGACTTGAGTGACATGCCGAGGATTCCTCTGAGGATCAGTTGTTCTGGGGGACGGGTTCGGAAAAGACGGCTTCGAGCAAAGGGCCGCCGGGCGCGCGAAAGAACAGCCGCCGCTCTTCGAGATCGGCGAGGTCCATCGTTGAGTAGCGGATGCTGAGCTGATCGAGCTTGTTGCGGAAGTCGGCGTAGCCTTCCATGCGAAAGCCGACATGATCGATCGCTTCTGCTGCGCGATCGAAGCCGGACCCTTGCGAGCCGATGAGGTGGACGAGCGGACGGCCCTCCGAATAAAGCCAGTGGCCGGGAATGCGGCGCTGGATCGCGGGCGGTCGCTCGCCTTCCCTGATATCGAAGACCTTCAGGAAGAAGTCCCGTGTTGCCGGCAAATCGCGGGTGCGAATGGTGATGTGGTCGAGTTTCATGTGAAGCTCCTTTCCCGGCGGAAACTAGAGCATTCACATCACCCGTATAATCTACTAAATTCTGAAAATACTCTTCGGACTTTCCGGATGATGATCCTCGACAACCTGGCCTTGTTCCTCCGGATCGTTGAAAAAGGTGGCTTGGCGGCCGCCGGACGGGAACTCGGCCTTTCGGCGGCGTCCGTCTCCGAGCGCCTCGTTGCGCTTGAGAGATACTATGGAGCAGCGCTTCTGCACCGTACGACGCGCGCCATCAGCCTGACCGACGAAGGGCGACTGCTGGTTGAAGGAGCGAAACGCCTATTGGCCGAAGCCGACGAATTGGAAGCTCGTATTCGGTTCGGGGTGAAGAAGATATCGGGGCCGATCAGGCTGAGCGCGCCGATCGATCTTGGCCGAAGCTACCTGGTGCCCGTGCTCGATGCGTTCCTGGCCGAGCACCCGGAAGTGACGATCGATCTCAACCTGACGGATGGTTATGTTGATCTGGTAGGGCAGGGCCAGGATCTTGCCATCCGGTACGGCGAACTGGCTGACAGCACGTTGCGCGTGAAGCGCCTCGGCCACAACAGGCGCGTCGTGTGCGCCTCTCCGGAATATTTGAGAGATAAAGGACTTCCGCAACATCCCGATGATCTCGCTCATCACGAATGCATTCTGATGCGTTTCGGACAGACGATCGATCGAGAATGGCCGTTTCAAATAGATGGCGAAGCGCGGAGGATCGTGGTCAGGGGGCACCGGATCGCGAACGACGGCGGCCTGGTTCGGGACTGGTGCCGGAATGGATACGGGATTGCCCGGAAATCAATTTGGGATATCGAGGCGGACTTGAAAGCCGGCACCCTTGTGGAGCTTCTGCGGGAATTCTCGGCGGGCAGTACGGGGCTGCAGATCGTCTATCCAGCCACCCAGGATCAACCAAAGCGCGTGCGCCTCTTGATCGAGAGGATCGGAGAGGCTTTCTCTTCGTCGGGTCCGTAAATTCTTGGTTTAGATTCATCGGGACTTGGTTCGGCAACGCCCAGCACTTCGTTCGGTCGATCGTCGGATTGCTTTGCCGGCTTTACTTTGTCTCAGGAACGCCTTTTGATTCCGTTGAGTCATTTTCAGGGACGACCATCACTGGCGGTTCGTCATATCCTTTTCGGCTACTGTAAAAGAGAAGCGCCATAAGACCGAACCCGACAGCCAGCGAAATAATCACCCCGAATGCCATCGCGGCGTAACCTGAGGTGGGCACGTCAGTGCCATTTCCCAGTGTCCAACCGAGGTAGACGATAACGCCGGTGATGACCAACAGCGATAGCAGCACAATTAAGATGATCCATGAGCCAACGCCCATGCGAGACGCAGCTGTTTTTGGCATCATCCGCTCCTATTGTTGACGCATCTGCGCTAGAGAACTCGATGTAAGGAGGTCTGCTGAGGCTGGTCGGAAAGATCGGGCTGTTCTGATTGTTGCGGCGAAGGCTCCTTGATACGAAACCAGGCCACATAAAGTGCCGGTAGAAATACAAGCGTCAGCATTGTGGCTACCGCCAGGCCGCCCATGATGGAATAGGCCATCGGTCCCCAAAACACGGTCGGAGCGATCGGGATCATGCCCAGAATGGCGGCCGCCGCCGTGAGAAGGATTGGGCGAAATCGATGCAGGGTCGCTTCAATCACAGCGTCCCATGGAGCCCGCCCATGCGCGATCTCGGTATCGATCTGGTCTACCAGGATCACCGAATTGCGGACGATCATGCCAACGAGCGCAAGAACGCCCAGGATGGCAACGAAGCCGAGCGGCTTTCCAGCAACAAGCAATGCGGCGACGACCCCAATCAATCCAAAGGGCGCGACGCTCAGCACCAAGAACAGCCGACTGAAGCTTTGCAGTTGAATCATCAGCACAACAAGCATGATGAGAAGGGCTGCCGGAACCACCGCAGCGACTGACGATGTCGACTTCGCGCTTTCCTCAACCGACCCGCCGGGCACAATCTTATATCCAACCGGCAACTCAGCATTTAGCGCCAGGACCTTCGCTTGCAGGCTATCGACCACTGTCGCAGGCAGCACGCCGGCAACCAAATCGCTCTGGACTGTCAGTGTTGGGTTTCGATCCCGTCGCCAGATCAGCGGCCAGTCCTGGGCATATTCGACTGTTGCCAACTGAAGCAGCGGTACGGTGCCCCCGTTTGGAATAGGAATCTGCAGGGTCCGCAATGCGTCTGGCGATATTCGTTCCTGCTCGTCGGCTCGCGCGACGACGTCGATCAGGTAGATCCCGTCGCGCAATTGCGTGATGTTGATGCCGGACACCACGGCCGACAATGACTGAGCTAGCACTTGCGAACTCACGCCCAACAGCCTGGCCTGGTCCTGATCGACACGCATGCGCAACGTGCGTTGCGGCTCGATCCAGTCAAAGCTGATCTTTTCCGTGCGGGGGTCACTGGCGATGAGGGCAGATAGCTTGTAGGCGATGTCACGAACCAGCACCGGCTCGGGACCACTGACGCGGTACTGCAGCGGCCAGCCAACCGGAGGCCCCAGTTCAAGCGCCGACAGACGGCTCACTACGCCAGGAAACTGCTCGATCAGAACGGGCTCGAGGCGGCTGCGCAGCCGCTCGGGTGCCGCAAGGCTCTTGGTGACAATGACAGATTGGGCAAAGAAATCGTTGGCGAGCTGCACATCGAGTGGCAGGTAAAATCGGACGGCTCCTTGACCGACGTAAGTCGTCCAATGATCAATGTCCGGGTCGCCATTCAGGAGCTCTTCGAACTCCGCAACGACTTTCCGCGTTGCATAGATGGAGGAAGCCTCCGATAGTTTTAGGTCGACGAGCAGCTCCGGCCGGTCGGAAGCTGGGAAGAATTGCTGGGGAACAAAGCGCAATCCAACGATCGAAGCCGCCAACGCCGCGAGGGTCAGACCGATTGTGAGCCACTTGGCACGCATGGCGGCCGTGCACGCGCGGCGAAAGCTCCGCAAGATTCGGCCGGGCTCGGTCTCCGTGGCAAGCTTCATCCTGTCCGGCAGAATGGTCACCCCGATCAGAGGCGCGAACAGAACTGCCACGATCCAGGAGAGAAGGAGTGCCAACGCAACCACTGCGAAAAGCGAGAACGTATATTCGCCGGCGGCACTCTTTGCGAAGCCAATGGGTACGAAGCCTGCGACCGTCACCAATGTGCCTGTCAACATTGGGAACGCCGTCGAGGTATAGGCGAACGTCGCCGCCTTCGCCTTTTCGGCGCCAGCCTCAAGCTGCGTCACCATCATCTCGACCGTGATCATGGCGTCATCGACCAGCAGGCCCAACGCTATGATCAGCGCGCCGAGCGAAACGCGCTGCAGATCGATTCCTGCGAATTCCATGCCGACAAACACCGCGGCGAGCACCAACGGAATCGAGCACGCAACGACGGCGCCCGCGCGAATGCCGAGACTGATGAAGCTGACCGCGAGCACGATGCCGATCGCCTCCCACAGTGCTTCCATGAAATCATCTACCGCCGCTTTGACGACTTTTGGCTGATCCGCGGCAAGATGAGGTTCGATCCCGATGGGCAGATCCGCCCTGATCTCGGACATCGCCTGTTCGATGTTTTGGCCAAGCGCTAGCACGTCTCCGCCGGCCCGCATCGAGATGCCGATCCCAATCGCGGGCTGGCCATCAAAGCGGAACATCGGCTGCGGTGGATCGGAATAGGTGCGTTTGATTGTCGCGATATCGGACAACCGGAAGATTTGACCATTGGCGACAAAATCGACGTTCCTCAGATCGGCTTCTGAGCGAAATCCCCCGGTCACGTCGACGCGAATCTCTTCGTCCGATGTCTGAACCACGCCTGCGGGCGTCACAGCGTTTTGTGCCTGAATGGCTTGAATCAATGCCTGGCGATCGAGGTGAAGGCCGGCGATCCTGTGAGACGAGAATTCAATAAAGATCTTCTCGTCCTGTGCGCCAAAAATGTCGATTTTTGAAACGTCGTTGACCGCAAGAAGCCGGGTGCGCGCACCCTCCACATAATCGCGCAGCTCCCGTTGCGTGAATCCATCCGCAGTGAACGCGTAGATGACGCCATAGGTGTCGCCGAACTCGTCGTTAAAGAACGGGCCGACAATGCCTTGTGGTAGGAATTGTCGGATATCGCCGATCTTCTTGCGGACCTGATACCAGACGTCAGGTACATCTCGGCTCAGCACGGAGCCCTTGAGGGTGATGAAAACCGTCGACGTGCCGGCAACGGTGTAGCTTCGGATGTAATCGAGACCCGGCGTTTCCTGAAGCTTCTTCTCTACCCGATCTGTGACCTGCTGAAGCGTGTCCGTGATGTTGGCCCCGGGCCACAGGACCTGAACCACCATAGTCTTGATCGTAAAGTTCGGGTCTTCATTGCGGCCCAGCCTCAGATAGGACAGTCCGCCCGCCGCAACGATGATGATGACCAAGAACCAAACGAACGAGCGATGCGCCAGCGCCCATTCCGAGATATTGAAGCGGCGGTTCATTTCTGAACGCCTGAGCCGGTTTCAAGAAGTCTAACCTCTTGCCCGGGGCGCAAAGCTTGAACGCCCGCCGTTACGACAAGGTCGCCGTCCTTCAGGCCCCGCGACACGACAGCCGAAGACGTATCATAATGGCCGACAATGACCTGAACGAGCGATACTGTCTTCTTGTCGGGGTCGACGACCCATACCGCGGGCTTTCCCTCGCTTTGGGTCAACGCCGTCCCGGGAAGCTGAATGACGGGTTCTGACTGTACTTTGACTTGTCCGACGATCGTTGCGCCAAGACGCATTGCATCCGGTGGGTTGTCGAGAGCGACCTTCACGACGTAGGTGCCTGTCGCGGCGTCCGCTTGGGGGGCAACCTCGCGGACATGACCGGTGGCAACGATCGTCGGGTCATCCGACAAGGAGATGGTTACTTCCGGATTTTTCGGACTTTCGCGAATAAGCTGGGAGGGGACATTAAAGACGGCGTCCCGGTCGCCTTGCCTGGCGATCTGGAGAATCATCCTCCCGGCCGCGACGACCTCTCCAGGCTCTGCTCCTTTTGCCGTCACCGATCCCGCGACGTCGGATTTGAGTTCAGTGTAGGTAAGATTATCTCTTGCGTTCTGCAGCCGCGCCTGCGCTGACTCGACCTGCGCTTGCGCGGTCTTCATTTGCTGCTCGGCCTGGTCGTATTGAGCGCGAGTCGTAAACCCCTTGCTCAACAATTGGCTCTGCCGACCTTCTGTACCTTGCGAGTTCGCCAACACGGCTTCGGCAGAAGCGAGATCAGCTTCCGCCGAACGCAGCGCGTTTTGAAAATCCTGGGGTTCAATTCTCGCGACGATCTGGCCCGGTGCAACGGGATCGCCGACCGTCACGTTTCTTTCCTGGAGACGACCACCGATCCTGAAAGCCAGATTGATCTGATCCTTGGCCTGGATTTGACCGGTCAAGCTTATCGTATCGCCGCTTAGCGCGTGCTGGACCGAAGTCACGCGCACCGGTCGGATTTCGATCTTCTTGGGCTGCTCCTTGCTGCATGCAGCGATCGACAACGTGACGGCGATGACGAGTGGAATTTGTTTCATCGCGATATCACCTCATCCAGTCTGCCAGGTTGTCTCATACGTCCTCAGGCTAACCATTTCCTCGCCCCTTGCTTTCTCCCTTTTCAGAACTGACTTCGATGCGACTCGAATTCTGCGCGACACGCTTCACCGAATTCGCGAAGAAGGTCGATTGATCCGTCAATCGTCATCTCCCGCAACTCAAGGAAGGTCTTGTTCGGCACTAGGTACGTCTCGACGATCCTTCGTGCGACCAACTCCGCACTTTCGACGACCTTTGGCGAGGACAGGATGCGCATCCTGCCCACCTTTACGTAAAGCTCGACCAGTGCCGGTATGTCCGGCTCGTCGTGCTGGAGCGCGTCGATATTGCATTTCGAAGCCGCCTCGATGAATTCCTTGTAGAGTACTTGTCGGAGGAGCTTGTCCTGCGTAAGCCACCGTGCCCTCGCCTGGGCGTGTTGACTCAACCACGATGCGAGGACGGATGTGAGTCCGCCGATGACCGCTCCCGCGAGTGCCGCGAGGGCAGAAATTATTGGTGCATTCATGTAGCAATCATTGCGGTGATCTCCGCGTTCGACCGCTGATGCCGGGGTCAAGGTCAGACTTCTGCGCGCCGTAGCGAGAGCAGACCAAGCAGAACGCCGTCCCGGTAGACAGCAAGATCGCGCACCGATCGGGATTGGATTTCATCATGAACTCCTTTGACTAATTGCCGTGGCGAGTAATTGCGGCAGCCCGCGCGACCGCTTTCGCTCGCTTGTCGACCTCCAGCTTGATGAAGATATTTTTGACGTGTGTTTTTACGGTCTCCGGGGTAATTCCTAGCTCTCGAGCAATCTCCTTGTTGGATTGGCCTTGAGCAATCAATTCGAGAATCGTGCGTTCGCGTGGACTGAGCAACCCGGCTCCAGCGAACGTCTGCCCTGGTTCGCGTCCCGTGTCATATTCATTTCCAGCGGCCATAGTATCTTCGCCGTGCGAAGGCAGTGCGCTGAGCCGTCCTGCGCGTTTTACGTTGTCTTGGAGACTGCTGATTAGGGCGCCAATTTCGAATTCTCGATCGAGGAACCTTTGAGGTGTGTCGGCGAGAGACACCTCCTGCTCGCCGCGCGAGAGAGCCGAACAGGCTTCAGTCAATCCCCGTTTTAGATATTCGTTGGCAATGACGAGCGCCCTCAAGGCGCTGCGCAGGTCGTCACCGCACATCGCGAATACCAATTCGTCCGCGGGGATTGTGGTGTTGGTGGCCGGATCGGCGATGAAGCTTGCGAGATTAAGCACCTTCACACCGGAAAAGTGGCTGCCGTCAGTCATTTAATTGTCTCCCTTACGCTGTCGCCGGTGGTCGTCTCGCTAACTCGCCAAGGCGTTCCGTACGACGTTGGGCAGGAGGCGGCGGGCCGGCTCGCTCCGCCATATTTCCCTGTCTGTCGAATACCGGCCGCCGCCCAGCACAGCGAACACGGCGGTCATCACGGCCCAAAAGAGGCCGAATTCGTACCCCCCTTCCGGCAGAGCCCACACATAGCCGATCTGAAAATGTCCGCCCAACAGCATCGACATCAGCAGATATACCGATGCGAGCAACGCAATCGGGCGCGTGAAAAGTCCCAAGGTGAGTCCGACGGCGGAAATGAGCTCGATCGATCCGGCGAGTGCAACCTGCATCGCGGGCATATGAATCCCGAGGCTCTCAAAATAGAGTGTGTAGATCTTGAATTGAAATGGCCCGCCGAGGATGTGACTCCCGAAATGCGGCACGAACATCAAGCCGACATAGACTCTGATGAAGGTCAGAGCCGATTCATTGAGCGATACTTCCCGCGAATCCGACGATGCTGCGACAGATGCGGCCCGCAGCACAAATTGGACGAACACAAGAGCACCCAAAAACCAACCCAGAGTCTCAAAGCCCGACACGCCCGGACCCGTCGCGACCAACAGGTCGAGATCTTCGGGTTTCAAACCGGCGATGCTGGCCGGAGGGTTCAAACGCAGGATGCTGAACAAGCGCGAAACCACTGCGGTGGCCAGCGCCAACGCCGCAATTGCGATGAAGGAGCTGCGCAGCTGCCAAATAGCGGACATCAACAATAGCGCCATCCAAATCGTGGTCGATGCGGCAAACCACACGGTGACGGGTTGGGTGAGGATGACACTCAAGCCCCATCCGATCATGATGATCGCAACGACCAAAGTCGCACGGCTCAGCCAGCGTGCAGAGTTACCGATACTCATTGCACCTGTTCCGCCGTTGCCCTTCGATTGGAGAGAGCTCACGATTTCGTCCTTTTGCGTAAACAACATCTTGCGATCTCCTGCTTGCTGGTCACTAGTCGACCTTGGCGACGCCTATCTCTTGCAGCAGCGTCAGATTGTCCTCGATGTGCCAATTGTCGGTGATGCGGCCGTTCTCGATCTTGATGAGGTCGGTGGCGATGAAGGGGACTGGCTGGCCCTTGCCTTGCGTCTGCCCGAACCTGCCGGTGAAATGGCCGGTGAAGTTCATATGTACGGTGACGTAGTTGCCGGCGACGATCATCTTCTCCACCGTGACCTTGAGGTCGGGCACGGCGGCGCGGAACCGGCGCGAGGCGAAGGCCGGTCCTTCCGGTCCCTGCGGCCGGCCCGTTGGCAGCGTGTGATCGATGAAGTTAGGCGCGATGGCTTCCTGCAGCAGGGCCTCGTCGCCGGTATTCCAGAAATCGTAGAATGCGCGGACTGCCTTCATGGTCGCCTCGCGTTGCGCGTCGGGGATCGACGCGGCGACAACGAGGTCATTGATCTTGACGCCGTCAGCGGCAAAAGCGGGCGTGGACAGCGAAAATGTCAACGCGGCGACAAGCTCGATGCCCCGTGCAAGGTGCAAGGGTCTGTAGTTTTGCTTGGTGCAGGCACGCTTCGGCGTATCTGACATTGGGAAATCTCCTTCAGCCTGTTGGCCCGGGCAGGCCCGTTATGCTCGGCGAACCCCGATCAACAACCGGCGTGCCGGCACGGTTGGCCAGCACGTGGCGGGCGATCTCGTCCTTCCGGGCGAACCAGACATCCTCCTTTCCCTTCGCGTAGGTAAGAAAGCGGTCGAGGGCTCGTACCCTTCCTGCGTGGCCGGAGATGCGATCGTGCAGGCTGACCACCATCATGCGCCGCCGATGCGCACCCTCCTCGTAAAGCTGATCGAATTCGTCACGCAGCGCCTGTTCGTAGGCGGCCGCGTTCCAGCCAACGAAGGGAAAGGAGACGATGTCGTTCATGTGGAAGGTATAAGGTACCGTCACGAAATCCCGTCCGCGCACCGGGACGATAAAAGGCTCGTCGTGGCTTGGCTCGTCGATGTGGTAGAGAAAACCGAGTTCCTGTAGCGTCTCCAGTATGGCGATGGAGTTGCGCATCCAATAGGCGTTCCAGCCGATCGGCTTCTGGCCGGTGACCTTGTGGATCGTCTCGACGCTATCGGCGATGAAGCGCTTTTCCTCGTCGCGCGTAAGCTGGTAGGAATTGTCCCATACCCGGCCGTGAGCAGCCGCCTCGTGACCGCGTCGCACGATTTCCTTCGCGAGATCCGGGGAGGTTTCGACCGCCTTGCCGATCATGAATGAGCTGAGCTTGATGCCGTGCTTGTCCATGAGGTCGAGCACGCGGGGGATGCCCTCGTAATGACCGTAGGCGAAGAAGGCGTTGGTCGGCAGGTCCGGTACGCCCTTTTCGATTGCGTCGGGGATCACACCGCCGGCGCCCGAGATCGGCTGGCCGCCGCCCTCGAACATGAGTGAGAGGCTCATCGCCAACCGCGCGCCGTTCGGCCAGAAGCCGCCTGCATCGCGGTCAGACGCATTGATGGTCGTCGTCGCAGCCTTGGCGGTACCGGTCAGACCACTGGCAGCAGTGACGAGCGCGACAGTCGCGCCGACAGTCTGAAGAGCCTCTCGTCGATTGAGATGCGAGGGCGAGGGCTTTTGTGCGGGATTGATAATAGAGTTCATGCTGTGCTCTTTCTTAGGACCGTCGTTTCCCGGCTCCGTGCTCGGACGCGATGATGGCGGTCCTCTAGTCGGATCGCGTTACGAATATGGAAAATCGTGATCCTCGGGAGGCGACGGAGCTAACATCGATGCGATGTCCGAGCACTTCGATGGCGCGGCGCACGATGAATAATCCGACACCAAGTCCGTCACACCGCATGGAATCAAGTCGGGTGAATGCCTCAAAGATTCTCGACAGTTGCTCGCCCGCCATACCGATGCCCGTGTCGCAAACGTCGATGCGCACGTTTTGGCCCGAACGACGGCAGCCAATGAGAATCCGGCCTTTGGGTTCGGTATATTTGATCGCGTTGCTGACCAGATTTCGGAGGATGCCATTGAGCAGCACCGCATTGCTCATGACGGACGCGCCGGTGGGGCACACACGGATGTCGATCCCCTTCTGCAATGCGCTTTCCTCATTTTCATAGAATGCCTGCCGAAAGAGCGGTTCGAGCGCGACGGACGAGAGCTTCGCCTCCCTGGAATGCTCACAGACGCGAAGGGCCCCCAACAGTTGATTGAGTTGTCCATTGAGGCGATCGATTGCGTGCTGGCCCGTCTGCAATAGATCTTGCTCGGATTGGGTCCGGACCCCGATGCCGAGCAGGTCGTGGGAGCTTTGGATGATTTGTAATGGCTGTCGAAGATCATGGCCCGCCATGGCGAGGAGCACGGCCGGAAAGTCGGCGGTTCGCTGCAGGTCTGCCCTGACTGCCATTTCCAGGGTTGCTGGCTGCTCGGTTGCGCGCATGACGCGGGCTTCCTTGGCGCTGGTGAAAGTAGCAAGCCGTTTGTTTGTGTGGGTCATGATGTCCTCTCTTCCAGCTAAGGGCTTTGATTGGATGACCTGGTTACCGGGAGAGAGTTGCGCGGCATCCGCGCGGAGGCGAGTTCAGCGTTGTAAGGAGATGTAAATTGTCGTCTTCGCGCCTAAAATATTCAGTTTGACCTCCGAGCATGGTTCGACCGCGGGACCGTCTGTGCTGCAGTCCAGCGGTCTGGATTGCGGCAGCTGATGCGCCTTTTCAAATATCGCACTGATTGCGAAGAATAATGAGTTGAGCGATCCGATCGCCGTGGGCTGAGAAGTAGAAGGTGAGTACCAGCGGATCGGGCAACCCTCGTTTGTCGTAGTTGCCATCGATGTTTGCCGTCACGATGATGTGCCCGTAGTGCTCCACTGTCTTGACGACGTGCATCGTCAGTCTTTCGCCAATGATGTCGCGCACTGCCCATTCCCTGATGGCGGGCTTTCCCCAGTACTCGCGCAGCTGATCGTTAACGAGCGCATCGTCCGCGAAAACGGCCAGCAGCTCGTCGAGATCGAAGCTGTTGGTCGCCTGGACATAGGCTGCCACGACCGGCGAAAGCGCGGGCGGCGGGACTTGCGGAAGACGGGGAGGGGGCATGACGGACCGTTGAGGTGGTGGCATGCAGATGGCCGTTCTGTAACGAGCATGACCGACGGATGGCGCCCTGGCGCGTTGTATCTTGTAAAGATCTGAAAAGCGGGCGGTCGGGTATGGGTAAGCCTTCGCATCTGCGGAATGCCGAACATTTGTTAAGGCTAAAGCGTTTTCCATCGAAGTGGGCCCCGATTCGCATAAAGAAAACGCGTCAAAACAAAAAGCTGGAGCCTCCGTTCCGATTCGATCGGAACGGAAAGGAAAGGCTCTGGTCGCATCGCAGGCGCTAAACCCTGCGATAGCTACAGCCGCTCCGCTTGGCTAAGGAAATGACGAGCTACGCCAAATCGCGGATGAGACACCGCGCGATGCGAAGATCGGCAGTTTCGAGTCCTTCCGTGAACCGGCCATAGACCGGAGCGAGCGTGTCGCGGGCCTTTTCGCGCTGTCCGTTCTCGGACAGCAGGCGGGCCAAAGCGGTCGCCGATCGCAGCTCCCAGGCCAGCGCAGATTGCCCCCGCGCCACGGCGAGCGACTGCATTAGGTAGTTCGCTGCCAACGTCCGGTCGGGTCGCGGCACTGCCGCAAGTATCTGTCCCTTGATCCGCAGTAGTTCCGGCATGTCGAACGTCGCTCCGCGACTGGCCGCCCCTGCGACGGCCCCGTTGATGGTGATCAGCGCCTCGTCGAAGTGCCCTGCCTTCCGCAGGCCCTCCGCCAGCGCACTCGCGAAAATCGTGACCAGGATGGTGTGCCGTTCGGCGTGCAGCGTCTCCAGCGCGCTCCGCAACAAAATGAGGCCAGCTCCCGCCTGGCCACCGGCGACGGTGAGTTCGCCTTTTAACGCCATGCCGACGGCACGATACGGCGCCAGCGAGTATCGACCAGCATATGCGATTAATCGCTCGATTGAGTCCGCGGCCCGTTCCAAATCGCCCCTCCAGAGAAAGACCGTTCCCGCATAAATCAGCGAGATGCAGACGGAAACCGGATGATCGCGACGGTCTGCTTCATCGATGGCCTGTCGCGCCGTTCTGAGCGCCTGCTCTGAAAAGCCGCGCAGCCACAGGGCACGGGCGAGGGTGACCAGCGCGCGGATACGATGATCGTAGCCAAAGAAGTTGGCATTGAACTGGCCCAGCTCGATCGCTTTGGCCATACCGCGTTCGCAATGGCGTTGCGCCGCGGCTTGATTTCCCACGAGATGGTGAGCAACACCGAGCATCCAATCCGTCATGACAAGGCCGGCTGGGTTTTTAACCGCCCCAACGACCGCGACCCCCTTTTCTGCAACGGTCAATGAGCCCCGGAAGTCGCCAATTCGCGTAAAGAAAATGTTCAGACCGAAAAGAAGCTGCAGCTGACGATCCCTGTCTTCGAAGGTCTCCGCAAGCGCAAGTCCGCGCTCGATTGCGGCGCGGACCTCGTCACTGTTTCCTTTGGTGAACATCGAGGATAGCGCCAGGGCCTCCTGGAGAATCATCTCCCGTCTGGTACCGCGGCCGGGCTCGTCAAGGGTGGCCAGCGCCTGCTCGCACCAGCTCCTGCATTCGTCGAGGAGCGATAACCCCACGAACAACGGCGCCGCGCAGGCGGCGAGTTCGACACCAACGGCGATGTCGCCACGGTCCGAGAACGCCCATTCGAGTGCCGCTCGTACGTTCCCGATATGCGGGGAGTATCCGGAAAGATTATGCTCGCTAAACTTCGATTGGATGACTTCGTCGTGTCCGAGATAGTTGGAATAGTAAACCGCATGGCGCCTTGCGATGGTGTCGACCTCGCCACATTCGGCCAATTTATCTGCGGCGTAGGCCTGGGTGGTGTCAAGTAGCCGGTAGTATGTCGATTCGCCAATGGTGCTCGTCGATATCAGCGATTTCGCAACCAGGCTCGCCACCGCGTCGGCCGCGTCCGCGTCATTTGCGTCGGCCCCGGCGACCGAGAGGGCGGCCTTGAGTGTGAAGACCCCAACGAACACCGACAACCTGCACAGGACTAGTTTGTCGCGCTGCCCTAACAGGTTGTAGCTCCAGTCGAGCATCGCATTCAGGGTCTGGTGCCGGGGCAGCGCCGTGCGGCGGCCCTGCCAAAGCAGCTTGAAACGGTTATCGAGCAGTTCTGCCGTTCCGCGAATTCCATGGGAGCTCACGCGACCGGCCGCAAGTTCGACGGCAAGCGCAATTCCGTCGAGCCTGCGGCAGATCCGGGCGACTACCGGCGCATCGGCATCGCTCAGCTCGGCGCGATTACCACTCGCAGCTGCGCGCTCCATGAAAAGCTGCACGGCCGAAAATTTGAGCGCCTCACTAGCCGTCAGGCCGACCTCATCGAGGGGACGATCGAGCGGATATAGTAGGTGAACATGCTCACCTTCGACCCGCAATGCCTCCCGGCTGGTTGCCAGAATGTTCGCCCGCGGTGCATCGCTGACAACGCGCTCGGCCAACGCCGCCGCTGCGTCGATCACGTGCTCGCAGTTATCGAGCACAAGAAGGACTCTCCTCTCACCAAGAAAAGTCAGCAAGCTGAGGAACGGATCTTGCGCTTGCATCATGAATCCGAGCGCCGACGCAACCGCCGTCGGCACGAGACCGGGATCGGTCAGCGCTCCAAGATCGACGAAAAAAACCGCGCCCGCGAAGTCATCGATCAACGCGTGGGCAATCCAAACTGCGACGGTTGTCTTGCCCATGCCGCCGGGTCCGACGATGCTGACGAAGCGCCGCGTCATCAGTTCGGCCGACAGCGCGCGGACCGTATCGTCGCGGCCGATCATTCGCGTCAACCGCGCCGGCAGTTTGCGGAGCCGATCGGTGACAGGCGGCCGGGCTTGTAGGAGGGCTCGTTGTGATGCCGATCGTGTCACCGGAGCGACGAAGCAATAGCCACGACCGGGGACATTTGCGACGTAACGGGCGCCATCATGCCCGTCTCCGAGCGCTTTGCGGAGGCCGGCGACATGGACACGGAGGTTAGCCTCCTCCACAATCACATCCGGCCAGACTCGCGAGATCAGCTCCTTGCGGGTGACGACTTCTCCAGCCCGTTCGACCAGAGTGATCAGGATATCAAGCGCGCGACCGCCCAGCTGAAGCGGCTCGTCCGATTTCTCAAGCAGCCTTTCAGCCGCAAACAGACGAAATGGGCCGAATGAAGCGACGTCTTTGGTTCGTAGGTTGTCGCTATCACCCATACGCGCATGTCCACTTGCTGACGGCCCGTCTCGGAAGGGTGAACCAAATGTGACAGCGGAAGTTTTTGCGAGCATTTCCTGCTGTGCTAGCCCGGCGCCAGGCGGAATACGCGATTGGAGCCGGCCCGTAGAAAGCTGGCTCCGACGTCGCCGGCGACGAGACGATTGTGGTAACGGTCCCCCGACCGACTTTCCCACCAGTATAGATCGTCAATGTTCGCAGACTCTTCAGAAACTCCGGAATTTCGTCAGATACATCGATAGACTGATGGGTCCTATCGGGGCTCTTGCGAGCGCGCGCTAACAGCATCGAAGGAGAGGAGCAACGGAAGGGCGAGCGTCTCGCGCGCGATGAGTGTCCCCGGTTCCAGAAATCGCTATACGGCTTCACGCGCTCGCCATTGCATTGGTGTGAGGCCGGTCTCTCTCTTGAACGCAACACCGAATGAACTCTGGTTGGCATAGCCCAAGATCATCGCGATCTGGGTCAGATCCAGATTGGGATCATGCAGTAGAGTCTTTGCCCGCTCGATCCGCTGACGGCGCAACCACGCATGTGGGGCTAAACCCAATGAATGTTTGAATGCGGTTGAGAAATGGCCTGTCGAGAGCTGTATGCTCGCCGCCACCTCGTGCAATGAGATGTCCTCTCCTAAGCGGCTCATCATGTAGTCACACGCACGACGGAGAAGTGACGGCGAAAGCCCCCCGCGACGGATCTCTTTCAGGCGAGTGACGGTTGAGAGATTGCGGACGAGATGCATGGCCAAGAGCGTGGCCGCGGTTTCCACGTAGAGGGTGCCTTGCGGCCCACGACTGATGCACTCGTCATAGATCACACGAGCCAATTGCCAGCTCAGCGGATCCCTGTAGTCCCACGCTTCTATGACTTCGAAGCTCCCGGAAGTTTCAAGGCCCGCCGCACCGAGCACAAAATCCGGCTGCAATTCCATGGACAATTGTCGATATTCAACAGCCTCTTTCAGCCGAAATCCGACCTTAGTACCGGGTGGAAGGACGTAGGCAAACGTGGGCCTGTTTTCGTTTTGGATGATCTTGCCGCCCGACTGTGCCTCCCCTTTGATGTAGCCCGAATTCCAAATGAAATGCAGTTCGATCGAACTGGCCATCACGTCAGATTCTGCGACCATTGATCGGATTTGGAATCCGGTGGCGTTACCACCTCTCCAGGCAATCCTTCGAGTTGGATCGAAAGTTCCATCGGGTGTTGAATGAATGGGTCCCCGATGACCAAGCCGGCCGGCTAACCCTGAAAAGAGTCGGACCACGGTTGGTGCGCTTCGAACGTACACCCGGTCGCGAGTCGTGCTGGTATCCGATAGCCGAGCCCTTGGGCGAGCGAGGCCGGCTCCTGGGTGGATTTTGCGCGCGCGCGTCATCGAGAAATTCCTTGGGCGGTAGGAATCCTTCTGCGCACTAGCTACGGCAGGCGGCCCGGAGGGTTGACTGCGGTATGCCATGCCAGAACGATATTCTATCCTGGTAAGGCGGAGCAATTCCATGAAGCAGTTCTGAGTATTGCTGAGAAAGTGAGGGGCCTTACCCAGAAAGCGGTCGGCGACACCGGTTGTCGGCCGGCGACGGAACGGCCCTGGCGGCTTGCGCGCTGCTAAATTCTGATGAAACGTGAGATATCCTGAACAGGGGCAGCGAGTGCGCGCACAAGATCGACGATTGGTGTATGAGTTGGACGAGTGGGAGGTCGATCTCGCCCGGCGCGAACTGCGAGCGCGTGGAGTGCCTGTCCCGATCGGGGGCCGCGCCTTCGAAATCATCGAGGTTCTGGTTCAGTCGGCGGGTGAGCTTGTCAGCAAGAACGACCTCTCGGCTCGCGTATGGCCGGGCGCGATCGTGGAGGACAATACGCTTCAGTTTCACATATCGGCGATTCGCAAGGCGTTCGGCCGGGATCGCGAAATGCTGAAGACGGCGTCCGGTCGTGGCTATCGCCTACTCGGAGCGTGGACATCCCGGCAAGAGGACACATCATCAGTAGACTTGATTGATCTCGAACCGATGCGAAGCCCAGCCGAGCCATTTCAGACCAATTTGCCCGCGGCAGTATCCGAACTGGTCGGCCGAACGATCGCTTTGCAGCAGCTGCGCGCCCTTCTGTCCGCCTACCGGGTGGTAACCCTGACCGGACCGGGGGGAATTGGGAAAACCAGGCTGGCATTAGAAGTGGCCCGCGGCTTGTTTCCGACTTTTCAGGGTGATCTTCGGCTCGTCGAGCTGGTCTCGTTGTCGGATCCCGATCTGGTACCGTCCGCCGTGGCAGGAAGCCTCGGCCTAAAGCTGGGCGGCGATCAGATTTCCGCCGAATCCGTTGCCCGGGCCGTCGGCGCACAGAGGCTTCTGCTTGTTTTCGATAATTGCGAACACGTGATCGACGCAGCAGCTAGGTTAGCCGAAACGGTCGTGCGCATGTGTCCGCGAACCACCATTCTTGCGACGAGCCGGGAGATCCTGAAAATCGAGGGCGAATACGTCTACTGCGTTCCCCCGCTGGATGTACCCTCTCAGCATGAGGAACCCGACGATATACTTCGTCGCAGCGCGGTGCAGCTTTTCATAGCCACAACGAGGGCGTTGCACTCGGATTTCTCGCCGAATGAAGAGAACCTTCCGGCAATTGCTGCAATCTGTAGGCGCCTCGATGGCATCCCCTTGGCCATCGATTTTGCGGCTGCTCGCGTCGCCACCCTCGGGCTCCAGCAGGTCGCCATAGACCTGGATGCGCACCTGGGAATGCTGACCGGCGGCCGCCGAACGGCTCTGCCGCGGCACCAAACACTGCGCGCGACGCTGGACTGGAGCTATGAGTTGCTGCCCGAGCCGGAGCGCTTAGTGATGCGGCGTCTTGCCGTATTCGCCGGCGACTTTACGGCAGAAGCGGCGAGTTTGGTCGCTGCGGGAGGGGGGATCGCCGCACCGGAAGCGGTCTGCTCCCTGGCGAACCTCGTCACGAAGTCTCTAGTCACCTTGAAGGTCGGAGGTCTGATCGCATACCATCGGCTACACGAGGCCACGCGCGCCTATGCCCTCGAGAAGCTAGCTGAAAGCAGCGAGTTCGAACAAGTGGCACGCCGCCATGCAGACTATTACCGGGATCTCTTTGAAAAAGCCGAAATAGAGCTAGAGACACTGCCCGCGCCGGCGTGGCTGGCCCGCTACGGCCATCAGATCGGACAGGTGCGCGCGGCTCTGGATTGGGCCTTCTCGCCGGCTGGCGCCGTCGAAGTCGGCGTAGCTCTGACCGTGGCTGCGGTGCCGCTGTGGGTGCACTTGTCGCTGACGGAGGAATGCCGCGGTCGCGTCGAGCGGGCACTTTCCGGCCCCGCCGAGAGCCGAGACGCGCGTCGCAATATGCAATTGTATGCGGCGCTTGGCGCGGCGCTCTTTCTGACGAGGGGCTCATGCCCCGAGATGGTAGCGGCCTTTAAAAGTGCCTTTGAGATCGCGGAAAGCCTCGACGATACGGATTATCGCCTGCGAGCGCTTTGGGGCTCCTTTATGGAGAACATCACGAACTTTCGCTATCGGGCGGCGCTGGCGGTGGCCGAAAAATTTTGCGCCCATGCAGCCAAGTCGGCCGATCCCGCCAACGCACTAATCGGCGACCGTCTGGTCGGCGTGGCGCTGCTTGCCCTGGGTGACCTGGAAGGTGCGCGAAGACATATCGAGCGCATGCTGGGTCGCTATGTCGCCAAGACGTCGCACATCATCAGGTATCAATTTGACCAGCAGTTGTTGGCGTATTCGTATCGCTGCCGAATACTTTGGCTGCAGGGATCTGCCGACCAGGCCTTGGCTAGCGTCGAATCCCATTTGGTCGCCGCTCGCGCCAGCGATCACCCGTATTCGCTGTTCAGTGGCCTGCTTCAAACGGCATGCCCTCTTGCACTTCTCGTTGGCGATCTGACTTTAGCGGAACGCTACATAAAGGCTCTCATGGATCTTTCCGCGAGGCATGCGGTTGAGATGTGGACCCTCGGTGGTCGCTGTTTCGGAGGCGTGTTGCTCATCAAGAGCGGCAGCATTGGCGCTGGGTTGGAGCTTCTCCGCACCGCGTTCGCCCGCATCCCTCAGGGCGCGTTTACTCTCTTTTACACTCCAGTTCTCGCCGAGATTGCGGACGCCCTCGGTCGTGACGGTAACGCTGCCGAAGGGCTCTCGATCATCGACGAGGCGCTGGCGCGATCGGACTCATACGAGGAGCGCTGGTGCGTCGCCGAGCTCCTGCGCATCAAAGGCGAGCTCATCCTCCGGCGGGGTACGCCACAGGCCGCGGCGGCAGCCGAGGAGCACTTTTTGCGCTCGCTCGATTGGGCGCGCCGACAGGGCGCCCTGTCATGGGACCTGCGAACCTCCACAAGCCTTGCGCGGTTGCAGCAGGATCAAGGCCGGATCGCCGAGGCGCGCAGCCTTCTGCAGCCGGTGTACGATCGTTTCAGCGAGGGCTTTGAAACTGCCGACTTGAAGACCGCGAAGGCGTTTCTCGACTCTTTGCAGTAGCGCATACCGGTGTTTATTGATTGCTTCAGTCGTCGGATTACGCAGAGGCAATAGATATGCTCGATCATTTCGATTACGGGATCAGCCGTGACCAAATGTGCAAGTGGGGTATCAAGTGGGATTTTTGTGTACCAATCAACTACGCTACGATTTTCTTTTAATTTTCAGACGCATGCCGGATTTTCGAGATTGACTGGGGCATGGGTTCGGAATCGGTTTCCCATGCTCAATCGTGACGAACCTTTGCAAGCACTCAGACTCTTCGTCAGCAACCGACGATCCCATCAAGTCACGGATTCCGAATCGACGTCAATCCTTGCCGCGTCCGCTGCGGATGCGACTTAGGACCGTTGCGTTCGTTTGTGTGGCCGATGGTGGCGCCCGCTATATGCTTACCTGATCGATCAGGATCCGCCTAAAGGGTCGGCAGACGATGAGGTTTCGGCGGTCCCACCATTCGAGTTCCTCAAGCGGGTAGAGAACGGCCTTACCGATCTTAGGAACGAAGGTCCAACTCTCATCGAACGCCAGTTGCGCAGGGTGCCCTCGCTGATCTGGCCACGATAACGTTCGATGACTTCATCGAACGTCAGAAAAATTGGCCCGGTTATCCGGGAAAATTCTGATTAACATCAGCCGCGCCGTGCCGCTTTGATCGTGGCGACGTCGATTTTCTTCATGCCCATCATGGCATCGAATGCGCGCTTTGCTTCGTCGCCGCCGGCCGCCAGCGCCTCTGTCAGCACGCGCGGCGTGATTTGCCAGGAGACGCCCCACTTGTCCTTGCACCAGCCGAACGCACTCTCCTGGCCTCCATTGCCGACAATGGCGTTCCAGTGGCGGTCGGTCTCTTGCTGATCATCGGTGGCGATCTGAAACGAGAAAGCCTCGTTATGTTTGAACGCGGGACCGCCGTTGAGGCCGAAACACGGGACGCCGGCGACTGTGAATTCTACCGTCAGCACGTCGCCCTCCTTGCCGGATTGATAGTCACCGGGCGCACGGTGGACGGCACCCACGGCGCTGTCGGGAAAGGTTTGTGCGTAGAAGCGGGCAGCAGCCTCTGCGTCCTTATCGTACCACAGGCAAATCGTGTTCTTGGCCATTGCTTGTCCTTTCACTCGGCTTACGCGCCGTCCGCGGGTCTCTATCGATGCTGGCTGCCCGCTTTCCTCGTCTGCCACGGGAACGTCGGTTACCAAGCCTTCAATCAGTGCGGCTTTCCAGACCTCTTTCTCGGTCGGGAAACGGTTCCCAATCTGTCTGATGCCATCAAACAGTACCAGTCTGATTTGTCCGACGAGAGACGGGAACCTTCACCTGCGCCTCTATCTTCGTTTGAACTGGCAGATCGCTCCGCTGACCATTTATGCGATCTACCCTCCGACGCGCCATCTCGCCGTCAAGGTGCGTTTGTTCATCGATTTTCTCGTCGAGCGTTTCAGTGCGGGTCCGGAAGCGGGCATCGGCCGGTCAAGCACAATGGACGCTTAAGACCGGCCAAATCAAACCCTCGATTTCGCCGGCAGGATGCACCGGATGCCACTGAGAAAGGTCGTTACCTTAGCGTCGATGATCGAGCTCACGTCTGCTTCCAGAGGCATCCCGTAGATGTACTGGCGAACTCCCAAGTAGAAAATCGCCGCGTGAAGACCCCACACCATCTCAATTTCCAAAACGGTGATCGGAAGTTGGGCGATAGGAGGACGGCCGTATTCAGCTCGGATCTCTACGATCACCTTCTCAAAGACGCGTTCGCGTAACATTTTTAGGTAGCGAGCATTCAATCCGAGATCCTTGAGGCCCGCGAACATGAACAGGCGGATCCACTCGTAAGTGAGGATTGCCTCCGCATACTCGCGATAGAATTGGGTCAGCCTTGACTTCAATGGTTCGGCCCGGTTCGTGATGAGGTTTCCCCAAGACGCCTTCCAGCGGCCGACGAAGACTTCCTGATAGACGCGCTCGATGAGCGCTTCCTTGGTGGGAAAATATCGGTAGAGCAGGGGTTGGGTGATCCGCAGCCGCTTCGCGAGTTCGCGGGTTTGCCCCTCGAACCCGTGTTCGGCGAAAAACGCAACAGCTTCTCGCGTGATGATGGCCTCGCGTTGCGTCGGATCGAGTCGCTGTGGCTCTCTGGTTGCACTTCGCGGACGGGTTTTAGCGGATGGTTTCACGACTGATTCTTCGATTGGAGTGGATGCTTTCAGCCTTTGTACATCCAATCGCCTGGTTTTACTCAATCGATCCAGGCAATGGACCAGCCCCAAGAGACGGCCTCGCTGGTCTGAAAGTGGCAGTTCTCATGCCTTATTTATCAAATGATAAATAATAGTTGACATGACGCAATGACATCATCATAATTGATCAAACGATAAATAAGGCGCGTCTCAATCGGATTCGGCGAACAGCCGAAAGGGAGGAGAGCTCATGAACAATGGTCGCGGGAAGGCATGTACCAAGCCAAAGGCGGTGGTGATCGGCGGTTCGATGGCCGGCCTTTTCGCCGCACTGCTGTTGCGGCGGGCGGGATGGCAGGTGGACGTGCATGAGCGCATCGGTGCGGAATTGGCCGGCCGAGGCGCAGGTATCGTTACCCATGGGGAACTATTTGATGTGTTGGCCAGGGCCGGCATCGATATTGCAGCGGCGGCCCTAGGGATCAGCGTGCCCGGTCGGCGCGTATTGGACCGCGATGGGCGGGTCGCGGGCGAACTTGCGCTGCCACAGGTTCTCACGTCATGGGGCCGCCTGTACCGTCTGTTGAAGGACGCGCTTCCGGCGAATTGCTATCACCACGGCGAGAACCTCGTCGAAGTGACGGAACATAGCGATCGGGTTGTTGCGGGGTTCGCCGATGGCACGCAGGCCTCTGGAGATCTGCTGATTGGCGCAGACGGAATCTTCTCCACCGTGCGGGCGCAGTGCGCGTCCGATGTCCGCCCTGTCTATGCCGGATACGTCGCGTGGCGCGGGCTCGTCAACGAGCGGGACCTGTCGCCGCGAGCGCGCGCCGAACTATGCGATTGGTTCGCCTTCAGCTTGCCGCCCGGCGAGCAGATGCTCGGCTATCCCGTTGCCGGAGCCAACGAAGAGATGGGCGTCGGTCAGCGCCGATTCAATTTTGTATGGTACCGCCCCGCCGATGCCGATCATCGGTTGGCTGATATGCTTACCGACATGGACGGCGTTCGACACGAGCTGTCGATCCCCCCGACAAAGATTCGAGCCGAGATATTCGCAGCAATGCGTCGCGATGCAGAGCGATTGCTTGCGCCCCAGTTCGCTGAGGTCGTTCGGCTGACGTCGCAACCGTTCATACAGGCGATCCTCGACCTCGAGACGCCCCGTATG